>Ga0307515_10002586_pt1 | contig 39036 bp, 38 predicted proteins | sample 17_EM_MG_FD_194513 | JGI IMG/M metagenome (GOLD analysis project Ga0307515, IMG submission 194513) | Populus trichocarpa ectomycorrhiza microbial communities from riparian zone in the Pacific Northwest, United States - 17_EM | ecosystem: Host-associated > Plants > Roots > Unclassified | place... | reverse complement strand
AAATCATGATGTACCCGAATCAGCCGGCGCTTCTTACTCATACTGTGCAGCTGGCGGTCTGAGATTGCCGCTCGAAGCCCCAGAGCCCAGACAGGCTAAGCGCAGTTTGACCTTCTCCCTCTCTTTCTTTTCCTCGGATTTCGCTTACCCGTCTACAAGGATACCCTACCCAAGCTCCAGCTCAGCGGGTCGATACCACACACTAATCTCTTCCGCGCCACGATTTGCAAGCGTCTTGGTATTTTGACGGGCCCACAATGATGGAAACAAAATTGTACGCGCCCGGTCTTGCCAGCTGTCACATCTGACCGAACGCGCTCTTCGTGGATTCATGGTTTTACAGAACGGACACACCGCATATCGTCGAACGCACGAGCAGCGGTGGATTCCAATCCGCCGATGGAACGTTCTACGTCTCGAAGCCCTATCGCTCGTCATCAACGAAGAAACTACGAGCCACAATCACTTTTACCCCCCGTGCGAGTCACTTTGATACGAATAATGCGTCCTCCGGTACCAACGAGTTTCGGGTACGTTGTCCTTCCTTTCGAGTGCCCGGAGTCGACCAGACTGAGATCGGAGTTGACGGAACGCATAACCTTGTGCGGGGATCTAGGGTTTCTTCACGTTGTTTTGGATCTCGTTATTCTTATTTATGACAAGGACATACGTTGAGGGCATCGAAGCGAACGGCGTACCTCTCAACTTCCAGTTTGCGACTCTGTTATTTCGACATGCCCTCCCTCTCGCTTTATCCGACTTTATTCTCGTATTGTCTACGGGAATATGCGTGCCGTTCGCCAAGCTACTTGCCAAAGGTCACATCAAATACTACTGGACCGGCGTTATCATCCAACATTCGTGGCAGACTATGGTGCTCGCGATAGCCGTCAAGCGGACTTTCGACCAGTTAGTGAGCCATCCGCAGGGAGTATGGAATGGTGCTGACTGTGCTTTGCGTCATAGGCAATGGCCATGGGTTCAGAGTGGATTTCTGACGCTCCACTGCTTGGTACTCCACATACACGCGACTCATCTTGTGACCGGCATGCTAACTAGTCGGTTCAGGTTATGATCATGAAGATGCACTCGTACATCTACGTGAACGGGTACCTTCAATGGGTCGATCGCGAAGCGAAAGCGGCCCTGGCGATCCTGCATCAGGAGACAGAACGTATGGGGGGATACGAGACAGCCGTCGCTGTTGCCAAGATCCACAGGAAGGAGGTAGATAGCGCCTCTGTTCGAAGCAATTCCGGCTCTTCGACCCCGGACGCGCCCAGTGGGTATCCTGGTGGGGAAAAGTCGTACCTGGAAGTACAGGTTTCTGCTGCTACAGTCCTTCGTCAAAGACTAGCGGCTGCTGCGGCTGTTGCTGTCACTAGAAGCGAGAACGTGACGGTGGAACACACCACAGAGGTTACCGAGGAGTCTGGACCTCATCCGTTGGTCGACCACCCGGACGAAAAGATCTCGGAACTGGCCCAGGAGTTCTCGGAGTTGGACGCTGAGCTCGTCAGTACAGGCCCGGAGAAGATTAGGTGGCCAAACAACATTAGCTGGAGTAACTTTGCGGATTATCAGCTTATTCCTACCTTGGTGTACGACCTGGAATATCCTCGGACGGAGAGGTAAGCCTCGGAGCTTTAGGATTTACCCTAAATCAGCTCACCATGGCTTGAAGGATTCGACCACTCTACGTTTTTGAGAAAACCGTGGCTACGTTTGGGACGTTTACGTTGTTATATTCGGTGACGGAGGTGTTTATACTGCCGAAGATTCACCACGCGTCATTCTTCCGAGCTTTGCTGGACTTGGCTCTTCCGTTCATGGTTGCGTACCTTTTGCTGTTCTATATAATTTTCGGTAAGGAATTTCCCGTACAGCCGGAAGCCGGATCTGACCATTTTGATCAGAGTGTATCTGCAACGGTTTTGCAGAGTTATCTTGGTAAGTCCGGTGTAGCGCTGCAGCCGGGCACGGAATTCACCGTTAGCTCCTCAGCTTCGCTGACAGACAGTTCTACGAAGATTGGGTAAGCGGAACATAACTCTGTTGATCAAATGACCGAACTGAGTCTGGGCATCTTTTGACAGTGAGGAATGGTTTGCCACATCGAGCGTCTGTTGATCGTACTAAAGCCGGGGGAACCCGACTCTTCCAGGTGGAATTCGACTTCATGGGACGAGTTCTCGCGCAAGTGGAACCGGCCGGTTCACCAGTTCCTGCTCAGGCATGTGTACACGTCGACGATGAGGAGTTACAAGTTGTCCAGGACGAGCGCGATGTTCATCACCTTTTTGTTGAGCGCTGCTGTTCATGAGTTGGTGATGGTAATCGTGACCCAGAAGATCAGGTCCGTGTGGAGTTCCGTTTGGTAACTGATTTCCATGTGACTAACGAGGAGCGCCCTGATTACAGGATGTACTTGTTCATGGCACAGGTAAGAGATAAGATCGATAAGGGCCCATTCCAAGCGTCGGCCCATTTACTGATAGCCCGGAACCCACTCTTGCTCCACCCAGCTCGTTCAAATTCCAATGATTGCGGTCGGGAGAATTCCGGCGATCCGGAGGAATAAGATACTCGGGAACATTTTCTTCTGGATCTCGCTATTTTCTGGCTTCCCGCTTTTGTGTGTGTTATACGTGGTACACTGAACGTAGCCGTACTCGCGAGGGACGTCAAGGTTTGGTTCCGCTGGTCCGATCCGGCTAAAAAGACGTTCGTTCCGCTTTGGGTGGCGGTGCTCGCCTGCAGCGCTCTCCCCCCACTCGATCTTCATCCCCCCTCAATCCGGAGGTTATGTGGCCCGGTTGCATGCCTTTGTATCTACTTTCCCTTTTATTCTCTTTCATTCGACGGCCTGGAAATACAGGGATAGGATATACTCGAATAATATAATAGCACCACCGAGCGCCTTGGCCGCATGTCGGTGGTGAAACGTTGAGATCCAGTGAATTGACGTCTTCGAAGATACCATAAAAGCGACCGAGGCTTCCCTCGCCTCCCCCTACCCTCCCTAGTCCCTCCCTCTTTAAATATCCCGTCGGCTAACCCGATGGCCACCCCGCTACCCTCTCCGTTCTTTTCTCCAGTACTCTCACCATTTTTCTTCTCTTCGGACTCAAACAACCACGAGCCACCCTCTGAACTCTCCCATTCTCCTTCTCGAAAACGTGAGAGGGTAAAGAGCTTCGTGAAAACCTTGGCGTCACCATTCGCCTCCCCACCTTCGTCCCCAGTACACCTCCCCCTAGAGAACGGAAGCCCTTCCAGTCCCACCATCTTCTTGAGTCCCGAACTCGACTCCGCTCCTCTTCTCCGCAAACGCGAAAGCGCCAACTCTGTGAAAAGCTTCATGAAGAACGTATCTTCTCCATTCTCCTCTCCTTCCCCCTCCCCTTTTCCATCCCCATCCCCCGATAGGCACGGGTTGAGCCCGAACCATCCAAACCACTCAAATACCGAGATCGATCCCAACGCGTCTCCATCCAGCAGACGCGAACGCGTAAAGAGTTTCGTCAAGAGCATCAGGAGGACGAGCAGTCAGCTGTTCAAGAAGGACAAGAAGGATGGAGATTCTACGCCGAGGAAATCCACTTCCACCATAACCTCCCTCGTTTCTGAAACCCTCGGCGTGTCGACCGCCCCCACCACACCAAACATCTTGCGCAGATTCTCTCATTCGAAACAACCGAGCATGAACAGCGTAACCACGCTGGAATCTGGATCCGACCTGTCGACGAGTTATTTGGAGGTCAAGGTTGGAGAAGGAGGATGTATCCATTCGCCGGTCCTGGAGGTTGCCACCCCCGTCTCCCCCGTCGTCGTGCAGCCGTTAGACCCGGCTCCGATGAGCCCATTGAAGGAGATATGCAACGAGGAGGACGCGTGCCCGGAAACAGTTTCGGAACATCCCGATCCACTTCAATTCCCGCTCCCACCATCACCTACCCCTCTTCCTGCTCCATTGCCAACCATAGACCCAGTTGATCCGGTCCAACCTCTCGTGGATCCACGAGAGGACGACGCATGCTCGCGCGACGATGAACACGTTTCGTCGGATGACTCTGCGGTTTCCTCGTCGACTCCCAGCCTCCAACCACCCGCTACACCCGATATCATCCTTACAGCCCCACCCCCCGATCGGACTGCCCAACCTTCTCCAGAACTCCTTCCACCGTCACCAACTATGTCAGGCCCACCTGGACCAGACAGCGACGATGACGGGATGGAGATGCGTGACCTCTACATCCCCGCGTTGATCGCTCCAGGGAGGTTCTTACCGATCCCGAGCTTGCGCCTCTCGTACTTCTTCAAGCCAGTGTTAACCTGGTGGCTGTCGAAAGACGTGTTAAGCTATCCTTACTTGTATTCTTAGGCCAACCATTTTTCTACCTCATTTAGTAAATATATCTTGGCAGAAAGATATCTGACCTGACCAGAAGCAGAGAGACGGCCCTCGTCCGTTGGTTATGAGCCGTCCATATCTTGAGTGAACGCCCCCCTGCCCCCCGCATTCACTACATTAAGCTTTAAGATTTGAGCTGAACGGTTAGTGACAGGTTCGTCACTACCAACCCAGAAGAGAACAACGTTGCTTGTTTACCTTCCATCTCGTGTCATCTATCACCGCCGTGTCAATCTCTTACCGCCGATATAACCTTTTGACAGTCATCTCCCAGTATTCGATCAATGCACGGCGGAACGTACGAACCTGTACTCTGGTCCATTCTCGCTGCACCAGCAAATATTCACGGGAAGAGACTGTACCCCGGGATTAGACCACCGAGATAAAACCTGGTTGGTGCAAGCTGTCAGTGGCAGTCGATCGACCAGGCGTGGAACCCCAAGGAGCTGTGACACTCATTTACAAGGAAGAAGAGTGCCAAGAACGTGGCGTCCCCCATGCCCATGCCCGTCTTAGCGCCGCATTTCTAAGATACTCAGGAGAGTGGGGAGATGGAGAGGTGATAGTACCAATCCGAAGACGGCCGCGCAGAGCGACACGGCTTCCTTAGCGAGCATCCTTTCACTTCCTGGCGTGAGACGTCAAGTTCGGGATCTAGCGTTGACTTGGAAGGCTGATTACTGATGAAAGAACAACAGCGTTCGCAGAAACAAGAATTCAGAGCTCAGCCGTGTGATGTTCGACGGATAACTAATCCATTGAGATAGAGATGGGGAGCCGAGTGAATTGCGTTTTATGAGGATGATACAGGATGTAGCCACGAAGAAAAAAACTCGAGGACATGGCGAAAAAAGATTGTAACAAGTTTCCGCACCAGCACACCCTGGGTGGTGTATGTCTGGGTAGGATTGAGACTGCTCCAGGCCGACGGGAAGAGCGCACGGAAACAACAACGGTATGGAATGGGAATAACTAAGGCGGTTAATCTCAAACAACATCAATCGTCGAGGTTACGGACACGGGAGAGGCAGGGCACACATGAAGGTGGGGCAGGGTCCTGTGCAGGCCCATGAGCGTCAGCATACTGAGAAAGATGAAGCTGGAAGGCATACGATTGAGGATCTCAGTCGCCTCCCGGTCCATCTCCTGTAATGCCTTCTTGAGCTCTCGGTATTGGTACCTCATTCTTTCGCGCAACAAGTTCCTCTCGTGCAGCTGGTGAAGAGTATACCCTCGAAATAGTATGGTGGGACGGGGTGGCTCCTGGTTGATTATAATGAAATCTAACCGTTGGATAAGCTCCGTCCGGTGGTAACACACGCCGATTCCCTTATGGTCCTGGCGAATCGATATCTGCATCTCTACAAAGTCGCGGTAATTCAGAAGTCTCCACTCTGACCAGATCGTGATCAGATATGACGTGAGAATTCCAATATCGCCGAGTGCCCGAACTGTCCGGACAATATCGCGGTCGCATCCTGACGAGAGGCCCCTGCAGGTAGGTGGCAGGGAAGGTCGCTCGTTTAACCACGACCAGGCATTGGCGGGTATGTATGGCCGTAGATAGGGGTTAGCTGCAATTTGGAGCAGCGTGTCAACCACACTCCCAGCAACCTCCTCCGTGCGCGGAGCTACAGAAATACCTTCCGCCCACTTGGAGACCAGGCCTTGGGCATCCGCGGATTGTTCCCGTTCCCAATGTATGTAGGGTCCAGCAAGTACTGCGGCCCGAGAACTCCCATAAGTGCACATTTTCAATGCACTCAGGTCCCAGAGAGGTTTGTCCGAGCGCGGTCCGTCTTTTCCAATGACGTCTGAAGTATCCACGAAACGCACTGAGAGTCCAACGCAGCCGCTCGTTGGTCCAATCCATGGGCTTGGGCAGAGCGTGCGCTACGAATCCAGCCGTGCACCTTACGGGCAAGAGCGATGATGGCTCTGGCCATTGCTCGGATGAGCTGGTAGACATCGCAGGCCAAAGAGAAAGGAAGACAGAGGATGTACTTGGACAAGGAGATGATTTGCTTCCAATCCCGCCACTCGTACCACTTGTCTTCTGAGAATGGAACGAGACACCGAGACTTGCGAATTAAACCTCGGAGGACTGAATGAAGCAGGTGGAGGATGGTGGGGAGGATGCAATAGTAGGTATGTCGGAGGATATGTGCCCAGGGGGTCTGGTATGGGCAGCTCGCAGAGGCTGTCCCCGCGATGACGAAGAAAACGTAGAAGATCACCCCGAGTGCAGTGACACTGATGACTACCCATGCGACGGTCGCGTTAATATCCCAAAGGTAGAGGGACAGCGCGCAACCGAGCAGCAAGAGCGCAAATTGTAGCATCAGTGGCAAGGACTCCATCACATGGTCGAAATACCAAGCGATGATACCACCCAATTTCCGTTGGCAATCCTGGCTGCGTTCCACGGCAGTCCCTCGCATGTCGGTCAATGCATATCGATTCAACCATTGCTTGCCGAGCATCGCCAGGAAGGCCGAGAAAAGCGAAGCGGCAAGACTGGCATATAGCATTGCTTGGACATGGATCGCTGCACGCGGAGCCCCGGTCCACTGAGGAAGAGAAGGGATATCGCCACCGAAGGTGGTATTGTCCATCTTGTAAAGCATGACTCGGAGGAGAGCGGCGGCGTCATCGGTTGAGTCTGGCTGGAGCTGAGGATGGACCTGGATAATGAAGGCACCAGTGACGGCGGAGAACAGACCGGCCTGAGACCCACTTGAAGTCAGCACACGCGCACCCGAGGAATATGTATAACCTACGAATATGAGTGTGGTGTTCAGATCCTCGTCGTGCTTCTTCATGAAGTCCTTATCATACTCCTCGGCCTCCTTGCGATAACGCTCATAGAATTGGGCGCGTAAATCTTCCTGCGGTAACATCCAGTTCCTTTCCTTTCTGTGAGGGGTAAGCGACGGTGACCGACAAAGTGCAAAGTCGAGCTTACCCATCCGCTGGGTGGCCGCCTGGTTCTCCGATTCCACCCCCCTTCGGTACTCCTTCATGGCTGGGGTGTTGGGATTCTCGCAAATCATTCCCCAATGCAGAGTTCTGCCTTTCCATAGACCTAGGGTGAGTACTGTCAGGGAGGGGGCCGGTCAGAGCAGAGCATATCGTACTGCTCCCCTGTTCTCCCGTTCCTGATGCCCACAGGAGGGTTCTCGTCGGCTGCATGGACCTGCCCTTCGGCTTCGGCTTCAGTGTCTCGACTGCAGGCAAGAACAAATCAGTCAAGGTATACGATGAGGAATCGGAGTGCTCACTCATGGACCGTGATCTCCAGGTTGGTATCCGCCATGATGGATGGTGGTGGTATGGTTCAGAGAGGGAAGGGAAGAGGTGAGGAGAGGAGCGACTCAGGTAGTGGGCAGCTGAGCTGCCGCGAGGCAAACGCATTCCCAGATATTATCCCTCGCGTCTGAGGTCAGACATCGGTGCCCACTGACTTAATTTGTTCAATCCCGTTGGAAGGAGTTGACAGGCGGACGCCGCGTTCCATGCTAAAAGGCATTGTCTCTCATGGAGCCAAGGATAACAGGCCCGGCGGGGATCCGCACCGGCTTGAAACTGTGACCGGGATATCAGCTCGAGTATGGTGGCAGCTGTTAAACGTTCAATGTTCAAGCTTCAAGCTCTCGGGACGCTCGCCTGCCAACTTGTGACCGGAATCTCCAGCGTGGGAGGTGATATCTTTTTTTCCTTGTCCATCGCCAACCCGTCGGACGGTCACCGTCGGAGATCGGGCCCGCAGCAGTTCAACAGCTTCAAGTTCAACGGTATGGTAAAACACCGTCTCACGAATTGTCCGCTATAGCCACCGTCATATTCTCGCCCGGGAGTGAGGCTATCTCGGAGTCCACCCCTCCCCCCGCCCACCAAAGCTCTCGCACTCACTTGGCTACCACCCTGCCACTTTGCACACGTCTATCGTCATCGTCTAACCCCGGTCTCGGCGCAGAAGGGATATCCGAAGGCTCAAGCGCTCATCCTCCAGTTAATCACTTCCTGACCTCGTGAAACTTCCCAGCGAATAGCTTCAGGCTCGCGATCGAGGGTCAGGCAGGATGTTCGTTTGTGCCGTCAGGAGGCGTACTACTTACTGTGGGAAGTGTGGCTCACAAACCGTTCCGGAAATCCTGATTGAAATTCCCTTGCCTTTCTACTTTCACCCCCAAGCCCCACCAGTCACCGGCCACCCCTCACCGTGGACCCAGCTGACCTGGCTCAATTACCCATGATGGATGAGCGTTTGAACCCACAAGAGGTTCACAAATTTTTCCGCGGCGACGAAAACTCTTCATTGAAGGACCCGGCGGTTTCTTCGTCATCTGTTCATATCCAACCTCCTGCCACGATTGATGTCGCCTTGGCAAGCTCAAGTTCCTCTCCAGAGTCGGCGCATGTCCCAGGTCCAGACAGCGATGAAGACGAGGAGATGCCAGACCCCCGTATCCCTGCCTAACCGTTCCGACCATGTGCTTGCCGATCCCGAAAGTACGCCTCTCGTGCTTCTCCAGGCCGGTGTTGATCTGGCGGCTACCGAAACGCATTAAACCACTCTTATTCGTATTCTTGGATAGAACCTTTGACGACGTTATTGAACAAATATATCTTTCCAGAGAAGAGACCCACGAGATATTTGGCCGGCAAGCAGCGGAGACAGTATTTTCATTCCGAAGTGCGTTGTGAGTCGCCCTACCTTGAACGGGTAGTCCCGTGATTCCCTGCCTACGCTGCTTCAAGGCTCGAGCTGGATGTTGGTCAGCTGGAGGATAATTTCGAGGATGGCTCGGGGTATGCTTGTCGCCTCCAATTCAGACTCAGAGATCGGTGCGGTCTCGCCTGGCTGTCTTGAATCCCCGGTCGCTTATTACTGCCGATATAACTTTTGGTTCTTTCGGCAGCCCTGCCCGGGGCGTCGTCGGTGTTCAATCGATGCACGGCGGAATGCACGAACCTGTACTCTGTTCCGTCCCCGGTGTATCAGGGAACTTTTACGAGACGTAACTGTGCCCCGGCATCAGACCACCGAAACAAAACTTGGTTATCGCAAGTTCTTCGAGCGGTGGCGCGGGTTCTCGCACCAGCTCTCGGTCGATCGAGCAGGCGGAAGGCCCCGAGGACCACATCCGGTTGCAGGGGAGAAGAGCTCCAGCAATTCCGGATGGAATAAAATGGATGCGCGTCCCGCTGCGAAGAGCGTTGAGAACGTGGCATCCCATGTGCCCACCCACATCATAGTATCTGATTTTAAGGGTGCTCGGGAGTGCGAGGAGATCGGATGGAGGAGATGACGGTACCAACTAATGTGGAGGCGGTCACGCAGAGCGACTTCCCTAGTGAGTATCCTTTCATTTCCTAGCGTGAGACATCGAGTTCAGGACCTAGTATTGACTCCTCCACACGATATCTACTGCCCGGCGCGATTACTTGGGAGACTTATTACTGATGAAGGAATGACAGCATTCACGGAAACACAAATTCAGCGCTCGGCCGTGTAATTTTCGATGGATAATTCATATATTGAGACGGGATGAAAAGTTATAAAGCGAATTGCGTTTACGAGGACGATACAAAACGTAGGCGCGAAGGCAAAAATACTCGGGGACGTGGCGAAAAAAAGACTGTAACAAACTTCCTTACTGCCGCATCGAGAGAACGGTATGGAATGGGAATAAAAAAAGTGGTTAATCTCAAATAACGTCAACCGTCCCAAGCGCGAGGTTATGGACACGGGAGAGGCAGGGCACACATGAAGGTGGGGCAGGGTCCTGTGCAGGCCCATGAGGGTCAGCATACTGAGAAAGATAAAGTTGGAAGGCATACGATTGAGGATCCCAGTCGCCTTCCGGTCCACCTCCTGTAATACCCTCTTGAGATCTTGGTATGGGTTTCCTACCCTTACGAAAACCCACTCCGGGATGGTCCCATTGAGACTCAGTAGGGTTAAAATGGATTCTAACCGTTGGATGAGCTCTGCCCGGTGGTAACCCACGCCAATTCCCTTGAAGTCCTCGCAAACCGATATCTGCATCTCGGCAGAGTTATCGTAATCAAGGGGTCTCCGCTCTGTCCAGATCGTGACCAGGTACGACGTGAGGATTTCAGTATCGTCGAGTGCTCGAACCGTCCGGACAATATCATTATTGCACCCCAAAATGAGGCCCCTGCAGGCATGCGGGAGGGAAGGTCGCTCGTTTAACCACGACCAGACGTCGGGGGGTATGGATGGCAGTAGATGAGGGTTAGCTGCAATTTGGAGTAACGTGTCAACCACACTCCCAGCAACCTCCTCTGTGCGTGGAACTGCAGAGATACGCGCTGCCCATCTAGATACCAGGCCTTGGGCGTCCACTGATTGTCCCTGTCCCCAATCTATGTAGGGTCCAGCAAGCGCTATAGCACGAGGACTCCCATAATTGCATATTCCCCATGCGCTCAGGTGCCAGAGAAGTTCTTCCGAGCGTAGCTTGTCGAATTTCCGCTTTGTGAGGTTTAGGATTGCATCGAAAAGACCCGCATCCCCGCATCGCTCGCGCCGAACCGCGTACAAGAAGAGTAGATGAATGACCTCGGACTTCGGCCAGAGTAGGCTTTGCAGTCGACTCTCGGTCACGGTATTGAGACCCTGGGTTATCAGCTCAGAAATCACCTCGAGCCGTGTACTGGATCTCGGTCAGAAAGGTGGTGGATATATGCCAGACATGAACATACCTTTCCGCAAAAATCACATTTTCTTGGACATCGCAGCCAAGGTCGATAGCGATGATCAGAAGACAGTCGGCGATGATGGAGGGAGGAGGCAGGGGGTCTTGGGATATATGATGAAGGGCGAAGGAGAGGCATGAAGGGGGCACTTGACCGAGTCCTCTCCTTCGGTATTCGGACCAGGAAAGCTTGGAAATGGCACGCGCAACCGCGACGTGTTCGACGTTGGCTGGTTTATAGTCCCCCCACCCAATTGGCGTTTTGACTTCCTGGTCTGAGTAGATTACATCGTGAGTCATACGGAGAGTGTGAAGACCGCTGAAATCGAGGTCAAGTGGGAAAACCCTTCTGTAACGCTGACGAATGCCCGAAAGGACGCTCGTCATTGGGTCCGTGATTGAGAGGTGAGAGCAGACGAGGAAAAGGCACGTGGAAGACACCCCCCCAAGCTCCTCCATTCCTTGTACAGCCACTGTATCTTGTTTGTTGACCTTAACGCAGTCGATGAGGATATCGAAGCAATCCGAAAGGAGGTCTGGGGTAAAGTCGACTAGTGTTGGCGTCGTTACAAGGAATTTGAGGGTCGGCAGGCGGACATCCTTTTCCAATGACGTCTGAAGTATCCACGAAATGCACTGAGAGTCCAACACAGCCGCCCGTTGGTCCAATCCATGGGCTTGGGCAGAGCGTGCGCTACGAATCCAGCCGTGAACCTTACGGGCAAGAGCGATGAAGGCTCTGGGCATTGCTCGGGTGAGCTGGTAGACATTGCGGGCCAAAGAAAGAGGAAGGCGGAGGATGTACTTGGAAAAGACGAAGATTGTTCGCTTCCAATCCCGCCACTTGCAACACTTGTCTCCTGAGGATGGAATGAGGCACCGAGACTTGTGAACTAGATCACGGAAGGCTGAATGGAGCAGGTGGAGGATGGTGGGGAGGATGCAATAGTAGGTATGTCGGAGGATATGGGCCCAGGGGGTCTGGTATGGGCAGCTCGGAGAGGCTGTCCCCGCGATGACGAAGAAAATGTAGAAGATCACCCCGAGCACGGTGACACCGATGACAACGCATGCGATTGTCACATTAATATCCCAAAGGTAGAGGGACAGCGCACAACCGAGTAGCAACAGCGCAACTTGCAGCATCACTGGCAAGGACTCCATGACATGGTCGAAATACCAAGCGATGATACCACCCAATTTCCGTTGGCGATCCTGGCTGCGTTCCACGGCAGTCCCTCGCATGTCGGTCAATGCATATCGATTCAACCATTGCTTGCCGAGCATCGCGAGGAAGGCCGAGAAGAGTGAAGCGGCGAGGCTGGCGTATAGCATTGCTTGGACATAGATCGTTGCACGCGGAGCGCCGGTCCACTGAGGAAGAGAAGGGATGTCTCCGCCGAACGTGGTGTTATCTATCTTGTAAAGGAGGACTCGGATAAGAGCGGCGGTGTCATCGGTTGAGTCCGGCTGGAGCTGAGGGTGGACCTGGATGATGAAGGCACCAGTGACGGCGGAGAACAGACCGGCCTGAGACCCAAGTCAACACACGCGCACCCGAGGAGTGTGGATAACCTACGAATATCAGGGTGGTGTCCAGATCACCGTCGTGCTTCTTCATGAAGTCCTTATCGTAATCATCGGCCACCTTGCGATATCGCTCATAGAATTGGGCGCGGAAATCTTCCTGTGGCAACATCCAGTCCTTTTCCTTTCTGTGAGGGGTAAACGACAGTAGCCGACGGGATGCAAAGCCGAGCTTACCCATCCGCTGGGTGGCCGCCTGGCTCTCCGTTCCCATCCCCCTTCGGTATTCCTTCATGATCCTGGCTGCCATTGGGGACCAAAGGGCCGGGGCGCTGGGATTCTCGCAAATCATCCCTCGATGCAGAGTTCTGCCTTGCCATAGACCTAGAGTGCGTACTGTCAGGGAGGGAAGCGGCCAGAGCAGAGCATAACGTACTGCTCCTCTGTTTTCCCGTTCCTGGTGCCCACAGGAGGGTTCTCGTCGGCTGCATGGACTTGCCCTTCGGCTTCGGCTTCAGTGTCTCGACTGCAGGCAAGAACAAATCAGTCAAGGTATATAATGAGGAATCGGAGTGCTCACTCATGGACCGTGATCTCCAGGTTGGTATCCGCCATGATGGATGGTGGTGGTATGGTTCAGAGAGGGAAGGGAAGAGGGGAGGGGAGTAGCGACTCAGGTAGTAGGTGGCTGAGCTGCCACGAGACAAACACATTCCCAGATATTATCCCTCGTGTCTGGGGTCAGACCAGGGGGGGCGCAGGAGCGCCCCCGGCGACACGCAACTCACCCTAGGGTGGGGTACCATCCCGGTGTCCGGGGTCCTCAATCTGGGCGATCGAACGAAAAACACAGGGGGCTTGGCCACAGAACAACTAGTGTACTTTGAGGTAAAGCTTTCGGGTACTGACTGGTAGTAACCCTTGTGAAGAAAGTTTTGTTACTATGTATGACTGTAGAATAACCAACGGGTCTTGGTAGAATGGCAAAATACATGTTGCCTAAACTGGCTGTGTTGTACGCTTCCAGCGAGAGCACGACACAGTAGAGGCTTCGCCATCGTCACCCTCCTGCTGTTCTGTGACATTTTCCCCCTCCGGTTTAGTCATCGGCTCTTCGTTTCTGTGGTCATTTGTTTGGCTCTTACTACTATGTATATACGGAAAGCTTTTTGCAGGAGTGGGGGATGCTTCCGGGGTCTTACTGGGGTTTTGAGGGTTGCGTGTCCTCGGGTGCGCTGCCGCGCCCCCCCTGGCCCTGACATTGTAGCGAGGGAGAGAGTTTGTGTGACGGAACACGGTGAACCCGGAAATTTTCATGTCCGGATTCCGTTGTCAAGCTTACGACAGCTCCGAGCCTAGGCGCCTAAGCACTTACCATCTCCCACGAGTCACCTCCGCTTCTGGTAGCCGCTCTGCTCGCGCTGCTCATTTCAAAGGGCTGAGGAGATTAATATCAGCTCGAGTATGGCGGCAGTTGTTCAACGTTCAAGCTTCGAGCCCCAAGCTCTCGGGACGCTCGCCTGACTTGTGACCGGAATCTCCAGCGTGGAAGGTGAGGTTTTTTTCCTCGTCCATCGCTTGAACCCGACAGTTGGAGATGACCGAGCCCGTGGTAGTTCGGCAGGCTTCAGGTTCAAAGGTATTGTAAAACACTGCTTCACGAATGGTCCGCTATAGCCGCCGTCATATTCTCGTCCGGGAGTGAGGCTCTCCGGGAGTCCACCCATCAAAGCTCTCGCACTCGCTTGGCCACCACCCTCCCACTTTGCACATGTCTATCGTCATTGTATGACCCCGGTATCGGCGCAGAAGGGGTATCCGAAGGCTCATCTTCCAGTCAATCACTTCCTGACCTCGACATCGGATGCGACCCGGTCGACAGAATAACTACCCTGGCCAGCTCTGTGTCCGCGTCTGGGCGCGGCGCTGAAGCTTCCCTGTGAATAGCCTCCTCGACGGCGAGAGTCAGGGGGATGTTCGTTTGTGCCGTCAGGAGGCATACAGCTACGGGAAGTGCGAGGAAGCTGTATCTGCAAACCGTTCGGGTGACCTCGATCCCCTTGCCTTTCCGATTCCACCTCTACCACTCAACGTGGACCCACAAGAGGTTGGCGAATTCTTCCGCTGCGACGAAAACTGATCGTCACCCGTTCACATCCGGCCTCCCACTACGACCTATATCGTCTTGACAACTCCGCCCCCATACCGGACTTTTAGAGCTTCACTGGCGCCCCCTCACGCTCGGCATCTGCTCCAGGCCCAGACGGCGATGAGGGCGAAGAGGAGATGTCAGATACCTGCACCCTGCTCTGATCGTTCCGACCATGTTCCCGCGGATCCCGGACATACGCCCCTCGTGCTTCTCCAAGCCAGCGTTGACCCGGTGGCCATCGAAACACGTTAAACTACCTTTATTCGCATTCTTGGATAGATCCTTTGTCTGCGTTATTGAACAAATATATCTTTCAAGAGAAGAGACCGACGAGAGATTCATTGACCGACGAGTTCCAGAGACAGTATTTTCATTCCGAAGTCGGTTGGGTCGGAGTTGCCCTACCTTGAACGGGCGGTTCCCTGACTCCCCGCCTACACTGACCTGAGGCTCGAGCTGGGAGTGATGAACGATTAGATGTCGATAGGCTTGCCGCCTCCAGCACAGAAGAGATCAGCACAATCTTGCTTGTCCGTCTTCAACCCCTTGTCACAGTATCACTGCTGATATAACTTTGGTTCTTTCGACAGCCCTTGCTGGGGCGTCGCCGGTGTTCAATCAATTCACGGCGGAATGGGCGAACCTAGGGAACGTTTTCGAGATGCGGCTGTACCCCGGCATCGGACTACCGAGACAAAACTTGATCGTTGCAACTTCTTCGAGCAGCGGTGGTGCAAGCTATTGCACAAGCCCTCGGTCGATCGAGCAAGCCTAAGCGGGAAACTCCAGGGACCACACCCACGGTTGCGGGGGGGGGCGTCATGACCGCCGTTCTGGATCGGCTGAAAGCAGAGTGCCAAGAACGTGGCATCCCCCATGCTCCACGCCCATCCTAGCGCCAGAATTCTAAGATACTCAGGAGAGCGGGGAGATAGAGAGGTGATAGTACCGATCCGAAGACGGCCGCGCAGAGCGACACAGCTTCCCTAACGAGTCTACTTTCGCCTCCTGGTGAGGGGCGTCGGGTTCGGGCTCTAGTGTTGACTACTCCAAGAAGGTTGATTACTGATGGAGGAACAACAGCGTTCACGGAAACAAGAATTCAGTGCTCAGCCGTGTGATGTTCGACGGATAACTAATCCATTGGGATAGAGATGGGGAGCCGAGTGAATTGTGTTTTATGAGGATGATACAAAATGTAGGCACGAAGAAAAAAACTCGAGGACATGGCGAAACAAAGCTGTAACAAGTTTCCCTACTGACACACCTTGGGTGGTATATATTTAGGTAGAATTGAGACTGCTCCAAGTCGACGGGAAGAGCGCACGGAAACAACAATGGTATGGAATGGGAATAACTAAGGCGGTTAATCTCAAACGACGATCGTCCCAAAAGCGAGGTTACGCACACGGGAGAGGCAGGGCACACAGGAAGGTGGGGCGGGGTCCTGTGCAGGCCCATGAGGGTCAGCATACTGAGAAAGATAAAGCTGGAAGGCACACGATTGAGGATCTCAGTCGCCTTCCGGTCCGCCTCCCGTAATACCCACTGGAACTCTTGGAATTGGTCTCTCATTGTCCAGAAATATGTTCCGAGGGCGACAGCGGAGGGCCTCGACTGCCAGTTGGTTAAAATGGAATCTAACCGTTGGATAAGCTCTTCCCGGTGGTAACCTATGCCAATTCCATTGAAGTCCTCGCGAACCGATATCTACATCTTGGCAAGGCCACTGTAATCAATTTAATGAACCCCCACCGTGGCCAGATCACGATCAGATACGACGTGAGAATTCAAATATCGCCGAGTGCTCGAACCGTCCGGAAAACATCGCGATTGTACCCCCGCAAGAGGCCCCCGCGGGCGCATGGCGGGGAAGGTCGCTCGTTTAACCACGACCAGGCGTCGGGGGGTATGAACGGCCGTGGATGGGGGTTAGCTGCAATCTGGAGCAGCGTGTCAACTACACTCCCAGTAACCTCCTCCGTGCGCGGAGCTACAGAGATACCCGCCGCCCACTTGGAGATGAATCAGGCCTTGGGCGTCCACAGATTGACCCCGTCTCCAACGTATGTTGGGTCCAGCAAGTACTGCGGCCCGAGGACTATCAAAGAGACGATTGAAGCATTTGGGTGCCGGTAGTCGAGACATTTGCGAGGGAGTGTCATCCTTTGTCCGACAGGACTTGCATGAGTGGTGACCGCCGCCGGTGATAAACTTAGGTCACGGTGATCGACCCCTCTCTCCTCCCCGGTGCATTTTTCTTCCACTCCTGCACCTCGCAGTCGGACTCGAAGCTTGGCGGCTCGACCACAGAAACCTCGCGTGGTACCTCACTTTAACCATACCATACCATCGGCACTTTCCCCTTGCGACGTAGAATTTATCAACGTAGTTTCACCCAGTTTGGTCCTTCTTGTGTCTTAGGGAGGTAGTAGCGTTCGTGCTGGCATGTGTGTACCATCTCTCGTCGCCACCCCCAGGCACGTAGGTGAGTTTGCGTGCGTGAAGAGGTTGACCAAAGTCACAGTGAGCCAACCACGACCGTGACCAGCCCAGTTGATTCACGACCCACGACCATGAGGACGACCGTCCACCTCGTCGTCGAGGCTCTCACTCTGCGACGCTCTGAAAGCCCGAAGGAGCCTCGTGGATGCGTTCTCTTCGTCAGCTAGCACGCATCGGGGGTTCGGAGCGTTCAAGATCAGTACGCACAGTACACCGTTAATACGGCGAATCTTATCAATCAGCCGACCTTCGTCCTGGCTCCGAGGGACTCTCGATTTTCTTCTGCCATGAATTTGTTTGCACAATATCAAGCGGCGGTTTGCCGCCGCACCTACGAGCAGAAGGGTGATGTTTGGTATTGTGGGTCCATCACTTTAGTTCTCTTCTCGACACCGATGATGAAGATGGATCGCCTGCTCGGCAAAAAGTCCAAGAAATCACAGAAACACTCCCAACGGGATATCTTCTCGGGAATCTTAACCAACACCGCCGTTGGGCCACTAGGCTTCCGAACACAGCTCGACACCGCCCCCGGAGGTGAGCAAAATCGTCCCTATCAGGACCTGGATGTAAATTGGACTGACTCAACCGCGGCACCAGATGAAGAGAGTAGCGGGGTTTCACAGATCGTATTTCAAGGCAAGACTGATAAAGTTCAAGAGCCGCCTGCGCCGGAGACCTCCACCCCCGGTGCTATGGACTTCGGTCAGAACGTCTTCTACTTTATACAACAGGCGCCTGACATGAGCTTTGAATAGTTCAAACATCTGTGCTCAATGATTTCCTCTCTGCCCAAGCGGCCGAGCACCGACATACCGGCCGTGGGGGTTGTCTCGAGGGGACACGCAGAACTGTGCTGGACGAGATCGAGCAATGGGTAAACGATTTCGAGAAACCTCCTGTCTATTGGTTGAATGGACTAGCCGGGACGGGGAAGAGCGCCATCGCGCAGACGGTTGCGGAAAGGATGTCTGAAGGTGGAAAGCTCGGTGCCTCCTTCTTTTGTTCACGAGACTTCGAGGACCGGAGCGACCCCCGGCTCATATTCCCCACCCTTGCTGTCCAGCTCGCACGCAAGTACACCCGATTCCGATCGATCTTCGTTCCCTTAGTGCAGTCGGACCCAGAAATCGCCTACAAGCCCCCATATCACCAAATGGACAAGTTGATCGTACGACCGCTCAAAGAGGCCGCCATTTCGACTGTGATTGTTATCGATGCTTTGGACGAACTCAAGGACGATGAGTCCGATTCAGCAATCCTTTCTGTCCTCGGAAGGCTTGTGTCCGAGATCCCGAAGGTCAAGTTCTTCCTTACCAGTCGCCCGGATCCACGGATCCAGAGAGGCTTCCGTCTCCCGCTGTTGGCGAAAGTGACAGACATTTTTGTCCTTCACGGCGTCGAATCGAGCCTCGTCGACGACGACATTCGATTGTTCCTTAAACGAAGCCTCCGGGAGATCGCAGATGGTTGGCCAACGGAAGAGCAGCTGGACCTGCTCTGTGAGCGGGCGGGGGGATTGTTTGTCTACGCTATGGCAACGGTAAAGTTCATCGACAAGCAATACAGTAACCCCAGAAAACGGCTCGATCTTCTGCTTCTGTCAGGCGAGAAGGGTGTTCACGAAGGAAAGACCAAGATAAAGACAAGCTTCAAGACGTACGCAACCCTCGATTCACTTTACATGACAATTCTCGAGGAAGCTTTCAATGACCCAGAGGATGACCCCACGGTCCGTTCTGTCCTTGGGGCAGTAGTCCTCGCCTTGAATCCCCTTTCCCCATCCGCAATCGCTGCGCTCCTGGACTTCGATATAAAAGAGGTGTCCTTCATCCTGGCATCGGTGCACTCGCTCCTCTCCCTCCATGAGGACGTCGATCACCCCGTTCGACCCTTTCATAAATCATTTCCCGACTTCATCGTTAATCCGGCCCGGTGCACCAACCCGGGGTTTCGTGTCTGCCCCCCTGATCAACACAAAGAGCTTCTGATTGGGTGCCTGGAGCTAATGAATCGGAGCCTAGAGCCGAATATGTGTAAGTTCCCGGATGGTGTAATCAACTCCGAGGTCGACGACCTGAAGGAGAGGTCAAAGCAATACATTCATCAAGCTTTGGAATATGCTTGCAGGTCGTGGCACGAGCATCTCATTGACACGACACCGGCCCACAGACTCGAAATCACATCCGCTCTGCACCGTTTCCTGGAGGGAAAGTTTATATTCTGGCTGGAGGTGCTCAGTGTCCTTGGTGCGGCAAGGGAGGCGGTTAACGCATTGGAAGTGGCTGCGAGGTGGCTGGATGTGCGTTGAGCTCTGTCTTTGATCTTTCCACCGCACTTACTCAGAATGGATCTAGGCGCCCCCAACTCTCAGCCTCGTCAACGATTATATTCGTTTTGTGGTTGGATTCTTTGAGGCCATCAGCACCTCCGCTCGGCATATTTATCACTGTGCAATTTTCTTATCCCCTCAAACGTCAATCGTACACAAGCTATACAAACAACACATCCATCCCCTGGCAAGAGTTGTGCGTGGATTACCAATCTCGTGGGGACCAAATTTCGCAACCATGAAGTATGATGTCATCGGGACTGCTGTATGGTCATCATGTAGCAGGTTCATTGCGGTCGAGATGCCTGGAAGTACAAAAGTTCTGGATGCAGTAACCCTCGAGCAACCCCACACCTTCATGCACCCCTGGTCATTCGATGGGTGGCTTTGTTTCTCCCCAGATGGCCGCTCATTGACACGGATCAATGGTAGAGATAATGGATCCACCACTTGGGACCTTCAGACAGGCGGTCAGATCAGTGCCACCCCCTTGACACCAGATACGCCCTCTTCATATTTCTCATCCGCACATTCCATGGATGGCAAGATAGTTGCGCTTGCATACAGAGATTCGCGTAACAACACCATCATCTCCACCTACAACCTCATCTCAGGAACACGCATATATTCCCATCGTGCCTCTTTCTTGGAAGGAGACATCGTGGCCCCAATTTGGACTCATGGTGACTTTCTCCGGTTTGCCACCGTGAAGTCAGGGTCCATCACCATATGGGAACTCGGGTTTACCTCGGAACGCAAGTTGGCAGAGATCGAGTCTTTGCCTGCCCCAGACAACACCGGTTCAAGAAATCATCTGTTCCTTCCCACCCTCTCCCGGCTTGCCTTCATCCTCCAAAACGTAGTTCTGGTATGGGATGCCCGAGATTCCAAGTTTCTCCTGAATTTTGTGGGCAGCGGTTGGCTCAGGGGGCTCTCCTTCTCATCCGACGGTCGTTTCTTCGCTTGTGGAGTTGCTGGTCAAGGAATACATCTCTGGAAGGAGTCTCCCACTGGCTACATCCTTCATCAAAATCTCGTATCCGGGCCGGCGGCTGATTGGATCACACCATTCCTCTCCCCAGACGGAGAATCGATCATCATGTCCAAAGATCATGAAACTCAGCTGTGGCGTACAACAGATCCAATCAATCCCCCTTCCATCGTTCCAACTCAACCTGCCAAACAAACCAGCTTCGTTCTGGCATTTTCTCCAGACAAATCATTCATAGCAACTGGACGGTTGGGAGAAAACATAGCCACAGTCCTTGACCTCAAATCCGGCGACCCGCGGTTGATCGTCGACACGGGCATGAAGATTTATGGTCTGGGGGTGACTGCAAACACTGTCATTGCTGTTGGTGAGGGGAAGATCGTCACTTGGAACCTACCTGGAGGGGACCGCGTTCTCAATTCCAGGGCAAACATTCGCGACGGAGTCCGGACCACAGTATTCAGTTCACCACCGTATCTCAAGTCCGCGTCAATATCCCCCGATTTTAATCACCTTGTTATCAACGCCACGGGGAGAATGGAAATTTACGACATGTCTACCGGCAAGCATCTTGTGGGCACCACTACTGAGTTTGTGTCCGACGTGTGGTTCACTCGGGACGGACGCGAAGTCTGGTATTCAGGGCCCTCTAATGGCGGGAAGAAAATCATCAGGGGCGGAGGGTCCGATATCATCGGGCTGGAGCCCGTCGGGGATGGTGATGGTCCGTCGGGGGGATACCTTTGGGAATCTCCTTATGGCCACAAGGTTACGGATAGTGGCTGGATACTTGACTCGAGAAAGAAACGAGTCATGTGGTTGCCTCACCACTGGAGAGCTCTTGAGTCGTATCGGATATGGGATGGACGGTTTCTTGTGTTGTTCGATCGTGGACTACCAGAACCTGTAATTATAGAGCTGTACAAGTGACCTACGGACAGCGCTTTTCCTTTCCTCTCTCGATATACGTCTACTTTCTGTTCACCACATCTGATTCGAGTAGTTCGGTGGGTCCATAGTAGCCGTGTGTTCATTTGCGATCTCTCGTGGTTATATCTAGGTTCTATGCCGGCGAATCTGTATACATATCCATACACATCGCGAAGGGCGATTTCGACTGTGTGGGTGCCCGAGTGAATCACACAGGGAGCTGAACGTTGACCACCGATTCCCCGAGCCGGTGAAGACATTCACCCAAAGCAGGGGTATGCGATTCAACCGCCGCTCTGGCGCTGCAAGTATTCTTCAATTCTTCAATGTGACGTCCCCGTTTGTAACTTCGTGGCGCCCATGCGTACATATATGCAACACCCCTCGTCACTACCTCTAACCAGCCCAGTTAATCACGACCCACAATCAAGAGGACGACCGCCCACCTCGTTGCCCAGGCTCTCTTTCTACAACGCTCCAAAAGCTCGAAGGGCCTTGTGGATGCACTCTCCTGACTAACTGGCACGCGTTGGAGGTGCTTTGCGGCCATAGCACGAGAGAGTGAGGGAAGGTGACACTTGTGCGTCTCTATAGTCCTCGATCCCCGCTCGGCGACTCCCATGCCATCGAGGACTCGACTTCACCAACTGGCCTTGTCCCAGAGGACGACGAGGACATTGGATATGAGAGCAAAGTCGTTGCTTTTCCCGGCGGTCACGATGGGTTTCGGTTTGCTCTAGGTGTCTGTAACGATCAGGGAAGTGGCGGAGAGACTTGGTACCCACCCGTGACTTATCTGGAAAAGAGCATCGACCCGAACCGATAATAATCGCGCTCGTGACTCTTTGCAGGTCCGTAGTCAAGGAGTGTGTCCGGACCTGATTCTGCGGAACACTCTCGGTGCGGACACGACCCAGAAGGGATGAGAGCCTTCGCCTCCCTTCGTTCCTCGCTATCCTCGCTACAGCTATCGCTGTCGCTCAGGCCACTCCTGTCCCCGCGGCTGATACGTCCAATGACGAGGAGCTGGCAGCGGAGGTCCAGCCCGACCAGCTGCCCATTTTTCGTTGTCTCGGCCACGATCTCACGATCAATATGCAGGAGCCATGGTTTGCGAAATTTCCGTAGGGTAACGGGAGAAAACGTAGGAGATCATCTACAAGCGACAAAAGCTATAAAAATGGTAGTTTCAAGTTGAAGCTGTGACACCTGGTCAGTACGATACGACAAAAAGCGAACTGGGATTGCACGCCTTCCGTTTCCATCTGTATTCACCAAACGCTGGCGGTTTGGATTCCATCCTCGACTTAGATTCTGACTCCCCATCTTCCATACCCTCTTCCCCTTTTCCACCTTCATCGACTTCCTCCGAAAGCGGTTGGTTTGTGCCTTTCCCTTCGGGATGTCCACCGTCTGCCACTATGCCATCAAACCCATCAAACTCCAGCTCCGTCAAGGGTTCCCAGGATTCCTTCACGGCAGGCAATTCAGTTCTCAGCGACGTCAATTCCAAGGCGAAACGAGGTCATACCTCTTGCAACGTCGCCTTTTCCGTCAACTTGAAGGTATACCTGGACGCCCGCGAATTAGCTTGTTGTTGCAAAGTCACAGGGCGAAGACGAAATAGACCTGCGATGCCTGAAGCTTGAAGAATAGGAAATCTCGCCGGATATGCAGCGTAACCACCTGTCGGCCTTGGAACTGGGGCACAAAATTGTTTGGAACATTTTCCCGACAGTGTGCCCCAATCTCGTCACGAAGCAATCGCTAACATCACTAAACTCCAGGGTCGCGCCCGGTCGACAGCTCACTTTCCTGAACTTGCTTTGAACGATTGCCTCAGACGAACGGCATCTCGAACGGACTCGCGGAGATGCGTTTCGAGAGTTTGATCGATGCCAGCTTGGGGTTGAAGTACGCCGTCGGTCCGTCTGGGAAATGATCGCGTCTAGATACCCAGGGTGAGACGAGCACTATACAGACGATAAATCACTCACTAGGTTTCTTCGCGTCTTCAAGCTTCATCCACAACCAGCATCTTCTAATATCCTCTGTCTGCAGACCACCCCGCAATCCTACCCATCTCAAATCTTCGTCCCTTCTTCCCCCCGACGAGTTTGGCCCCGGGGAAAACGTCCACCAGCTCCTCGCAAAAGTTGTGCGTCACTTTTGTCGCCTTTGGCAAAGTTGTAATCGGCGCTTTCGGCAGGGTGTTTGGATTCCAATCCGAGAAGTATGACGGGAACGGGTCCGAGTCTATGTCAGCGAACGTTTCCGGGGCCATGAATATGCCGGGAGTACTGTGTTGGAGCCACTCGAACCCTCAATAAGCCGAGAGGTGAGAGCTCTAAAAATTATCTCGTGTCTGTCGTGGATCGGCGGTCAATACGGAAGGGCCAAACTCTGATTGTCAAGGATCTTGGGGACGTTCTGGGCCAACCTAAAAACGTTGTCTAACCAATTAACCCGGCAACGAAATGAAGGAAGACGCACTTTCTTCACTGTAGAGTCTGCTAGTTCGGCCTTAGCTATTGCCAACCTAGACTGTAGCTTTCTTTGACTCTTTTCTCGCTTGAGTTTCCTAGCTGTCTCCTGCCTCTTAGCCTTGTTCTTTATCGAGGAAGGCTCAAGGCGCGTTGAAGACATTGATGGAGAGGGATTGAAAACGATCGAGCGGAGTTGGCCGCTTCGCGCGTTTGCTGCGTCTCTGAGGACCAACAGATATCCAAGAAAAGCATAGAATTACAACGGCCAAGACTACCTTAAGATTGATTAAACTATATCAGGCCATGTCTATTGGCAATTGCCTCCAAGAAAGGTCTGCATGAACAAGTTGAGATACCAGCTCGTTAATCCTCAGATTTCTAATCGTCCACCGAATCTTCCACCCACCTCGGCCTTGGGGGTCGCACCTGCATTATACCCCTCAATTTCAGGTGCCACGAGGTGTGTAATGTCGCACGCCCAGTACGGGGTGGATCGCTCTCGGAGATGACGGAGGTCTGTGAAACGATTGAGAGGGAGATGGAAGACAGCGGCCGCTTCGACCTGGGATATATCAGGGACGGCGAGGAAGGCGAAGATGGTTGGGATGTGTCATCTGCGTCTGGGGCTGGTCTGTGCGATTTCTCATGTAGAAACGCCTTTACCGAGGTCATTCCGGAACGGTCGAACACAATACTTGAGATTCACCACGTAGGACCGAATCCTAAGACCGCTCAGCGACCACTTGGCGGACCGAGCCTTCCCAGCATCTCGATCTTTTCCACACCTAAGGTTGCCTTATCCCCATCCCCTTTCTTGCTTCCCGCAGCGTAGCCTGCAACACCGATTCATCGGTTGGATCGACTCTGGAAAACCTGACCAGCATTGGTGAAATCGACAGGAAGGGAACAAGAAGATGCCCACCTAACTTCTCCGGACTGCGTCCCTAGCTCCCTCCTTCCTGTTCTCCTTTACTCCGTGCCTTTCTCATCCATTCCTCGAACCCTCTCTCACGCGCTCGACTGCAGTCCCCGAAAGCGATTAGGATATCCAAGGTCGGGCGCTTCTGTATCTCCGGATCGGTCTTCCGAGCTTCCTATCCGAGTACTATCGGATGCGCGGTTTGCCATTTCGTCAACACACCAACTAGGAATTCTTTGAACAGGTTGACAAGTTTCCCAATGCTCCTGAAGCATGCTACTCGGCTCTCTTGCTACGACAGGAGAAACAAACAAGGAAATGAGTCACGTCGTGGCTGGGTGATCCCGATGGAGAAGACAAACCGTTTCCCGTTGTTTCACCTCGGAGACATGTACCTCGAATACCAACCTCCTCTCAGACTCGATTTCGGCCTGTTGCTAGATATGGTGCGGGGAAAAGAGCTTATCGGCGGTAGGGAATCTCGTGTAGTGATGGATGTTCGGGTTCCCTTTGAGTAAATCCCGAATAGCAGGTCGGGATTTTTCGTTGCATCTCCTTCCTCCTACTCCTTAAGCCTTCAGGCCAGCGGTGTACTACGAGGAACGGAGCAAACGTTAGTGAATACCAAGCCAAAAATGTGCGTGATTCGGGGTAATCACCTTCTGTCGGTCTATGTGGCCTTCTTCTCCGTTAGCGTGCTCAACACCATATAGAGCGGGTCCGTAATTATTCTGCGCATGGTCTGATCCTACACCCAATTCGCATCGACATCCGTCTTCCCAGGCAAGTACAATAATGCCTTCTCACCCTCCTCCGCGGTCGCGAATCCATGATAGGGTATGACGGGTTCTCATGGAGGTTTGGTCTTGCCGGGAGAGAAGAGATCGGTAACGACCCTGGGACGGTTGGGACTGTAGGAGTTAACTCTGTCGGTACGGAACGCGAAGGGTTTGTTATTGGTAGAGCGTTTTGAATTTGACCAGCTGCACTCGAGCCCTCTGTGATGGCCAGTGGTTGGCCAGGTTGCCTGAGAACACGCAAGAGGATAAGGGACACTGGTACACGAGCAGTGGTATAAGATGGACGTACGGAACCGCAGCACCTGCACCCCTTCCTCAACCTTCTCTACCAGCAATAGAAGCTCTTCTGGCATCTCCCGTTCGACACTTTTGCCTCAGCCTAGGGGAGAGGTTGAGCGTGGCACACCAGAGTGAGAAGGATCACACACGCAGGTTATGGAAGTACTTCCTTCGGCCCTCGGGATCCCTGTGCCCCGTCTATTCATTGAACGTTGAACAACCAGCCCGAGGTTGTGCGGTACGAGATCAAAGGTGTAGATGCCCATGGTCCATGGTCGTGACCAGCGTCGGTGGTTACTGGGAAAAGAGAGGTATCCTGAAAGTTTCTCACACTTAAGTAATCGATGATCTCGCAACTACACCGTGCAGGAAAAACCGGTAGATGTCGCCGGAAAGTTTTGTTTCCTGAAGGTGGCAGGAGTTTATCCAGAGGTCGGAAAAGCTGACCCCAGGCCCTGAATATTGCGAATAAAAGTGACAACGCCGAAGCACAAAATAATGTACGTTTGGCTTTGGGCTGCAACACGAGACGCGAAAAAAAATCATGTTCCAATTGGTATTTTCGACAGTTGATGCGTCGGGAGTTCGGCTTGAGGCAAGCAGTCCGTCCGTCTGGGAGGTAAATCGATTCCACATCTCCGATCATCGACGTGGGTAGTACAATATCAGTAACCGGTCTCTGCAGGGTCGCATCTAGTTTCGTGTAACCCCCGGCAACGGTGTTCATGCTCGGGGTGTGTGCGGCACTGCTCGTTGTCATCTTCGTTTGCTCCACTGGTCCCCCGAGGGCGGGAAAGACATCCACCCAAAGCGGGAGCACGCGATCCGGCGGCTGCTTCTCTCCAAGTCTTCACTGCGATACTCCGGTTCGTTGATGTAATTTACTCTCGGCGCGTACTTTGAAGCCGCAGTATGGGAAGGCAGCTCTTGTTTTTTTTATTCTCGATTCCCGCTCGGTGCTCCATGCCTGGTCTCAGATCTCAACTGCAGCTTTCTTTGACCCGTTTTCCTCTCGAACGTCCTAGCTACCTCCCGCCTCTTGAACCTGCTCTCCATGGAGGCTCAAATTTTCAAACCGTGTTGAGGACACTGATGAGGGAGGGTTGGAAACGATCGAGCAAAATTCGCGCACTTGTCGTCTCTCAATATCCGAGCACAATCAGACGTCCAAGAAACGCACAGGATTACTTTTGCTCGACCACATCACAGCAGGCAATGTGTATCGGTAGCATTCGCGAATATTTTCATGGCAGGTTGAGATACCAATTCGTTAACCCCTAGATTCCTCGCTGTCCATTGAGTCCCCCCGGGCCCATACGATCGTCCTGGGAGTCCATGTTACCTAGCTCCGGGCATCACGAGGTCTGCAACGTCGTCCCCTCAATACAAAATGGTACCTCGGAGTCGACGAGGGTCTGTGAGATGGTTGAGAGGGAGGTGGGAGGCAGTTGCGCCTTCGACTTGGGATAGTACCAGGGATTATGAGGGGGGCGAAGGTGGTGGTGCTGTGCCATCTACGTTGGAGGCTGATTCGTACCGTTTTTCGCATAAAAATCCCCCCACCGAGGTGAACATGTACACCGCAAACCAAGTTGAAGCTAGAGGAGATTGGAAGGATATGTGGCTACCGCGCTGATGAGTCCCACCGACCCTCCTGTAAGTCTGTGGTCCTGGATTGAACGTCTGCTCTGCGTAGGAACCTCTACCTACGTGCAGAACCCTCGACAACAACGGACGAACGGCATATATGTCATCGAATTGATTCTCGTGCACTTGTACTTGACCGCAGTCAACCCTCACGGTGGTCCTGGGCAGTACTTTCGGCGTGGGACTTGACTTGTTGCTAGTCCATGAAAGACTGCAATCAGGTAAAAAGGAACCTCCACTTTAGCATGGCTGTGCTGCAGTTTTGTGGGAAAGGGAATCGAAGGTGATGCAAACGAAAAATCCACCTTTGAGGCCTTGAGAAAAAGAACCGTTCAGTCCGGAATAGCCCATGAGTACGAGGACTGGAATCCAAAGCATTTCATGTTGGGTGATCTCAGTCGGTGTGGGGAACTCGGGTATAGCGAGGAGCCCTGACATTGTAGCGAGCTGAGCGAGGGAGAGAGTTTGTGTGACGGAACACGGTGCACCCGGAAATTCTCAAGTCCGAATTCCGTTGTCAAGCTTACGACAGCTCCGAGACTAAGCGCTTAAGCACTTACCATCTCCCACGAGTCTCACCTCCGCTTCTGGTAGCCTCTCTGCTCGCACCGCTCACTTCAATGGGCTGAGGAGATTAATATCAGCCCGAGTATGGCGGCAGCTGTTCAACGTTTAAGCTTCAAGCTCTCAGGACGCTCGCCTGACTTGTGACCGGAATCTCCAGCGTGGAAGGTGATGTTTTTTCCTCGTCCGCTTGAACCCGACAGTTGGAGATGATCAGGTCTGCGGCAGTTCAACGGGCTTCACGTTCAACAGTATCGTGAAACACCACCGTCATATTCTCGTCCAGGAGTGAGGCTATCCCGGAGACCACTCCTCCCCCCGTCCATCAAAGCTCTCGCACTCACTTGGCCACCACCCTCCCACTTTGCACATGTATATCACCATTGTCTAACCCCGGTCTCTGCGCAGAAGGGGTATCCGAAGACTCATCCTCAAGTCAATCACTTCCTGACCTCGACATCGGCGGATGCGACCCGGTCGACAGAGTAACTACCCTGGCCAGCTCTGTGTCCGCGTCTGGGCGCAGTCATGGTGAAGCTTCCCGGTGAATAGCTTCTTCGGGAACGAGAGTCAGGCGGGATGTTCGTTTGTGCCGTCAGGAGGCATACAACTACGGGAAGTGCGAGGAAGTAGTATCCGCAAACCGTTCGGGCGACCTCGATCCCCTTGTTTTCCGCTTCCACCTTTACCACCCATCGTGGTCCCACAATAGGTTCGCGAATTTTTCCGCGGCGACGAAAACTCACCGTCGGACGACTCAACAATTTCATCGTCACCCGTTCACATCCGGCCTCCCGCTACGACCGATATCGCCTTGAAAACTCCACCCCCCCCCCCCCCCGATCGGACTTTTAGAGCTTCACTAGCGACCCCTCCACACTTGGAGTTTGCTCCAGGCCCAGACGGCAATGAAGGCGAAGAGGGGATGCCAGATATCTACATCTGCGCCGATCGTTCCGACCATGTTCCCGCAGATCACGGACGTGCGCCTCTCGTGCTTCTCCAAGCCAGCATTGACCCGGTGGCCATCGAAACACATTAAACTACCCTTATTCGCATTCTTGCATAGATTCTTTGTCTGTGTTATTGAATAAATATATCTTTCGAAAGAAGAGACCAACGGACGAGAGATTTGACTGGCGAGTTCCAGAGATAGGATTTTCACTTCGAAGTTGATTGGGAGTTTCCCTACCTTGAACGAGCGGTTCCTTGACTCCCCGCTCACGCTGCTCTGAGGCTCGAGCCAGGAATGGTGAACGATTAGATGTCGAACAGCTGGAGAGTAATTGCGAGGGTGACTCGTGATAGGCTTGCCGCCTCCATCACGGAAGAGATCGCTCACAATCTTGTTTGTCCGTCTTCAACCCCTTGTCACGGTATCACTGCTGATACTTGAACTTTGGTTCTTTCGACAGCCCTGGCTGGGATGTCGCCGGTGTTCAATCAATGCACGGCGGAATGCACAAACCTAGGGAATGTTTGCGGGACGCGACTGTACTGGGCCGGCATCAGACTACCGAGACAAAACTTGGTTGCTACATTAACTTCTTCGAGCAGTGGTGCAAGCTCTCGCACAAGCCCTCGGGCGATCGAGCAAGCATAAGCAGGAAACACCAAGGACCGCACCCAGTGCCCACGGTTGCAGGGGGGGGGGCGTCATGGCCGCTATTCCGGATCGACTGGAAGCAGAGCGCCTTGAAGAACGTGGCCGCATCCCCCATGCCCATGCCCATCCTAACGCCAGATTTCAAGATACTCGGGAGAGCGGGGAGATGGAGAGGTGATAGTACCAATCCGAAGACGGCCGCGCAGAGCAACACGGCTTCCCTGGCGAGTACCCCTTCACTTCCTTGCGTGAGACGCAGAGTTCGGGACCTGGCGTTGACTACTTGGAAGGCTGATTACTGAAGTACTGATGAAGGAACAACAGCGTCTACGGAAGAAGAATTCAGAGCTCAGCCGTGTGATATTCGACGGATAAATAATCCATTAAAATAGAGATGGGAAGCCGAGCGAATTGTGCATGTTTTACAAGGGTGATACAAGATGTAGGCACGGAGACAAAAAAATTCGAGGACATGGCAAAAAAAGACTGTAACAAGTTTCCCTACTGGTACACCCTGAGTGCTATATGTTTAGGTAGAATTGAGACTGCTCCAAGTCGACGGGAAGAGCGCACGGAAACAGCAATGGTATGGAACGGGAATAACTAAGACGGCTAATCTCAAACGACGTCAATCGTCTCAAACGCGAGGTTACGGACACGGGAGAGGTAGGGCACACATGAAGGTGGGGCGGGGTCCTGTGCAGGCCCATGAGCGTCAGCATACTGAGAAAGATAGAGCTGGAAGGCATACGATTGAGGATCTCAGTCGCCTCCTGGTCCATCTCCTGTAATATCCTCTTGAACTCTTGGTGTTGGCTCTCGAGCTCTCGGTGTTGGCTCTCGGGCTCTCGGTGTTGGCTCTCGGACTCTGGGTATAGGCCTGCCGCCCAGCCCCCATATATCGTCGTTCCACGAAACGAGTGCGCCGAAGTTACTGAGGGGGTGGCACTGGGGCGCCGTGACCGCTGGTTGATTGAAATGGAATCTAACCGTTGGATAAGCTCTGCCCGGTGGTAACCCATGCCAATTCCCTTGAAGTCCTCGCGAACCGATACTCGCATCTCGACAAATTCACTGATGTGAAGAAGGTTCCACTCTGACCACATCGTGATCAGATACGACGTGAGAATTCCAATATCGCCGAGTGCCCGAACCGTCCGGACAATATCACGGTTGCATCCTGATTCGAGGCCCTTGCAGGAAGGTGGGAGGGGAGGTCGATCGTTTAACCACGACCAGGTGTCGGCGGGTATGAATGGCCGTAGATGGGGGATAGCTACAATCTGGAGCAGCGTGTCAACCACAATCCCAGCGACCTCCTCCGTGTGCGGAGCTACAGAGATACCTGCTGCCCACTTGGAGATCAGGCTTTGGGCGTCTGCGGATTGTCTCTGACTCCAATATATGTAGGGTCCAGCAAATGCTACAGCACGAGGACTCCCATAAGTGCACATTTTTGACGCACTCAAGGGCCAGAGGAGCTCATGCGAGTGTGATCCGTCGAATTCCCGCCTTATGAGGTTTAAGATTGCATCGAAAAGACCCGTATCCCCACGCCGCTCCTGTTGAACCGCGTACCAGAAGAGCGGATGAATGACCTTGGACTTCGGCCCGAGTAGGCTTTGCAATCGACGCTTGGTCACGATATTGAGCTCCTGGATTATCAGCTCAGAAATCACCTCGAGCCGTGTGCTGGATGTCGGTCAGCAAGGTGGTGGATATCCGCCAGACACGAACACACCTTTCCGCAAAAATCACATTTTCTTGGACATCGCAGCCAAGGTCGATAGCGATGATCAGAAGACAGTCGGTGATGACGGAGGGAGGAGGCAGGGGGTCTTGGGATATATAATGAAGGGCGAAGGAGAGGCATGGACGGGGCACTTTGCCGAGTCCTCTTCTTTGGTATTCGGGCCAGGGAAGCTTGGAAATGACATGCGAAACCGTGACCTGTTCATTGTTGGTGGGCTTGTGGCCCCTCCACCCAACTGGCGTCTTGACCTTCCGGCCTGAGTAGATCGCCTCATGAGCCATATAGAGAGTGTGAGGAAATGGAAGACCGTTAAAATCGAGGTCGAGTGGGAAAATCCTTCTGTAACGCTGACGGATGCCTGAAAGGATGCCCGACGTTGGATTTATGATTGAGAGGTGAGAGTAGGCAAGGAAAAGGCACATTGCAGACGCCTCCCCAAGATGCTCCATCCCTTGCACAATCACTGGATCCTGTTTGTCGACCCTAACGCAGTCGATGAAAATATCGAAGCAATCCGAAAGGAGGGCTGGGGTGAAGTCGACCAGTGTTGGCGTTGTTGCAAGGAATTTCAGGGTTGACAGACGGATATCCTTTTCTAATGATGTCTGAAGTATCCACGAAACGCACTGGGAGTCCAACGCAGCCGCACGTTGGTTCAATCCATGGGCCTGGGCAGACCGTGCGCTACGAATCCAACTGTATACCCTGCGAGCAAGAGCAATGAGGGCTCTGGCCATTGCTCGGGTGAGCTGGTAGGCATCGCATGCCAAAGAGAAAGGAAGGCAGAGGATATACTCGGATAAGACGAAGATGGCTCGCTTCCAATCCCGCCACTTGAACCACTCGTCGTCTGAGAATGGAACGAGACAACGTGACTTGCGAATCAAACCATGGGAGGCCGAATGAAGCAGGCGGAGGATGATGGGGAGGATATATCGGAGGACATGCGCCCAAGGGGTCTGATATGGGCAGCTCGCAGAGGCTGTCCCCGCGATGACGAAGAAAATGTAGAAGATGACTCCGAGCCCAGTGACACCGATGACAACGCATGCGACGGTTGCGTTAATATCCCAAAGGTAGAGGGACAGCGCACAACCGAGCAGCAAGAGCGCAAATTGTAGCATCAGTGGCAAGGACTCCATGACATGGCCGAAGTACCAAGCGATGATCCCGCCCAATTTCCGTTGGCGATCCTGGCTGCGTTCCACGGCAGTCCCTCGCATGTCGGTCAATGCATATCGATTCAACCATTGCTTGCCGAGCATCGCCAGGAAGGCCGAGAAGAGCGAAGCGGCGAGACTGGCGTATAGCATTGCTTGGACACATATGGTTGCACGCGGAGCACCGGTCCATTGAGGAAGAGAGGGAATGTCGCCGCCGAAGGTGGTATTATCCATCTTGTAAAGCATGACTCGGATGAGAGCGGCGGTGTCGTCGGTTGAGTCTGGCTCGAGCCGAGGGTGGACCTGGATGATGAAGGCACCGGTGACGGCGGAGAACAGACCGGCCTGAGACCCAAGTCAGCACACGGGCACCTGAGGAATGTGGATAACCTACGAATATGAGCGTGGTGTTCAGATCTTCGTCGTGCTTCTTCATGAAGTCCTTATCATATTCCTCGGCCTCCTTGCGATAATGCTCATAGAATTGGGCGCGGAAATCTTCCTGTGGCAACGTCCAGTCCTTTTCCTTTCTGTGAGGGGTAAACGACAGTGGCCGACGGGACGCAAAGCCGAGCTCACCCATCCGCCGGGTGGCCGCCGTTGGAGACCAAAGAGCTGGCGCGCTGGGATTCTCGCAAATCATTCCCCGATGCAGGGTTCTCGTCGGTTGCATGGACCTGCCCTTGGGCTTCGGCTTCAGTGTCTCGACTGCAGGCAAGAACAAATCAGTCAAGGTATATAATGAGGAATCGGAGTGCTCACTCATGGACCGTGATCTCCAGGTTGGTATCCGCCATGATGGATGGTTTTGGTATGGTTCAGACAGGGAAGGGAAAAGGCGAGGGGAGGAGCGACTCAGGTGGTGGGCAGAGCATTTAAACGCATTCCTATATACCGTGGGATGACAAAGTTCCCTGAGCAGAATTTCCCACACCGCCTGTTCTATACACCAGGCCATCAGGGAATACTTTGATCACTTCCAAGGTGTCGAAAGTACCGATAAGCGACAGGAAGTGCACAGGAGTCAAGCGCCCACTTCACGGAAGTGAAATGGCCATAAGCGCCCATTTTTGGAAGGGGAAATCGGTGAGAAAGAACGAGCGCTCATAAGTGGCCGGGAGTTTTGCTGATGCCACTTCTCACCCCGGCGACTGCTAGATGATCTAGTACTAGATGTTGGTCCTGTTGTATAGGATCAGTCCCTCGCTCGCCATACGTGATTAAACCTCACCCCCGTTATTTATTCTTTCTCGCTCATTTGGTCTGGAGCCGACTCTCCGATCAGGTGTAGTTAGCTGTGTGCTAGATAAACTCCCCCAGCCGGCCTTGTCACTGAAATACGTGTACTGTTGTGGTCAAATGACCTTTTTCCGGATGGGTAGTATATGTGATTTTTTTAAAAGCATCCCCAGACATTACCCCCCGCGTCTGGGGTCAGACATCTGTGCGGACTGATTTGATTTGTTCAATCCCATTGGGAGGAGTTGACGGGCGGACGCCGCGTTCCACCCAAAAAGACATTGTCTTTCATGGAGCCGATGATAACAGGCCCGGGGATCCGCACTGGCTTGAAACTGCGACCAGGATAATAGTTCGAGTATGGTGGCAGCTGTTCAACGCCGCAAGCTTCAAGTTCAACGGTATCGTAAAACACCGCCTCACGAATGGTCCGCTATAGCCGCCGTCATATTGTCGTCCGGGAGTGAGGCTATCCCCAGGCTATCCCGGAGCCCACCCCTCCCCCCGCCCTTCAAAGCTCTCGCATTCACTTGGCCACCACCCTCCCACTTTTCACATATCTATCGTCATCATCTAACCCCGGTCTCGGCGCAGAAGGGGTATCCGAAGGCTAATCCTCAGGCCAACCACTTCCTGACCTCGACATCGGATGCGACCCGGTCGACAAAGTAACTACCCTGGCCGGTTCTGTATCCGCGTCTGGGCGCAGTCATGGTGAAGCTTCCCGGTGAATAGCTTCCTCGGGAACGAGAGTCAGGGGGATGCTCGTTTGTGCCGTCAGGAGGCACGCGGCTAGAGGAAGTGCGAGGAAGTTGTATCCACAAACCGTTCGGGTGACCTCAGTCCCCTTATCTTTCCGTTCCACCTTCACCGCCCATCACGGACTCAGCCCGGTGTATCGAGTTTCGCAAGCCCGACTAACAATGATTTCAATCCGATGATTGTATCCGCTGTCCGCCTGGTTTCCCGTTTCTGCCCCCCCTCGGTACTCCTCCATGATCCTGGCTTCAACGGCGTTCTGGGGAAACAGGAATTCAGTGCTCAGTTGTCTAATGAGTCCAATAGACAGTTTGGTTAAACAGGGATGAAAAACCAAGCGAATCGTGTTTTACAAGGATGATATAAAACGTGGGCACCAAGGCAAAAAACTTGGGGACATGGCGAAAAAGAAATCGTAACGAGTTTCCTTGTCGGCGCATCGAGAGAGCCTGAACAATGCATGTCTACGTAGAATTGCGACTGTTCCAAGTCGACGAGCAGAACGCACGGAAACAATGGTATGGAAAGGGAACAGACAAAGCGATTAATCTCAGACAACGTCAATCGCGCGAAATGCGATGTTACGGACACGGGAGAGGCAGGGCACACATGAAGGTCGAGCGGGATTCTGTGCAGGTCCATGAGGGTCAGCAGACCGGAAACGATAGAGTCGAGAGGCGTACGATTGAGGAGTTCGGTCGCTTTCTGGTCCATCTCCTGTAATACCCTCTTGAACTCTCGGTATCGACCTTTCATAACCCGTGAGGAAGGTCCCACTCTTCCGCGCCACAGCCCGTCTTCGAGGGTGACGTCGGGGTTCCGTGACCGCCGGTACAACTCGCCTACGATGGAATCCAACCGCTGGATAAGTTCCACTCGATGGCAACCCACACCAATTCCCTTGAAGTCTTCGCGAACCGATATCTGCATCTCGACAAAGTCGTCGTAGTCAAGAAGTTTCCACTCTGACCAGATCGTGATCAGGTACGACGTGAGAATTCTGGCATCTTTGAGTGTTCGAATCGTCCGGACGATATCACGGTCGCATCCTGACTCGAGGCCCCTGCAGGATGGTGGCAGGGGAGGTCGATCGTTTAACCACAACCAAGCGTCAGCGGGTATGAACGGCCGTAGATGAGGATTAGCTGAAATTTGGAGCAGCGTGTCAACCACACTCCCAGCAACCTCCTCCGTGTGCGGAGCTACAGAGATACCTGCTGCCCACTTGGAGATCAGGCCTTGGGCGTCCACTGATTGTCCCCGTCCCCAATGTATGTTGGGTCCAGCAAGTACTGCAGCACGAGGACTCCCGTAAGTGCACATTTTCGATGCACTCAAGTGCCAGAGGAGCTCGTGCGAGCGCGATCCATTGGGTTCCCGCTTTGTCAGGTTTAGGATTGCATCGAAGAGTCCCGTATCCCCGCATTGCTCCTGCCGAACCGCGTACCAGAAGAGCAGATGAATGACCTCGGACTTTGACCCAAGTAGATTTTGTAGTTGATACTCAGTCACGGTATTGAGCTCTTGGGTTATCAGGTCAGAAATTCCCTCGGGTTGTGCACTACATATTGGTCAACAAGTTAGTGGATATCCGCCAGATATGAACACACCTCTCTGCTAAAACCATGGTTTTTGGGACATTATAGCCAAGGTCGATAGCGATAATCAGAAGACAGTCTGCGGTGGCGGGGGGAGGGGGGAGGGGATCTTGGGATAGGTGGTGGAGCGCGAAGGAGAGGCATGGAGGAGGCACTTGGCCGAGTCCTCTTCTTCGGTATTCGGACCAGGAAAGCTTGCAAATGGCACGTGCAACCGCGGCGTGTTCATAGTTGGTAGGTTTGTGGCCCCTCCACCCGACCGGCGTCTTGACCTCCCGGTCTGAGTAGATCGCCTCGTGGATTGTACGGAAAGTGTGAGGAAACGGAAGACCGCTGAAATCGAGGTCGAGTGGGAAAATCCTTCTGTAACGCTGACAAATTCCTAAAAGGATGCTCGGCATTGGGTCCATGATTGAGAGGTGAGCGTAGGTGAGGAAGAAACACATCGCAGACGCCTCCTCAAGCTCCTCCATCCCTTGCACAATCAGTGGATCCCTTTTGTTGACCTTAACGCAGTCGATGAGGACATCGAAGCAATCTGAAAGAAGGGTAGGGGTGAAGTCAACAAGTGTTGGTGTCGTTGCAAGGAATTTGAGGGTCGACAGGCGAACGTCCTTTTCCAATGATGTCTGAAGTATCCACGAAACGCACTGCGAGTCCAACGCAGCCACACGTTGGTCCGATCCATGGGCTTGAGCAGAGCGTGCGCTACGAATCCAGCCGTGCACCCTGCGGGCAAGGGCGATGAGGGCTCTGGCCATTGCTCGGATGAGCCGGTAGGCATCGCAAGCCAAGGAAAAAGGAAGGTAGAGGATGTACTTGAATAAGACGAAGGTGCTTTGTTTCCAATCCCGCCACTCGCACCACTCGTCCGAGAATGGAACGAGGCACCGAGACCTGTCAACCAAATCACGGAAGGCTGAATGGAGCAGGCGGAGGACGGTGGGGAGGATATGATAGTGGATGTGCCGGAGGATACGGGGAATATTGCGGATGATACGCGCCCAAGGGGTCTGATATGGGCAGCTTGCAGAGGCTGTCCCAGCGATAACAAAGAAAATGTAAAAGATCACCCCGAGCCCAGTGACACTGATGACAACCCATGCGACAGTCGTGTTAATATCCCAAAGGTAGCGGGACAGCGCGCAACCGAGCAGCAACAGCGCAACTTGCAGCATCACTGGCAAGGACTCCATGACATGGTCGAAGTACCAAGCGATGACGCCACCCAATTTCCGTTGGCGATCCTGGCTGCGTTCCACGGCAGTCCCTCGCATGTCGGTCAATGCATATCGATTCAACCATTGCTTGCCGAGCACAGCGAGGAAGGCGGAAAAGATTGAAGCGGCGAGACTGGCGTATAGCAGCACTTGAACCTGGATGATTGCATGCGGAGCCCCGGTCCACTGAGGAAGAGAGGGAATATCACCGCCGAAGGTGGTATTGTCCATCTTGTAAAGCATGACTCGGAGGAGGGCGGCGGCCTCATCGGTTGAGTCTGGCTGGAGCTGAGGGTGGACCTGGATGATGAAGGCACCGGTGACGGCGGAGAACAGACCGGCCTGAGACCCAAGTCAGTACATGGGCACCCGAGCGATGTGTACGACCTACGAATATCAGCGTCGTGTCCAGATCACCGTCATGCTTCTTCATGAAGTCCTCGTCATACTCCTCGGCCTCTTTGTGGTAATGCTCGTAGAATTTGGCGCGGAAACTCTCCCGTGGTGACCCCCGGCCCATTTCCTTTCTGTGTGAGGGGTAAACGACGGCGGCCGACGAGACGCAAGATCGAACTTACTCATTTGCTGGATGGCCGCCTGACTCCCTGTTTCTATCCCCCTCCAGTACCCTCCCACGACCCTGAGTGTCACTAGAGACCAAAGGGCTGGGATACTGGATTTCTCCTATTCCGTGCCACGGTGCGGAATTCTGCCCTTCCCCAGACCTTGGTGTCCAAAATGTCAGGGAGGCAAACGGCCAGAACAGTGCATAACGTACTCCCTCCTTTTTTCCCCCTCCCCGGTGCTCACAGGAGAGTATTCGTCGGCTGTGTGGACCTGCCCCTCGACTTTGGTTTCTCGACTGCAGGCAATCACAAATCAGACAAGGTATCTAGTAAGGAGCCGGAGAACTCACTGCTGAACCACGATCCCTCCCAAGTTGATATCTGTCATAGCTGGAGGTCTTGGTTTGGTTCACGGAGAGAAGGGAAGAGGTGGTGGGGGGGAGGAACGAAAACTGAGCCGCCATGAGGCAAACGCATTCCCAGACGGATAATATCTATCCCTCGTGTCTAGGGTCAGACTTCGGCACGGACTGACTTGGTTTGTTCGGTCCAGTCGAAAGGAGTTGACAGGCGGACGTCACATTCCATCCCAAAAGACATTGTCTCTGCTAGGGATAATAGTGGGGGGAGGGGGGGGCGTGCAGATGCGCAGGAAGTACGAGGCCGTTGTGTCTACAAACCGTTCGGGAGATCCCGATCCCCTTGCCTTTCCACTTCCACCTTCAAAGTTCAACGTCTTCGGTTCGATTCTCGCCTAAGACAAAACACTTTGTTGTTTCGGTCCTATCTTCGGAGAAGGCCGACTGAATGGGGTGTGGGCAGATCGTTCTACAGATTTTCGTACGCAAAGTCCTGCTATAA
>Ga0307515_10002585_pt1 | contig 39041 bp, 36 predicted proteins | sample 17_EM_MG_FD_194513 | JGI IMG/M metagenome (GOLD analysis project Ga0307515, IMG submission 194513) | Populus trichocarpa ectomycorrhiza microbial communities from riparian zone in the Pacific Northwest, United States - 17_EM | ecosystem: Host-associated > Plants > Roots > Unclassified | place... | reverse complement strand
CTCCCAATAAATCTTTAATTATTGCTATAGCCTAATTTTTATTATTTTTGGGCACATAAAATTTAACGACATGAATTTTCCCGCTGAATTAAAGTACACTAAAGACCACGAGTGGATAAAAGTTGAAGGCAATGAAGCTACAATTGGTATTACCGAATTTGCACAAAGCGAACTTGGCGATATTGTTTATGTAGATATTGCATCCTTAGGGAAAGAAGTTGCAAAAGATGATGTTTTTGGCACCGTTGAAGCGGTAAAAACAGTATCAGACCTGTTTATGCCCGTTACCGGTACAGTTACCGAAATTAACCCTGCCCTTAACAACCAACCCGACCTGGTAAACTCCGACCCTTACGGCGAAGGCTGGATGGTGAAAATAACCGTTGCCGATGCTTCGGAAATTGAAGGTCTTCTATCTGCTGATGACTATAAATCGGTAGTTGGCGCTTAATGAAAGCAATACTAAAATATTATGGGCCCGCAATATTGTGGGCCTTATTTATTTTGATAATCTGCTCTGTTAACCTGGGGTCGGCGGGCGACTCGCCCCTGTTTTTTGAGGGCTTTGATAAGCTTACGCATACCGGTTTGTTTTTTACCTTAACGGTATTGTACTGCAATGGTGCCATCAGGCAACAAAAGCCGGTTACTTTCTCGTATAAGCAGGCATTTATAACTATGTTAGCCGGTATTTTTTTTGGCGGCTTAATAGAAATACTGCAATGGGAGTTTTTTAAGTGGCGCAGCTCCGATTGGAACGATTTCTTTTGCGATGCGCTGGGTGCATGTATGGGTATTTTTGGTGTTATGCTAACAGTAAGTGCAATTGGCAATGAAAAAAAGTAAACTGATCATCATAGGTGCAGCAATTTTGTTAACCGGCACCTCCTCCTGCGGTATCTTTAAAAAAGGCTGCGGTTGCCCAACGTTTGGAAAAGTTAAATGTGCAGATGTGCAAATTTCAGATGTGCAGATTAGTTAGCGATGTGCAGATATGCAGATTTCAAATGTGCAGATTAGTTAGCGATGTGCAGATGGAAGAAAAATGTAATGGGTTATCTGAAACAATGTATATACCGGACATCCGCATGTAAATTTTTCATCTGCACATCTGAAATTTGCACATCTAAAGCTCCTTCTTTATTTGGATTTAATATAAATAAGCTTACATTTGCTCAGGTTAATTTTATACGATGACACTTTCACAACTTGAAGTAGGCGAAACAGGAATTGTTAAGGAATTTACCGACCTTGAAATGTCGGTTAAATTGATGGAAATGGGATGTTTACCGGGTGAGGAAATTAAAATTTCGCGCATAGCGCCCCTTGGCGATCCGATAGCTATTCATGTTTCAGGTTACCAGTTAAGCCTTCGTAAATTTGAGGCCTCCACTATTATTTTGCAGTAGTTTTTGTAAGCATTGAAAGCCGATATAAGAGTTGCGCTTGTAGGAAACCCAAACACCGGTAAATCAACGCTGTTTAATATTTTAACCGGTCTTAATCAAAAAATAGGAAATTTTCCCGGGGTTACTGTCGACAAAAAAACAGGTTTTTGCCTGCTGCCCGACGGCCGCACTGCCGAGATCATCGATTTGCCCGGCACCTACAGCATCTACCCCAAAAGTAAAGACGAATCTATTGTATTTTCTGTTTTGGCCGATAAGGCCAAAGGCATGGTGCCCGATTTGATTGTGGTGATCCTGGATGCATCCAACCTTAAACGCAACCTGCTGCTATATACCCAGATAGCCGACCTGAAAATTCCGGTTGTGGTTGCCCTCAACATGATTGATGTATCTGAAAAGGCAGGTATTACTATTGATGTAAACCTGTTTGCCCAAAAGCTGGGCGTGCCGGTGGTGCCTATATCGGCCCGTAAAATAAAGGGGATCGATCAGCTTAAAACAACCATCGCTTACGCCAATAAAATTGCCCTGCAGCAAGATACCATTGATGTAGAAGCTATTGCCCCCCGGCTTATAGCACAAATACAAAACGAGTACAAAATAGATAACCCTTATTTTGCCCTGCAACTGGCCCACCAGCACGAAACGCTTGGCTTTTTGACTACCGGGGAAAGTGACCGTGTTGAACAGCTGGAAAAGGAGCATTCCTTCCACTCGCAAAAGGCCCAGGCTACTGAAACCATCGCCAGGTACAATTTTATAAACGACCTGCTATACGATACTGTTAAAAAGCCCGAAACGGCCCATGACGAAACGGTAAGTAATAAAATAGATAAAATATTAACGCACAAGGTATTCGGCTTTATTATATTTTTTGCCATACTGTTGTTTATCTTCCAGGCTATATTTTCCTGGTCGGCTTATCCGCAGGAGCTCATCGGCGATTTGTTTTTGTGGATGCAAAGCGCCATAAGCAAAGTGTTGCCGGCTGGCCCGCTGGTTAGTTTATTGGTTGATGGCGTATTGGCCGGCTTAAGCGGCGTGCTTGTTTTTGTACCGCAGATAGCTATTTTGTTTGCGCTGATATCTATATTGGAAGATACCGGCTATATGTCGCGCGTTACCTTTATGATGGATAAAGTGATGCGTAAAGTTGGGCTGAACGGAAAATCGGTAGTGCCGCTTATTGGCGGTTTTGCCTGCGCTGTACCATCAATCATGAGTACCCGTAATATCGAAAACTGGAAAGACAGGATGATTACTATTATGGTTACCCCACTGGTTGCCTGCTCGGCCCGTTTACCGGTTTATACCTTATTGATAGCGCTGGTAGTGCCTGACCGTAATGTTTGGTGGGTGTTTAATATGCGGGGGCTTGCGCTTACTGCCATGTACCTGCTCAGTATTGTATCGGCTATTGTGGTAGCCTTTGTGATGAAATTTATACTGAAATCGCGCGAACGCGGCTACTTTATTATGGAGTTGCCGGTTTACCGGATGCCGAGGTGGAAGAATGTGGCGTTTACGATGTATGACAGGTCTAAAACATTTGTACTGCAGGCAGGTAAAGTGATTATAGCCGTATCTATTATACTATGGGTGCTAAAGTCATACGGACCCGGCGATAAGTTTGCGCAAATAGATAAAACCTATAGCCAGCCCAGGTACACCAAAACCATGACACCCGATAGCCTGAGCAAAGTTATCGCATCTGAAAAGCTGGAAAACTCCTATGCCGGTGTTTTTGGCCATGTAATTGAACCTGTTATTAAGCCCTTAGGGTTCGATTGGAAAATAGGGATAGCCCTCATCAGCTCCTTTGCTGCCCGCGAAGTTTTTGTGGGCACTATGGCCACCATTTACAGTGTAGAAGGCGATGCCGACAAGATGGAATCTGTTCAGCAAAAAATGCATAGCGCTACCAACCCCGATACAGGTAAGCCGGTGTTTACTTTAGCTGTGGCCTTTTCGCTCATGATGTTTTATGCCTTTGCCATGCAATGCGCCAGCACAGTGGCTGTAGTATACCGCGAAACTAAAGACTGGCGCTGGCCCGCCGCCCAGTTTGCTTACATGACAGTGTTGGCATACTCAGCCAGTTTTATAATTTATCACTTGCTGAAATAGGTTTTGGCTTATAGTTGATGGATCATGGTTCATGGCCGTTTTTCGTCAGCCCACGGGTTTCTCCAACGCTATGGGTAATAGGTTTTCGGGTGCTTTAAAGTGATTTGCTTATTTTTTCCTGGTGACTTGGCCGGAAATTGCCTTAAGATTTATCGCCTCTGAGCGGCTAAAGAAATGCCTGGATACAAGGCGCCTAATTCAAGTTTACCCAAAGCTCAATAAGGCCGTTTCGTGTTTTGTAATTATTTACCTTTTGTATTTTAATGTTTAGTTTCAAAATGCTTTGCACATAAGCCTGCACCTGTTTTGCAGCGTTTTCATCCGAAGTATAAAAATACCGGATGGAGTTTTGAAACGGGAATTTTGTAATGGCCTCAATCCCGGGGGCATTAAACCCCTTGTCATTTAGTTCTTTTTGTAAATTTCCTGCTAAGGCAAGGGTGTTGTCATTGCGGTTGTTAACCTGGATAAAAACGGTAGCTTTTGCGGGTATAAGCGTTAGTTTGGCCCAGGATTTATCGGTAATGTTTTGTACAATACTCTGCGTGTCCTTAACAGCCATTTCGTTTTTTATTGGCGTTACAACGGCGGCCCTGCTGTTATAATCGTCAATCAAAACTTTGACAGCATTGTAGGTAACGGTATCGCGCTCTTTAACAATGGCAATTATGGTGCGCATTGTGCTCCGGTCGCTTTGAACTTTGTCTTCCAAAAAATTTTCAATTATTCTTGCACCTAAATCCGCAATTAATTTAGGGTCACGGTCGCCAATGGTTCGGTTTAAGGTGATAAGGGCGACATCGCTTTTTAAATGAGAAGAATCCTGCGTAAGCAGGTCCTGCATTAACGATTTGGTAAACTCACCATATTTTAATGAATTATCTATCTCTTGTTGTTTAAGTTTATTTGTGGTGTCTAAAACAGATAGCACACCAACAAGGATGGTCCCTCCCAGTATTTTAACAATAATATCTACATAATCCAGCCAGTCGCGTTTAGTTTCCATGGTAATGTGATTAAGGTGTAAATAAAAGATAAACAGATGCTTAGGTGGATATAAATATACGTGTAAATTTCAATAAGCAAGTCCCTGTTAAAATCTTTAATATGCACTACAATCGAAATCCGGAAGGGATGTCTTCTTCAGCTTTCATACTGCCGGCGCGGTAAAAATAAATAATGGGTACAATAAGCCGTGACTTGTTTTTAACCCTTTAAATTTTAAACTATTAAAGCAGTGCTTTTGACGATGAAAACACAGGCAATGTTATTAAATTTGACCGCGAATCACCTGATTGTTTGAGTCGGTTCACCGGCGCTTATTCACCTGGCCACTCCGGTTTACGGCGCCATAATACTTGAACCGATGGATTGTAAGTCACTATTTATTTCATAAAAGCCGCATGGTCCGTTTTGTTATTTGTATTATTTTATTGCTGATCTCCCTGCTCACCATTTTCAAGGCCTTTGAATACACCATGTGGATGCTATCTGTTATAGCCACTGAGTTTTGCTGGGTATTTATATTGCTTACTTTGGCGGCCTTGTTATCGGGCTTTTTATCACCCAGGGATCAGCTTGCCGGCACCATCATAGGTGTAGTAGCATTAATTTTATTTACAACACCCATCATGCGGGCCTGTCGTGTTGCCGGAAGCCTGAAACGGGATTTTATCGCGGTATTTGGCCCGGGCAGTACTATTGTCGACGGCGTTGATGTCCAGCCGCCTTATAGTTTTTTTAATATGTTTAAGGCGAATAAAAAGGTGGCTTGTCAGCAAATTATTTACCACAAATACCCCGGTGTGGCCTTAACCATGGATTATTTCCCCTCGCAAAAAACAGGCAACAGGCCATGTGTGGTGGTAGTACACGGCGGGTCGTGGAACAAAGGTGATAACAAACAACTGCCCGAGCTGAACAGCTACCTGGCCGGCATTGGGTATAATGTGGCCGCAATAACCTATCGCCTGGCGCCAAAATACCAGTCGCCTGCGCCGGTTGAAGATGTTCATGCCGCAATAGCTTACCTGCGCAAACATGCCGCAGAACTAAATATAGATACCAACAATTTTGTGTTGCTGGGCCGGTCGGCCGGGGCGCAGATAGCTTTGCTTGCTGCTTATACCCTGCACGAACCGGGCTTAAAGGCTGTAATTGATTATTACGGCCCGGCCGATATGGTTTGGGGATATTCTTTGCCGGCAAGTCTCCTTATTATGGATTCGCGAAAGGTAATGTGCGATTACATTGGCGGAACCTATGGGCAGGTACCACAAAAATTCGTGGCTTGCTCGCCGCTGGAGTTTGTGAGTAAGCAATCGGTACCTACCTTGATAATTCATGGAGGGAACGATGTACTGGTATCGCCCGACCATAGCAGGCGGTTGAACCTTAAGCTGGAACAAAACGGAATCAAACATTTCTATCTCAAATTACCCTGGGCTACCCATGGCTTCGATTTTAACCTGAACGGGCCTGGCGGTCAGTTGGCCACTTATACTGTTGAACGCTTTTTGAATATTGTCACAAAATAAATAAGGTTGAGTTGATTGGGTTGGATCAGGTTGATTAAGTTTTCTATGTGGGGGTAACGCCGGTTGATGAATAAATTACCCAGCCCACTTATCCACTCACCTTCGGCTCCCTAAACCTGCTAAAAAACACAATAGCCAACAGGCAAAGCACAGCGCCGCAAATGCCGTTAAGGCGCAGGCCGTAATCATGTCCCGGATCTTTACCATATACGGTTAAAAAGGCAAACAAGGCTATGCCCAGCGTTTGTCCTAATTTTACAAACAGGTATTTCACGGCAAAAAACATCCCCTCGCGGTTTTCGCCGGTACGCAGGGCTTCACTTTGAGCAATTTCGGCAAGGATGGCGTTCGGGAGAATCCCTAATGAGGCCAGCGGAAACGATGCGCTTAAAACCAGGATATAAATTTGCACTTTAGGCGGAAACGGAAATTTGCCCAGGAAAAATATCGCCACAAAAATTAAACTCAACAGGCTGAATGAAAATAGCACGATAGTTTTTTTACCTATTTTTTTTGACAGATAATTAACGGCCGGATAAAACACTAATGAAAACAGCACCATCGATCCCATTAATATGCCTCCCATCGACTTGGGCAAAGGTAACAGAACAGTCAAAAAATATAACAAGCCGCTTGATATAATGCTTAGCGACATGTAGTATGAAAAATCGGATATGAGGTAATATTTAAAATTACGGTTCTCAAACGTTTTTTTGATAGCAGGAAATAAGCTTAAATGCGTAGGCTTGCTGCTGGAGTATTTTCTTTCATCAATACTTAAAACGGGCACCAGCATTATTAACCCTGCAAAGCCACACAAGCCCCAGATGGTATATTGTACTGCCGAATTGCGGTCAATTACATGAAAGCTTCCCTGCACCAGGTCGGCCAAATTATTTACCAGGGCCGATATAATAATGCCGATAACAAAGCCGACCTGTTGAAACGAGGATAGTTTTACCTTCTCGGCAGCGGTATCGGCCATCTCGGGCAATAGCGCGTTATAAGGGATAATATAACTGGTGGCAGCCATAAAAAAGCAAACAAGGGTAAAGGCAATCCAGGCGGCGTTTTTCATGCTTTCCATCCTGATCACCGGATGAAAAGTAAGCGCGCAAAACACAACCGCGGGCAAAATAGCCCATTTCATGAAAGGGATACGCCTGCCCGCCGGGTTTTCACTTTTATCGCTCAATGAACCTATAAAGGGGTCAAAAACGGCATCAACAAACCTGCCTGAGGCCACGATGATTGACATGATATTAAGCACCCCAAACACCAGCAACTGCGGCACCAGCGGAATTAACCCCGAGTTGGACGGCGGCAGGTAAAAATAGGGCAGCATAACGATAATGATATTGGTCATTACGCTCCAGCCTATCATCCCGCAGGCATACGCAAGTTGTTTTGAAAGTGGAAGTTTAGCTGCCGGCATGGTATGCAATATGCAAATATTAACTCAATGCCGCAAAGGTGAGAGGCGAAAGGTAAGGGTGAGAGGCAAAAGGTAAAAGAGAGGAACGTTGCCTTGCTATAAAAGGGTCTGTCTTAATCTTTACCGGTTGAAATAAATGCAAAATTACTCCCTCTAAATCTTCGTATTCAGCCTTTCCCCTCTAACCTTCTGCCTTTAACCTTTTACCTTTCGCCTTTCCCCTTTTTACAGTCCCGAATAATAATCGTAGCCTTGCTCGGCCCAGTAATCGGGCGGCCGGTTATCGCTAAAAGTCATGGTGCCTATGCGTTTAAGGTTTTTAATGCCATATTTTACGGGGATTATGAGCCTTAGCGGCGCACCATGTTTTTGTGGCAGCGGTTGTTCATTTACCTCGTAAGCCAGCAGGGTTTGCGGGTGCATAGCGCTTGGCATATCAATACCAACATAGTACCCTTTATCGGGCGTTGCCAGGCCTACATATTGCAATTTTGTTTGGTCGTCCAGTTTAAAATGGCTTATAAAATCGCTGAATTTTACGCCACCCCAATGCGATACCTGGTCCCAGCCTTCCACGCATTTAAAATCATAAACAATATCTGTTTTTGGCAGGGCTTTTATATCGTCAATGGAGATGCTCAACACCTCGCCCGATTGTTTTTTTACCTGTAACCGCCAGGCGGCTACATCTATTTTTCCTTCGCTGCCAATATCTTCATTATGGCGTACATTTTTGGCGGCCATTTCTTTGGGATAGGTTTTAACCAGGTTGTTATTGCTGAATACCCTGCGGAAAGCAAGTTCGGTTTTATTTAACGCCCTACGTAAAGGGGCCCGCGCGCCTGCGGTTACGGTTGCTGTTTCTTCGGGCGAATTATAAAGCCATTGCCACCCGCCGTAGGCAGCCCCGGCGGCTATAAAAAATGTACCGAACGATATAAAATTACGGCGGGTAATCTTTTGCTCAACCGTAAGCGTTCTTTTAGGGCCTTTATTTTTTTTACTGAACGGGTTTTTCATCTGCGGGAGTGGTTGGGGTTCCTATAATAGGTTCAGGATCTTTCACGGTGATAACTTCGAAGCCGGATATCACCGAGCGGAAATTATTCCATCCGGCCAGCAATACCTGTATAATGTGGACAAGGAAAAAAAATACGTAGCCAATGGTTAAAGCAAAGTGAATAATGCGGGCAAAGTGATAACCACCGCAAACCCAGGTTAAATAATAAAACTGTACCGGTTTGTAAATAGCCAGCCCGGTTATCAGCGAGCCAAACCCCATTACAATTATTGCAGTGTAGGCAATGCGCTGGGCAGCGTTATATTTGTTTTGAGGCGGCGCCATTTTGCGGATATGCAGGTCATGTAACAACACCAGCCAAGCCTCTTTAAACGACTTTTTTTGCGGCACCAGTTCGCGCCACTCGCCTGATATAATGGTGTATAGCACATAAACCAAACCATTAAGGGCAAAAGCCCACATAAACAGGAAATGGAAGGCCATCCCCTCAGATAGCCGGTGGGTTATATGAAAGGCTTTGTAAAATCCCTGGGGAAAAAAGCTGAAAAAAGTATGCCCGAACAGGGTGATGCTATACAAGTCATTGGCCCAGTAAATGAGCATCCCGCTCCAAATCATAATTGTGAGGATGGGAAAATTTACCCAGTGCGTCCACCGCATGGCCAGCGGATGTTTTTCTTTTATTACTTTCATTAGTGTGGGTTTAAAGTTTTCATATTAATGAGTCGAATCGTGAATGTTCAAAGCACAAAGTATTATTGAATCTGTTACTGATGAATTGCTGATGTTATATAAACATCGTTTGAACGCTGGTTACGACTCACCCCGGCTACACTGCGCTGGCCGACCCTCTCTCCGGCTTCGCCGCAAAGAGGGTTAACTTCATTTTTTTCTTTGGCAACTTTTCTTTTCCCGCCCCTCTATGCGACGCAGTCGGAGAGAGGGGCGGGCGGGCGTAGCCTCGTCGGGGTGAGTCGACTCGCCGCCATGCGATACACCCGGATTTCAAACTCTTTATTATCTATTACCATCAGCAAAACTTGCCTTTTTATTATTTACTCATACCTGTTTCAAAGGCAGATTTTGCAGCGGCCAATATGGCGCCGTTGCCGGTATTTTGTATAAAGCCTATAACTTCGTACCCCTGGGTGGTAAAGCCATCGGGTAAAGCAAGGGTTGCACTGCCACTGCCGCTGATATTTAAGGGTGTGTTTTGTACCTTGCGCACTATTTGCACATGCGATAAAGTACGGCCGCCGTTTTCACCGCGCTGCACTTTGGTTTGCCCGGCCTTTTGCACCAAAGCCAGGAGCAGTGTAGTGTTGTTCCCTGCACCTTCAGCTTTGTATTGCAAAATAATGTGGCCGGGGGCGTTTTGTGCATTAAGGGTTAGCTTAGCGACCGGGGCCATGCGCAAGCCGGCAGTAATTGCATTACGTAAGGTACCTTCTTCTGATCCTACAAATTCCTTACCCCCATTAACTACTATTTGCGGGGTATAAACCGATTTTAGTTTTAGCCAGCTGGCATAATTGTTTTGCCGTTTGGAGTAACCGGGACTGCTGAAAGGGTCTTTCCAGCCCAGGCGGTTCCAGTAATCAACATGGAAGGCTAAAATATAAACCGGTTTATCACTGTATTCCTTCTGCATGCGCGCCACCAATTCATCGGCCGGCGGGCAGCTGGAGCAACCCTCGGATGTAAACAGTTCAATTACTGCAAAGCCATTGCCGGCAAATTCCCCTTTTATTTTTTTTGCACTGTTTTTAGCATTGATAAATGCCGATGACACCAAAACCGCTGCCACAAGGCCGGTGGCGAAGGTCAATATTTTAAATGATCTCATAAATTTCAACTATTGGATATACGTTTTTATGGCTTAGTCGGCTTGCTTTAGATATCCTTACAAAAAAATATTTTTTATTTTGTATGTCCGGTATCTTGTATGCTGATGCCTAAGTCCAATATAATCAACAGGGTATATGTAAATTTAAGCAATTATAAACCGGTTTCGCGCAAGCAAAAAAAACAGCGATTTATTGTAAGGATTTGATTTTGTAAACGACTAATAGTATAAAGTTTAATGAATATACTTGTTTAATGGCTACCGGAGACCAACTTTTAAATCCCCGGCTATGGGTTGAAGCCCATGCCGATTACTTATACGGCTATACGCTATCGCGATTAAATGACGAGGAACAGGCTAAAGACCTGGTACAGGAAACCTTTTTGGCAGCCCTGCAAAGGGTGGATAAATTTGAAGGCAAAAGCACCGAACGTACCTGGCTCACGGCTATCCTGAAAAATAAGATAGTTGATGTTTACCGCAAAAACTCGTCGGGCCTAAAAAATAGAGATATAAAACAAGCCGAAGCAGAGCAGCAGGATTTTTTTGAGGAGGATAACGGGCACTGGAACAAGGCCTACCAGCCAAAGCCTTTTGGTATTGACGACTATGACCCATTGGCCGGTAAGGAATTTAATAGCATATTGCAAAAATGCATGCAAAAATTGCCCGCTCTTTGGATGGCTGTTTTTACTATGAAACACATTGATGATGCCACTACAGATATTATTTGCAGCGAGCTAAAAGTTACACAGGCCAATTTTTGGGTCATTATCCACAGGGCCAAATTGAACCTGCGGGCCTGCCTTCAAAAAAACTGGGTTTAAAAAAAATGAGCAACATGAGTCCACTAAAACATATTATATACAATTGCAGGCAGGCTACATTTTTGATTGAAAAAAGACAGTACAAAAAATTAAGCTTCCGCGAATTTATCGAATTGCGCATCCACCTGGCGGGATGCTCGGTTTGTAAAGTGTATAACAAGCAAAGTCGTGTTATTAACCAAATGGTGCAACGACTTTTTCATGATTCCCTTAAAAGCGAAGGCGTGCACCTTGACGAAGATTTTAAACAAGAGTTGCAATACCGCATTGACCAGGAGCTAAATAAAAATTGAAATACTTTGTAAGGTATGATCAAGCCGCCCGACTAAAGTTGAAATGTTAGTATAAAACCAACATGAAAACTAAAAATCAAAGTATGAAAACAATTATTTCAGGGGCACTGGCAGTAACTGCAGTTGCAGTTTGTTTAACCCTTAATGTGCAAGCTAAATCATTAGTTCCGGCTAATTTAAAAGCATCAACTACCGCTGTAAGCGATACCGGCAAAATGGCTACGGGCAAAATGAAGATGGCTAAAATGGAAAAGAAAAAAATGGCCAAAATGGAAAAAAGCAAAATAAAAATGGATAAGATGAAGAAAGATAGCGCAGGTAAAATGTAACTTGTTTTTGTTTTTTTGATCGTTTTAGAGGGAGGTGATGCTCCCTCTTCTTTTTTAATCTTATTTCGTAACTCTTAATTAATCCGATAATGAAAAAATATATTTTAATATTAATACTTGCCTTTGCTGGGTTGCAACTTTCGGCCCAAACAGGGCTTAAAAAAGGCGATGACGCGCCGTTTTTTAGTGCAACCGACAACGCCGGAAAGGCCGTTGATTTACAAACCCTGTTAAAAGCGCATAAATCTGTAGTCTTGTTTTTTTACCGCGGCGAGTGGTGCCCTTATTGCAATAAACACATTGCCCAATTGCAGGATTCTTTACAACTGCTTAGTGCCAAGGGGGCTTATGTAGTTGCAGTAACCCCCGAAACCAAAGAGGGCATTGACAAAACCATCCGGAAAACACATGCATCATTTTCGATAGTGCAGGATAAAGGATATTTTATTATGAAAAGTTATAAGGTTAATTATATACTTGATGATGCTACGGTAGCTAAATACAAAAGCTTTGGCCTTGACTTGAACGCAAGCAATGGTAATACCGACCATGTACTGCCGGTGCCGGCTACATACGTAATTAACCAGTCTGGAAAAATTGCATTTGTACATTTTAATAAGGATTATACCAGGCGGGCATCAATAAGTGATATTATGCGGGCTTTGTAAGGGTCGCGCTTTTGTGTTGTCCAGCCATAGATGAACAAGGCTAAAACGTGTCCAAACGTTGGTAAGCGCAGACGGTTGATCCAGATACCGAAGGGACTTTTATTGGCCAACAACAGGCACAAATATTTGGATGCACCTAAATTGCGCGATCAGTTTAGTGTTAACCATGATAAAATTTAAAACACTGATTATTAAATATTTTATCTGAAATGTGTTAAGTTATGTTAACCCAATTAGATGCGTTTGCCCCGGTGTAATCGGGGAGTCTTGTTTAATATTTCGATGAGGCTCCCTATATTTACCAAGCCATGAAAAAACTACTACTAATTGCATCACTATATAGCACGGCAGCTTTAGCCTGGGAAAAACTTAATTCAATACAAAAGTTCAGTTAATAACATTAATGTTCGGCCGGATTAACCATACCAACTATCATCAAATTTGTGATGAACTTGCTTCAGCCGATCCTGACCTGGCCGCTATCATCGAAGCCTATGGTTATCCCCCGCTTTGGTCGCGGCCCAATACGTTCGAAACTTTGGTGCATATTATACTGGAGCAACAGGTCTCGCTGGTATCGGCGCTATCCGCTTTAAATAAAATGCGCGAACGGGTACAGGAAATTACCCCCGCAAGAGTGCTGTTATTAACTGACGAGGAGTTTAAAGCCTGTTACTTTAGCCGACAAAAAACCAGCTATACCAAATACCTGGCCGAAGCTATTTTGAGCGGACAAATTAACCTTACAGAACTTGAACAATTACCAGACGGTGTTGTGCGCGCCAAACTTACCGCCCTCAAAGGCATCGGCAACTGGACAGCCGATGTGTACCTGATGTTTGTACTGCAGCATGCCGATATATTCCCCATTGGCGACCTGGCCGCTGTGAATGCTTTAAAGCGGGTAAAAAATTTATCAAAAGAGACGACAAGGGAAGAAGTGCTTGCCGCAGCAGAGCGGTGGGTGCCATATAAAACCGTAGCAAGCATGTTGTTATGGCATTATTATTTGTCGGCGCCAAAAGGGAAGAAATAATGCCCTAAAATATAGTTATCCTTCATGTTTCCCATATCGGGTTGCAAAATATCCGTTTTGTCATTCTGAATTGTAAAATTTCGCAAACTTCGGAGCGGATAATGACCCAGCATTAAAATAATGCAAACCCGGTTAACCTATTATAATTTACCGGTAACCGGCACGTAAACCGATACCAGCGTACCCCTGCCTGCCTGCGAATCCAACTCGACCTTGCCCTTCAAAAAATTAATCCGCGATCGCAGGTTATTCAGGCCCATCCCGGCTTCAGGGTTAGCAGCATCAAAGCCCCGCCCGTTATCTTCAATAGTCAGGCTGATATTTGCTTCGTCCTTTATCAGCGAAATATCAAGCCGGCTTGCATTGGCGTGTTTCATTACGTTGTTTACGCTTTCCTGTAAAACGCGGTACAAAATAATTTCGATGGTATCATCAAACGGGGCATCAAAGCCTTTGCTGTAAAAATTTATGGCGATGGTATTGCTTTCAATATTTTCAATAAACTGTTTAATCACTTGCGCCAGGCCTGTTTTATGAAGCGCCCAGGGCATCATGTTGTGCGATATAGTGCGCACCTCCCTAAAGCCATAGTCAACCAGGTTTATTGCTTTTTCAAATCGCTTTCGCTGGTCATCGTTTACAAAAGGCAGCTCGCCGCCAATAACCGTTAAGTTAATTTTTGCTGCCGACATGGTTTGGCTTACGCTATCGTGCAAATCCTGCGCAATTCGCCTGCGTTCACTTTCTTCGGTTTCAATAATGGCCTGCATAGCCGCGTTGCGTTGCTTTAGCTGTGCCTGCTTATAAAAAACAAATCCAATCAAAAGCATCAACAGTACAAAAACAACAATACCCGTCATCCAATAATTGCGCTTGGTTATTTCAAACTGCTGTTTCAGCAACTGATCTTCTCGTTGGGTTATCTCATACCTGGTTTGCAACTCATCAATGGTTTTTGAGTTTTTGGCGGCTCTTAATGTGGCATGCTTTTTTAAATAAATAAGCGATTGCTTGTAATCGCCCATCTGCCCGTACAAATCGGCTATCTCGTTAACAGCGCTGTTTTGCATGTCGGTATAATTTATCTGCTTTGCGTGTTGCAAACAATTTTGCAAAGCGTCCAATGCCTGGGGGTACATTCTTTTACTTTTATATAATTGCCCCAGGTTAAAATAATTGATGGTTAGCGCCAGTGTATCGTTTAATGCTTTTTTAGTTTCTATTACCTTTAAAATATCCTGCGGTTGGTTGTTTTTTTGTTTCATGCTGCCCATAACATCCCCCATAAAATTATGGCTATAGGCTTCAGAGGTGTTTTCTTTTGCTTTTTTTACGAAATCCAGCGAGTCGGCGATGTCAAAAGATTGCCTGTAATAATTTAGCGCCTCCCGGTAATTTTGCCTGGCCTCATAAAGCTGGCCAAGCTGGCTTAGGGCAAACATCAGCGTTTGGCGTGTGCCTGTTTTGGGTGCCAGGTCTGCCGCCACGTTGTAAAGGTTAATGGCTTTGTCATAATTTTTTTGTTTGGCATACACCTGAGCCAGCCGGGCATAATCATCGGCCAAAACATCCTGCCGGTTTATGGGGCCAAGCACCTCCGTCGCTTTATTGTAATAATGAGCCGTGGAATCATAGTTGCCTTTTAAATAATAAATTGCACCTATGCTTCTCAGCATTAAGCCGGTTGTGTTTTTATTATGAAGCTTAATGGCAAGGTTTAGGCCTATTCTGGCAACAGGCAACATTTCATCCTTGTTTTTTTCGGTTAGATAACCCACGGTTTTTTGGGCAGCGGCTAAACGCATTTGGGCCGGTGATTTGCCAACTACTATTTTTTTTAAACTATCAATATTCTGACCGGGACACGGAAGGATAATTGAAAGAAACAAAAGCAAAAACAAGTATTTCATATCCGGGTGTATGGCCCCAGTTAAAGATAGCAATTTATCAGCTTTGAAAAAAAAACTCCGATTGTATAACAACTATTAATAATGCTGATAGTATGGCCAATACCGAAAACAATGTTTGCCTTTGCTTAGCGCACTGGATATCAGGAATTTTACCAGAGCCCTGTAACCTGTTGAATTTTAGTTTGTAAACACGCGATAACACCACAAAAACAATCGGGGCACAATAAGCTAAATACTCTAAAATGATTGTCATATCCTTTAGTTTTAGGTAAAACAAATTGGTTTAATGCAACGTATCAATAAAGCCTGCACTCACCGACGATATTTAAAGCGTTTTGCATACCACAATTTTATGGAGTAATAAAAAGGTACACAATACAAAGCAATTGGTATTTTTTGAAGGGCCGATAAAGTGTAGATTTACAAACAAGTAGTACAATAAAAAGGAAAGCAAAAAGGCTGCCTGCCGGGCGCAGTACCGGATGCGTTTGTTAATGCCGATTTGAGTACTAATAAATTAAAAAACGCTAACTTTAGTATGGATTGTTCCGCAGGGCACAAAGCCAATAAAACGCTAACAACTAACATTATATAATTCAGCAAAGCATAATCAATCATTTTATAACAAGCTAACAGCTTTTATAAAAAAGATAGTCATAATGGAAACATACCGGGTCAAAAAATTAAAAAAACTCAAAGGCCGCAGCAAATTACTGCGGGCATTGGTTTTTACTATTATAGCTGTCGCATGCGGTTTAAACCAGGCAATTGCCCAAAGCAAGGCCAATCAATCCGATTGGAACGTGCCGCCACCCGTGCCACCACCCCTGCATCCCGGCACCCAAGTAAAAGGGGGCACCAATGGCAAGCCTCCGTTGGATAAACCTGTTGCGCTTAGCCTGAGCGATATTCCGCCCGTTTCGTTGCCGCCCGCGCCTCCTGTACAAATGCCGGTTTTGGCCGCTATCTCAACAACGCCGCCGGTGGTAAATGCGCCCAATCAGCCAACTATATTAGGTATAGGGGCCAACCTGCCCGAAATTCCTTTGCCAGGCGCACCCGAAACCCCTGGATTACCAAAACAATCACCCCGTGATTTACCGGTTACATCTATTCCCGAACTGCCCATACCCGCATCGCCCGAGTTGCCCGCTTTACCTGCCGAGCCTGTGCCTTCGGGCCAGCCAGCGCCTGCAAACGTATCAATGCCGGCTATGCCCGAGGTGCTTAACCCGGTTACCCCTAAACTGCCAGCAAACAGCAGCGGGTTAGACCCATGGCCCAGCCCGGAGATTCCTGAAAATGCCAATTTTAAGCTGATTACAACAGCTGTAAAACACAGCAAACCGCACGGCATTAAAGGCGTAAAAAAAGTTAAATCTAAATCAGTTATAAAATAAAACAGGCCGGCTTAGCAATAAGCCGGATAGCAATCATGGTATATTTAAAACATATATTACTTATAACACTAACATTTATTGGCGGTGTTACCTGTGCGCAGATTAGATTTAAAGCGGGCGATGAATTTCAACGACAGGTTATCACCAGATCAAATTGTGTTTTACAACGGGGCGGCCAAACACTGCGTGTTGGCTCGGTTTCAAATATTGTTAAAACTTACAAAGTAACAGATGCAACTGAAAAGGGCGCAACTTTCACTATCAGTACCGATAAGCTGATAGATACCGTAAACGCCATGGACCAGAACCTGGTATACAACTCGGCTAAACCAGGCGATCCGAATTCCATCATCCACGCCGGCCTGCAAAAAATGGTAAATGCCCGGCCAATAGTTTCAACAAATCATAAAGGCGAAATATTGAGTTTAAAACGCCCGGTATCTATAAATGATACGCTATTGTCGTTCACCGGCATTCAACCGGAGCGCTTGTCGCCCGGCAGTACACTGCATTTTATGGTTGATTTTCCTGTAAACCCGACAATAAAAAAAGGTTATTCATGGACAGATGCCACCTCATCGGCCCAAACCACTTATACTATTTATGCCATAACCGGCCGCACTACAACCATAACCTACAAAACATCTGTTTTAGGCGGCAATTTAAATAGCCGCGTTAACGGATCAATGTTGATAGATAACCTCACCGGGATCATTGTAAAGCGCTATTCACAAAGCGTTTCTACCGGGTACGAAATGGTAAACGGCGTTGTTTATACCGCTACCCGCAGAACGGCTATTACCGAGGTGAGTGTAAAAAAATAAAAGTATCAATATGACCGTCCCCCGGCATGTGTGGAGACGTACTTAAGTACGATATCAAAAACAATAAACAAACCTGGTTAATGAACTATTAATTAAGCGATGCCCGCCCGGGCAACCTTGTTTTAGTGGCAGAAAAAATATATCTTCACCCCAAAACAGCATAAGACATAAACCTAATGAGTTCATCTAAAGAAATTTTTGAGAAAATGTTTGCCGGGGGCGACATAAAAATAAACGGTGATAACCCCTGGGACATGACAGTACATAATGAAGGCACTTACAACCGCTTGCTTAGCGACGGGATGATAGGCCTGGGCGAATCTTATATGGAAGGCTGGTGGGATTGCCCATCTTTAGATGAATTTTTTTACAGGATGATGTATTACCGGGTTGATAAATTAATCCCCAACAACTTTAACACCATAAAATACGCACTGAAGGCCAAATACCTGAACATGCAAACTAAAACACGGTCTAAAGTAGTTGCGCATAAACACTACAACATGGGCAATGACCTTTTTAAAGGTATGTTGGACAAACGCATGATCTACACCTGCGGTTATTGGAAAACCGCCCAAACACTTGATGAAGCGCAAGAAGCTAAACTCGACCTGGTATGTCGTAAACTGAAGTTGGAACCGGGAATGCGCATGTTGGATTTAGGATGCGGATGGGGAGGCTTAGCTAAATTTGCGGCCGAGAGATATGGTGTAAGCGTGGTTGGCGTTAATATTTCTGAAGAACAGGTTAACCTGGCCCGCGAAGTGACTAAAGGCTTACCTGTCGAGATTAGGTTAATGGATTACCGCGATATAAACGAAAGATTTGACCGCGTTGCCAGCGTTGGCTTAATGGAGCACGTTGGCTACAAAAACTACCGCAGTTTAATGGAAGTGGCCGCCCGCTGTATGGATGATGAAAGTATTTTCCTGTTGCACACTATAGGCGGCAATTTTTCGCAAACAAAAACTGATCCCTGGATAGATAAATATATTTTTCCTAACGGCATGTTACCTTCGCCGCCGCAAATCAGTACAGCGGCCATGGGGCTGTTCACTTTAGAAGACTGGCACAACTTTGGTATTTACTATGACCGCACCTGTATGGAATGGCTGCACAACTTTAAACAAAGCTGGCCGGAGCTGAAGGATAAATATGGCGATACCTTTTACCGTATGTGGGAGTTTTACCTGAGTGGCTGCGCGGCATCATTTAGGGCACGCAAAAACCACTTATGGCAAGTAGTGTACAGAAAATCGAAAAGTTTAGGATTGTATGAGCCGGTAAGGTAAATACTACTCCCACAACTATTACTATAATGAAATACGGGCATGTTCTTTAAAAAAGCGTGCCCGTATTTCATTATAAATAAGTTTAATTACTTCTCCTTATCAAACTTCATCCAGTGCAGGTTAAAACCACCCATATCCGCATAAACCCGAACCTTGTTAACATCAGCCTTTAAACGGACATTCTTCAGTTCAATAACCTTCCATTTTTTAAAACCGCCGCTTGCAGGTACGCTTATTGATTGAGTGCCCCCGTTAACATTTAGGGTTATTTTACCATCATCGGCAGCAGCTGCTACTTTAAACTTTACCGTGTAGGTGCCGGGCGTAGTGGCTTTCAGGGTGTATCGCAGCCACTCGCCTTTTTCAATATCAGTTACATAATAGCTGTTGTATGCGGCGGAATCTTTAGCGATATCTACCCCATCGTTCCGGTATACGTGCCCATTGTTGCCTTTGCCATATTTACCTGTTGATACGTGGTAATCGGCGGTGTCGGTGTCAAAGTAGGCGTAGCCGTTGCGGCCCAGGTCATAATCTACGGCGTTAATAATGGTGCCGTTAGTAATCTTATTGGCCTTAAACGGTTTTGTTGCTGTGGTATGGGGCTGCCGGAAAATGGCATCTATCACATCATGATGAATAATGGCGTTTTCCAATTTGGCGTAGGTGGCCATTTCTAAAGTACCGCTGTATACATTACTCTCCTTGGGCTTGTTCCGGCCGGTGTTCAGGTAATTGGTTACGTCATCGTAATTCGGGTTGGATGGTATCTCGATAGGGTTGTTATTGCCCATCTTTTTTAATGGCCAAAGCGCCCAGCCAATATTGTTTTTCTCTAACAGGCCAATGGCTTCGGTTAGCCACACGTTGGAGTTTTCGCCGGTTTCGCCAAGCCATACAGGCATATTGTACTGGTCGCGGGTTTTTACAATATTCTCTATTGATTTTTGGTCGTTATAGTTCCAGTATTTGTGAAAGCTTAATACCATGTTTTTATCCCAGGCCGGCAGGATGCCATTATAGTTGTTGCCCCAGCCATTGCCTTCAATAATAATGATGTGCTTTTTATCAACCTGGCGAATAGCGGTGGTAATATCAACCATCAGTTTTCTTAGGGGAGCGTTGGTTTTTTCCTTCAGGCCGTTCCTGTCGTTCGCCGGATCATCAAAACCAAAGTTGGGTTCGTTAATAATATCATAACCGGCTATGTTGGGTTCGTTTTTATACCTATTGGCCAGTTTACGCCAAAGGGCAATCATTTTTTGCTTGTTGGCCTCGCTATCCCACAATGATGGGTTATCGGTATTCCTGTCGGATATATTCAGGTCGTTACCCTGTCCGCCGGGTGCGGCATGCAAATCAAGTATAAGGTACATGTGGTTGGCTTTACACCAGGCCAGCAGATCGTCGGTCATTTTAAAGCCCTTGTCTATCCAGGTATTTTTCCCGGCAACGGGTTCTTTTTCGATGGGCAGGGTATACAGGTTATAATGCATGGGCAGCCTAACCGAGTTAAAACCCCAGCGGCGCATCGAATCCACATCAATTTTGCGGGTGTTGTTGGCCAGCCAGGTATCATAAAACTCCCTGGTTTCTGCCGGCCCCATCAATTCCTCCAGCCGCTCGCGGATGCGGTACTGGCGGCTATCCTTATTTACATGTAACATATAGCCCTCCTGCAGCATCCAGCCGCCAAGGCCCATGCCGCGCAGCAGTACATTTTTGCCCTTTTGGTCGGTTATCTTTTTACCGTCGGCCTTTAAAAAGCCCTGTTGCGCCTGGCTCTGTGCCGATATAAAAGATGCCGCGGCCAATACCAACAGCCTCTTAATAGAAAATATATTTTTAACAGATTTTGTTAACATGTTATTAGCGATTATTATAAACGTTTATTTTAAGAGAGCCAAGATATTAGAGTCGAGAACCGGGAAAAGAAGTCCCCGCCCTTTTGCGCTTGTCTTAACTCTTGATTCTTGGCTCTTGATTCTATTTTCTACCTACCAGGTATAAGTACCCACAGAGCCTTTATCCAAATGAGCGGCAAGCGTTTTGCCGGCGTAGCTGATATTAAAATCCAGCGCGGCATCGCCGGTATTGGCTACAATTAAAACTTTTTTTCCATCCGGGGTTTTAAAAGCCACATTTGGTAATTTATCCAGGTTGTTGGATGCAATGCGTACCGAACCCGGCCTTACAAATTTTGATGCATGGGCAATGGTGTAATAAGCCACATTTTTCTTCACCTCGTTTTTGTTGATGGTAACCGCGCCCTGGCACGATGGGCAACCGCCCCTGTCGGTATAAGGCTTATAATCCTGGTCGGCAGCCAGGTTCCATTCCAACACATTGCGGCTCCAGTTGCGGGTTGCGCCAATAATCAGGTGCTTTAGCGGCCATAACATATCAATGGTCGATTGATTTTCGGGTTCCACAACCATCTGCTCGGTAAAATAAATATTCTTTTCGGGGTGGGCGTTGTGTACCGTGCTTAGGGCGCTGATATCGCCACCATATAAGTGAAAACCCGATCCATCAATATATTTAGCTGCCGCCTTGTCATTTAATATCGAGATCGGGTAGTCGGGCCTGTCGCAGTTATGATCGTACAAAATAATTTTTGTTTTAATACCGGCTGCTTTAAAGGCAGGGCCTAAGTTGTTTTTGATAAAGGCGCCTTCATCGGGTGCAACCAGTAGTAAGCTGGGGTTATTGCCAGGGTGTAAAGGCTCGTTTTGTATAGTAATGGCATCTATGGTTATGCCCTGCGCCTTCATCCCCTTTATGTATTTTACCAGGTAGTTAGCGTAGGTTCCCCAATATTCGGGCTTTAGCCTGCCGCCGCGGGTATCGTTGTTGGTTTTCATCCACGCGGGCGGCGACCATGGCGAGCCTAATATTTTGATGGCCGGGTTAATAGCCAGTATCTGTTTCATCACCGGTATTACGTCCTGCTTATCGGGGCCAAGGTCAAAGTGTTTCAATGTGGGGTCGGTTTGGCCGGCGGGCATATCATCGTACGAGAAAACTTTCTCATTTAAATCCGATGCGCCTATGCTCAGCCGTAAATAGCTCACGCCAATGTTGTTATCATTAACCGCAAACAGGTTTTTTAACAGCGCGGCCCTGCTATCAGCACTCATGCGGATGATGTGCATGGCGCTGCCGCCGGTAAGGGCAAAGCCAAAACCATCAATAGGCTGGTAGGTTTGCTTATCGTCAACCGTAATGGTAACACCGCTTGGGTTGCCATTGGCCTTAAACTCGAGGGCTTCTTTTTGTTTCGCAAACAATGCCGACCTATCGGCCCGGGTAAGCCAAAGGCTGGCCGTTGTTGTTTTTTGGGCCGATGCTACGGTGGCAGTACACGTCAGCACAACCGCCGATAAAAACGAAATAACATGTTTATTCATCAAACAAATATTTAACGGGTTATACATAATCCAAAACAGGTTTTGAAAAGGCCGGAAGGCAATTGGTTGAGTAAATTTATTATTGTTTTTGGGATATAAACGTATAAGTTGTTACGTAACCAACAATTTACGTGTATTTGGTACACAAAGGGGGCGCATAACGTAGACGCTCAGCTAAAAAAGGCAGGGCAATGTCAATATCAACGTTTACTTTTTAGTCGAAAGCCTTCTGTTTTGAGTAAAAAAGCAAATTGACCTTTGATCTAAACTTAGGTATTGTTGATTCACATAGCTGTTTTTAAAATGCGCATTAACTTGAACGGAGATGCGTTTTTTAATTAGAACCTTAAATTATTTGCTTTTATTAAAAATAAGCTTTATTTTCACTTGCACTATCCGCATGAGAGACCCTAATAAAAAGATCATCATTTTTGATGATGACGAAGACATCCTTTCTATATGTAGTTATATTTTGGAAGAGCAAGGCTGGGAAGTTTTTACTTTTACCGATTGCAATAACATAACAGAAAAAGTATCCCGTGTTTTACCGGATGTCATTCTAATGGATAACTGGATTCCTGATGCCGGCGGCATCATTGCTACACAAACGTTAAAAAGGTCGGAAGAATTAAAAAACATTCCTGTAATTTATTTTTCGGCCAATAGCGATATCCAAATCCTGGCCAGCAATGCCGGCGCCGAAACATACCTTGCCAAACCGTTTGACCTGGAAGAGCTGGAGCGGGTTATCAGCAAAGTGCTGATTAGCTAAAAATATTAAATCTTCATTACACCGGATATAAAAAGGCCCCATCTGTTTAGGATAAGGCCTTTTAAGTTTACGAATTTTATTGCGGACCGCCCGGGCCTCCACCACCGGGACCGCCGCCACCGGGCCCTCCGCCGTCGCCACGGCCGCCACGCGGCCTGTCGCCCCTGATATCCTGGGTTGGCGCTTTACCGGCAAATTTTTGCAGGCGCAGCGTAAAGGTAAGCAGGTAATAACGCGCAAGCCTGTTTACGCTCGAATTGGTAATTGAACTGGCTGTTGAGGTTGATGAATAACCGGTGTTTTGGTTAAATAAATCAAAAGCCGAAAGGCGCAACGTAGCCACCTTATTTTTCAGGAACCGGCGCTCCACATACATATTTAAAATATTAGGGTTGGTTACTTTAATGGTTGAGGCATAACCATAATTCGTGGCTTTGGTATAATCATAGCTAAAAACCCAATCGCCAAAATAGTTTTTGCCATTAATTCCTATATTCCAGGTCCTGATATTGGTTAAGCCATCATTAACCGGGTTTTTTACCGAGTTGTTTGTACGGTTAATGGCATAATTGGTCAAAATCTGCGCGTCAATGATATTAGGCAAGTCAACCCTAAAACGGATTTCGGGGGTAAATACCAGGTTTTTAGCGATGTTTTTTTGCTGCGCAGCTGCAATTTCTTCTGGAGTGGCTGCAAGTGGGTCGCCGGTAACGGTTGTTAAATAACCTACGTTGTTATTGTACTGGGCGGTACCATTAAAGGTAAGCGAATATTTACGCTCGGCCCAGGGTTTTGAGTAGGTTACACGGCCGGTAAAGTTGTAAAAGCCATCGGCATTTAAATACTGGGTAAAAATCTTGCTTGAGGTTTCTGATGAAATAGCGTTGGTTACAATTTGGTTAGATATGTTTTGGTAAGTAAAATTGGCAAAAAACACATTCCCTGTTGTAAAGTTAAAATTATTATACCTGATAGATATGTTGTTGGTAAACGCAGGTTTCAGGTATGGGTTACCCTGAACCGGGTAATACGCGTTTGAAAAATCGATAACCGGCTGTAACTGCGTAAAGCTTGGTGCTGCATTTGAGCCGTTATAGTTAACCGCGAATGTTTTGCTGCGCGAGAAATTATAAATATAGCGGGCAGTAGGAATAATATTGAAGGTGTTTCTATGCGTATCCGGAATGTTATCGTTTGACACCGGATGACCATCTAACGTTGAAGGCTGCACTGCTAAACCCAAAGTATAGTTATACTTTTTCTCGATGAAGCGATAGTTTAAGCCGACCTTATTAGTGGTAAACGTATAATCAAATTTGTTTGACAGCAAATCATACACATTCCAGGTTTGGGCGTTGCTTAGCGTATCCGTTTCCTTATTATTCACGGTTGCCGAATGGTTTAAGGCGTAATTAAGCTCTAAATACGACCGTGTGCCCAATGGCTCAAGGTATGACAGGTTTACACCAACACTGTTGGTACGGCTATAAGTATTAATTATCTGGTTTTCCGGAGCCGTTTGCTGGGTACCCGGAACAAAATTATAAATAGGGTTTTGATATGATGTGGTTGGCGCCGAGCCTGCCGAAGCAAAAATACTCAGGTTGCGGCGATGCGGGAATCTATGGTTATATAATGCTGTAATACCGTAATTAGGAGATTGCGAATCGCCATTGGTAGTAGAGGTGTATGCCGAAGCAAGCGTTCCTCTCCGGATAAGGCTTACACTATCAGATTCAACGGTATTGGTGCTGCCGTATGAAAAAGATGGTACTACTTTTAAGTAATTAACCGTATCTGGCTTATACTCCATGTTCCAGTTAAAACGATGGTTTATATTTTGATCTTTCTCGATGCTCAATTGGTGCTGATCGCTCGGATTGCCTGCCGAAATATTTTGCTGGAAAATATTGTTATTGGTACTTGTGGTGTTATCAGCGAAGCTATAACTTCCATATACCGCCAGGTTTTTGCCCCACTGGTCCCTAAAGTTTACGCCAATTGATTTGGCATCGGTTAAACCGTTTTGAGCGGTTATCAGGCTTCCTCCGCCGCCACCACCGCGGCCGGCGTTGCCACGGCCACCACCGCCGCCAAAGCCGCCACCACCACCACCACCTGCGCTGCCAAATGAAAAGGTATTAACATTGGTGTTATTGATACTTCCCTGCACGGCAATTTGCTGATCGCCATGAAAATTAAAAATATTTAACGATCCCAGGTACCGGTTTTTATTGGGTACACCCTCGTCCTGCGGCAAGGCATCGCGGCCACCCCCAGCGGTGGCTTGGGCTGTGTAGCCATAGTTTTTATCTTTTCTGATGGTAATGTTCATTACCTTGGTAGGGTCGCCGGTTTTAATGCCGGTAAGGTTTGCCTGGTCGCCGTAGTCATCAATCATCTGTATATTCTCGATGATATCTGCGGGCAGGTTTTTGGTAGCGCTCTGCACGTCGCCGCCCATATAATCCTTCCCATTTATCCGCACCTTGGTAACCTGCTTTCCCTGGGTGGTAATATTTCCGTTTACATCAACATCTACACCCGGAAGCTTTTTTATCAAATCTTCGGTGGGTGCATTCGCGCGCACTTTGTAAGCCGCTGCGTTGTATATTACCGTATCTTCTTTAAGGGTGATGGGGTTGGCGGCCCCGACTATGTTTACCTGGCCAAGTAAATTTGTTTCGGCTTTTAACAATATCAGGCCCAAATCTACAGGCTTGGTATTATCCTCAAGGGAAAAGTGTTTTTTTATTGCTGTAAACCCAATTGACGATATAGTAAGCGTTATTTTACTGCCCTTAACACCAGAAAAGCTGAATTTGCCATTAGCATCGGCAATGGTTAACGTACTATCGCCGCCATTGCTTACCAGTTTTACACTGCTTCCGGGTAAACTTAGCTTAGTGGTATCGGCAATTACGCCGCTTATATCGCGGGCGGTTTGCGCATGTGCACCAAGGGGGGTTAACAAAAAAATACTTAAAATTAAAATTAGGGGTTTCATGATATATGTTCAGCTACAAGTGTTTTCATTTGTGTTAAAGACACAATTAAAGTGCAAATGTTCAACATATAAAAGGCATATTGAATAATAAACATATAATTGTTACACTTACCAGCGCTAATAGCCTATCAATCATATTATTGTTACATAGGTAAAGACAAAAAAAGCCCGGCATTGCCGGGCTTGGGTGTTTATTATAAGATCAGTCAGTTTTTTAATTAGTTCAAATGCAATGCCGAAGCAACTTCGTTATAATTTTTAAAGTTGAGGCCCGGGTGGGTAACCTGTAAGGTAGTTACACTGCCGCCAGGAATCACCACTACTTTAAAATCATAGCCGGGCGAGTTGAAATTGGCTATTACATTTACAAAGCCTAAGCCCACATCTGATTGGTATATGGCATTGGTAATCCTGATGAAAGGCAACGAGTAAAAGCTTGTGGTGCCTGTTACCCTTAAATATACCAAAACCAGCCCACTGTTAACAATTTCCTGTGTAATTGCCGGCACATTAAGCCTTGTTGCCGCCGCCGAACTCACATTTTGATTGGTTATTATATAGCTTTTGATGTTGGTGGTTCCATCAGCCCCAGCTGGCCCTTGCGGCCCTGCCGGTCCTTGTGGCCCCGTAGACCCAGTGGCTCCTGTTGCTCCGGTAGCACCCGTTGCTCCTGTTGCGCCCGTCGGCCCTGCCGGCCCAGCCGGGCCTCTTGGGCCAACCGCGCCTGTAGCACCTGCTGATCCTGTTGCGCCGGTTGCGCCTGTTGCTCCTGTAGCGCCAGTGGCTCCTGTAGCACCGGTTGCTCCCGTCGGCCCTTGCGGGCCAATGGGTCCCGTAGCACCTGTGGCGCCGGTTGCTCCTGTAGCCCCTGTTTGTCCCGCCGGACCCTGTGGGCCCGTAGCCCCTGTTGCGCCGGTTGCTCCTGTAGCCCCTGTTGGGCCCGGGATGCCCGTTGTTGCTCCTTGCGGCCCCTGCGCGCCTGTGGCCCCAGTATCACCCTTTGGCCCCTGTGCCCCATCAGCACCTGTAGCCCCGGTTGGGCCGGGTGTTTTATCCCTTTTGCATGAATTTACGCTAATCATGCAAAGCAATAAAACGGGTAGTAAAAGTCGTAGTTTTCCCATAAAAAATATTTTTAGTAGTATATAGTCTACTTTAGTACGGATGTGTGGATAATTAGTTACAAAAAACAGTGGCTGAAAGCATTGTTTTTATTAATTAAATTTTTGGCCACAAGCATATCAGGAGGACGTTTTGAACAAATGTCGAAAAGACGCTATAACAAAATGCCAAATGATTTCGTTATACTTAAATCTAAAATGATTTCGTTATACTTAAAAAACATTTAACCTATGAACAAAATTAGCAACAATTTACACGCAAAGGTCCATAATTGGATGGATGCGATCGGCTTTAGGCTCAATGCCTCGCAAACCAATGGTAAAAATAATGTTACAATCAATCATTATTTTTTTGAAACCTTCAATTTTTTTGAAAAAGCCAGGAGAAATCATCCCGAAAGCACCAAATTTCTTTGCTTTGATGCCTACGGCGAAAAAATAAATGTAAAATCGCTGCTCGATATACAGGTTGCATTTTTTGAAAACATAAGTCAGCTTAAATAATTCTTCTTATTGCTGTCGTTTTTGTTCAATAGTAAAAAATAACTCCGACGTTAATATGCGTCGACATCATAAAAAAAACCTGCTTAATGATTTAAGCAGGTTTTTTTATGTAGATTTTTTATCCGGGAAACAAATTAGTTATCCACATTTGTTTTTGGCCAGCAATTAAGGTACCCTTTATCGATACTCTCGTTTAGTATTTCGTTGCTATTTATACCGCGGATAACGCCGCCGGGTATATTAACTATTGGGCGGGTTGGGTTTAGTGCCTCTTTTATCCGGAGTTTTAAATCTGCATAATGCGCGGCGGTTAATGCATCGCCCCCTTTAGGTAAGCCGGCGTCAATTTTCTTTAATTCGACACGTACCATAGGCCTTATATCAGATAAGGCCATATTTATTGGTGTTAATCCAAATGAAGCCAATAGTTGCGGAGGGAAGCCCGGGAAGCCCCTGAAATCATCAGTCAATAAACTCCTCAGGTTTTCTACGTACCCGCGTTGCAGATTGCGTTTAAAGGCATCTGGCTTGCCGGCTGCAAAAATAGCCGGGCGCAGGTCATTCAACAAATCAGCTACCTTATAGGCTGCGCTACCATTTTTTGCTTCGTTATCATACATACGGGCCAGTCTTGATTGGCTAAGCACATTACCCAGCACGGCTACCTGCAAACCTTTAATGCGATTGTACATGATGCCATTGTCAAACTTGCCCAGTTCGGCTTTGTCAATAAGCCAATAGGGTGTGGTAAATATTTGTTTATTTAAAAACAACACAGCATCATGCTGCAGGTTTTTATTTACAAAATCATATACAGGGCCTTTTTGATCATAAGTTTTAAAGTTTTCATTCATGCCGCCAATGTTGGTGGTTACGTGGCCCATATAACGATAATACTGGCCTAAAACTTCGTTATAAAGCTCGTTCACATCATTATAATCCTCATTTTTTTGATAAGTCCATTTTTCAAGGTTTGGTAAAATGCGTTTTAAGTTGGCAATACCATAGGTACTTGCTTTCATAGCGTTATCTCCCAAATCTTCGTTTTGCAGGCGCGGATCAATTGATGTACCCTGGCGGCCAAAATAGTATAGCGGGTTGCCTGCCTTTTTATTTGTCCAGTCGGCCAGTATATCTTTCTCTTCATCAGGCGTTTTATTACCGGCGAACCAGCCATAACCCCATTTTACGGCCCAAAGGTCATACTCGCCAATTTGCGGGTAAAGGTGTGTTACATTATCGCCTGGCTGAGCTATATAATTAAAACGCGCATAATCCATTATAGATGGCGCGGTACCATGCTTATCGGTAAATGATTTGGAGCGTAAAGAGTCGACAGGATAGGCGTAGCTTGAACCAAAATTATGGGGCAACCCAATTGTATGGCCAATTTCATGCGATGATACAAAACGGATGAGCTGGCCCATTTGCTCATCGGTAAACCGGGCCTTACGTACGGCAGGGTTAACCGCGGCTGTTTGTATCAGGTACCAGTCGCGCAGCAGGTTCATCACATTATGGTACCAGCCAACATGGCTTTCCAATATCTCTCCGCTACGCGGGTCGGATACGTGGGGGCCGTACGCATTTTCAATATCTGATGCAAAATAGCGGATAACGCTGTACCGGGCATCTTCGGTACTAAATTCAGGGTCTTGCTTTATTGTTGGCGCTTCTTTGCCTATAATGGCATTTTTAAAACCGGCGGCCTCAAATGCTTTATTCCAATCGTTGATGCCGGCAATTAAATAAGGCACCCATTTTTTGGGTGTAGCGGGATCAATGTAGTACACAATTTGTTTTTTAGGCTCAACCAGTTGCCCTTTTGCATAAGCTGCCGGATCTTTAGGCTCCAGTTTCCAGCGGTGGATGTATGCGGTAACCGCCGATTTTTGCTTATCGGTGCTATAATCGGTTTGGCGCTGGCCAAAAAAGCCAACCCTGGCATCGCTGATGCGTGGCTTCATCGGTATTTTGGGCAGCAGCAACATGGATGTATTTAATTCAAATGTAACCGCGCCATTGGAATTATCCGTTGGCGATTCACCCGAACGATAGGTTTTTAAAGTACGGGCTTCCAGGTTAACCGGGAAGCTTTTAATGGTATCTATGTATGAACGGGCGCCATCAACCCCCGAAATTTTGTATGCTTTTTTTACCTCGTCAGATAGGCCTATAGCGGCAACATCGCCGTTGTAAAAATCGGTAACATCAATTAAAACCCCTGTAGTATCTTTATTAAAAGCTTTGATATCAAATGAGGCTAAAACAGCATCGAGGTTTGAGTTTTTAACGGATTGGTACATATCGGATGTACTATCGGCCCGTACCGAGTAACTGGGGACACGTATAAAAACCTGCTTATCATGTCGTTCCCATTTCCATACCTGTTCGTTTAGTTGTTCGCCACCATATTGCTGGCCAAAAGTGCGCAACCCGGTTGGTGTTTTTACGTACCGGGTAACTACCAGCATTTCGCGGCTTAGCAACGAATCCGGAATTTCATAGTAATATTTACCGTCAGCCTTATAAGTGTTAAACAAGCCGCTATCAGCTTTTATTTTACCTGTAATAAGATCGCTAAACTTTTTAATGCCCTCTTTTTTAGGGGTACCGACAGTAGCAGTAGCTGTTGTTCCGCCGGGACCAGCGGTTGTTTTAAGGGTTAAAGTTTGATTTGCAGTTTGCTTTTTTGTGGCGCAGGACGCAGCCAAAACAGTTAAAGTTAACGCAGCGCCGCGTATGAACCGGCCTGCCACAGGGTTTTTCTTCATTAATTAGTCTACTTAAAACGTAAACTTATATAAAGTTTATCATTTTTTATAAAATCGGGGCTCAATTAAATAAAAAGAGAAGCATCATATCCTCCGTTTTAAGGTAAGCACTACTTTATCCAGTTTTTTATCATGAAAAACATCAAGCAAAAGGCTCCTGTCGTTTCTTGAGCGAAATAATTCGTCAATCTCTTCAAGGCTCATTTTAGAGACGGGTTTAAAGTTGATGGCGACTATTTCGTCGTCGCGCTCCAGCCCAATTTCGTCGCCTGCCGAACCCGGCTCTACGCGGTTGATGACTATTCTATCCAAATTGGCACCGGCTGCATAGTATTCAATGCCGCTCATATCATGTTCAAAGGGCTGCTTAAAATTGGCATTGGGTTTCAAATACATAGCATTACCCGTATAATCAAATATAACCGAGAAGCGCTTGAGCACGCCAATGCCCAGGTTGCCGTCCCTGGGTACCGAAAGCCGGGTTTGATTATTGCCATCGTCGGGAAGGGATGATATGATGCCTTTCATTTTAAACTTGCCTATTTCAAGCGATTCCAGGCGGGCAATAAAGCCGTTGATAGGGCCATTTAAGCCGATCCCGAGGTTGGCCGACGCGATAAATTTTTGTGGCAGCCCATATATCGGTATAATTTTTTCGAGCGATACCGGGTGTCCGGCGCCCAAATCAATAATCAGCTTACTTTTTACAATCCGGCCCCCTTGTAATGTTACGTTGCTTACTACATAAGGCTTTCTATCTTCAATGGTAATAGGTATGTGCGTGCCTTTCCTGAAAACTTTAAGGTCCTTTGGCCGGGTAACGGTTACCGTGCTATCCTGAAAATCTATTTTAACGGCCAGGTTGTTAAAAAACTCGTAGCCTATAAGCCCATGCACGGGCATGCCGGCATAACCCGACAGGCTGAAAAGGTCTTTTTTTAATATCGCCGCCGCCACATCATAACTTACCAGGCCCGGAATATCTATCTTTAATGCTGAGGTTACATACGCTTCGGCATCGGCACCTTCACCAAGTCCCGGTATCTTTAAGGTGCGTTTATTGGGGATATTGATCGAATCGGCTAACTTAGGGTCGGTTATAATCATAAGGCCAACGCCGGTATCTAAAATGAAATTAAATGGCCCTTTATTGTTGATGCTTAACTTGACAACCATAAGGTTACGTACCAGCTTAAAAGGGATAGTCACTTTTTTTTTGCGGGCGTCTAAATCAAAGTACTGCGCTTGGGCAGTTGTGAAACAAAATGCCAACAGGCACAGCAGCCACAACGACCGGAAATGCTTTAGTTTATGAAATAGCTTAAGTAACAATTTGGTATAATTGGTAATATTAAATTTACGACATTAATTGGTTAAATAAATATTTATTTATGCGGGGCACAACATTTACATTTCTGATAACCATTTGCGGTTTATTATTGGGGAGCTGCAGTATTCAAAGCCATTCCATCAATAAACGGAATATTAAAAAACAGTTTGAGCAATCGCAGGTTTCCAATGATCATTTTACCGGTTTTGCTTTATACGATATGGATCAAAAAAAGATGGTATTTGAGCTAAATTCAGATAAATATTTTACACCGGCATCAAATACCAAGCTGTTTACCTTTTATACCTGCCTTAAAATGCTGGGCGATTCGATACCGGCGTTAAAATACGAAGTGCACAATGATTCGCTGGTATTTTGGGGCACCGGCGATCCATCTTTTTTACATAGCGACCTGAAAGGGGTTAATGGCTTAAGTTTTTTAAAAAACAGTAACAAAAACCTGTATTGGTCTGCCACGGGTTATACAGGCAGGATTTTTGGGCCAGGCTGGGGATGGGATGATTATAACGACGATTATCAGCAGGAGCTAAGCGTTTTCCCGATAGAAGACAACGAGGTGTTGCTATACGCTGATACCGATGGCAACCTACAGGTAAAACCACAATACTTTAAAAGATTTTTAACCCGCGACCCCGAGTTTAAGCCTACGGGATTTAGAGTACAACGCGATTTGTTAACCAACCGGTTTGCTTATCCGCAAACAGAAATTCCTAAAAAATTCAATCAACTGGTACCATGGAAAACAAGCGACATGCTTACAAAGGAATTGTTGGAAGACACCTTAAAAAAACCTGTTTACCTAACTTATTTGCCCATCAGCAACTCGGCAAAAACCATTTATAATACCAATGCCGATTCTGTTTATCGCCGCATGCTGCAGCCCAGCGATAATTTTATTGCCGAACAATTGCTGCTGGTTTGCTCGTCGGTAAAGTTTAATATGCTGAATACCGATTCGGTTATCAATTATTCGAAGAAAAACTTTTTAAATGATTTGCCCGATGAGCCCCAATGGGTTGATGGATCGGGCCTGTCGCGTTATAACCTGTTTACCCCGCGCAGCATGGTAAAATTGCTTTGCAAAATTGCCGATGAAGTTAAAAATGATACCCTGCTGCATAGCCTGATGCCGGCGGGGGGATTAACCGGTACGCTTAAAAATGCTTATAAAACAGATAATGGGGGGGCATTTGTATGGGCCAAAACCGGGTCGTTATCCAATAACCATAATCAAAGTGGCTACCTGGTAACCCGCAAAGGCAAGCACCTGGCCTTCGCTTTCATGAACAATAATTTTACGCGGCCGACCAAAGATATAAGGGGCGAAATGGTGAGGGTGATGACCTGGATACATGAGGCGTATTGAGCCGGCAGCCCCCTCTAAATCTCCCCCGGTAGGGGAGACTTTTTTCTTTTTTTAAGTCCTCCCTTCCGGGGAGGATTTAGGTGGGGCTCCTTAATTCAGCCTTCTCACCATCTGTTCTTCTACTTTTTTAAACACCTGGATGGGTTTAAGGCTGCGCCAGCCCAGGTCGTCCAATTGGCCGCCGAAGTTGATGTAATAATCAATGTTGTTGCGTTTAAACTCATCTATCACATGTTCGCGAAAATTGATGCCAGCTATCCAGCCATCTTCAACATCCTGAAACCATTCTTCGTAATAGCAGTCGTCGGATGAGTGAAAGTTGAGGATGTTTTCGCCTATCAGTATAAAATGATTGATGCCATTATCAATCATCAGTTCAAGGATCTCGCGCTTCAGCATCATGATATCATTGTTAATGGCATCGTTCCACTCGCCTATAAACTCAATAATAGTGTAGCCTTTTTCATAATCGGCATACAACACTTTCATGTACAGTGTATTGGAGCCAAACGAATCCCATTGCGGATGCAACAAATAGTTGTATACCTGCTTGTCAAATTCAAACTCACTGTATTCCGTAGCATAAAAGGGCGAATATTCGTCCTCGGCTGCTATGTAATCATCCCTCCAGCGGTAATATGGTTCTATCTCGTGCATGTTTCCAATGTGCAAATTTCAGATGTGCAGATTTCAGATGTGCAAATTCAGATGTGCAAATTTCAAATTTCAGATGTGCAGATGTAGTTAGTCATATCATTTGCACATCTGAAATCTGCATATCTGCACATCAATTCGCACATCTGCATATCAAGCAGTTTTAAAATTATCAACAGCAGCTCTCACGCTGCCGTATTTTTTAAGTAATGCTGCGGCTTCGTACTCGGCAAGGCCCGTTTCGTCCATTACCATGTGGGTTCCGCGGTCAATCAGCTTATCGTTGCTTAGCTGCATATCAACCATTTTATTTCCTTTTACCTTGCCCAGTTGGATCATTACACTGGTGGTCAGCATATTCAAAACCAGCTTTTGGGCGGTACCGGCCTTCATCCGGGTCGAGCCGGTTAAAAACTCGGGACCTGTAACCACCTCAACAGGGTATTTAGCAATGGCGGCAATGGGGCTATCACTATTACAAACAATACAGCCTGTAACCACATTGTGGTTATTGGCCATTTTTAAGCCCCCGATTACATATGGCGTAGTGCCCGATGCAGCAATGCCCACTACTACATCTTTTTCGGTGATGTTGTACTCCAACAAGTTTTTCCAGGCAAGCTCGGTGTTGTCCTCGGCAAATTCAACTGCTTTGCGGATGGCCCCATCCCCCCCGGCTATTAACCCAACTACCATATCAAACGGAACACCAAACGTTGGCGGGCATTCAGAGGCATCAACCACGCCCAGGCGGCCGCTGGTACCGGCGCCAATGTAAAAAAGGCGGCCGCCATGCTTCATCCTTTCGGCAGTTATGGTGGCCAGCGCCTCAATCTGGGGCAAAGCCTTGGCCACAGCAAGCGGAACTGTTTGATCTTCCCGGTTAATGTTTTCCAGGATTTCCCTAATCGATTGCAACTCCAGGTTTTTATAATGCGATTCCCTTTCGGTGGTGCGTTCCATTAATTTTTAAATAATTTATAACAAAATTCGGTAAAAAACATCAAATGCAAGGCTACCGATAAAAATTATTGGTTAAGCATTGATTAACTTTGTATAGCAAATATGAAAAAGACGGCGGGAGTAATTTTCAGGACACTGATCCTGTTACTGGTGGGTATTACTATTGGATTGTATATCAGTAGGGATAACTCCAGCCGCAACCTTGGCTTTTCATTTTCGGGCGTCGACAAGCTATCCAAAGTACTAACCCTTGTTGATGAAAATTATGTAGACAGCGTAAACGTTGACAGCATTGAAGGTGCATCTATCAACGAGCTGTTACAGAACCTGGACCCGCATTCGCTGTACCTGCCACCGCAACAGGCGCAAAACATTAACGAACGTTTAGAGGGAGGCTTCAATGGCATAGGTATTGAATACCAGTTATTACGCGATACGTTGGTAATTACCCAGGTTTACGCCGGGGGGCCGGCTGCCAAAGCAGGTTTGCCCGTAGGTAGTAAAGTTGTTAATGTTGATCATAAAAAATTCTCGGGCACAAAACTAACGGCCGATAAAGTGAATGATATTTTCCGGGGCGAAAAAGATGCCACCATTGTAATGGATGTGGCCAACGCAAGCGGAAAAGGCACCAAATCGTTTACCATGAAACGCGGCCGGGTTGATATCAGCAGCATAAACGCGGCTTATATGGCCACAGCCAATACAGGCTATATCAAAATCAGCAAGTTTGCTGCTACTACCGATGTTGATTTTAGGACGGCGCTTAACAAGCTTAAGGTTGATGGTATGAATAAACTGGTGCTTGACCTTCGCGGCAATGGTGGCGGATACCTAAGCGCAGCCACATCAATGGCCGACGAATTTTTGGGCAAGGGTAAACTAATTGTATACACCAAAGGCATCCATGAGCCCCGTACCGATTATTTTGCTACGGATTCGGGCGCCTTTCAACAAGGTAAAGTAACTGTATTGATAGATGAGTATTCGGCATCGGCAAGTGAAATATTGGCCGGCGCGTTACAGGATCTGGATAGGGCTACTATTGTTGGCCGCCGTTCGTTTGGCAAGGGGTTGGTGCAACAGCAATTTCCGTTTGGCGATGGTTCGGCCATTAATTTAACCGTGGCAAGGTATTATACGCCATCCGGCAGATCGATCCAAAAATCATACAAGGGGGGTATTAGCAGTTACCGCAATGAGCTGGCCCAGCGCATGCAAAAAGGCGAGCTGTTTTCTGAACAAAGCAACCGTAACGACACCGTTTTTAAAGGATCATCGTACCATACCACGGGCGGCCGCAAAGTTTACAGCGGCGGTGGCATTATGCCCGATATTTTTGTACCTGCCGATACTATGCAAAGTACCCAGATTGTGCAGGACCTTGGCGAACAACAGCTATTTTCGGCCTTTGTGATTGATAAAATGCAACCCTTGCTGGGCAAATATACCAGCGGCGAAGATTTTATAAAACATTGTGCCATCAGTGATGATGATTTTCGGAGTTTTATCCTATACTCATCTCAAACCTTAAAAGAGATGGATTCGCGCGAATTACTGCAATCAAAAGATTACATCAAAAGCATCCTGAAAGCCAGCGCAGCCCGGTTTAAATGGGGCGACAATGCCTTCCAGGAAGTGATGAACAGTAATGACGTGGCCTATAAAAAGGCGTTGGAGCAATAAAACATGATTGACAGGATTTAGGCAAGATTTACAGGATTTTGATTGTCCTGGTAGATTGGTCTGAAACCTGAGTTTTTCGATTTTTTGAATAGATAGAATTTTAGCTTCAAGGACAGATCCTATAATTCTGAGCGATAAAACATAGATACAGGATTTTGATTATCCTGATGGAAAGCGGACAATCAAAATCCTGTAAATCGTGTAAAATCCTTAAATCGTGTTTATTTTTGCCTGAACCATACTTGAATGGGCGCTCCGCTGAAATCAAAGTTTTCCCTTAGCTTGTTTTCAATAAAGCGATAGTAAGGCTCTTTAACATACTGTGGCAAATTACAGAAGAATGCGAACATGGGCGATGAACCTGCAATTTGGGTGATGTATTTAATTTTTACGTATTTGCCTTTGATGGATGGCGGTGGATAGTTTTCGATGATAGGCAGCATCACCTCGTTCAGTTTGGACGTAGCTATTTTACGGGCCCGGTTCTGGTAAACCTGGTTGGCTACATCAATAACCTTTAGCACACGTTGCTTTTCGGTAACAGAAGTGAACACGATAGGCACATCGGTAAATGGCGCAATCTTCTCGCGGATCATCTCTTCAAAAACCTTAACGGTTTTATTATTTTTCTCGATTAAATCCCATTTGTTTACCACCACCATAATGCCCTTTTTATTCTTTTCGGCCAGGTGGAAGATGTTGATATCCTGCGATTCGATACCTTCAACAGCATCAATCATCAAAATAATTACGTCGGCTTCTTCTAAAGCCTTTATAGTACGCATTACCGAGTAAAACTCGATATTTTCTTTAACCTTGGTTTTTTTACGCATCCCGGCAGTATCAATCAGCATAAAATCATGCCCGTACTGGTTGTAATGGATGTGGATAGAATCGCGGGTGGTACCGGCAATCGGTGTTACTATGTTGCGGTCTTTACCTATAAGCGAGTTGATGATAGATGATTTACCCACGTTCGGGCGGCCGACGATAGCGTATTTTGGCCGTGTGTTTTCTTCCAGTACCTCGTCGTCAAAATGCTTGACAACTTCGTCAAGCAGCTCACCTGTGCCAGAACCTGTCATCGATGAGATGCTATAGATCTCGCCCAGGCCCAGGCTATAAAATTCGGTAGCATCAGATAGCAGGGCATTGTTGTCCAGTTTGTTTACTACCACAAAAACCGGTTTTTTGCTCTTGCGCAGCATAGTGGCAATTTCATCGTCAAGGTCAGTAATACCTGTTGTAACATCAACCATAAACAGGATAACAGAAGCCTCTTCAATGGCTATTTCTACCTGCTCACGAATGGCGGCCTCAAAAATATCAGCAGAATTGGCTACATAGCCCCCGGTATCAATTACAGTAAACTGGTGATCGGTCCACTCGGATACACCGTAGTGCCTGTCGCGGGTTACACCGCTAAAATCGTCGACAATGGCTTTACGGGTTTCGGTTAAGCGGTTATATAAAGTTGATTTGCCTACGTTAGGCCGGCCAACTATGGCTACTATGTTACTCATGCGTTGTTTAGATTTGAGATGTGAGATTTGAGATATGAGACAGGGAGTTACGCCTGCGCCGATCTTTATTCTACATCTAAATTAATTTTTTTGCTTTAATTGGATGTTAAATTTTGTCTCAAATCTCACATCTCAATTCTCATATCTATGATTCGTATCCGAATTTTTTAAGGTAATTTTTTTTGCTGCGCCAATCGGGGATCACTTTTACAAACATCTCCAGGAAAACCTTTTTCTGAAAAAACTCTTCCATATCGCGGCGGGCGTAGGTGCCTACTATTTTAAGCATGCTGCCCCCCTGGCCAATAATGATATTTTTTTGCGAATCGCGCTCTACAATAATTTCAGCACTGATGCGGTGCAGCTTTTCACCTTCCACAAAAGCGGTTACTATTACTTCGGCACTATAGGGGATTTCTTTTTTGTACTGTTTAAGTAATTGCGCCCGAATCATCTCTGATGCAAAAAAGCGGTCGTTTCTATCCGTTAGCTGATCTTTTTCATAATAGGCCGGGTGTTCGGGCAAATTGCCGATCACAAAATCCATAATGGCTTTGATATTGTGGCCCAGCAATGCCGATATGGCGAAAATGGCTTTGGGGTTCAATTTCTCCTGCCAAAACTCCACTTTCTTTTTTACGGTTTCCTCATCGCTCTGGTCAATCTTGTTGATAAGCACAGCAATTGGCGCTAACGAACCTTCCAGTTTTTTTAAAACATCGGTTTCGTCAAACTCCTCGTAAATATCGGTAACCAGCAAAATCAGGTCGGCATCAACAATTGATCCATCTACCTGGTGCATCATACTTTCGTGTAATGCATAGTGCGGTTTGATAACTCCTGGCGTGTCCGAAAACACAATCTGGTAGTTATCATCGTTAACAATTCCCAAAATACGGTGCCTGGTGGTTTGCGCTTTTGGGGTGATAATTGACATTTTTTCGCCAACAAGGGCG
>Ga0307515_10002584_pt1 | contig 39045 bp, 5 predicted proteins | sample 17_EM_MG_FD_194513 | JGI IMG/M metagenome (GOLD analysis project Ga0307515, IMG submission 194513) | Populus trichocarpa ectomycorrhiza microbial communities from riparian zone in the Pacific Northwest, United States - 17_EM | ecosystem: Host-associated > Plants > Roots > Unclassified | place... | reverse complement strand
AATTAATTACATTAAATATATAAGTTGTTTTAGCAATGGATTTAATATACGCTTTAATATTCTATCTTAAACTTAATAATATCCCTTAGCTTATTAATAGAATTTTCTAGTATTATAGAAGTATCTTCTACCGTCTATCGCTTAACTGTCGCGGTAGAGAATCTCTCTATTACAATCTTATTTAAAATTCTATCTATTTTCTTATCTCTGGATAGTATATAGCTTATACAGCTTCTATCCTAAAAGGCGTTCTATTATATAAATGCCATATCCACTTCACTATAGATAGTATAAATAAGAAGGTATATATATTAATTAGAGGTATTATAAGCAGCCTAAGGATAATAAGTGGACTTCCGAAAATGCTTTAGCAATTAGTGCTTACGCAAGGTCTAGATATTCTATTTAGATGTATTAATTATAGAGAATTACAGAGACCTCTTCCTGGGGTTCCTTTAAAACGCAAGTTTCGGGAAATTATTAAATAAATTACTTTAAGCAATTTTCGTATTTAGATTTACTTTATCTATATTAAGGAAAAAGACTTTTATAAAAATTATATTCCGGAAAAATGTACTATTAAATGTTACTCTTATTATAAATACTAACCTTTTTTAAGTTCTTAATTCTTATAAATGTTATTTATTTGTACTTTGTAATATATATAGATCTAAAACATAACACTATCTTATTTTACCTATATAAAGCCCTTTAAATAATAATATAAAAGAACTATACTCTAAACTCTATATAGACAGATAGATAGAAACTAAAAAACCCCCTATCTATTATATTCGAGCTATCTACCTTTCTATTAATATAACTTCCTCTGCTAAAATATATTATAACCTAACTATTAACAATAAAGCAGCAGAATACATGCCTTGGTCTCCGTCTTTGGTTGATTTAACCAATTTCTATATAGTTATCCCCCCTTTTAATAATTACACGCATTGCCATTAAGCGGAATCCCTAGAGGCTATAGTAGAGAAGTTATAAGTGTAATTTTTTAAGCAGCGCTATCTAAGCTAAGCTAATATAAATAGGCAATTAAAGGACGTTAAGACTAAATTTAAAAAGCTCCTTACGGATATAGAGGCATTAGAAGATTAGGTAAACAAGGTCTTATTATAGGGCGTATCTATAACTAAGGTTTTTAGATCTTTTATTTACGAGAGGCTTATAAACTAGAAGAGAAGGGTAGATAAAATCAATACTATAAAAGCTTGGATTAAGGAGATAGGTCAATAAGGAGGAAGTATAACGTTTTGGTTTCGTAAGACCCCGCACCTAGCAGGCCTATGTATTAGCTTTTTCGGTTTCCTAAGTATATATAAGTAATTTCTAAAGTCGTTTCTATTTTCTTCTAATCTAATTATAAAAATCTAAATTTCGTAATTAGATTTAAAGCGTAGTTTTAGTATAATATATAAACTATAATTTACCACATTATATCTAACTTATACTTGTATAGTATAGTCCTAAGGCTGAACCCTAATCTTAAAGAAAGGAGTATAATAGCTATTCCTTAGCTAAAGCAGCGGCGCTTTGTAAAGCGCTTTATTAATATCTTTATACCTTTAGCAGTAGCTTAACTACTAAATAACGCCTATAATCTGCGGCTAGTATAAGTAGCGTCTGACTATAACAGTCCGTAATGCTAGTATTAATATCTTCGCAATTTAGAAGTAGCTAGACTACTGCTATATGCCCCTTCTGCGCGGCCTATAATAGTAGTATATAACTATCCTTGCTAGTATAGTTTACATTACTACTTCTTAGTAGCAGTTTAACTGCGGTTTCCTGCCCGTACCTAGCGGCTGTTAATAGTAACCTCCGACTATTTTTAGGGTTACTTTTAAGTAATAGTCGCACTATTGCCTTATGCTTAAGCTTTGCGGCCTAATATAGCGCTATATAGCAGTAGTTAGGATCTCTAATTAACTCTTTAATTCTAACTACACTGTATAATATTTGGGCCGTTATTTCTCAACCCTGTTTCGCGGCCCAAATTAGTACTTAGCCTCCGTTATATTATACGTTATGGCGATAAAGATAGGGATTTAGGACGTAGTTAAGGCAGTAATTTATCTTAGCAAAAGCGTTAATATCTCTCTCTTTTTTTAGGTTGTCGGCAATAGACAGTAGTAATTTATTCGCTAGATTAAGTAGTAATATTCCTAAACATATTAGCAGGTAAGTAGGAAATAATATTTGGGTGGTAAGAGCGCGGTATCTTACGGAATAAGATTAATATACTAAGCTAGCTTAGCTAATTGCTAATACTTATTAAACGGGTAGATTGTGGAATATGTGCACTCCTACTAGGTATTTATATACATAGAATTTAAAATGGAGGATATTATACCTATCTAGGTCTTTAAGCGTATTAGTTAAAACTCTTAAGTAGTAAAGAGAGTGCTAAGTGGTTAATAGTATTTCGCTTCCAAATAACTCAAATTTAAAATCCTAATTCCATTTCTTTCCGTCTAGAATTTACAAAATTATAAAAACTCTATTACTCTACTAGTAAAATATAGAAAATTAATTCCTAACTTAAAATCTTATCCTCTATTCCGCGCTTATATTCTTCCTATAGCGCGTAGCATTTAAATAATACTAACTTAAGATAATATACTAAATATTCCTAATCTTCATTATTAAAGGCTATAAATTAATGCTATTAAAAGTTAGTTATAGAATTGAAAACATTAGACTAATCACCTACCGGCTTTAAAAATTTTGCAAATGCTTGTTTTACAGAATTAAAGAAATTATCTAAAAAGTTTATTAATTGCTTACATCCACTCTAACGCTTAGGGTGTTTGAGACTAAATACTTTATTAGCTGCCCTTTTATCTTATACGTAGTTAATATCCTTAAGCTTTAGTTATTAGTGCCCCTTTATACACTTTAATAGTACAAACCCCAGGTCTATTAAGTCTTTATTTAGTAGGGCGTTCGAATTATACTTTACCACTTATTTAAAGTTCGCTATTAGACTTTAGTATAATATATTAAAAGTTTTTAGCGTAATAAATAAACCTATAAAGCTGTATTCGCGCACTACAACTAGATATTTAAATTGTGCTAAGATTAACCTATTAGTAGGAGATCGCTAGCTTACTTATATAACTAAGTGCACTAAAGACCTAAATTCCTTAGCGATAATAAAACATTATTTTTAAATAATATACTAAATATGCAATCTTCTATAGTTAACATTCCTCTAAATTAATATAAACGAGGATAACCTCCTTAAGGGTAAATTAATAATATTTAAGCCTAATATATATAAAGCCATCGGCTATAAAAGCTTGCTTGATTTTAACAATATTTCTATAGGCCAGCTACCCTAGTATATCTTTCTTAATTATCCTACTCCGTTTATTAAGCCTTCTAACTATTATTAATTTAGAGGTATTCTCCTTATATATATATATCGTCTACTACGTTTCACCCTATATAAGCTTGCCTAGGGTAGTAAATGTCTTAGAAGGTTGTTGTTCCTTATAAGTAATAGGGCTTTTTTTTAGCATTGTCGTCGAGTCTACTACTATAGTTGGCGTTTTTACTTAATTTAGGAAAACACGTGTTACTAAAACCGCTAGGGAGGAGACGGATAGGCCGGTCGCTTTAGTCTAATCTTTAGCTTTTTATATTAGAGAGGACTTTATAGGAATAATTAGTATAGGAAAGCTTAGTATCCTTTAAGGTTAAGGGTGCCTTATAAAAGCACTAACGATTACATTTTAGTTGGGATTTATATCTGTTAATATAGCGTTTAGTAACAAGATTGCTTAAATAGATACTTACTGGCTATATTAAGAGAAAAGAGACTATCTTTAAACATGGTCGTTAGGGTAAAACTTAAAGTAGATATTTAGGCAGTAGACTAGAAAGAGGGAAATATTATTAGAAAATCCGGAATAAATCTAGACTTACTTAGTTATTAAGATTATAAAGCGTGATTTTAATTTCGGTCTAAATAAAATTAATAATTAAAATTGAGACTGTATATAATGCCCCCTATAATAAAACACTTAGTTTTATAGCTATCTCTACTTTATAGAAGGCGCGCCATTATTATAAGCTTGTTATGCCCTTTACTAATTCTTGCTTTTAATGCCAGCTAAAAAAATGCCGTAATATCCCTATCTTTAACAGCTTTGCCCTAGCCGGCTATATAATAGTCTTAAGTCCCCCTAATAGTGTTCCGATTCTACTGCATTAAATAGAGCGCTAAGTAGAGAGTTTAAAATTAAATATAATGCCCTGTAAACCTCTAGCGATCCAGCGGTGCCTAAAAAAGATAGCTTGTTTACACTATTAAACTAGCTAAACTTTACAACTATTTAGATATTTCGTTCTCCCTCTAAGTAGTGTAGGCTAGTGGCTTATTCTCTTTAAGTAGAAGTAGAATTATATAATTAGACTTAAAATGCGCTTTATAAAGAGATTTAACTTCGTAATAAAGCTATACAGCGGTTAATATAATTATTATTAGAAAATAACGCGTGGACTACTGTATATAACGATATTATAGCTACTCTTTAATAGTATATATAGGATTATATGCGAGTAATTACAGAGAATAATTATCTAAGGGCTAAGGTTTAATTACTTAGAGCCTAGGTAATATTTCTACTATTATTAAATAGCCTTCTAAATTAATAATTTATAGTCTTATTACTTGTTAATATTTACTCTAAGCCTAATAGCTGTAAAGGATAAACAGATTCTTATTCTTTAAAAGAGGCTCTTTTATATACTTAACGATCTTTACTATAAAGGGAATATAGCTTTAGGAATAGAAAGCGGTAAACGCAAAGAGGAAGCGGAAGCATTAGACTATTCCTCCTCATTATACTCCCTAGAGGTTTAGTTATTGTTCTATTTAGCTTATTATATTAGAATTTATAAAGAAATAGAGTATTATATTATCAAATTAATTATATTTACATTTCTATTAAGATAAACTAATAATAATCTAACTGGTATTAATGATCTTTTAGATAGAACCTATAATGGCTTTTTATTATTCCTATTTGGTAACTATTTATAAAAGTTACCCTTGGCTTACAATAATGTATACCGCCTCTTAGGTACCAAAATTTTATACATTTTTGCTTTTTAGAGGGGCCGATTAACTTATAGTGATTCTATAGCAATAGCGACTTTTTAGTACGATTTTGGCGTTAAAGAACTAACCGTAGGGGTATAGCTCTTTTTTATCCCTTATTACTAAGCGCACGGACTCTATAACCTTAATTAAGACTCCTTTAATACCTCTTTATAAAAACAAATGACTCTAATATAACGTTAGTTGCCTTCGCCAATTACAAGATTTTTATAACGCAGCTCTTTAAGCTAATAGCCCTTACCTATATCTACTTTAAAGCTTATAGTTGTAAGTCCTAAGCCTAGTTAGGAAATCGTACTACAGCTAGTAGATCCTCGAAAATCTATTAGTTAAAGTTAGAGAGGTTAGTAAGGGAACGTAAGTAGGAAGAGAAAGGAGTTAAAGCTTATAAGGGCAGTAAGCAACTAAGATATAATAGTTATCTTATTATGGCTATATAAATATAGGATTGTTTATAAAGAAGAGAGGCTATTTATAGTAGAGACTGTAGGTTATTAAATATATAAACTCCTTATAATCTAGCTACGTAGCGCTAATATAATCCACTTTTTATATTAGTCTACTTTTTACCCAGTTCCTCTCGCCCCTAACTCCCTTATAATATTATACTAGTTAAAGTAAGAATTTAAAAGAGAAAGTTAAAAAATTTAGAGTAGATAAGAGATTTAACTAACCGTAAGATATTAGTATGTTATTACCTCTAGTCAAACACTATGGTGTTTATTATTAGTAGTAAACCCCTTTACTGCGACCGGGTACTGCTACTAGATGTCCTATAAGTCTAAGCTTAGGAAAAGAGCTATAGACTTAGTCCTCTATTAGCCTCCGTTAATAGTCGTTTTATATTAGGGTGTAAATTCTATAATCTCCACCTATTAAGCATAGCTATATTTTTTACACAAATTTCTAATAGCACTTTTTCCTTTTAATTTGTGAACTTTTTTCTATACCTGCTAAACTAATCTAATTTAGTAATATAGCTTTACTAATTGTCCGCCTAACGTATAGAGAAATAGGTAATTAGATACCTGTTAGATACTATCTAATATAGTATCTAGATAATGCCTAGAATTTCTACTAGTTACTCTCTTAAAGGACGATTATTATTGTCTATCGGAAATTGATTATATAGTTGCGTAGCAGCACCTTTTATAAGCTTGCCGCCGCTTATAACAATTGGCATTAAATATACTTTAGTTCCTTAGTTAATAAATACTTAATATTAGTCTTATCTGGCTTTCCTAACGCCGAAAACTTTTCTAAACTCCGTAATACCGAAGGTATAATTTAGTATCCGAATCGTAGAGCTATCCTAATTATCTTGGGTTACTATACTAGGTCTTACTCTAGTTTATCCTAAAGTTTATACGCTATTCTGTCCCTAAAGCGGTATACTATTCTAGCCCTAAGACGGCGTACCATTCTAGCCCTAAGGCGGTACGCCATTCTGGCCCTAAGGCGGTACGCTATTCTAACCCTAAGGCGGTACGCCATTCTAGCCCTAAGGCGGTACGCCATTCTAACCCTAAGGCGGTACGCCATTCTAACCCTAGGGCGGTACGCCATTCTAGCCCTAAAGTGGTACGCTATTTTATAGTAAAATATAATCCTAAAGCGGTTTAAAGAAGGAAGGCTCTTCTTCTTTAGGCTTAAAGACTGAATTAATAAGCTATTCTTGGTATTCCTTCTACTTACTTTCTAGCATTTTCTCTAGAAGTTTATTAGAGATTACTTCTAAACTAGAAATTTTAGCAATTTTTATTTTAGCTTTTAGGCGTCCTAACTATTAATAGAGTGGTTACTCTTAACGGTTAACTCCCGCTTCTACTATCCCTTTAAGCTTATTAATAGGTATTAGGTAAAAATTAGCCCTTAACCCGTTTTCGATATTAACTCTACTTATTAATTAATTAATTTTTATAAGTTCTTTTATAAGATTCTGTTAGGAATCTATATTATTAATATTAGTAAGGAATTATTTTAACACGCTAGGTATAGCTTAAAGTTCTTTTAGCTGTTAAGGTGTAGGTTCAGCCTATAAATTCTAAAGTTACGTAACTACATCTTAAATATCCTTTCTTATACTTAATAAGGCGATTTAGGTAAATTCTTTATAAACTTTTTATGGCGTTATGTCCTTCTAATTAATTCTAACCTCGCGAAGTATATTAACTGTCGCGAGTGCTTACTCGGCTAAGGCTAAAACTTAATTTTTATACTTAACTCTAGCAGGAATACTCTTTAATTTAGTATTAATTTTAGAGAATACTTAAATCTTCTCTCTAAACCCGGCCATAGGAACTAAAAAAAGATTTTCGGCTCTATTTGCGTGGCTATTAAAAATCCAAATTTTTCCGTTTATAGCACCAATAGTAGCTAAATCCTCTTAAGTTTGCTTGTGGATTTACTATTCTTATAATATAGGAAACACCTTACGCTAGATTTCGCGGATTTTATACGCCACTGGCGTAAAGCCGCGTATCTTCTTATTATTAATTTCCGTATTTTTAACTCCTTTTGCGAATATATAACGTCTTCTCTCCTTATTTTCTTAGTCCTCTTGCTTTTCTTAACGTATTCTTTCTTCCCTTTGCTTACGTTTTATCTCTACCTATTCCTCCTTAAATATTATTTTAAATGTATTTATTTCTTCTTTATTATTTTAATTATCCTATTTAGGATTAAAACCAGATTCTTTATTATTAAGTACTATATCTACATCTTCCGTGCGGATAAAGTTACCGCTGAGGTTTTTTAGGTCTATATACTACGTTACTCTAAATATTAGTGCTGGTAAAGGAACTCCTTAAGAAGTTGGATTATATTAAGTCCTATCTTTATTTTTAACGAAAAGTTAATTTACCTTAGGAACTCCTGGCGCGTTTTATACACTAGTAAATACTATTATATTTTAAAATAGATAGTAAAAGGTAAGTATCTAAGTTAAAATAGTATAGGCGAAGTAAAGTAAACTAAAGAAACTAAAGCTAATATATTAAGTGCCTACTTAATTAATTGTTTAAAGGTGAATAAAGGATAATTCCTTAGGTGGGTAGAGGTTCTTATATAACTATTAAACTTTAAAAGTATTTAGTAACGGTTTCCTTTTTAGGAGTTTCTAACTTCCTATTACGGAGAATTAGAAATAGCTCTAATAGATCTAAATTAAGACTTTTTTATTTTTAAAAATCGCCCTATTAAACACTAGATGCTAGAATTAAAGATTAAAATCTAATTTCTATTTTTGTGCTTAACTACGAAGTTAATTTAAATAGCTTAACGCCCTATATTTATTAAGGACTTATAGAAATTATATTCTTCCTCTAAGCTATTATATACTCCCTTATAACTGCTACGCTAAGGAGCATTTTTATACCTTATACGGTAGTATAAAACAATTTGGTATCGTAATTATTTCTATACCCGTTAGGTAGCTTATCCCTAGTATATACGCCTACGTTATAATAGTTAGTACAGATTCTTATTAGGGCTGCTAGATAGCTCGCTTTTAACCTAAGTTTGGTTAGTATATTAACTGGGACGGTGCTACGCTTTAATTTCTTAGGTTTTAATTATACGTTAACGTAAAGTCAATTTAATAATCCTTATAAGAGTAATGGGACCTTTAATATAGGGTTTAATTAATTCAACCCAATGAATATTAGTGGCAAATTTATAGTGGATTTTAAAGTGCGTATTAAAAAACCCTAATAGTTCTACTGTACCTAAACGGTCCGCAAGTCTTACTATAATACTGGTATAGTATTTAGCTTAAACCTAGAAGGCAATATAGACCAATTTATTAATAATACGCGAAACTCAACTTTCGAAGTATTAACACCGCAGCTTCCCACTACTAATTTATGCCCCTTTCGTCCTATAAGCTTAGTAGTCTTAATAATTCCTATAACTACTACAGCCGTAAGCCGACCAGCTATTAGTATAGTTGCGTTAAGCGGGAAACTTTTAAGCTCGACTGTAATTCTTCTAGAAATATTAAATAATGCTAAAGAGTTAATGCATTATTTTATACGTTGCTTTAGTAGCGTTTTTATAGCCTTAATTATATAAGATTATGGAATTCCATAGCCATAAATAGAAATAATAATAAGTGGTTTTTATTTAAACAAAAAATTTAATAGACGACTATAATAATCTAGACTATAATAATGGTTAAAAGAAAGAGTTTGTTCCGTTATATTGCGAGGTTTAGTTATATTCTAGGGTTATAAAGATTTAACCTCTAGAAGTAATTTGCTAAGACTACGCCAAACGCTTCTAAAATCTCGTTTTAGTGTATTTAGGCACTTACTTTCTATTATTTTGTTTCTTAGATTCTGCTACAGATTTCTTAATTTTCACTACATATCCCCTAAACCCCCCTAAAAATCCCTAAAGGCTATTATGTTTAGCTGCCATTCCATAAGGAAGCCTTTAAAGGCTTAGTATCCCTCCTGCCCTAATCTCCTTTATCTACCTCTATCTACCCTAGAATCTCTTAGTCTTTAAAACTCCTACTACTACTATCCCTATAGAGGCAGCCTTTCGCCTATAATCCTCTTATAGCCCTATAACCATATTAGATAATAAAGTAGCAATTAAATTACTTAAGTGGCCGGTTAAATAACTTATTAATTTCTGGCGGGAAAATAATAAAAGCTTATATCTAGTGGAATAGGAACCTAGTTCTCTAAGTATTTAGTAACTTTATAAAGATATCCTTAGGCAACTACTTCTAGGTATAGCTCTTAAATTAATGCCTAAAGAATTACCGCACTATGCACCGCTAGGATCTTAACGCTATACTGTGACTTGGAATACTATATAGGTCCTATACTTAGATCTTAAGGATTTAGCATGGCTTATTTATAAATATTAGATAAGACGCTTTAAGCGTAAAATATTAGTACCCGTTGCTCCCCCTTACGTATATACTAATTTATTTTAAGGCTATATTAGATAATCTTAAGGCACTTAAATATAATAGTGGTAGAGGTATGGAATCTAAGGATATTTAAGATTTTACGTGTAACTCTATAAAAACTACTTATTGTTACCGCCGTCGCCATTATCATTATTATCGCTATTGTAGCCATCGTCTTTATATTTAAACAATACTGGTTTAAGTTAAGATTATAAAGGGGGAGGATTAAGGGGTTAATCTGTTTTGTATCGCGCTAGCGTATTTTTATTTATGGAGTTATTCGCGTTTATAATTAATCTATTAGTTAATAAGACCCGTAAGGTAGACTCTATAAATGTATAGTTAGGCTTGCCTATAATAATAATCGGAACAGGCAGAGGATATGGCGGAGGTAGGGGTATATAAAGATTTACCTAGATCTCATTCCTTTCTACTAGTGACTTATTAGCCTTAAAATAAGAGAAGAGTAAGAGTAGGTTATCTACTTTTTTTAATAATGATTTTACTGCAATTTCCATCCTTATATTCTTATTATAGGCGGCATTTTCTTCAATTTTGCGTATAACACGATGGTTTGGTACAGTAAACGTAATATAATTCTCCTTTAAATAGCTGCTATTAATCGATTAAGGGTATAATATGTTTGTTAATAATAATAGACGGGCCTTAATAAACATATATACTCCTTACCTCTTAATATTATAAAAACCTTCTATAAGAAACAGGATTTTATAGATGTTTTTAATATTATAAATTAGGACTTTAGTTTTATAGATCTGGAAATAGTACCTAAAATATATTATAACTTTTACTAAATCTAAATAATGGAATGTATTTTAGTAGCTATAAACTAAGGGGAGGATGGATATTTAAAGTAAGAGGATACCTATCTTATGCTCTATAGAAACTAAGCATAGTAGCAAATTATAAATATAATTAATCTTCTTCTCTTCCTTCTTTTAACCCTCTCCCTAGGCCAAATTTCCGTACTATTTAAGAACTCTCTCCCTTGTATAGTTAACCTGGTTGCGCCGGTTAAGGCTAAAGACAAGCTAGACTTCTAGTATACTTATAAAATTGGCAAATAAAGACGCAGAGCTAAAGTGCTAGTAGAATCTTTAATTCACGAAACGCATTATATAAGGCTATAATAAACTTTACGGATCTAACTTTTCTCCCTCTTTTAGTATTCGTTAGGCCCTATAATTGTCCTAGGGATTAAACTGCAAGCTTTTAAATTTCTTAAAGCGCGCCGAATAGAACAGCTGCTCTTTAATAGTATAATTTCTTAAACTCTTCTATATAGGTCTGTACTTACCTTAATAAGGCAGTTTACTGGCTAACGTGCTACCTCTTATACTTTAATTAGTATATTTAGCGGTAGCGGCGATTATAATATATTTTAAGTTGATTAAGTAAGTGCTATAGCACGTATTACTTATTAGAATAGTACTAGCTTCCTTTCTCTAGGAACTTCTAATAACTTTGGCCTTGTAATGCCAATAAAGCCTTATTAGAATGATTTGCGCTTATAGAATAAGTGTAGTATATAACTAGTATAGATAAATGTTTAAGGTGGATTAAATACTTATATTAGTAATCGCAAAGCACTTAAACTAATCTTGTCTAATATGGTTTATATATATATAATATAATACTAACTATAAATAAACGTTCGTAAAGATAAACTATAACTAGACCCTTATTACTACTACCCCTCTTATTTACGGCTTCCGGTATTAGTGTTATAGCTACCTTCCTTAACGAAACTTATATTCGTATCTAAAACAATAAGGGTGTATATATTTGCAAACTTTAACAGGTTTATGTCTGGCTCTATATTCGTAAACTACAATAGGTCCGTGCCTGGCTTAATATTAACACTTACTGTAAGCAAGTCTCTTAACTTTAGTCTAATATATAAAAACTTGTTCCTTTATATATAAACAATAACGAGATATTCTTAATATAGAAGTAACTAAATAGAAACAAAACACCAAGCTAAGGAAATCCTAATTAACGCCTTAATTCTCAATAAATACCAAAAGAGATAAGCGTGATTGCGAAAATCTGTCCTTATAAGAAATTTATTATTCCTTAGGCTTCTTAGAACCTCTATCTCTGGTATAAACTACCTTTTTCTTACATATCCTTCTCCCTAATAGCTCTTTTAATGAACCCTTTAATGCCCTCTTAGCTATCTCTATTATAATATCTTAAAGTGGTTTATATATTTTAGCATAATAATAGAGGAAATAAGGATTCTTAGTATAGTATATTATAAGTCTCTCTTGCGGTATATCCACGGCTAAAACCTAGGTAGGATACTAGTATATTACTATAATAGGACCGTATAAAGATATAATTCCTCTATAACTAGGGTTTTAGAGACGTGTTATATCCTCTATTATATAATAAGTAGGTAACTAGGATATAAGATACTTTACTTGTCTACTTAAGATCTTAGTATTGGAAATTGTTAACATTTTAGATGGATATATATGGACTAAACCACTCTCTGCTTAATTATTAGTGTTGCTAAATAATATAGGTGTCTTGTAAATATACCTCTAGGTACTAGCGAAATGTGTTTAGAACTTACGACTGTATTTATTTACTAGGATGAGCCTTTAACGTAGTTCTCGTTCGGTTAAGGTGAGTTTATCTTAGCCTCGCTATGGTCCTCTATTAGCTTAGGTAAGTCTATCTTAGTTTTACCATAGCCTTCTAAACCCCTAAGGTAATTAAGGTACATTTTTTATACACTCGCCTAAACCGTATCCTCTTATATATCGTCCTTTATATTATTGTCCTTTTTATAAGAACTAGCCTTATTAGGTGTTTAGGTAGGTATCTACTCCTATATATAACTAAAAAACTATAATTGTTTCTCCTCCCTGCTATTAGATGCTGCGTCTTTAGCGTTAATGCAATTTTAAGACAATCTAGGGTTTCTAGTAGGTTGACGATTAAGTATAATATCTTCGGGGAGGTAGTATATAGTAATGTCTTTATAAGTACTAGTGATGTCTTTATAAGCACTAATTAAGGGCCTATAGGCTATATTAGCAATATATCTAAATTTAGTTAAGGTAATATATATAATGTCTAGTATTCTTATAAGGATAGTAAGGGATATATAGTTAAGAGGTTAGGTTTAAAGGTAAGTTAAATTAATAGTATATAAGAACTAGGAGTATGACGTTTATATTCCATTTCTCTACCAGGGCGGAGTTAGGATAGAAGGTAGAAGGGAAAGGTAGAGTATACTAGCCGCCCCTTTCTACTTTATGTGGTGTTTGTGGTATAATATTTAGTAGCTATAATTACTCTTAGCTTATATATTATCTGCGCCCGAGACTATAGGTACCTAAAGTGATCTATAAGTGAGGCATTATTAGGGGTAGCTATTAGCTAAGCTGCTGCTAAACTTAAATAGCTGACAATCCCTAATGGACGCCGTATGCCTTAGCAGGGTTTAGAAGTGTTTATATAAAGTTATAAACTAGAATCGGAAGTTAAAAATGACCCCTAATAACGCCTCTCTTAGTAGGAATAGCATTATATAATCTACTTCCGACGCCTATCCTTTCTAAAGCAAGATACTGCCTAAGTAGTAGACTTATCCTAGCTAGTTAATCTTGTATATTAACCCCCTATCTATGGCAAAGGAGCTACTGGTGCCTTTAGGGTAGTTTAATTGCTATTTTAGCTAAGCCCTTTATAAGCGCTCCGCCTTATACGGGCGGCAATTAACTCCTATTAATCTTCCTTGCGTTAGGGGAGATCTTTTACTTAAAGCGCTAAGTAGCCGGTACTTAGAGGTTTATAGGCTTGTTCTATATCCTAACAATATTGACCATAATTTCTCCTTAAGTGGTATCCGTAACCCTAAGTACCTATAAGCGCAGCGTCCCTAAATTGTTAGCTAGTGAGTAGGCGTTTATGGATAGAGAAACCGACTTTAGAGATGACGGTAATGTAGAGGCGTTAGCTGGTTGGGAAAGTGACTTTAGTAATAAGGATTAAGAATGGGACGCAGAGATATTGTATAATGGAGAAAATAGTTTTAGCACTAAAGATTAAGAAATAGGGGCAAATAGTAATGAAGAGATGTTAAGCGACAAGGCTATATAGGCGACGGTTAGATATAGTGGCCTTGGCTTTATAGTCTTAAATTTATAAGTATAGGATATAAATATAAAGAAGATTTCTAATAAAAGCTGGTAAAAGGGTTAAAACTTTGGCCACTTTTTATTTAGCCTATTGCGAAATAAAACAGCGCTAGGAAAACGTGTCGTATATACTAGATATTATTCCTTAATAATTCCCTAATGGCGTCGCCGATAACTAGAGCGACGTTTTAGACCTAGAGCCTGCTGTAAAGCGCCGTACCCGGGCTAAAAAAGACAAATTTAATGAAATGAACTTGGATAATAAATAGGAGATTGATAATATTCTAGGGGAAAGAATAATTAAGTTAGGGCGCGAATATAAGGTGGTTTGGAAGCCTACCTAGGTTTATAAGAGCGGGCTTTTAAATTCTAAAGATGCCCTTAAGTCTTACCAAAGACGCGTCCGGTATGCTAAGGTTGGATCACTATAGGTGCACTTTACGAAAGTGAAGGGCAGAGCTGCCGTGCGTAAGGGATGGCGGTGATACTTTAGGATATCCTCGTTTTTAGATAGTGGTGCTCTTTTTGGCTTAGAGGTCTATTTCTAGTTTAGCATTGGCGTATTTAGCAGGAATATCTTATAATTACTAGTCTAATAGATTTGAATTCTTTATATACTCTATATAACATACGGCTATAAAACTCTAATTACCACCTTATGTAAGCCATATTCTTGCTTAGCCTAGTTACGTTATATTAAGTCTTAATACCACTCTAATCAAGAACACTTCGGCATCCCGGCTTATCTCCTATAGCGGCTTATATAGATAGCTTTACATCCTACCTTTCGCTTATCCTATTCTAACTTTTAAGCACCTAGTTATTAAAGAAAGCCCACTATAGGGAAACGAATATGCATTGCATAACTAGATTAGTATAAATATCCCATCTATCAGCATATAATTCTCAATGGCTTTGAGGACTTCTTTATACTGCTTATCCTTTGTATAACTAATAAACGCAAAACTGTATCTTAGTGATTACCTATTTCTTTCGGCCTTATCTAACGTATGCGTAATAACCGCCCCTGGCGATGGATACTGGACTATCCTTATTTCCTCTTTGCCCTTATTTATTTTAGTCTGTACTATATATATAGAAGAACGCTAGCGCCTTAGAGAATTATTATAAGATCTATCTACTACTCCATTAAGCGTAAATACCGGCCTATCTTTATTTTTAGAAATTCCCGTTAGTATCTACTCGCTAGTAGGGCTATAGGTTATACGGACCGTCTTAATATACTTTAGGAGTTTAGGATCGTCTAATAACTGGTAGATGATCTTTATACCGCGACGTCTATATCCTAATACCGCTTTAAGCCCAAACGTTTAACAATTATTGAAATGAAGTTTTGCTGTTCTACGAAACGTGGTAACAAAATTCTTATAGCGGTTAGTTTTCTTCTATAAGAATATAAACTAGTTACTTATATAAACTTTTAAACGCTTAATAATATTATTCTTAGCTGTTACTCCTACGGCCGAACCAAAAACGGTCGGCTAAAGGGTGTAACCCCTAACTGGTGTTACTGGCGATAATTACATAGGGGTTAAGGATGCGCTTGGTTCCCCCTTAAAGTAGTTTTAAATAAGTTTATCCTCCACTCTAAAGTATATAGAGGGGGTATTATTATTATTAGGGTAGGTTAGGTCCTTAGTAGCATTTATAAAAGAGGGAAAGAGTTAGCTTAGCGCGCTAATATTAAAAGGAGTCGCCGTCGCTCTAATACCGCTGGGAGAGTTAAGCTTAGGAGGTATTAATTTCTTATTAATATCCACCAGAGGGTAAGAAAGATGGGGCTAAATACTTGTCGTCATATTATCAACACTAGAGTTAGTAGTAATTACTATCTCCCTAACGCTGTTAAGCTTAGTAGGTATTAGTTCCTCGTTAATATCCACTAAAGGGGGAGGAGAAAGATAGAGCTAAATATCGCTCGTTATATTGCTAATATAAGAGTTAATAGTGCTTTTGCTAGCCTTGTCTAATAATAAGTCTCTAGTACGTATAATTCGCCTTTAATTACTTATAGAGTTAGTAGCCTAGTAGTTTGGAGTTGCTATAGGAAGTTGTTAATGGATTTTCGTTACCGGTTATAGAAGGAAAGTATTTATAGGAAATAGAAATAGAGTATACTGAGTAAGTATTTGTGTAAGGGAAGTACGGCGAAGCTGCTAGCACTAAGCGGCTTCCTATATACAGAGCTGCCTAAATCCTCTATAAGCTAAAGCGCGTGGCGTGCACGCCTATAGTTAAATCGAAATATAGTAATAACTTAGAAATACTACAGAAGTTCGTATATAAGGTTTATTATTAGTTGCACTTATACCTAAATACCTCATTATACCCTAATGGAACGGCTTAGCGTTTAAATATAAGAAGTAAATAGTAAGGCCTACTCCTGTAGTTCTTAGAGCTTAGAGAATTGCGCTAAGACGGTCGGCCTATATAGGATATTCTATTTTCAATTTCATAGTAGAGACTTAGTGACTAGAAGAGCAAAAGTCCTATATTTTTGGGTACTGCTTATATAGGCAGCAGCATTATACGGCACAAATTTGCATAAGGCATAGCTACGTTGATTAGGGCACGATACGCTGCTAATTTCATAAGGCGAGATAGGCACTACTTGTATTAGGCTTTAATTTAAGCGCCTATCTTTAATAATCTGTATAGCTATACGCCTACACGCACTACCCGCTACTTATTTTTATATATTATCTTATATAGGATCCCACGGGAGCTTCTAAATAGGTTTATCGGTTAATTCCCCTTAGGATTCCTTATCCCCTAGAACTAAAACATAACTTAGTAAAAACGTGCTGGTTATAATATTTATATTAAAACTAACTAGTAGCACTTTTAATAGCTTTTAGCATACGCCAGCTTATAGCCTTTTAGTTTACTTCATTTAACCTATTATTTCTTAGCTTTTCGTTTACGCGTTTTAGAATTTTTTCCCTTTTAGGTAAATTTATATCATTTTAGCCGCGCTGTAATATAATAATATTTCTAGCTTCCTTATTCGTAAATTTCTACTAATTCTTATTAAAAAAAGGCGCCTTAGCCTAGGCCTATATACTTGCTAGGAAACGCTACTATTACTCTAGGTTATGCTAAACTGTATCCCATACCTGCTTTGTAGTAGTATTAGCCCTAATGTCTATTATACGTGGTGGCGTTTAGAAATAGGTATTAATAAAATTACTAGGTCCTAATATATTATAGTAAAGTAGAGTTTCACGAATAGAGAATTTTAAGTTATTTAAGTATCTTGGCTAACGCCACCAGTATTACCCCTACTAGTTTAGTTTTATAAGACTAGTCCTCCCGCCTTCCCCGGGGTCGCACTAACTATTTAGCTAAACGCCGCCGGTTTTAGCAACCGCGCTAAACACAGCCTACCTAATACTTCTACTACGTTACGGAATATGCAGAAGAACTATATAAGGTTATGATTTAGGCAGCCCCTAGCTAATATATCGGATCTTTTTTATACTAATAGTCCTAGGGTTACTGCGAGGAGTTAAAGCGCTAGAAGTTGCTTGCTATATTATAAAAGCGAGAGAAGCTAGGGCTCCTAGGTGCAATAGCTAAGTTAACAATAATAGTTACATTTTCCCCAGTTGTTGGAGGGGTAATTTATTTCATAGATTGCAAAACCTCCCCAACGCTCCGTATAAGCTAGAAAAATAATTTTCTTATAAAGTAAAAAATCACCTTTATACTATTTTCCAATGCCAAAAATAGAACTCTTAATGTTATATAATTATAAAAATGGCCAATATAAGGCCTACGTAACTATATTATATATCAGTAAACTAATAGCTAAAATTGGGGGGGGGGGCTTTGTACGTCAAAGTTGACCTTATAGCCTTAATTTCCGTCTTAGTGGTTTGCGCTACTATTCTAATTATACCTATATACTAGAAACCTAATAGCTAAACAGAAAATGCGTATTTAGGGCGATCCTATTAAAGCTATAATCGTAAATGCTAACTAAGAGCGATACTAATATAATAAAGCTAGACGCGCCAGACCTCGGAATCTTTAGCTAACTTTTTAAAGAGGTATATTACCTAAAAGAAAATAATAAGTAAGCAGAAAAAGGTACTATATAACACTATTTTAATAATAAAAGGGTTTAGATGCCGTAAAAACTAAGTAGTTGCGATAAGGGCGAGGGCAGGGTAGGTAAATCTGCTAAAGAAAGCCATAATCTTAAATATTTAAGAAAATGGAAAAGAATGAAGATAGAAGTGGGAGTAGGCTAGCTTATAATAATATTATTCCTAAGAAATAAGGCGGGCTATGCAAATGCTATATTATTACCGCTAAATAACTTAACTAAGCGGCTTCCTAATAAGTTATTACCTAAACCTTAGGTAATAAATAACTAAAGAAGGTACTTAGGGCGTATAGGAGTCAGTCACCTTCTCTATTCTATCACTAGATTAAGTATTTAATATTATTTATAATTTTAGGTAATGCTAAATAGAAAAAGAGAAAAGTATAAATCTTTTATTTTAGCTAGTAACTTGCAAGTTTTCTACATTATTATACCCCGTATTAATCTTTGTCTCCTAGCTATACGCTTATAATACGGCGCTATAGTTTATAAATACCGAAACCGTATAGATACTCTACCGGACCTTCTATTAACTTAGTCTTAATATTAAACCTAAAGTACCTTAGAATAAGTTGGCTTGCTAGTATAGCTAACACCTATATCTTCTTTCCCTCTTTATCCTGCTTTTTTACTGCCATTTTAATAAGTATTCTACCTAGATTAGACTTCTGATAAGACCCATATACAGCAAAAGTAGAGATTTTTATCTAGTAATCTTAGGAGTACCTGGCGCAAAATTAGCTACGCCCCTAAGCCTATAACCTAAGACCTATACCGATGCCCCTTAGCTTAAGTTTTTTCCTTATAAAACTCAATATTATCTAGGTTTTTATCTTAATGCAGATTTTTAATACCCTCTAGGAGGCTGTTAAGAATACCTTTGTTTTATTAGCTTGCAAACTTATACTAGATAAATAGTGGTACTATATAAATGCCCTTTTTAGGTAATAGCTGGGGTTCTAGGCTACTTATAATAAGGACGCTAGAAATTACAGTTTTGCTAATTAGCACCGTCGAATCTTGCCTGGCTTATAGTGACTTAACTACCTTAGCTTCGTTTTCATTGTATAGGCTTTCTATACTATAAACCCTTAAGGTAGAACTAAGAAGCGTATTAATAAGATTAACTGCGTAAAAGTCGTATGTGTTTATTAGGAATTCTTTAGAATATAGTCTCCGAATCTTAAAAGATAGGGAGGTTTTAAAAGCTGAAATAATAATATAGGTTGCTCGAAATATATCTATATACGTAAGCGGTTAAATTTAACAAGTAGCTATTGCAGAAGAGAGCGAAGGAAAGCAAAATTAGTAGTAGAAGGAGGAGCACCCTTAAAAGATGTACAAAGAAGTTATAATATTAATTAAATAAGAGCTATTGGGACCGTCGCGGATATAGTAGCTGTAGCCCCTACTCCGACTAACGGAATTAGGTTCTTTAGTATTACTATTCTACCCTTCCTTTAAATAGAATCTGGTAAAGGATTCCGTACGGCAGGCATGGCTGAGAATTATTGCCGTATATATTATACTGATTTATTATTATGCATTTTATATCTACTTAGTATTACCTAATACTTAACCTTTAGGAATGTATATATGTGAGCCTAACGCTGCCAAATGCCATTAAATATAAAGATAAGGTGCTAAGGTAGAAGACCTAGTCCCCTAAGCTAGATATAAATAACTACTATTAAGGGTCCATAATGGATAGACGCGGCCTCTACTTTAAAACATTCTTTACGCCTCTCTCTTTAATATAGTCCTCTAAACCTTAAAGATTCCCTTAAATTATAGTCTGTAATTTAATTAGAATAGATACTATATAAGAGATATTAAACGTACTTAAAACGTATATGCGTTAAAGTAGTTACACATTATTTTAAGAAAAGTAGGTAAATAGATAACATCCCGTACTTATTACTCTCTAGTTTTTCTATAAAGAGTACTAAGGAACTCCTATTAAGACTTAGAGAAGGAATAAATTAAGGAGTAAGAGAGTTTATCCACAGTCCTCTTATCTAGGTAGATGCAGAGAATTTTACTTAATATTAAATCATCAGGTGTTTAAGCGACTTATTAGTATTTTAGGCGGTTAGGATTTCCCAAACCTGCACCTGCCGTTTGTTAGTCTTTTAGGCCTATAGTAATTTAATGCCCCAATAGGCCGGTGCTAGGACGCGACTTTAGAGGTTCCGTTTGCTAGCCTTATATACCCTTAAGTTAGTAAGTACTAAAACGCAAAGAAGTTTTAAGCTTAGTAGTTAATCTAGAATAGCTTTCTAATGTAATTAAAGACGCCTTCTTTAGATTAATATTAGTATATAATAAGGCACTTGCTCCTAGGCTAAGGTTAGTAGTTAATATACTATAGCCCGAATCTTAATCCTAGCTGCTAGTAATAGTTATAAGAGGCTGCTAAATATACCAGTCTAAGACTAGTAGGGTCTAGCAAATTGCGGCTTAAAAGAGCGAGCTAATTATTAAAGAAGTAGCATCTATATTAAAGAATAAAGTGGCTGTAAATAGCTAGCAGAAATAGAATAGACTAGGGAATAGTTTAAAAGGAGCGGTAAAAATAATAAAGTTAAGGAAGTGACAAATAAAAGCTATAGAAGAAGGCGATAAGGTAACTGGTAAAGTAAATAGTAAAGGTAACTATATATCCCTAGTAATGGGGCGAAATTAGCTTTATATATCACTTATCTCCATTCTACACCCTTAAGATTTAAAGCATTCTTAGGTTTATTAAGGCGTTTTAGCTTTTGATTCTTACGGGACGTATTATTATATTATTAAAAAGAAATTAATAGGAGCTTCTAGACTTTACAGTAGCGGGTAAGCTACATTTAATTAACTGGGGAGACGGCTATAAATCCTTACTTTAATTAGCTGTTTAGTTTTCTATTATGGATCTTTAGAGGAGTATAAGTTGCAGTAGAGTTTAGCACAGTGTGGTGTTTTAGGGATAATAAGGTGAGGGGCTAATATACGCCAAGTTAAAATTATAGGGGTATTATCGTTGCGATTATAATAATAATCCCCTATAACGTTTCCTGCTTCCCTTACTCTTATATACTAAGTTAAAACTATAGGGGTATTATTATTGCGATCGTAATAATAATCCCCTACAACGTTTCCTGCTTCCTTTACTCTTATACCCTATTACCTTTTTTTCTTAGTTTAGCCAGCCTATAGGATTATAAATGCCTCTTTACTTTAGAAGTGTAGTGAAATAGATTTTGGCGCCACAGTAATTCTATTCCATAGCCTTTCCCTTCTTAAGGCTAATTATTATTTGTTATAGGACGGAGAAGCAGTTCTTCCTAGTACACTATTATAGCTCGCTCGCACTATCCGTCCTTATTACACCGTAGGTTTACCTTCTATTACTCCTCTTATAAGGGGTACTTATAGATAATAGTTATTGTTAAATAAGATTGAGCTTTTTACGTAATTCCTACGCTTTACCAACAAAGGCGAAGTAGTAAAAGCCTATAAAAGAGTAGTAGATAAAATTCTAGAGGCCTTACCTACCGACCGCGGAAAGGCGCTTAGCTTAAATAAAACCCTAACGGTCTTAGGCCCTTAAAACGCCCTAGTAATCCTAAAAGCCGCGAAAGCCCTAAAAGCTATAAAAGCCCTAGAGGCCTTAATGACCCCTATAGATCTAGAGACTAGGAAAGCTATAGTTAAATTTATTTTATTATTCCAGATTCTTAAAAGATAAGGAACCCTACCTCCTAATAAAAGCCTAGACCTACTTTATAGAGGAAGCCCCGCCTTTAAGGGAGCAAAAACCGCGCTTATAAAACGCTAGAATTTATCGCCGGCAGCCATAAAGTAACTGGTTACAGTTTACACGAAAATTCAGTCTTTAGATAATTGCGAATTAGAATAGTTCCTTAAGCTTTATAATCTGGCTAAGGGCAGATCACTTAAAGCCCTCTAGGAACTATATATTAAACTAGCAGAAGCTAATAACTGGGTAATAATTTATAACCTAGCTGATGTCCTTAACGTAGGCAAAAATGCAGTTAGTTATAGGTTAATAAAGTCTATTCTATCTAAGACGCTAGATAATAAGGTAAAGTAATTAAAGAAAGAAGGTTATAGGCCTAAAAAGGGCTAACAATTTAGAGCTTTAGCACAGGAGATGGCCTGTTTATTAGGAGGAGAGCGCCTTAAACTAAATAATATTGCTAGCTAAAAATGGAGTTATCTTAAACCCAGAGTACTTATTAGTCTTTACAACCTAGATTCCAGTATAATATTAGTTTTTAATTATCTCTATTAAATTAACAACTAACCTATAATAGTATTAAAAGGTATATAGCACCCAAAGAATTTAATATATTAATTGCTTAGATAGAAACACAACTATAATGCTAGAAATGGACGGAATTATTCCCCTTGGTAAGGAACCTAAAGGATATATATCTCTGTTGTGCTAATACTAACTTTATAAGTTAGCCTAAAGCCAGTAGCGCTATCTAAAACCCTAGGGGTATAAAAAGATTAATTACTACTAAGTAGTCTAATACCAAACGTACTAGGCGCGAGTTATCTAAAATAAGTAGTCCGTAAGCCGTCCCTAATAGGAGTTCTAATTAAATATTTCTAATGTCTTTAAGGGACTAATATAGTATAGTTATACTAGCTAATCTTTATTCGGACCCTTTTGAGATACTATTACCTTCTAGATTTACCTTAATCCCTAAGATCTACTTATACCCTTTAGAAATCCCTCTTAACCTAAGCTATTACTTAACCCTTAGGATGTCCTTCTCTTTTAAACCTATCTTAATTTTTTAAATCTACTTAGATCTACTGTTAATTCCTTCTAATACATACCTGGACTATTACTTAAATTCTAAAGTACCTTCCCCTTTTAAACCTCTTAATTCCTGAAATCTATTTAGATCCTCTATTAATTTCTTTTAATTTAAATTCTAATCTCTAGCTAATTACTCCACTAGTTACTATAGTGATAAATAACTAGCTTGATTTGTACCCTACATTTCTATATATAGTAAGCCTCGACCTAAACCAGAATTCGTAATATAGTACTCCCCGTATATTTTAATATTATTCCTACTCTGCTTTTAAGGAACCTGCGGCCTTAAACGGCTCCTATAAGGCTGCGGCCGTATAGACCTATATAGATATGTAAGTATATCTACCCCCCTTCCCTATAAAGTGTTAAGGCGTATTATTAAGTGCGCCTATTATATTGCCGCTCTAAAGTTTAAGGTATTTATATTTTATGGAAATCTTAAACCCTAGTAAACCGTTATCTAAACTTAGCTAGCTAAGTGCTAATATTACTATAGCCTTTGCCACGCTATCCCTGGGGTTTGCCCAGATTTCCTTATTTATATTATTATAATATACTAGATATTGGTTTTTAACAGAGACCGTATCTTTAGTAGTGCGGAGGATTTTAGCAGTGTGCTACCTAGCGACTTTCTAAATATTTTTTATTAGCATACTGCTAATCTACCTAGCGTTAGCAATACCTTAATATATGGTAAAATATAAGGTGACGTTGCTTTACTGTTAGGTATTTTATAGAAGGGGATGTCCTCCTTTTAGGAGGATAAGGATTGGCTTTATACTGATAGAAAGGCGCGTAAGTAATCTAAATATCTGCTATTTATACCAGAAGCTATTTATAGTGCGGACATAATAAGTTTAAGAAAGATGTAAGTAATAGATGCATTAGTGAATAGATATTAAAACCCTTTAAAGGGGCTGATTTTTCTTTAGTGGGGCTAATTTTTAGTAGGGTAGGGCCTATGTAATACCGCCCGTTTTTAAGAACCGTTATTGCACTAACGCGCCTTACGGAAGAGGTGCGGGCGACTTATAGAAATTGTCTTAATATTTATAGATAAAGAGAATATGCCCTAGAGTGTATATAAATATATATCCTCTGGTCCTGTATAAAGAGGCCACTAAACCTTTACTCCCGTCGTTATCCTTACCTAGTACTTTTACCTTAAGAATAACATTGTAATAAAGCTGCCGGAAATTACAAAGGATAATTTAATTATTAGACTAGATTGTCTTCTAGTTTCTCTTTAGGATTTCCTATAGGGCTTTAATAAACCTAGTATAGATTATAATGGTATTGAGGTAAAAGATACTATATACCCTTTAGTTATATTAGTTTAATAGTTCTATAGGTTATAGATATTTTTGCCCTCTGCTATATATGGTAGTGCTAGCAATAAGGCCTATACCTATATTACGGCGAATATATCTTTTTAGGGATATTTAATTCTGATAGTTTAGTAGTTAAACGCACGGTATTCTTAGGTGATCTCGTACTTATAAAAGGTAGGCTAGAAATAATTAAATAGGTGGAACGTGAGGTAAAGGATAGTAATGATTGGCTTTGGATAAAAAATGCTCCATCTTCTTAAAAATTCTTTAAATGGATCTCCTTTAATAACCAACTTAAGTAGGTTAAGGTAAATATTATAAATAATATAGCTTTTTATATGTTAACAGTTTTATAGGTCTTAGACATATTTAGTTTCCGCCCTACTTTAAGCGCTTCCCCCCTATATAGGAGACGGTTTACCCTACTTAGGATTTTTCTTTTAAATGGGTCGTAGAAGCTAGGTAAAGTGCTATTAGATATAGTTAAAAAGATAAAAAACGGAGAGGAAGCCATAGAATAGGTAAAGCGTAAGCTATAGCGTTGTAAGGACGAAGACTTAGCCGGGTAAATATTGTCTTTAAGTTTTACTTAGCTAGGAATAGGAAAACGGAAGCTATAGGACATTGGTTCCTATAGGGGAGTTTGATAAAGCGTTGAGAATTTGCGTTGTTTGGAGCTTTAATAACCTTGTTTTAAAGGCAAATTATATCCTCTGCTTTATCTGTAATTTTAATTAATAGTTTACTATATGTTTTAATAAGCTGACCGCCTAATTTTTTTAGCTGCTTTAAAGCTTACCGCAGTTTTTATCTAGGTAGCCCCCTCTAAATTACGCCGTAAGTAATAACCCTAGAGTGGATTAGAAGGTCTCTATGCTTATATTTCTATAACGTTAGGAGGATATAGTTTGCAGGTCTTATAGTATTTTAGGTACTACGTTTTTACTCTATTAATAGAATGGCCGCATTTAAGCTTTATTTAAATATAGTCGTATATTTTATAAGGTAATGACAATAATTTTCTGTCTTAACTAGATAGTAACTGGAAGTTATTAGTATTAAATACCTTACTAACTAAAAATTATACCTTTAGCCTGTATATCCTCTAGCAATTTGTCTACACTTATATAGTCTTGGGCCCAGTACTTAGCAATAATATTATTAAACGCAGCTGGAGCGGCTAGGTTTGGAAACTTTCCCTTAATATATATATTACATATTTCTTAGTCTGAAAGCTCCTTATATAGCTTTAATCCTATTATTATCTTATAAAAGGTAGAGCTAAGAGTAAACACCTTACTTTTTATGGAGATTTTTTTAATCTTAGGGTGCTTATAACTGGTCTTATAACAGATAAGAGGGGCTTAACCATTAATTAATGACTTAGTAAAGTTGCCAAGCTTCGCATTAAGCTCTTTATTAAGGAAAACGTTATTATAAAAAATATCCCTATACAGCACCTATTTAGAGTGGATAAAAGCGATTAAAGCTGTAATCTGTTAAATTTAGCGAAGTTATAGTGGCAGCGGAACCGGCTTGGCTTGTTTCGCAAAGTACTATTTTATAAAACTATTGCAGGCATACTATAGGATAAGGGCATCCTCTAGGCTCCTATAAAATTGAAGGATACTATTATAATATTGTCTGAGGCGTTAGTAGATATACTTTTCCCTCTTAATAAACGGCAGCTTAGTAGGCCGGGCGAACTTTATAACAGTATTAAGATAAGCGACTAATGCCGTAATTCTAACGCCCACTATATCTTAGCCGTTTAAACTATATAGGTAACGAATAGTATAGTCTATTAGAGGCATCTATAATAGTCGTGATACCTATATATATATATATTAGAAACAAATAGGGAGGGATTTTGATTTTTCTTACTTTATAATTTGGGCGCTTATATAAGAGATAAAGGTCTAGACTTAGAATTATCCTTAGTCGGATAAGGCTTCTGCTAAGACTTTAGAATGTGTAATTGAGGTAGGGAGAACAGAGGGAAGTTAAGCGAGAATTCGGCTTATGCGTGATAGCCCCTGCTAAGCCTCTTACGTGCAACTTAGTGAGGGCCTAATGATACACTATAATAAAAGCAATAACTAATCCCGAGCTTTTAGCTAATAAACGGTAGAATCTAAAAATTGGACGGAATTATATTACTAGAAGAAGACGGCACCGTCTAATTATTTATCTAATTATTTCTAGAACCCAGACACGGTCGTACGATTACCTCTAGCGATTTGCTATTATTATTCTATAACTAAGCCTAAAGCCCTTCCCGCCTTATGCCTTTATGTTCGCCTATACTTATAACCCCTACTAAAATTAAACCCCCTCTTTACGCTCTTTTTTCCTAGTTTCTTAACTTTAATCTAATATGTAAAAACTTGTTCCTTTACACGTAAATAATAACAAGATATTCTTAATATAGAAGCAACTAGATAGAAACAAAATACTAAGCTAAGGAAATCCTAAATTAACGCCTTAATTCTTAATAAATACTAAAAAAAGATAAATATAATCTGCTAACTTATTACTAATTAAGTATATAAATGTGGTAAACACTCGCTATAATAGGCAGAGCTAGTTTTAGCTTAAATTTAATATATAAATTTCCTTTAATAAGCAAACAATATAATAACTAAGAGCGTACCATTTAAGCTAATAAATTTCCTCCTTAATTCTGCAAACTTCTTTATCCTTAGGCTAAGCGTGCCCTTTTCTTCTTAGATACCGTGATCTTATTTCTAGCCTTTGCAACCCGTTTATCTCCGTAATTTAAAGTTTTATCACTACCTCTCTTAAGAGTGTGGATTTTGTTTTAAAACTACCTAGTAGTACCTCTTATTTCTTTCTAGTTATTTCTTAGGCTGTCAATCCAATCATCAACCTTCCCTAAATGACCTATAATATAGCGATTGCTTTTTTTAAGGCTGCTAATTTTCCTATTAAGTTGGCTAAGCCTATAGCTAAGTTAATTAACTAAGCTACCTAGTCTCTTTATCACCCCTAATAGAATAAGCTAGGGGTTAATAAGCTTTATTGGAAGGAGTTACTAAGTAAACTATATTGAGACGACTTCTTTATCTTATTAGTGCGGGGTAAGTATTTTCTTATAGTTCCTTCCGCATTGGCCTTGTCTTTCTTTAAATTACTCTTGCGTTCTAATGCTAACTAGATATCCTGCTTATGTTAATAAGCTGGCGAATAGATAAAACCATAGGGAAGTAACTATTGTATACCCGCCCTATTATATTAACGGCCTTATTAGAGCCCTTAGGATTAGAAGCAAGCGGTATATCCTAGCTCCGTTAGCGGTATCCTATAAAGGATTTAATGTTTAGAGCGCACCTTAATCTAATATAATATGTCGTCCTCTATTATGGCGTCTAAGTCGCTTATTGTTAAAGAGATAAGGTAGCTAATAGTTTAAGTATCTTTACAAGGAGGGATTTCTTTAAAGAATGCTATATTTAATGTAGGTCTAATTAAAGGGTATAGAGGCCTTTTATATCCTGCTCCTCTCTACCACTTAGCTAATAGGAGAGCTAATGGTGGGCTCCGCTTTAACTGTGCCTTAAAAGTCGAGCCGATTTACTAACTTAGGGATACTAGTATAGTATAAATGCGCTATAATACGGCCACGACAGGAGCATAATCCTTTCCTGTCTACACCCTACTTTGCTATGCCTTTATAGGAGGGTTACATTAAACGATAAGGGCTAGCATTAACCCCTTTCTTCTAATTATTCCAAGACGGCGATATAGAGATAGCCAGTTAAGCGTTACTTTGTATAGCAATGCCCATCTAGTTGCGTAGCTTTACTTAAGCCCTATTACGCGCCTTAACGTAACTTCCTGTTGCCTTAATAAATTAATAGTTGATGAGCCTGGCCTAAGGTTAAAATAAGGTAAATAGGTAACTTAGCTTTTAGATAGCCCCAATAGTATAGGGTTTAGAGGCGTTTATATAAAGTTGTAAACTAGAACTAGAAGTTAATAATGACCCCTAATAACGCCTCCCTTAGTAGAAATAGCATTTTATAATCTACTTTTGACGCCTATCCTTTCTAGTATAAGATACTGTCTAAGCAGTAGACTTACCCTAGTTAGTTAATCTTGTATATTGATTTACTATCTGTGGTAAAGGAGCTATTGGTGCCTATAGGGTAGTTTAATTAGTATTCTAGTTAAGCCCTTTATAAGCACTTCGCCTTATATAGGCGGTATACTAAATCCTGTTAATCTGCCTTATAATAGGGGAGATCTTTTATTTAAGGCGCTAAGCAGCTGATACTTAGAGGTCTATAGGCTTATTTTATATCCTAACAGCATTAACTATAACTCCTTAAGTAGTACCCCACAGCCCTTAAGTACCTACAAGTGCACTATCCCTAAATTGTTAGCTAGTAGGTAGGCATTTATAGATAGAAAAATCGATTTCAGAAATGAACTGGCCGGCGTTTGATTTAGTAAGGTGACTTAACTATTCTCCTAGCATATAATAAGTACGGTACTTCCTATAGATGCGTAAGAGTACTAGGCTTCCTAGCGTTTGTTTATATATAAAATCTATAAATAGAATAACATTGCTATTAAGGCTATTAGGAGGCAATAGATAGGTTATCTATAATTGACGTCCGCTCTACCTATTGTGGGCGTAACAGGAATGCAAGATAGGAGACATTTTAGGACCTGATTAATCAATTATATTAGGGTTGTGGTGTATTTATACCATCTATAACAGGGATTAAGTAGTAGTGTTACTTAAATTATTGTTTCTGGAAAAGAATTTATATCTATATAAAGGTGGTATAAATAATTTTATTTTATATAGTATTACTTTAGAAAGAATCCTGTTCCCGTTTTATATCTTTTATAATTTTAATTTTAACAGCTCCTGATAATATTATTTTCCTTTATACTACTAAGCTATATTACTACCGCACCGCTTTTAGTTACCTATTTCGTATCTAATAAGCTAGTCTCTCTTAAAGAATAGCTTATGGGTGTAGTTTTACAAGGATTTGCCTTTAAGAACCCATCCTCTATATTTTAGCCGAAATTTGCGGGAGTTTTTATAACTAGTAGAGGGTAGAATTTGTCCTTTAGAAGTAGTTAGCTTTTAGTAAATTTATAATTAAAAGGAACCTTTATAAGCTGTTCTTAGATAAGAGGCCAGGAAGGCTAGTTAGTAGACATGTAATTATAGAACTAGCCGTTACGGTAAAGTAGGATATAGATATTTGCTCTACAATACCGCCTTAGTTTATTACCTTTCTTTATAATGGTATGCTTTCGTTTAAGAAACATCTTATTAATGGCTAACTTTGATTTTAGTAATAGAACTCGCTTTAGTAATGGAGTTCGCTTTGGTAATAGAGTTGGCTTTAGTAATATAATGTTATAGCTAATATTTAGTTTAGTGGCGGAAGGGAGGATAAACATTAGATGTTTTCTATTGGGTTTTAAAGTATTAAAAGGGGTAATTTTAACGCTGTGTAACAAGATTGCAGGCAGATACTATGCTTATTATACTATAACGTAGAATTACGCTTTTGTAATCTGGATTTTGTTTCTATAGTCTAGAATTCCGTTTTTATAGTTAGGGTTACGTTTTCGCGATCTAAGGTTCTGTTTTTACTATTAAAGTCACTTTTTATAACGGGGAATTTATTACGCTATAAAACTGTATTAGAAATTCACTATAGCTCCTATTATTAATGACATATTTTATATAGTAAGAAAATACGCTTGCCTTACGTAATATTTGGGAGTGTTTTTCTAATAGAGTAGTAATAAATAACGGATAGGGCTAGAGGTTTAAGCTTAGTTAAGCAAATCTTGGCTTATAGAAGATACTTCTGCCTATGCTATAAATAAGTATTAGTATAGTTTAGTATATAAATTTAACTATAAAGGGAGGCGTAGTAGCCTAGGTGGCTTTATTAAGCTCCTATATATATTTCTCTAATTGCTCTAAAGCTTCCTTTCTATATTTACTTCTTACTAAAGCAATATTTATAAGCTCTTAGACCCTTAATGGAGAATTCGTTAGTAATAAGGAGTAGTATACCCGCACGTGCGCGTAGTGTATATACTAACGGTCTACTAGGGGTCTAATTTATAAGATAATATTGGTGCCGTAACGTTTCTAATAAACGAGCTATCTTATATGGGCCCTGCCCGACTAGTAGCGCTAATAAGCGTCTTATTACCCTTCTGCTAAGATATAAATATTATAGGCCCCCTAATAAAAGAAGGTAGTGGGGTGTAAGAGTAAGAAGTAGGAAATAGTGCGGGGGGTTTATAATCCTTAAGAATTGTAAACCCCCTGCAATATTAGCTTGGCGTATATTAGCCCCTTCGCCTTATTATCCCTAAGACACTATACTATTTAAACCCCACCACTATAACTTGTGCTCCTCTAAAGATCTACAATAGAAAACTAAATAGCTAATTAAAGTAAGGATATATAGCTATCTCCCTAGTTAATTAAACTGTTACTATAAAGCCCTATTAATTTACTTTTCTAATAACGTAAGCTGTAATAATGCGTCCCGTAAGAATTTAAGGCTAAAACGCCTTAATAAACCTAAGAATGCTTTAAATCTTAAGAGTAAGGGATAGAGATAAGTGATATATAGAGCTAATTTCGCCCTATTACGCCGGGATGTATAATTACCTTTATTATGTCTACTCCACTAGTTGCTCTTATTTGTTTCTGCCCTAACTTTACTGTTTTTACCGCTCCTTTTAAACCATTCTTTGGTCTGCCCTGTTTCTGCTAGCTATTTACGGCCGCTCTACCCTTTAATATAGATTCTACTCGCTTAACTATTAGCTTACTCGTTAAAGCCGTTATTTACTAGCTCCTGCTAATCATTAATTAGGTCGCTAGCACTTGCGGTTAGAATCGAGATTCTAGATATAGTGTATTAACTACTAACCTTTACTTAGCAATAAGTGCCTCACTATCTACTAATATGGATCCGGAAATGGCGTCCTTTTTTAGGGGATCTAATAATACGAGGCCGTGGTGGGTTAATAATAAGTTTAATTTAATTATAGGCTAACGCTGTTTTAGGAGAATTTCCGTTATAGAGACCATTAATATGACCATTAAAAGAATACTAAATAAGATCTCTTCTTTATCTAAGGGGATATTTGAGGCCCTAGGATATAATGCCCTAAGTAGCTATTCTTAGTGCTATTCGCATACTAACCAGTTTCTCACCCAACCAACTAAAATTTTTAATAGTCATCTTTATGTAACTATGCACTAAGGGCATTGTTAGTAATAGTAAACGCTATACCTACTTCCTTCCTAATTTGTTACTTTTTCCTACCTATAAGAATAATAGTAGGTATAAAAGTATACCCTAGTTTTGTTTGGGATATAATTCTCTTTAGGTTTCCTTTTTATATACTTTAGAAGAGCTTCTATATCCGCTTCTAGGGCGGTCTTTAGGGAGTTTATAGTAGCGTCTTGGGCGGACTCTGTAGTAAATTTTAGAAAAGTGTCCCTGACCTTACTAGTGATATTTATAGCGGTGTTAGAGGTAGCTTTCATGTCTATAATAATGAGGGCGTCCGCGATAGTTATAGGATAGGTAGTACTCTCTAGTCTCTTTTTTTAAGATTCCTTAGCCTCTCTAATTGTCTCCGCTAAAGGTTATTTATAAAGATTTAGAGTATAAGGATTTAGAGGACGAAGCAAATCTACTATAGCCCTTATGTCTTTATAGCTAGAACCAAACTTATTAGCCTTATTATAATAGGATATTGTTTTCCTTACCTATATATATATAAAGCAGAACTAGAATGCGAAATAGAGGACGCCTTATACTTTAAATATAGAGACCTAGGGTTATACGCTGGGGATGCTTACATCGTTATATTAATTGCTAATAAGGCGGATCATTCCGTATGTAATGTCGGTATTAGCGCTATATTAATACGTAAAAACTTTATATCCCGCCTCCTTTTCTTAGTAGTCTATATACTTATTCTACATATTTCCGCATTTTAACCTTCTTTAACATTATATATATACTTAGCCGTTTACTTTTAACTACTAATTACCGCGATAGAATGGAAATAGGTAAGCAAAAGGACATTCCGCCCTATAGTTACTAGAGTTAAAAGTTTACCTAAAGGGGGGCGGCTACTATCTAGGAAAGATTATATATATAACTATAATAATTATATAAAGAGTTACTTGCGAGCGGAGCACTTAATATAATACTAACTATCCCGTAGGTCGCTGCTCTACTTAACCGCGGCACATATTCCTAATTCTTATAGATACTAAGCCAGCCTACCATTACGATAAATGCCCTAGAGTTTTCTTTTAATATGACCTTCTTAAGCAACATAAGCGGCGTTATAAAACGGCGGCTGTTACTAGCTATAGTTAAGTCTTACGAAAATTAATAAAGCGGAAATTGCTATTAAATAAAAATCCATACCTTTAATGCTCCTTAAAGAAGGTTAGGTGTAATAGCAATAGCAACAACCCTTGCCTAAGATATTTACGGGCGGATTTGCAATGCGTTTATAAGTCCTAAGTAGGAAGAAAGAAGCGTAACCTAGAGATTTTTCTAAGAATATTAAAGGAGGCTGGGGAACTGGTAGTAGAAGAGACGGATAGGAGAATAATGGAAAATAAGGAGGATAAACCGATGCTAGGAGTTTAGTTCTACTCCCCGCCTTTAGATTTATTTACCCTCCTACCTTCTTTAAAATCCTCTATAATCTTACCCTAATATCTACATTACCTGGAACTAAGTTTTCTCTCTAAGTGTATTTTTTAGTGCTGCGTTTGCTTATGTCCAGAGCTCTCTAAAAAGACTATAACATCGCCGTGTAGATGCAGCCACCTAAGTAATAAGCACTTTAGCGATATAGAGCATGGTTAAGCTCCTTTAGGTTTTATACCTCTACTACAGATATATAACGATGCTATGTTATAAACCTCTTTCGTTGCTTCTCAGCATTATCCTTTAGCGCCCTTAGCTAATTTTGGTATGTATAAGCCCTTTCTAATAGGCATAAAATGTTAAATGAATATTAAACGTACTAGGGGAGTTCCCTCTACTAATAATAGAGGAAGGTAAAACATTCCCTAAAAGGCATTTTGTTAATACTAATAGTAAAGTTATATAATACTAAGATATCTTAAATATGTTAAAGTATTATATAATTACCCTTTACTAAATGCTATTAATTTAAGAAATGTATTTTATATATTTTATCTCTAGGGCTTTACGTAGTGGTGTTTGTAAGGTTAATTTTTACTATTTACTTACTTAGTTAGCGAATTATTAGTAAGAGTATAGCATCTCTATACCTAATTGAGATTAGTTAATATGCCCTTACTAAAGCCAATTCTTTGTCCGTTAAGCGTATTACGTACAATTTACAGCTAGAGGTTATAAGACACTAGGCTAAATAGAGCTTATACTAGAAATAGAATAGGCCTAAAACAGATCTCTAAGATTAAAAAAAAGTACTAAGATCTCGGTATGGGTATGCTTTAAAGCACTACTAGTAATTATGGTTATTGTTAGGTGTTAAATCTTTAGATGCTTTTAGAATAATTTACTTTTACCTATATTAGGCTGGCCTGCCTTAACCCCCGTCTTCCTTATGCTTATAGCTGTAGATGGTAAAGCTTAGCTATTTAAGTTTAGCTAGGAGACTGACCAGACTTTGCTAAGATGTTACGTATACGGGAGGTTGGTGTAGGTGCTTAAAAAAGTGCTAAAAATAGGACCTTAACTAGTAAAAGAACTACAAGAATACGCCTAAGCTACTAGCCTCGTCCATTCTATACGGCAACTCTACCCTACACTTTCGCAGCTTTGGAAAAAGAGTGCACCTATAATAATCTAGCTTTAGCTTACCGAACGCGTCTTTGGTAAGACTTAAGAATATCTTTAGAATTTAAAAGCCCGCTCTTATAAACCCAGGTAGGCTTCTAAGCCACCTTATATTCGCGCCCTAACTTAGTTATTTTTTTCCCTAAAATATCGTCTATCTCCCATTTATTATCCAAGCTTATTTTACTAATTTTATCTTTTTTAGTCCGGGTATAACGCTTTATAGTAGGCTCTAGGTTTAAAACATTGCTTTAGTTATTAGCAACGCCACCGCTATTACCGTCCTCGTCTTTATTATAAGTATAATTACTAGCCTCGTTATATGGCGTTTTAATACTGTAGAGAAGGGTAGGCTCCTAAAGCGAAGGGCTAGCGGACCGTAAAGTGGATACCGCTTACTAGTTAACTTATAGGTATTAAGAGTCGAGGTTGGGGATAGGAGGGGTAGGGGAGCTAGAAGATAAGTCTTTGCGATAGGCGGGTGGCCTTTATTGCTTTTAGGGACGTAGACTATTACTACCCTCACCGCCCTCGCCATCCCTGCTACTCTCTTTAGCAGGGTTATTAGAATTATAATTAATAACGTTATCCCGCTTAAGCTTCCGCTTCCTTAGTATAAAGGATAATTCGCCTCCCGTATTCCCTTTTTTATAATTACCCTCCTCTCTAATAAGCGGATTGTCTGTGTTATGGCTATTAGGTTATGGTAATAATATTTTTAATATCTATAACTTACTAATATTATCTGTATTATTGGCTATTAAGGAGTTTTAGTTAGTTACTATATGGGTCTTTAACTTCTATATAGCCTAGGGGATAGTTATAACATTAATTCCCTTAGCTAGGCTATCCATTTCATTAACGTCTTTTACTATAGGTTTAAGATGGTTATACGTAGATACGCTAAAGAAATCTTCTAGCTCCTCTAAAGAAGGTAACTCCTTATTCTTATCGTCCTTATCGCTGCGGTCATTTCCGCTACCTAATAATTATTAAGCAAGGCCGTTATATAGGGGGGAAGTATATACCTAACCTATAAGGTGCTAGTTAATCGCCAACTTTATTAGCTTTATTGCTAGTATTGCTAGCTCCGTCACTATCAGCTTTAGGTTCTAAGTCTAGGTCGGCTATATTATCTTTAATAAATATTAGATTCGCTACTAACTATTAAACATGTTTTAGTTGTTAGGAAAAAAAGGAGGGGATAATTACTAAATTACTTTAATTGCTTCCTTTAGCGTCTTAGCTATTACTTATATTCTTATAAATATCTTTATACTCATTAAAAGCCTTAGGATCTGCGGGTGCCTTATTAGGTGGAATGTTTAAAAAAGGTAATGTAGAATAACTTGCCTAAGTATAACTAGGCCAAATATTTTATAGGATTATCTTTTAAAGGGAAACGAGGTACTCTCCCCTTTTTTATCCTCTTTTTAGGTGTGTTGCTCATATTTGCCTTAGAAGCCGTAATTATATAATACTAAGAAGCCTTTAGTTTTTTAGGGGGTATAGTATAGAAGTTAATATTATTAAGTAAAATTCCTAAATAAAAATAAAGGGGTTAAGAAGATGCCACTATTACTGCTACTATTATTATTAGAATTATTATTACCTTATACCTTTCTAATAGCCCTAAAGGACGGGTTACGCTAGGCTTTTAAGTCTACGCTAGTCCCTTCTTCGCCACTAGCTTATATCCGCAGTATTTACTAAAATAACCCTACTAACTTAATAGCGAATTAAAACGTGTAATTTACGCTCTGCTAGTAATTACCGTTTATAACGCATAAAGGTTTATATAGGCTTAAACTCTATTATAAGATTAACGCCTATTAGGAAACTGCGATTAAGACCTAACTAACTAAGCTAGCATATTTAGCCTCTGCCCTTATTCCTTAGAGTTAGAGCTAGCGCTAATATGTCCGTTTTTTAACCCAATTATACTAGTAAACTAGATCTTTTATGCTAGATCCTCTGCGAGACTATAGTTCCTAGGGTTAAATAGGTGGGGGGCGTGCCGTAATTCTACTATGAGTATTAAAAGACACTCTGAGTAATAAGGGTATCCTTAAATCTCTCCCCTAGATCCGAGGAACTTCCTTAGTCACACTCTACAAAGCCTGTAGCCGCTACTTAACCTCCTAAATATGCGCAAAAGCCTTGCTTTTACCCTTGCCTATAGCTAGATATCACAAACTATATAAGGGGGTAGATAGCGCGAGTAGATTAGGCGATTATACCTATATCTATCTTAATGCGCCCTTTTAGCTAATGCAGCCACTATATAAAGTCCGTCTCCGCTAGGAGATTAAATACGCGAATTTTTCTCTAGTGTTTGTCAGCTAAGAGTAAGATTATAATACTAGCTCCACCAGAAGCCAGGCTATACTACTAGATAGGCTATTTACCCCTAGATTCCGCCTTATAAGTCTTAGGTCTATATAAAGGATATTTCCGTAACCTATACCTCCTTAGCTAAATAGGGGGCTGGATTAGACTAAAGCCTAGTAGCTTCTCCGATTGTAATGCAATCCTCTAATTATTAGGGAAGAGTAAGGTCTAGGTCTAGGTTAAAAAGGCGCTAAGGAGGGCGAGGGCTTTTAGCTTCTGGTGGCGCAGCTTTAACTAAGCTAAGTAACTAGCATTAGCCTATAGTTTCACTAAGGACCTACTTTAGCGTCCGGCTTCGCCTTTATTATAACGCTATAATGCGATACTGCCTAACGCGTCCCGTAGCTCGCAGTAGCTATAACCTATATAATCTATTGCTAGGCGGTTCTCGGCATAGCTATTTATAGCTGTTCCGATAGGGATTAAGTCGCATATTATAGTTATATCTAAAACACTACTAGAGGCGGAGGTAAAGAAGAGGATAAATGGAAATGTTATTCTGGTGTACTAATCGGTAGGGGATGTAGGCAGGAGGAGAGGAGAGAGGAGAGAAGAAAGGAGGAATACGGTAGGACCGAAGTATGCGTTAACACTAGGAGAGAGTATAAATATATCCTATAGAAAGGGCCGAAGAGTTATAATACTAGGTAATTATTAGTATAAAATATGCGGAGATTAGGGAAGGCGGGCAGAGTACCTATATAGACGCTAAGGGGATGGAAAATGCCTTACGGCTAATAGCTAGAGTCTGAGGTGGCACGGTAGCGGGAAAAAAAAGAGGAGATAAAGTATAAGGGCAAAAGCAGTAAGGGAGAAGGCCTTTTATGGTTGAGGTTAAGGTTGTGTCTTGGCTAAACTAGGGTAGGAAAGCGAGCGCGCCTTGCCCGTAAAGGAACCTCCATTTCCTAATGCGTAGTCTCTATTTTATTTTTTACTCTATAAACCTACAGAAACTAGGCCTAAGTAGAGATTTTATACCTAATCCTCTATAGGAGCCCTTATAGAGTTAAACCATTATATATTACCATATAAGGGCAAATTACCATTAAATTACCGTTAAATTACGGTAAAGTACGATTATGTAACTGGAATATCGTTAAGATATCTAGGAACTTTAACCGGCGGTTAAAGTTGTCTAATTAGTTAAATTCTTAGATACTAAGCCTTATTATATAATATTGTTTTAAGCCTTTAGTAATACCCCCTTTCTTCTTTTTTATACCTTAAGTGTCCCTTTTATATATATATAGTAACTATAGCGTCGCCAAAGCTCCGCCTTTATAGGAGGGGAGGTAATATTACGGAACCCTACCGTAGGGGCCTCTATAGGAGAACCCCGTGCTTTTGCGTATACCTCGCGTATAGCTTATATTAGCTATATATAGGTATATTACCTCCTTACGCCCTTAACCCTTATAATTAATCACGTAACGTCTTATAGACTCCTTAAATATATACGCTCTGTAGCTATTGCCCCCGTCCCGTAATATATATCTACTTTAGAACATTAGTAGGATATTAGTAAAACTATTATCTATTTTATCTAATATATACTTTTTAGGGGAACTCATTATGCTAGCTAATAGCTAGTTTTTAAAATTGTTTTTTTACTAGCATTATATTCTATAATCTACTATAGTAGTAATATAAGCGTCGGCCTAGTAAGCGTTATAGCTTCCGCTTTATCTTTCTATTCTTTCCCCCCTATTACTTTACTACTATTACTATAGCTATAGTAAAAGCCTAAGTTTAAGCTTGAGCTTAAGCTCTAGCCTATATAGCCGCCTATATATTGTATATACTGTGTAATAAAGTCTATATAGGCCCTTTAACATAAGTAGACTAAGGGGTTTAGAGGTAATCTTTCTATAGTAATACTAGATTTTAAACGAGGTAGTAGATAGTAGGCTAGCTAATAAAATAAGCTTTAATAGTACTCCCTATAGCTTAAGATTATTAAGGAAATTAAGCGGGTTATATAGGCTTAAAAGGTTAGCGAGGAAGCAGCTATATAATGGGTTAATCTATAATAGAAGTAGATATAGTACTTACTAGATTAGCTTTATAAATAGCTTTAAGCGAATAGGAAAGCTTTAAAATAGTTATATATATTATCTATATCTAACTTCTAATAAAATACTAAGGAGTCCTATTAAAGCTTTAATCTATAGCCCCCTATAGACTTATTTTAGTATAGTATAAGTTTAGTATAGTACTTATATAAGAGTAAT
>Ga0307515_10002583_pt1 | contig 39053 bp, 34 predicted proteins | sample 17_EM_MG_FD_194513 | JGI IMG/M metagenome (GOLD analysis project Ga0307515, IMG submission 194513) | Populus trichocarpa ectomycorrhiza microbial communities from riparian zone in the Pacific Northwest, United States - 17_EM | ecosystem: Host-associated > Plants > Roots > Unclassified | place... | reverse complement strand
TCAGCGGTCGACCGAAGGCAAGCCGCCCACGCAGTCACATCTGCTCCCTCAACCCCCTCACCACCCCCTCCAACGCCCCCTGCAAAACCTCCAACCGAGCCCGAACCTCCACATCCACCTTCCCACTACGCAGCCGCGCATCCAGATCCAGCGCCAACGTCTCCAACACCACAGCCCCAACCGCCCCCGCGGCCCCGCCCACCGTGTGCACATCACGCAAAGCCGCCTCAGCCGCAGAGTCACCCGACAGATAAGCCCGAACCCCCGGCAATCCATCCGCATACAAATCGACAAACAGCTTCAGCGCCTGTTGATAGCTCTCCACGTGCCCCGCACAGAACCGCAGCCCACGTGCGGTGTCCAGCCCCAGCACACGCGGCAGCGCCTTCGCAGGAGCGGGCGGCGAAGGCGCGGCAGATGCAGGCGGTTCATCGAGCGCACCATGACCTGAATCGACTCCCGCCACCCGGTTCTGCTCGATCACCAGCCAGCGCAGCAGGGTGTCGTAGAGCGCAGTCGGCTCGACCGGCTTGCCCACGTGGTCGTTCATGCCGGCGGCGAGGCAGGCGGTGCGGTCCTCGGCGAAGGCATTGGCCGTCATCGCGATGATGGGCACGTCGACGAGAGCGGGTTGGGCGCGGATGGCGCGCGTGGCCTGCAGGCCGTCCATCTCGGGCATCTGCATGTCCATCAGGATCAGGTCGTAGCGGCGCTGCTCGGCCATGCTCACGGCGCGCAGGCCGGTGTCGGCCACGTCGACCTGCAGGCCGACGGAATGCAGCAGTTCGCGCGCGACTTCCTGGTTGACGAGGTTGTCGTCGGCCAACAGCACGCGGGCGCCGGCGTGGTGCTCGCGCAGTTGTGCCGCAGCGGGTTGGCGGGCCGATGTGGTCGGTGGCGGCACGGACTGGTCGGCTGCAATCTGCAAGCGCGCCGTGAACCAGAACAGGCTGCCGACGCCGGGCTCGCTCTCGACGCCCACCGAGCCACCCATCAGTTCGGCCAGGTGGCGGTTGATCGCGAGGCCCAGGCCGGTGCCACCGAAGCGGCGCGTGGTGGAGCTGTCGGCCTGCTCGAAGGCGGTGTAGATGTGCTCGAGCTGGTCCGCCGGAATGCCGACGCCGCTGTCGCGCAGCTCGAAACGCACCAGGAGGTTGGTGCCGTCTTGCTCGACCGCCCGGCAGCGCAGCGAGATGCTGCCGCGTTCGGTGAACTTCACGGCATTGCTCAGCAGGTTGACCAGTGCCTGCGACAGCCTCACCTCGTCGCCGCGCAGCATCGCAGGCAGGTCGCCTCGGTCAATGTGCAGCTCGAGGCCCTTGCGCCGCGCCTCATCGGCGATGAGGCTGCAGCTGCGCGAGAGCAATCCGTCGAGCTCGAAGTCCAGCGCTTCCAGGTCGAGCTTGCCGGCCTCGATCTTCGAGAGGTCGAGCACGTTGTTGATGATGTTCAGCAGGTGCTGCGCGGCTTCGGCCACCTTGCCGAGCCGGTCTCGGCCCAGCGGCTCGCGCGTGTCGCGCAGCAGCAGGTGCGTGATGCCGATGATGGCGTTCATCGGCGTGCGGATCTCGTGGCTCATGTTGGCCAGGAAGGACGACTTGGCGCGTGCGCCGGCCTCGGCCTTGTCGCGCGCCACCACCAGCTCTTCGTTGAGCGCCTCGAGCCGCGCCTGGGCCCGCTTGCTTTCGGTGATGTTGGTGGCCATGACCAGCAGGCCATGGATGCCGTCCGGGTGGCGGTCGGGAATGTAGTGGATGAGCCAGGTGCCTTCTTCGCCCGACGCGCTGACCTCGTGGCGCTCGAAGCGCTGCGGTTCGCCCGCGAGGGCTCGCAAGACGTGCGAGCCAGGCTGCGGAATGCGGCCGAGCACCTCTTCCATCGTGCGGCCGATGATGTCCTCGCCAGTCTTGCCGAACCAGTCGCAATAGACCTGGTTGGCGAACTGGCAGCGTTGCTCGCTGTCCCAGTAGGCCAGGCGGCCGGGGATGTTCTCGGCGATGGTGCGCGTGAACAGCTCGGCCTCGGTGAGTGCCGCGTTCAAGGCCTGCAGGCGCTGCTCGGCCTCCTTCATTTCGGTGACGCCGGTGGCGATGAAGTAGTAGCCCTGCACCTGGCCCTGGCGCAGGTCGGGGAGGCGGCTGATCCAGAAGTGGCCGAGCTTGCCGCCGGCGCCGCGTATGTCGTTCGGTAGGCTCACGGCTTCGCCGGCGAACACGCGATCGAGTACGCCGGCGGGTGCGGGCGTGAAGTCGTGCCCCATCACGTCGGCCAGGTTGCGGCCGAGAATCTGTTCGCGCGTGATGCCGAACCAGTTCAAGTAGGCCCGGTTGGCAAACCTCACGCAAAGCTGGCGGTCCACATAGGCAATGAGCGCGGGTTGCGTGTCGGTGATGGTCTGCGCGAAGGCGGCGGTCTCGAGGCGTTCGGCGACGGCCAGCTGCAGCTCGCGGGTGCGGTCATGCACCAGGTCTTCGAGGTGGTTGCGGTGCTGCTCCAGCTCTTCTTCGACCTGCTTGCGCTCGGTGATGTTGCGGACCACGCCGAGCACCGCGGGTTCGCCGCGGTAGGCCGTGCGGTTGGCGACGAGCTCGAGGTCGACGAACTCACCGTCCTTGCGCACGAAGCGCACCTCGTAGCTGCGCACCGGCTCTTCGCCGGCGCTCACGCGGCCGCGGAAGCGCTCCATCCACAGCTCATAGTCTTGCGGTGCCACCACGCGCTCGAAGTGCAGCCCGACGAACTCGTCGTGACGATAGCCCAGCATCGCCGGCAAGGCCGGGTTGGCGAAAACGAAGTGATAGTCCTGGGCGACGAAGACGCCGTCGGCCAGCGCATTCATCAGGGTGCGGTTGGTTTGCTCGCTGAGCTGCAGTTCGTCTTCGGCGCTGCGGCGTGCCGTCACGTCGTGAAAAACACCCAGCGTGGCAGGGCGGCCGTCCCTCTCGATGCGGGAGCCTGAGACGGCGATGCGCACGCTGCCGCCGGTGGGCAATGCCACCTGGTACTCGTTGTAGCTGGTCTGGTAGACACCCGACAACAACGCATCCACGGTGCTGCGGTGTGTTTCTTCCTGAGCGGCTCCCAGAAGCCGGCCGACGTTGGCACCAAGCAGTTCCTCCCGGGTGCGCCCGATCATGCGCGCGGCATGGTCGTTGGCGTAGACGATGGTGCCGTGCTGCACGACCACGATGCCGGCGACGGCTTTCTCGACCAGGCTGCGGTACCAGCGTTCGTCGTCAGTGACAGCCTGGGCAACGGTCATTTCTCACCGGCGTTCGCCTGCAGTTGGAATGGCACCCAGCATGCGCCAGCCAACAGTGGCTGGCAACCCGGACACGCCGGCATTGCCTTTGCGCTGGCGCACGTCATCTCGTTTGATGACGTGCGCCAACAGGGTCACTGCTTTCGTCGCAGCTCCGTCACCTGCTTGCCGCCGATGCCCCAGTTGTCGGTGTCGACCTCATCGATGATGACGAAGGTGGTGGCGGGGTTCTTGTTCAGCACGCGCACCAGCAGCTCGGTGACGCCGGCGATGAGCTCGGCCTTTTGCGCCGAGGTGGCGCCTTCGCGGGTGATCTGGATGTTGACGAATGGCATGGGTACGTTCTCCTTTTTTACGCAATGAATTGGGGAGCCTGGCGCAGCCGCATCGCGGCCTCGCCGATCAGGCGTTGCATGAGCTCCGCGACGCTTGGCAGATCGTGGATCAAGCCTACTGCTTCACCGGCGATCACGGCGGCGGTGTCGAAGTCGCCTGCAGCCCGCGCTGCGGCGTAGCGCTCGGCGACCTGCGGCTGTTCTCGCAACAGCTCGATCTCACGGCCGAACCAGCGGCGCAGGTGGCCGTTCTGCAGGCAGCGGCCGGTGTATGGCGCTGGCCAGACGTTGCGGCGCGACATGTCGAACACGATGCTGCGCAACGTGTCGTCGCCACTCGCGGCCACGATGCGCTGCTTGGCGGCGGCAAACCCGGCCGCTTCTTCGGTGGCGTAGAGCCGTGTGCCCAGCGCCACACCGGCCGCGCCGAGCATCAGCGCCGCGGCGAGGCCGCGGCCATCGGCGATGCCGCCTGCGGCCACCACCGGCACGCCGGGCCCGGCCATGTCGACCAGCGCAGGCACCAGCGCCAGCGTGCCGCGGCTTACACCGTGGCCGCCGGCTTCGCCGCCCTGGGCCACCAGCACATCCGCCCCGGCATCGAGTGCGGCACGCGCCATCGCTTCGGTCTGCACCTGGCAGACGAGCAGGGCGCCGCTGGCCTTGATGCGCGCGGCGAACGGTGACACGTCGCCGAACGACAGCCACACGGCGCTGGGCTGCGCTTCGAGCGCGATGTCGAGCAGCTGCGGCTGGCGCGCCAGGCTCCACGTGATGAAGCCGATGCCGAAGCGGCGGCCGGTCTCAGCGGCCCAGGGCTTCAGCAGTGCAATCTCGCGGCGCAGCCAGGCTTCGTCGCCGTAGCCGCCGCCGAGAAAGCCATAGCCACCGGCCTCGGCCACGGCGCGAGCCAGGCGGGCGTCGGCCACGATGTCCATCGCGGCGAGCAGCACCGGGTGGTCCACCTTCAAGAGTTCGGTGAGCGGCGTTTTCAAGTGAAGTGTTGAGTCCATGGCATCAACCTTAGTGCTGCTTCAGCATCTTGAAAAGTGAATTGTTAAGATGACTTCGTTCTCTGAACGAGATAGTACGCGAGGTATCGCACCATGGACCCACTTTCCCTTTCGACCTTCTCGGCGGTGGCCCGCAAAGGCTCGGTGAGCGCAGCGGCGCAAGAGCTGCACACGGTGCAGTCGAACGTCACCTCGCGCCTCAAGCAGCTCGAAGCCGAGCTCGGCGTGGTGCTCTTCACCCGCCACAGCCGCGGCATGCTGCTCACCGAGGCCGGCACACGGCTGCTTGGTTATGCACGGCGCCTTAGTGAGTTGAGCGACGAGGCGCGCTCGGCGGTTCGAGACGATGGTCGCGTGCAAGGCAGCCTGCGCCTGGGCTCGATGGAAACGACAGCCGCGGTGCGCCTGCCCGCGGTGCTCGGCCGCTTTCACCGCGCCCACCCCGACGTGCAGCTCGAAGTGCGCACAGGCCCGACGGCCGAGCTGCTGGAGCACGTGCTGGCCCATCGACTCGACGCTGCCTTGGTGGCCGGGCCGGTCGACCATGCCGACCTCGTCGGCGAAACCGTGTTCCGCGAAGAGCTGGTGCTCGTGGCCGCACGCGATGGGCAAGACCTCGATGCGCGGCTGCGTGCCGGCGGGCTCACTGCCATCGTCTTTCGCCAGGGTTGCTCGTACCGGCAACGGCTGGAAGCGCATTTCTCGTCACGCGGATGGCTCCCGTTCCGGCGGCTGGAGTTCGGCACGCTCGAAGGCGTGCTCGGTTGCGTGGGCGCCGGCATCGGCGTCACCATGCTGCCGCGCAGCGCGGTGGACGGCTACCGGGGCGTGGATGATCTGGAGGTGAGGGCGCTCACGCCCAAGCCGATGTGGGTCGAGACCCTGCTCGTGCGCCGTCGCGATGCCCAAGCGGGCGCCACGCTGCGTTCGTTCAGCGCGGCATTGAAGGCTGACGACGCAGTGGGCGTCAGTCCACCTCGGCGCAAAACTCCCCGTCCGGCACCAGGCACAAACCCGCCTCGGCGCCCGGCAGCGACAAGCCGCGCGTGACGAGCTTGCTGGTGGTGAGCCGGTTGGCCTCGGCGGTGGGCAGCAGCACCCACATCTGGCCGCGGTGCTTGGTGCTGCGCGCCATCTGCCCCGCTTCGTTGCCGAAGCCCCAGAAGTAGTCGGCTCGCACGGCACCGCGAATGGCTCCGCCGGTGTCTTGCGCGAACACCAGGCGCTGCATCGAGATCGTCGAGCCCGCCGGTGCCGGTGCGCTGAGGAACACCGGGTAACCCAGCGGCGTGACGCGTGGGTCCACCGCCACCGAACGCCCCGGCGTCAACGGCACGCCCAGTGCGCCTTGCGGGCCTTCGGTTTGCGGCCGGTCGCTCACCGTCTTGAAGAACACGTAGCTCGGGTCGGACGACAGGCGGCCAGCGACCGCAGGCTTGGCAGATGCGACAGGGCGGTTGGCTGCCGGTGCCGCCGAGCTGGCTGCTGGTTTGCGCGCGCCCTTGAGCAACTCATCGACCAGCGGGTCGGCCTTGGCGGCCGATGGCGCAGCACGCGGCGGCGCAGCCACCACGGCACCGCCGCGGGTGAGCACCGGCGCTTCATCGCTCGTCTCGGCAGGCGCGTCGCCCTCTATGACGAACTGGTCGGCTTGCTCCGGCGCATCGCCGATGCCGCGCGTGGCCACGCGCACACTTGCCTTGGGCACCACGCGCAGCGGCTTGAAAGGGTGGCCGTTCTGTTCGGCGTATTGCAACCGCAGGATCTGCCCGCTCGGCAGGCGCACGCGGCCCGAGCCCTGCACCTGCATGGCATACAGGGCCAGCGGGTCGTTGACCCAGATCACCACCGGCGCGTTGATGCCCTGCGGCAGGCCCAGCGCGTCGAGTTCGGCTCGGGTGTAGTAGGGCTCGGCACGCGCGCCGGGGCTGCCGGCATTGCCGACCAGGCGCACGCGCAGGCGGCGGTCTCGGTCGTCGAGCTCGAAGCGGCGCAGGTCGAGCGCGTAAGTCGCCACGTCACTCGCAGCGGCCAGCATCAGCAGGTTGCCTTCGGGTTTGACGCGCACGACCGAGCTGCGCTGCGCCTTGGGCACGCGCGACCAATCGATGGTGAAGAGGTCGCGCGGCACACCCATCACCGGCGTGTTGAATTCGGCATCGCGCTGCGGTTGGCCTTCGAGCAATGGCTCGAAATAGCCGGTGACGTCGCCATCACCCTTGGCGTCGGTGTTCAAGATGCGCAGCAGCGTGAACCGGCTCTCGAAGAAGCGGCGCATCGCCGGTGTGTTGGGTGGCACGGTCTTCGCGGCGCTGCAGATGTCGCGCCAGTCCTCGCGCTTCTGCAGCACGTCGCACGAGTTGCGAAACGCGCTCCAGCTCGCACGCATGTCGTCTTGCTGCCAGCCCGGCAGCTCGTCGTAGGCCGCGACCTTGAACATCGCGTTGCGCGTGCGGACCTCACTCGCCGTCTTGGTGCCGGGCCTGGCGGGCGAGGGTGGGGGTGGCTTGGTGTTCGACTCGACCATCGGCTCAGCCGTGACCGATACCGCAGGCTTGCTCTCCGCCACGGGTGCCTTGCTGGACGCGCACCCCACCAGCAGACCAGCTGCGGCAAGGGCAAACACCAGGGTCGCGCGGGTGGTCTGCAGGTTCATGGGGCAAGCCTATGCCGCCACTGCGGCGCTTCCTACTGACCTTCGTCAACCCTGTGTTCGTTGGCCGCGCGGATTACCTTAGTCACGCCGCGCGCGCAGGTGTCGCCGGTATTCTGCGGACGAACCGTCCAGGCTTTGCGGCATTGAATGAACACATCCATGCAACTGACTTCAAGCTCGTCTCCTCTCGATCGCCGCCGCCTGTTGCTGGCCGCCGGCGTGTTGGCCGGAACCTCGTTGTCCGGCTGCGCGATGCTTGGCATGGGGGGCCCCGCAACGCTCAAGGCCGACGTGGTGGCCGGCGCCCAGGTCAACCCCGATTCGCGCAAGCGGCCTTCGCCGGTGGTGGTGCGTGTCTTCGAGCTGAAGACGTCCACGCTGTTCGAGCAAGCCGATTTCGTGTCGCTGTTCGAGAAGGAGCAGGCCGTGCTCGGCGCAGAACTCGTGAGTCGCGAAGAGTTCGTGCTGAGGCCCGGTGAGACCAAGCCGCTGAACAAGCCGCTCTCGCCTGACACCAAGTTCATCGGCGTGATGGCTGCCTTCCGCGAGCTGGAGCGCGCGCGCTGGCGCGTGATCGTGCCGGTGGCTGCGGGCAAGAAGAACGTGATGAACATCAGCCTCGACGACATCGTCCTGCAAGCCAAACGCACGTCGCCTTCGATGTGAGCCGGCTGCACGCGGCACGGCCTCTTCGAACCTCCACCTCCACTCCAAGCACAACAACATGAGCTGGCGCGCCAAAGTCGTGTGGTCTTCGGGCATGTTCTTGCAGCCCCATCACTTCCAGCAGGAAACGCGTTACCTGGAGCGGCTGGTCGATGCGCGGGCGCGCTGCATCTCGCCGTTCGCCTGGGGCTTCAGCGAGCTGGAACTCGACGAAGGGCTGCTGTCGCTTGGCAAGCTCGGCATCTCGCGCGCGAGCGGCCTGCTGCCCGATGGCACGCCGTTCAGCATGCCGCAGCTCGACCCGCTGCCCGCGCCACTGGAGGTGTCGTCCGACGTGAAGGGCGAGATCATCTACCTGGCCATCCCGCTGCAGCGTGAAGGCCTCAACGAGGTGGACTTTGCGGGTGTCAAAGCGGGCGACTCCGGCGAGCTGGCCCGTTACAGCGCGATCGAAGAAGAGGTGCGCGACAACACCGACTCGGCCGACGAGCCCACCACCATCCAGACCGGCAAGCTCAGGCTGCGCTTGGTGCGTGCCAAAGAGGCCAGCGAGGCCTACGCCTTGCTCGGCGTGGCGCTGGTGGCCGAGCGCCGCAGCGACGGGCAGGTGACGCTGGAGCGTACCTACGTGCCGCCGCAGGTGGCCATCGAAGCCACGGCGCAGCTCTCGGCCAACGCGTCGTTGCTGCATGGCTTGATCCTGCAGCGCGCGCAGGCGCTGGCCGGCCGCATGGGGCAGCTGAGCCACGGTGTCTCGGAGCTGGCCGACTTCTTGATGCTGCAGACGCTCAACCGCAACGAGCCGGTGTTCAGCCAGCACGCCGCCACGCCGAATGCGCACCCGCGCGAATTGCACGGTGACTGCCTGCGCCTGGCGGGTGACCTGGCCACGCTGTCGAGCGCGGCACGCCGCCCCCCCGAATTTCCGCCGTACCGGCACGACGACCTGGCGCGCACCTTCACGCCGGTGTTCGACGAACTGCGCCGCATGCTGACGGCGGTGCTGGAGCAGAACGCTCTGCAGATTGACCTGGTCGATCGCAAGCACGGCGTGCGCACGGCCGTGGTCACCGACCTCGAACTCGCGCGCAGCGGCACCTTCGTGTTGGCCGTCAACGCACAGGTGCCGGGCGAGCAGCTCCGCCAGCGCTTTCCGGCCCAGACCAAGATTGGCCCGCCCGAGAAGATCCGTGACCTGGTGAACTTGCAACTGCCCGGCATCGGGCTGCGCTCGCTGCCGGTGGCGCCGCGCCAGTTGCCGTTCCATGCGGGCTACTTCTATTTCGAACTCGACCGCAGCACGGCCGACCTGTGGAAACCGATTGAGCAGAACGGCAGCTTTGCCATGCACACCGCGGGCGACTTCCCGGGGTTGGAGCTGGAGCTGTGGGCGATCCGGAAGTAGACACATCTCCGTTCGGGCTGAGCCCGTCGAAGCCTGCGGTGCGCGCGCCGCTTCGACGAGTCCAGGCGAACGGGTGGCCAGTTGAGAGCACCTCATGAGCACCTCGAACCCCGACGATCCGTTTGCCGACATCGACACCGGTCGCACCTTCATCATGCCGACGCCGGGGGGCCGGGGTGCGGCGCAGAGCGCGCCGATGCCGCTCTCGTCCTCACGCATGAACCTGCCGACCGGTGCCGACGTGGCGCCCGACATCGGCGTGGCCGAGAGCGGCCTCAACCCGCTCGTCGCACTGGCCAACCCGCTGCTCGCTCTCGTGCCGCAGATTCGCGCCACCACCCAGTTGCCCGACCCGGCCGGCCTGCGTGAATCCATCGCCCAAGGTGTGCGCGAGTTCGAGGCAACGGCGCGGGCCAAGGGCATCGCGCCCGAGCGCGTGCTGGCCGCCCGCTACATCTTGTGCACCTTGCTCGACGAGGTGGCCGCCACCATGCCCTGGGGTGCCTCGGGTCAGTGGGGCCGCCACAGCCTGCTGGCGATGTTCCACAACGAAACCGGCGGCGGCGAGAAAGTCTTCCAGCTGATGGCCAAGCTGGCCGAGAACCCTGCCGCCAACCGCGACCTGCTGGAGCTGATCTACGCCGTGCTGTGCCTCGACTTCCAGGGCCGCTACCGCGTGGTCGATGGCGGCAAGGCGCAGCTCGAGGCCGTGCGCGAGCGGCTCGCGCAGATCCTGCAGAAGGAGCGCGGCCCGTATGCACCGGCGTTAGCGCAGAACTGGATGGGCGAGAAGCCCACGCGCCGCTCCATGCTCACCTGGCTGCCGCTGTGGGTCGCGGCCGCGCTCGTCGCGCTGCTGCTGGTGGCCGTCTACATGTTCCTGTCGTTCCGCCTGAGCGGAGATTCCGACCCGGTGTACGGGCGCATCCAGGAGCTTCGGCTCTCGCCGCCGCAGCCGCCGGTCAAGCAGCCTGCGCCGACTCCGCGCCTGGCGCAGTTCCTCGTGGCCGACATCAAGGCCGAGCAGGTGGCGGTGCGCGACGAGGTGGACCGCAGCGTGATCATCATTCGCGGCGACGGCCTGTTTGCCCCCGCCAGCGCCTCGCTCACTGCCGAGCGCGAAGCGTTGATGAAGCGCATTGCCGAGGCGCTGAAGCAGGTACCGGGTGCGGTGGTCGTGACCGGCCACACCGACAACGTGCGCATCCGCACGGCGAGCTTCCCGTCGAACTGGCACCTGTCTGAAGAGCGGGCCAAGACCGTGCGCGAGATCATCGTCAGCAACGGGCTGCCGGCTGCGCGCGTGCGCGCCGAAGGCCGTGCCGATGGCGAACCCGTGGCGCCGAACGACACGCCCGCCAACCGCGCGCTGAACCGGCGCGTGGAGATCACCCTGTTTGTCGCGCGCAGTGCCGCCGCGGGAACCTGAACATGAAGAAGATTCTCGGCCTCATCTTCAACCCCTGGGTGCTGCTGGTCCTGGGGCTGCTGGCCCTGTCGCTGGTGATCTGGATCGTCGGCCCGCTGGTGGCCATCGGCAACTGGCGCCCACTCGAGAGCGTGACGGCGCGGCTGGTGTTCATCGGCCTGATCGTGCTGCTCATCGTGCTGCGCAATGTCTGGAAGGCGCTGGGCTCGCGCAAGAAGAACGACAAGGTGGTGAACCAGCTGCTGGCACCTGCAGCGTCGGCGGACCCGGCCGATGGCGAGATCAAGACGCTGAACGAGCGTTTCACCAAGGCGCTGCAGACGCTCAAGACCGCCCAGTTCGAGCAGCCCAAGACCGGCCTGGCTGGCCTGTGGAGTGGCCTGTCGTCGCGCGTCGGCAAGCGCTATCTGTACGAGCTGCCTTGGTACGTGATCATCGGTGCGCCCGGTTCGGGCAAGACCACCGCGCTCGTCAACTCGGGCCTCAACTTTCCGCTTGGCTCGGCGACGGGCGAACATGCCGTGCGCGGCGTGGGCGGCACGCGCAACTGCGACTGGTGGTTCACCGACCAGGCGGTGCTGATCGACACCGCCGGCCGCTACACCACGCAAGACAGCCAGAAGAGCATCGACAGCAAGGCGTGGGAAGGCTTTCTCGGCCTGCTCAAGCGCAGCCGCCCCCGCCAGCCGCTCAACGGCGTGCTGGTGACGGTGTCGGTGACCGACCTGCTCACGCAGAGCGCCGCCGAGCGCAACCTGCATGCCGCCACCGTGCGCCAGCGCCTGCAAGAGCTGCATCAGCACCTGGGCATGCGCTTCCCGATCTACCTGCTGGTCACCAAGTGCGACCTGCTGGCCGGCTTCATGGAAACGCTGGGCGATGCCGACAAGGAGACACGCGCCACGCCCTGGGGCATGACCTTCAAGCTGGACAAGCAGCAGCACACCGACTTCAGCGCCTTCGGCCCCGAATTCGACGCGCTGGAGAAGCGCCTGACCGACGGCGTGATCGGCAAGTTGCAGCTTGAGCGCGACCCGCAGCGCCGTGCGCGCATCTATGGTTTCCCCCAGCAGTTCGAGGCACTGCGTGGATTGTTGAAGGATTACCTCGACCAGGTGTTCTCGCCCTCGCAGTTCGAAGCCCACCCGCTGCTGCGCGGCGTGTACTTCGTGAGCGGCACGCAAGAAGGCACGCCGATCGACCGCATGCTGGGCCGCATCGCCCGCACCTACCGGCTCGAGCGCACCGTGCTGCCGCCCAACCAGGCCAGCGGCAAAAGCTACTTCCTCGCGCGCTTGCTGAAGGAGGTGGTGTTCGCAGAAAGCGGACTCGCCGGCACCGACCTGAAGTGGGAGCGCCGCCGCGGCTACCTGGCACTCGGCGCCTATGCCTTGGTGGGCCTGTTCGCCACCTTGGGGTTGATCGCCTGGGGCGTGAGCTACGTGGGCAACCAGCGCTACGTCGACAAGGTGAGCACCACCGTCGAAGAGGTGCGCAAGCTGGTGCAGAGCACACCCAACCGCAACTCGCCCGACGTGCTGGTGCTGCTGCCGGCGCTGGAAGCCACGCGTGACCTGGCGCGCACGGGCATTGGTGAGTCGGTGCCATGGTCGCTGGGCTTCGGCCTGTACCAGGGCCGCAAGCTCGATGCGGCCTCGAAGCAGGCCTATCGCCGCATGCTGATCGACGCGGTGCTGCCGCGCATTGCGCTCGGGATCGAAGAGCAGCTGAAGAACGGCAACGACAACCCCGAGCTGCAGTACGAGGCGCTGAAGGCCTACGTCATGCTGTACGACCCTGAGCGCTTCGACCCGGCAGCCCTCAAGCTGTACGTGACGGCCGAATGGGAAACCTCGCTGCCGCGCTCGGTGACCACCGAGCAGCGGGCAGAACTCGAATCTCACCTCGATGCCTTGCTGTCCGAAGGCCCGGTCGTCTCGCCGCTGCCCGAAGACAAGACGCTGGTCGCGCAAACGCGCACGCGGCTGGTAGCCACGCCGCTCACCGAACGCATCTTCCGCCGCATGAAGCGCCAGGGCGTGGGCTCAGAGTTCCCAGACTTCAGCATTGCCAGGGCCGCCGGGCCCGGTGCCGCGCTGGTGTTTACGCGGGCCAGCGGCGAGCCACTCACCAAGGGTGTGCCGGGCCTTTTCACCAACGAGGGCTATCACAAGGGCTTTCAGCGTGAGGTGGAGCGCGTGTCGGGCCAGCTGGCCGACGAAGAAAGCTGGGTGCTGGGCGTGACCGACAGCAAGCGCCAGAGCGCACTGAAGGACCTGGACATCAAGCTGCAGCTCAACGACGAAGTGCGCCGCCTGTTCCTCACCGAGTACGCCAAGGTGTGGGAAGACTTCATCGCCGACATCAAGATGGTGAAGACTTCCAACCTCGCGCAGGCGGTACAGATGTCGCGCGTGCTGTCGGCGCCCGACAACCCGCTGGTGCCGCTTTTGCGCGCCATGTCGCGCGAGACCACGCTGCGCGAGAGCAAGGACGTGGCGGGCAAGGTCGAGACGAAGGCGCGTGATGCCTTGCAGCGCTCGCGCGAAGAGCTGTCGCGCCTGCTCGGTAGCAAGGCCGGCGTGTCGGCGGTGGCGCCGGGCCAGGCCATCGAGAGCATCGTCGACGACCGCTTCATCGGCCTGCGGCAGATGGTGTCGTCGCCCGACGGCAAGCTGCCCGCACCGGTTGACGGCACGGTGGCGCTGATCAGCGAGGTCTACACGCTGTTGACCGCGGCCGACACGGCAGTGAAGGGCGGCAACGTGCCGCCGCCGTCCGAAGTGCCGAACAAGGTGAAGGCCGAGGCCGCGCGCCTGCCCGAGCCGGTGCGCTCGCTGCTCAACACCTTGTCGGTGAGCGGCACGTCGGCGGCGCTCGAGATCACGCGCAGCAACCTGGGCAACGCCATCAATTCAGAGATCGGCGAGTTCTGCCGCCAAGCCATCAGCGGGCGCTACCCGTTCGCGCGCAGCAGCCAGCGCGACGCCACGCAGGAAGATTTCTCCCGCGTGTTCGGCCCCGGCGGCTTGTTCGACACCTTCTTCCAGAAGAACCTGGTCAACTTCGTCGACACCTCGGCGCGGCCGTGGAAGTTCCGTAGCGTCGACGGCGCCAGCATGGGCACCGACAGCTCCACGCTGCTGCAGTTTCAGCATGCGGCCGTCATCCGTGACACCTTCTTCCGGGGCGGCGGTAACCAGGTCGGCCTGCGGCTCGACTTCAAGCCGGTGGAGATGGACGCGACGATCACGCAGTTCATCCTCGATGTCGATGGCCAGCTCGTGAAGTACGCGCACGGCCCGCAGATTCCGGCCAGCATCCAGTGGCCCGGGCCGCGCGGCAGCTCACAGGTGCGCGTGCAGATCACGCCGGTGACGGCGAGCGGCAACTCGGGCCTGGTGAACGACGGGCCGTGGGCGCTGTTCAAGCTCTTCGATCGCCAGCAGCTCGAGAACGCCGGCGCACCCGAGCGCTTTCGCGCGACATTCAACGTGGATGGCCGCAAGGCGGTGTTCCTCGTCACGGCGAGCAGCGTGCGCAACCCCTTCCGCCTGCCCGAGCTGGAGCAGTTCTCATGTCCGGGGAAGCTTTGAACGAGAAATCGCTTCTCGAACTGCTCGAGGGCACGGGCGTGGAAGCGCCCGGCTGGTACGGCAAGATGGCCATGCTCGGCGACTTTGCCAGCCGCCGCCTGCCGCAAGACTTTGTCGACGCGTGCGATGCGTGGCTGGCGCGTGGCGTGGAGCAAAGCCGTGCGCAGCTCGGCGAGCGCTGGCTCGATGTGTACCTCACCGGACCGATCTGGCGCTTTGCGTGGGCGCCGGGCGTGGTGGACGCCAGGTGGTGGATCGGCGTGATGATGCCCAGCGTCGACAAGGTCGGCCGCTACTTCCCGTTGCTGATCGCCCGCAGCACAACAGCCTTGCCCGACACGGCCAGCGGCCTGAGCGCGCTGGAGGCCTGGTACGCGCACCTGAGTGCCACGGCACTTGGCACGCTGCGCCCGGGCGCCACGCTTGAAGACTTCGAATCCACGCTGGCCCGTGCGCCAGCCCGCGAGGAAGGGGCACCGGTTGGCACTGCCATCACCAGCCCGCTGCCGGGTCGCGTCAGGCACACGTTGCCCGGTGCGGCTTCGTTGCAAACGTGGGCGCAAGGGCTGTTGGCGGGCGATGCCTTGCAGCGTTTCGCCGGCCAGAGCCTCTGGTGGCCCGACCATGCCGAGTCGCCCGACAACAGCCTGAGCGTGTCGCCCGGTTTGCCGCCTGCTCAGCATTTTTCAGAGCTGCTGGAGGGTCGCTGGTGAGTTCCCCCGTTCCGCCCTCCGACGAAAAGAGGGCCACAGAAACACTCGACATGGGCACGCGCACCGGGCACGGTGGCGGCATTGAGATCGACGGCAGCGGCAACACGCTGCCGTTGGGGCATCGCGTTCAGGAATACGTGATCGAGGGGCTGGTGGGCGAGGGTGGCTTCGGCATCGTCTACCTCGCACGCGACACGCAGCTCGGCCGCGTGGTCGCGCTGAAGGAGTACATGCCGTCGTCGCTCGCCACACGTGCGGCCGACCACCAGGTGTCTGTGCGCTCGGCCCGCCACCGCGAAACCTTCGAGCTCGGGCTGCGCAGCTTCGTCAACGAGGCGCAGCTTCTGGCGGCCTTCGACCACCCGTCGCTGGTGAAGGTGTACCGCTTCTGGGAGGAGCACGGCACGGCCTACATGGTGATGCCGTACTACCGGGGCCCCACGCTCAAGCAGTGGTTGACGGAGAACGGCGCTCGACCGGACGAAGCCTGGCTGCTCTCGCTGCTGCACCCGCTGATCGATGCGCTGGAGCTCATGCACCACGAGCGCTGCTATCACCGCGACATCGCACCCGACAACGTGCTGCTGCTCAAGCAGCAGGCCACCCAGCTCGGCCGCCCGCACGTGATGCGGCCGGTGCTGCTCGACTTCGGCGCTGCGCGCCGCGTGATCAGCGATGCGACGCAGGCGCTGACGGTGATCCTCAAATCAGGCTACGCACCGATCGAGCAGTACGCCGAATCGACCTCGATGAAGCAGGGCGCCTGGACCGACGTCTATGCCTTGTCGGCGGTGCTCTACGCCGCCATCACCGGCCGCGCGCCGCTGCCGTCGGTGAGCCGCATGGTCAGCGACGATTTGCAGCCTGCGTCCAAGGTGGGGGCGGGGCACTACACCGCGGAGTTCTTGGCTGCCGTCGACAAGGGCTTGTCGGTGCGGCCCGAGGGCCGGCCGCAGGACATGGCCGCCATGCGCGAGCTGTTCAGCTTCGGAGCGGGTACGCCGACCGTGGTGAGGCCTGTCGACAACGAAGCGACCGTGATCGTGCCGCCGCCGGCTGGCCACAACGATGCCGATGACGAGACGGTGCTCATGGCGCCGGCGCCGCCTCCGAGGCCTCCTGTGGCCGGGCCGCGGCCAGCTGCGCCGCCGGTGCCGCCGATTAAGCTGCTGAACCCCGATCCCGCACCACCGCCATCGCGCGCGGGGCTGTGGGCTGGTGTTGGATTGACGGTTGCCGCGCTGGCCGGAGCGGGCTGGTGGTTCGGTGTGCACGATCGCTCAGCGGCACCGGCTCCGGCGGCACAGTCGGGCATCACCGATCCTTCACTGCCTTCGGCCTCTGCGCCGGTGGCTCGCATCGAGCCACCCGCATCAGCGCCTGCCGTGGCGGCACCACCGCCACCCGCTGCGCCGTTCGGCATCGTCACTGCGCTGCAAGACATCGTGCGTCATGCCGACCCGCTGCTGGGTGTGAATGCGCTCGCCGACAAGTCGGCCTTGGTGATCGGAAGCGACAAGCTGCAGTTCCGCGTCAAGTCATCCGAAGCGGGCTATGTGTACGTGTTCTTCGCCGGCACCGACAAGAACCACATGTACCTGCTGTTCCCCAATGCCATCGACAAGAACAACCGCGTCGAGGCCAACAAGGAGATGGTGCTGCCGCGCAAGGGTTGGCAGATCACCGCCGGCGGCCCGCCGGGTACGAACCACATCGTGACCATGGTGTCGCGCCAGCCGCGTGACCTGTCGCAAGCAGGCTTGCGCGCGTCGAAAGAAGAGATCCCCGAGTTCGACCTGGCACAAGCCCAAGCCATGTGGGCCACACGTGCCGGCAACGACAACCCGTTTGTCGGCAAGGCAGTTTGCGAGTCAGGTGCCGCCTGCGATTCGAGCTTTGGCGCGACCCTGCTGACCATCGACGAGATCGACAAGGCGCGCTGATACCGAGAAGAGTCTGTCGCCCGCGACCTTGCTCTCACGACGTCTCCTTGTTTACGGGTTTACGCCAAGAGTGGGCTCGAGTGCGCACTGCTCGCGAGCGCATCACGCTCGGACTGGGGGTTGGCGCTCTTTGGGTCTGCATCGACACTGATCCTTGCAGTGTTCTCAACGTTTCAGGAGACCCATGGATCACGCGTCCCGACTTTCGAATCTTTCCCTGGCGACAGGGTGCGCAGTGGCCAAGAGAGCACTTCTTTTCATCCTTCTGTCCGGCGCGGCGGCTTCGGCCTCAGCGGCGCTGCTGCCCACTGACAACGCCGAGCGTGATTGCTGGACCAGCTACACCCGCGAGCGCACCCAGACCAACCTGAAGGAGCTCACCAGCGTGGACTTCTCCAACCTGCGCGCCGGCTATGCGGTGTCGTCACCGGTGCTGGTGGAGTTTGCGGTGCGTGGCATGGGCGTCGTGCCGGCAGGCAAGCTGCTGAAGGGCACGGGTCATCATCACATCTTGGTTGATGCGCGTTTGCCGGCCAGCATCTCGGACACCATTCCGTTCAACGACAAGCACAAGCACTTCGGCAAGGGCCAGACATCGACGCTGCTCGACCTGCCGGCAGGCCGCCACACGCTGCGCCTGCTCTTTGCCGACCACGAGCATCGGCCGTACTTCGTCTTCAGCCCCGAGATCACGATCGATGTGCTCGGCCGGCGCAGCGACACGCCGCGCCCGAAGATCGACCCAAAGAACTTCAATGCCAGCTGCGCCGCCTGGTACCAAGACGAGATCTCGCGTCCGCGCCCGCCCGATGAACCGCTGTACTTGAGCAACCTGCGCGGGGGCGAGGCGGTCACGAGCCCGTTCAACGTGCGCATGGGCGTCGACGGGTTCGGCATCTGTGCGGCAGGGCAGTCGGCCGAAAAGAGCGGGCACTTCATGCTCGAGTTGCTGACACGGTCTGGCCGCAAAGCCGTGCAGTCGATCGACCTGTCGAACGGCGCCACACAGACCAACGTGGCCGCAGCCACTGGCGCTTACATCCTCAGGCTGCGCTTCATCGACCCGGCCACCGGCAACGACCTGCTGAAGCCGAACGAACTGCCTATCGAAGTGAAGGGTCAGGAGCGGCTCTGACGCGTGAGCGTCGAGAGCTGCGTGTGGGCTGCGCTCCCGGTGTGAGCACAGCCCGCGTCGAACTCAATGCGTGATGCTGCGCGTGTGGTCCTGAATCGCTTTGGTGTGCGTGGCGGCGATGTCTCGCGCCAGCCCGATCAGCTGGGTTCGGGCCACGGTGTCCTTCACCTGTGCGGACAGCGCGGCCAGGCTGGTGGCCACGCCGAGGTCGCGCGAGATTTCCGGATCCCACGGCGGCACCCAGTGGAGTTTGCCGTCGGCGCCGATGATCCAGAAACCACCATCGCCGCCGAAGCCGGGGCCGAATGCCATCGATGCTGCTTTTGCCATGAATGTCTCCCATGTGGTCGTGAGCAGCGAAGGTGCTGCTCAACGAACTTAGTTGTGCCGGCCTTGCATTGCGAGGCAGACACCTAGTTCAAAGATGGGGGAGACGTGTCCAAACGGGCGCGCCGTTTGCCCCGGTCACGTGAACCCACGTGCCTCGCAGAGGCGGGTGCAGGAGGACATGGAGATGGACCGTAAGAGTGACGGCGAACCGGTAAATGTTTCTACCCCGGCGGCCAATGGCGTCGAGCCCGAGGTACCGCTGTGGAGGGGCCTCGCGCTGGGTGTGGCAGTGGCGGTGGGCGTATCAGCCAGCATCGTGACCTTCGGACGGCCCCACGCGGCGCTGTCGCCTGCCGCCCATACGCCAGCTGCGGTTGAAGAAACCTACGGGGCCGACGGCGCAGACGAAGCCACGCAGGTGGCGCGGTGGGCCGCTCGCTCGGGCGATGCCGGCCGCCGCCCGTTCATCATCGTCGACAAGGCCAATGCCCGCGTGATGGCCTTCGATGCCAAGGGCCAGTTGCGCGCCAGCACGCCAGCGTTGCTCGGTGCCGCTCGCGGTGACGACTCCGTCCCCGGCATCGGCACGAAGAAGATCGCCGACATCAAGCCCGAGGAGCGCATCACGCCTGCGGGCCGCTTTGTCGCGCGGCCAGGAATGAACCTGGACGGCGAAGACATCGTCTGGATCGACTACGACGCAGCCGTGTCCATGCACCGCGTGCGCGCCACCAAGGCCAGCGAGCGCCGCCTGCAGCGCCTTGCGTCGCCGACCATTGCGGACAACCGCATCTCCTGGGGTTGCATCAACCTGCCGGCCGCCTTCTATGACGCGCAGATCAGCCCGATGGTCAAGGCGTCTCCGTCGGTGGTCTATGTGCTGCCCGAGACCCGCCCGCTGAAGGAAGTGTTTGCCATGGGCCGCCGCGCCGAGCGCCATGCTGCACTGAGTGCTTCGTGGAAAAGCACGCCATCCCCCTGACACGCAACGCTGAAACCTTAGCTCTGACCTGGAGCTGAAATGAAAACCGGGCCCGAAGGCCCGGCGTCAGGTCATGGATAGTCACCTCAGTTGCGATCAGCCCGCGGTGCGGCTGTGTCGGTGCTGCTGGTGGACGAGTCGGTGCTTGTCGAGCCGGTGGACGGCGTCGAGGTGCTGGACGAGCTGTCGGTCGATGGCGCGCTCATGGTGCCCGAGGGCGCGCTTTGCGTGTCGGTCGATGTGCTCGGCGACGTTGACGTGCTGGGCGTTGTGCTCGTGCTGCTGTCTGGTGTGGTAGCAGGCGTCGTCGCTGGCGGGTTCGTGTCCGCAGGCGAGGGTGCGGTGGTCTGGGCGATGCTGATGCCCGCTGCCGTCACCAGCGCCACCACGCCTGCAATGCTCAAGCTCTTGGGTAGGTTCTTCATCTGTCTGACTCCTTTTCCGTAAGAGATGCCGGCTTGGGGCGCCGACGCGAGACACCAAGCCTCGGTAACGGAAGCGGGCAAGTGGCGTGCCCAAAACCTCGTAGTTACCCGGAGTGAGACGAGAAAACGGACTACTTGACCAGCATCACCCGCATGCCCAGCGGTTTGCCGCCGACGCGGTCGAGCACCTGGATCGTGGTTTCCCGTGGCTTGAAGCCCTCTGGGAGCGGCTGTGCGCCCCGAACGACCTCGTGGCTACCCAGGGCCAGGGTCACCGGCTTCAAGGTCACCGTGGAGTCAGGGCCGCGGGTTGAGGTGCCAGCCACCACCAGTTGCAACACGCCGGTCATGGGCCTGCTGCCCGCGCGCTGTTCGCGTGTGAGCACCACGTCGTAGGCCAGCATGCCGCCCTGCACGGTGAAGCGGCCTGAGCGCACTTCGACACTGCCACCCCGTGGGTCTGGAGGCAGCGAGGCCACCACCGCGCTCATGTCTTCGCGCAGGCGCTCGGTGGCGCCGCGCGTGGCGGTGAGTTCTTCGGTCAGGTTCTTCTTGTCGGCCAGCGCCGCAGAGAGCTTCTGGCTGGTGTCTGCCAGCTCACGCTGCAGGCGCTGCCGCTCGGTATCGGCCGTCTCGTAGGCGTTGCGCAGCTTGGCCGTTTCGCTCTGCGAAAGCCGGGGCGGCAGGTAACGCTCCTGCACGAGCACCACGCCCGCGGCGCCGACGATCACGCCGCTGAGCAGCAGCACCAGCCAGCGCGGTGGGCGGCCGCGCTTGCGGCGGGTGCCATAAGGTTGCAGAACGACGGGTTTGGATTGACCGAACATGCGTGAGCGTCAGTGCGTTGACAGCGGGGCACGAAGGGTACAACCATCCCGAACGCCCCTTGAAACATGATGTGCCAGACCAGCCGCGGCACTTCTTTTACCCGCTTGTGGGCCAATGTCTTTCAACCAACGGGAGAGCCGGAGATGTATGGATTGATCGGAAAGATGGTAGCCACCGCAGGGCAGCGAGACGAGCTGATCTCGATCTTGCTTGAAGGCACGGGCCAGATGCCGGGCTGCCTGAGCTACGTGATCGCCAAAGACCCGGGCGAAGCCGACGCGATCTGGGTCACCGAAGTGTGGGACAGCGAGGCGTCGCACCGCGCCTCGCTGGCGCTGCCTTCGGTGAAACAGGCGATCTCGCGCGGCAAGCCGCTGATCGCCAGCTTCGGCAGCATGGTCGTCACCGAGCCCGTCGGCGGCCACGGTCTGGCGTAGCTCGCTTGCACGCCGCTCAGCGCGGCTTGCGGAACTCGTCTTCGACCCAGGCCGTCGCGCTGGCCATGTTCAGCTTGAAGGTGGGCGCCACGCGCACCTGAGCGAGCTGCTCGCCCAGCGGGTTGCAGGCGGTCAGCACGCCGTGCGGGTCGTCTTCATCGGGCACGATGTCGAGCGTCACGTCGATGCGGCCGGACTCGGCGCTCACCGAGAGGCTCTTGTGCCTTTGCGCATGCAGCTGCTGCTCGTGGCGGCGCAGCACCTCGGCTGCGGTCTTCACGAGGGTGTTGAAGGCGTTGGTGTCCAGCGGCTTCGGGTTCTTCTTGTCGCGGCCCATGGTCCAGGGGCCGACGAGCGCGGGTTCGGGCTCGCCGTCCTTGATCATCTCGACGGCCCAGCCGTCGTCATCTTCGTTCTTGACGACGCGTGCCGTCCAGCCGTTGTCTCGCCACAGCGTGGCCTCGTGGATCGACTCCGGCAGCTCGGCCTCCGACATCTCGTTCGGTTCGGTGAAGCTCATTGCATGAACCAGCCGTGGCTCACCACCATCGACTGCCCGGTGAGCGCGTTGGAATTGAAGCTCGCGAACAGCAGCGCCACTTCGGCCACGTCTTGCACGGTGGTGAACTCGCCGTCGACGGTTTCCTTGAGCATCACCTTCTTGATGACGTCTTCTTCGCTGATGCCCAGCGCCTTGGCCTGCTCGGGAATCTGCTTCTCGACCAGCGGTGTGCGCACGAAGCCCGGGCAGATCACGTTCGCGCGGATCTTGTACTTGCCGCCTTCTTTCGACACCGTCTTGCACAGGCCGATGAGCCCGTGCTTGGCAGTCACGTAGGCCGACTTCAGCACCGAGGCTTCCTTCGAATGCACCGAGCCCATGTAGATGATGCTGCCGCCGTTGCCGGACTTCTGCATGTGCGGCATGCAGGCCTTGGTGGTGAGGAAGGCGCCGTCGAGGTGGATGGCGAGCATCTTCTTCCAGTCGGCGAACGGAAACTCTTCGACCGGGTGAACGATCTGGATGCCGGCGTTGCTGACCAGCACGTCGACCCCGCCATAAGCGGCGACCACTTCGGCGACGGCCGCGTTGACCTGCTCTTCGCTGGTGACGTCCATCGCCACGGCCATCGCCTTGCCGCCGGCTTTGACGATTTCATCGGCCGTGGCCTGGGCCGCCGCCTTGTTCATGTCGGCGATCACGACCTTGCCGCCTTCACGCGCATAGACGAGGGCGATTTCCTTGCCGATGCCGCTGGCGGCGCCAGTGACGATGCAGACTTTGTCTTGAAGCTTCATGGGGATTGCCTCCGGGTGGGTGGGGTGGGGTTGTCGGGTGGGGCGTGCTTGACGTGTTCGCGTGCGGTGGACTTGACCACCGGGGCGTCCGAGGTGAGGTCGAACACGTGCACGCCGGTCTGGCTGCGCTCATGCTTGAGCCAGCGCGGGTCGTGCAACGTACAAGCCATGTCGGCCTGTCCGGCGTCCCAGTGTTCCTGCATCGACAGGCGCGAGAACTCGAAGTCTTTCGACTGGCTCTCGTAGTGCTTTCTCCGGTAGATGAGGTGCACCACGTCGACGGCATTTTCGCTGCGCAAGCGGGCGAGGGCTTTCACATCGGGGTCGTCGCGCAAAGACGGCGGCAGCTTGGCCATCAAGCGCTTGGCTGTCTGGGCGATCACCTGCATGTCGAGTTGCACGTCGGTGTTCATGCGGGTGCGGCTGGAGAAACGGATGTCCTTCTCGCGCTCGCTGACCTCGCTCATGGTGGCGGGCAGCGTGCCCAGGGCGGCGAACAAGTCGACCTGGAAGACGACGCGTCGGCGCTTGCCGGGCTGGTCGAGCACATGCTGCAGCGGCGTGTTGGAGACGAGGCCGCCGTCCCAGTAGTACTCGCCGTCGATCTCGACCGGCGCAAAGCCGGGAGGCAGTGCACCGCTGGCCATGATGTGCCGCGCGTCGATGCGTTGCTTGCTGGAGTCGAAGTACGCGAAGTTGCCGTTGCGCACGTTCACGGCACCCACCGAGAGCCGCATGGGGCCGCTGTTGATGCGGTCGAAGTCGACCAGACGCTCCAGTGTCTCCAGCAGCGGTGTGGTGTCGTAGTAGCTGATGGCTTCGAGCGTGCCGCGCAGCTGGAAGGGCGCTGCCGGAAAGCGCGGCTTGAAGAAGCCCGGCACGCCGAACACGGCCGCTTGCGAGGCGCTGAGCTCGTTGAGCGTTTCGCGCGTGCTGACCGGGGCAGAAGAGGGCATCTGCACCGCCGAGCTCACCAGTTCCCAGAACTCGCGCAACCTCGCCACGCGCATGTCCGGTGCGTTGCCCGCGATCAGCGCAGCGTTGATCGCCCCGATGGAAATGCCGGCCACCCAGGTGGGCTCGCAGTACACCTTCGAGAGCGATTCGAACACCCCGGCCTGGTACGCGCCCAGTGCACCACCGCCTTGCAGCACGAGGATGCAGTCGTCGTCGGCATGGCTTGCGGGGCGGCGCGCGGACTGCGTTGCACGGGCTGGTCTGGCTCTGGGGGGGGTCATGCGGTCGTTCGATAGTGGCAGGTGCAGGAGCGCAAAGCATAGCGCTGCGCTGCGGTGCAGCAATGTGTAGTGGCTTCGATGGGTCGCGTCTTCTGCGGTCTGTGTGTTGACCCGGCGCGCTGAAAAGTTCCAGCAGGCCCTTCTGCTGAACCGTATGTGAACCGGCGCGAGAGATACCGACAAACAGCCGACAACCGGCTGGCTCGAATGAAATGTCAGGCCGCACGCCTCAGCACGCGAACACGAAGAGACTGAAGAAAACGGCAAGTCCACCGAACCACACAGCCAGCATGGCAGTGGCACCCAAAAGCAGAGCGGGGAGTCGCTGCCAAAGCGTCCAGTTTCGCGAGCGCTTGATCACGAAATACATGAGAGCAATGCCAGCCGCCAGCGCCACGAACAGCAGGCTCCAACCGATCATGATGAATCCGTCGGATTTCTTCCCAAACTCTGGCGGGCATTGAGTGGTTGCGAACGCCGGCGCCGCGATGCCCATCGTGACGATGCCGGTGATGAGCTTGGAAAGGGCTGTCGGCGTCAAGACTTCACACGGCCTGACGGCAGCGAGTTCCCACTGGAAGGCGTCAACACGATGGAAGGGTTGAGCTGCTCGCGACGCAGCCAACCCAGCACGCGATCGTTGCCAACGTGCAAACGTCCCTCTCTCTTCTCCAACGGGTACCGCTCGCGCGTTGACCCGAATGGGCCGGCGTTCTGCTGCACGACTTCAATGAAGTCCGGGCCGACCTCACTCACGATGGCCACGTGCCCGAATCGGTTCAGCACCCATGGCGCGAACACGATCAGATCTTCCGTTGCCGGGCCGGAGCCTGCGCCATTCCGATACTGAAAGAGCATGCGCTCCTTGTTCAATTCGCCGTCGGCCAGCTTCGCGGAGAAGAACTCCTTGGCGTGGCCCATGGAATTCGGCATCTTGTGTTTGAAGCGCTCGTAGTAGTAGCGCTTGACGAACTCGACGCACTGGAAGCGCAGCCCCAGGTTGTACCCATCGCTCGTGGTTGCTCGCCCCAACGTGCTGTTGATTGCGCCGTTGTAGTACACGGCCACCCCATTGAACTCGTCGAGCTTGTCGCCGAGGGAGTGCGTCGGGTTGATGTTGAAGCGAGTCGCGATGAAAAAGCAGAGAACTGACAGTGTGACGAGGAATGCGGTGATCTTGGCAATGCGACTCATTGAATCCAACGTTCGAGAGGGAGCGGAAGCTCAGGTTTTCTCTGTATTTGAACTCTGCATTTGAACGCATTCACCGAAGGAAGAAATACAGCGCAAGCAGCGCGAGCCCGACCGCAACGAGCCAGGAGAGCCGAAACCGCCGAGGCACTTCCCCCGGTGAGTACTTGGACGCAGCCGGAGATGCTTCGACGGCTTCCTTGGCCTCCTTGAGACCCATGCCGGTCTGCTCGCGCAGCAACCGAATGGCTTCGATCTTGTTGCCGGCTCGCATGGCCTCCACGACCTGTACGGGAAGCGTGCCAGGCATCTGTGGATACTGAACCGCCGGACTCCCGTGCTGCCCTTCGGCATCGATGCGGTCCTTCGCTTCCTTCAACCCCAGACCGGTCGCCTCGCGCAACAGTTTGATGGCCTCGATGGCACGCCCTGCGCGCAGGGCGGCCTGAACTTGTGGCGGCAGTTGGTCTTTTGAAGTCGGCATTGATCAGTCCTGGGATGGCGCGCTCCATGCGCTCTGACGAGAGCTATCTGTCGCTGCCCATCAAGCCGTTGGAGCATGAAGTGCGACCCGGTTTCCTTCGCTGTCGAGCACGACAGCCCGAAAGCCGTGGGGACCGATCTGATGAACTGCCTGAAGCACCTGGCCACCGTGGGCCGCAACCGCTTGGACCGCCTGCGCGAGGCGCCCCTCGGCGTTGAGATAGATGAGCGGGCCGACCTTCGACGGTGAGTTGTCACCGTCCGGTGAATACAGGCAGCCTCCCACTTCGTTTCCGGAATGCTCCAGCAACCCGAAGAGAAAACCGGGGCCGCCTTCCTTCGTGACGGCTCGCCCGAGTACCGCCGAGTAGAAGGCGATTGCACGGTCAAGTTTGACGACGGGGATATCAACCCAGACGACGCAGTTGCTCATGTCATGTTCCTTTCACAAGCGATCGGCGGCTCAACGAACAGTGATGATGGCAATGATGGGCGCCGCGATCGGTGGAGGTCACCCCTCCAGCAACCGCAGCTTCACGCTGCGCCCCTTGACCTTGCCGGCCGAGAGTTTGCGCACCACCTGCTGTGCGATGCCGCGCTCCACCGCCACGTAGGTGGAGAACTCGTTGACATTGATCTTGCCGATCTGCGTGCCGGCGAAGCCGAGGTCCTTGGTGAGCGCGCCCAGCACGTCGCCGGCGCGGATCTTCTCTTTGCGGCCGCCGAGGATCTGCACCGTCTGCATCGGTGGCGTCAGCGGCTCGGCGCTGGTGCTCTTCAGCTCGGCGAGCGGCTGCCATTGGCTGGTGATGTTCATCGCCTTCTCGATGTTGCCCACGCGGCCCATCTCGTTCATGCTGGCCAGCGTGAAAGCCCAGCCTTCTTCATCGGCGCGGCCGGTGCGGCCGATGCGGTGGGTGTGCGTGTCGGTATCGGCCGCCACGTCGACATTGATCACGGCTTCGAGCTGGGCGATGTCGAGACCGCGCGCGGCGATATCAGTGGCCACCAGCACGCTGCAGCTGCGGTTGGCGAACTGCACCATCACCTGGTCGCGGTCGCGCTGCTCCAGGTCGCCGTGCAGCTCGAGTGCTGCGAAGCCCTGCGCGCGCAGCACCTGCACCAGGTCTCGGCACTGCTGCTTGGTATTGCAGAAGGCCAGCGTGCTGACCGGCCGGTAGTGGTTGAGCAGCAGCGATACGGCATGCAGCCGCTCGTCGTCGCGCACCTCGTAGAAGCGCTGGCGGATCTTGGTTTCGGCATGCTGTTGCAGCAGCTTCACTTCCTTGGGCTGCTTCATGAAGGCAGCACTGAGCTTGGCGATGCCTTCGGGGTAGGTGGCCGAGAAGAGCAGCGTCTGGCGCTGCTTGGGGCATTGCTTGACGACTGTTGCGATGTCGTCGAAGAAGCCCATGTCGAGCATCCGATCGGCTTCGTCGAGCACCAGGGTGTTGAGCGCGTCGAGCTTCAGGTTGCCTCGCTCCAGAAGATCCATGATGCGGCCTGGCGTGCCGATCACGATGTGCGCGCCGTGCTCCAGGCTCGCCAGCTGGTTGCGAACCACCGTGCCGCCGCACAGCGTGAGCACCTTCACATGGTCTTCGGCGCGAGCCAGGCGCCGCACTTCGAGCGTCACCTGCTCGGCCAGCTCGCGCGTGGGGCACAGCACCAGTGACTGCACGGCAAAGCGCCGCACGTTGAGATTGGCCAGGAGCGCCAGCGCAAAGGCAGCGGTCTTGCCGCTGCCCGTCTTGGCCTGGGCGATCAGGTCGTGGCCGGCCAGCGCGAGCGGCAGGCTGGCCGCCTGGATCGGCGTCATGCCGGTGTAGCCCAGCTGCGCCAGGTTGGCCAGCATGGCTGGAGGCAGGGGGAGGGTGCTGAAAGAAGGGACTGCGGGAGAGGTGCTCATGCGCGATTATCGAGGGCGCCGCCAGGGAGCCCCGCCGCGCAGTCCGCTCGCGAGCCATGCACTGGTGGCTGGGCGGGCCGGGGCGGTTAGAGTCCCATATGCCCCTGAACACGACAAAGAGCACGGCCCACAGCCTGCCTGAGACCCTGAACCTGCCCAATCCCCGCCATGCCAAGCGGGTGCCGCCCCACATCGACAAGGAGCAGTTCGCCCGCATCCGCCAGGCAGCATACGTGCTGCCGCAGGTGGTGAAGCCGGGCGACTACATCGCCGAGCGCACGGCCGGCTTCGAAGAACACCTCGACAAGTTGGGGCTGATCCTGCTGCAAAAGGCAGTGGCCGGCGCCCGGCCGAGCCGCTGGATCGCCCCTGATCTGCTGGACAGCGCCGTGGCCCACCTCGATGCCCTGGGCACCGGCCCCACCGTGCGCCCGCTGATGCTGGAGCGCGGTGCCGCCCTCGAAGCCCTGGGCGTGTCGCGCGATGCGGATGTCTGGACGCGCCTGATCAGCCACAACCTGCAGCTCGCCGAGCCCGGTTGGCGCGTGCCGGTGTTGTTCCGCGTGCCGGTTGACGCCGCGCCGGTATGGGCTTTCTACCGCACCGGCGACAAGGCCGCGCTGCTCGCTGCACTGGGTTCGCCACCCGAGTACCCTCACGCCGCCGAGCTGGTGGCGCACCTGAACGCGCTGGTGGCCCGCAGCCGCGCCCACAAGCCGCGGCACATCGAGTCGCTGCTGCCGCGCCTGCAATCGGAATGCGCCACGCCCAGCACGGCGGCCGATTTCACCGAGCTGAAGGCCGCCTGCACGCGCGCGCAAGACCGCTGGGAACACCGCGTCACCGAACTCGAGACGCTGGAGGGCCTGAACAGCGAGCTGGCCTTCCAGGGCTACCCCGACACCTTCGAGAAGGCGCGGCGCCTGCAGCGCACCGTGACGCTCTACGTTGGCCCGCCCAACAGCGGCAAGACGCACGCGGCCTTCGAGCGGCTGGCCCAGGCGCACGACGGCGCCTACCTGGCACCGTTGCGTCTGCTTGCACTCGAAGGGCGCGACCGCCTGGTCGGCCGCGGCGTGGCCTGCTCGCTGCTCACCGGCGAAGAAAACGTGCCGGCCGACAACGCGCGCGTGGTGTCGAGCACCATCGAGATGGTCGCCACCAACAAGCCGATCGACGTGGCGGTGATCGACGAAGCGCAGATGATCTTCGACCCGTACCGCGGCTGGGCCTGGACGCAGGCGATCGTCGCCGTGCCGGCCAACGAAGTGATCATCATCTGCTCGGCCTACGCGGTGCCGGCCATCGAGAACCTGCTGGGTCTGTGCGGCGAGCGCTGCGAAGTGCGGCACTTCGAGCGCAAGCAGCACGTGCAGCTGCTGGCCCACCCGGTGACGATTGCCCAGCTGAAGCTCGGCGATGCGGTGGTGGCCTTCAGCCGCCGCGACGTGCTGATGCTGCGTGACCAGATCGCCGCCAACGGCCATCCGGTGTCGGTGATCTACGGCGCCTTGCCGCCCGAAGTGCGGCGGCGCGAGGCCGAGCGCTTCGCCACTGGCGAGTCGCACGTGCTGGTGGCCACCGACGCCATCGGCATGGGCCTGAACCTGCCGATCCAGCGTGTGCTGTTCAGCACCATGACCAAGTTCGACGGCCAGGCCGACCGCACGCTGAACGAGTCCGAAGTGCACCAGATCGCTGGCCGGGCAGGGCGCTTCGGCATGCACGACGAAGGCTTCGTCGGCGTGCTGAAAGAGGCCGAACCCTCGGCCGCGCGCGTGCTGAAAGAGCTGCTGCCGAAGGCGCCGCGTGCCCCGCGCGATTTCAAGGCGCCGGTGGCACCGAACGGCTGGCACGTGGACACGATTTCATCGCGCCTGCACAAGACGGCGCTGCGCGAGGTGCTGGGCGTGTTCATGGAGCAGCTGAAGCTCGACGATGCGCACTTTGCGGTGGCCGAGCTGGAGCAGATGCTCGAACTGGCCGAGCAGCTCGACAAGAGCGCCGCGCGGCTCACGCTGAAAGAGCGCTTCATCTACGCGCAGGCACCCGTCGACACCCGCACCGAGTCACAGGTGCAGGAGTACTTGGACTGGAGCAGCAGCCACGCGCTCACCGGCAAGGCCGGTAAGCCGTGGTTCCTGGATGCGGTAGACAGCCACAGCCGCCTCGACCGCATGGAGCAGGCCCTGCGGTCTTGCACGCTGTGGCTGTGGCTGGACCTGCGCTTCCCCGGGGTCTACGGCCACGTGGACGAGGTCGTTGCGCTGCGCAGCCTGCTCAACGACGGCATCGAGCGGCAGCTGAAGGGCAAGCGGCCCCTGGCGCAGGTGAGAACAGGGATGAGGCGGCGGCACTGAGCGAGCCGCTCGTCGCCCGATAGAGCGGCAGCGAAGGGCGGCAACCGCCGCCCTCCGCAAACGCCATTACTTGCTGGCCGGCGAGGCGGCAGCAGCCGGTGCGGAGGCCGCACCACCCACCACTTCGACCTTGGCGGCAGCCTTCAGGGTGTCCAGCTGCTTCTTCACGTTCTGCTGCATGAGCTGCTGGCTGAGCTGCGGCTTGACGGCCTCCATCGGAGGCGCCTGCACCGGGCGCGAGTCTTCGAGCAGGATGACGTGGTAGCCGAACTGGGTCTTCACCGGCTCTTCGGTGAACTTGCCCTTTTCGAGCTTGGTCAGCGCCGCGCTGAACTCCGGCACCATTCTTTGCGGATCGAACCAGCCCAGGTCACCACCGGTGGGCTTGGAGCCGGCATCCTTTGATTTTTCCTTGGCCAGCTTCTCGAAGGCCGATGGCGTCTTCTTGAGCGTGGCGATGATGGCCTTGGCCTCGGCTTCCTTTTCTACGAGGATGTGCCGCGCCTTGTACTCGGTGCCGGCCGTCGTCGACTTGATCCGCTCGTACTCCGCCTTCAGCATGTCGTCGGTGACAGGGTTCTTCTTGACGTAGTCTTCGACGTAGGCGTTGGCCAGGGCCGACAGCCGGATCGCTTCCATCTGGTTCACGAACTCAGGCGTCTTGTCGAGGCCTTGCTTGGCAGCTTCTTGCGCCACCACAGTCTGCAGCACCAGGCTGTCGACGATGGCCTGGCGCGACTCGGGCGTGGCCGGGCGGCCCGACCCGTCGCGCTGCTTGGCGACCAGATCGATCGTGCCGTCTGTGATCGCAGCGCCGTTCACCGTGACCTCCGTCTTGCCGGTGGGTGCTGCGGCGGCCTTGTCTTTGCCCCCGCCGCAGGCGCTGAGAACAAGCAAGGAAATGGCGCTGGCCAGAAGGACGCCGGATTTGACGGTTCGCATGGGTAGATCCTTGGATCGTGTTGAATAACCTCGGAGTATCGCAAGCCGCGATTACCCCGAATCGTCACCGCAGGTAACGTGAATTGCCCTGCAAGGGAACGCCTATGGCAGGCGGTCGACCTTGTTCGGCAATGGGTGAGCGAGACGCCGGACGCAGATGCGCGGCAGCCGAAGTTCGAAGCGGGTGCACGAGTCGTCGGAAGAAACCTCCACCGTGCCGCCATGGGCCGTGGCGATCTCGCGAACGACGTACAGCCCGAGGCCCAGGTTGGCGCCCGCCACCTGTGAGTCGGACGCGCCTTCGACGCCGTCGGCCCGTGTGAGTGGGTCGAACAGCTTCGGCAGCAAGCTGGGCGAAACGGGATTTCCGTCGTTCTCGACGGCGAGCACCACCTGCTCCTTCTGCGAGCCATCGAGATGGATCCGGACCGGCGAATCGGGAAAGCCGTACTTCAAGGCGTTGAACACCATGTTGGACAAGGCTTGATGCAGGCGCCTGGCATCCCATTCACCCTGAAGATTGCCCTGAAAGGTCAGTTCGAGAGTCCGCCCCGGACTGATGGCCTCGATCTCCTGCAAGGTGTTCTGGGCGAACTTGTCGAGCTGAAGAGGCGCTGGATCGATGGGCAGGCCCGAGCCCAGGCGGTGTCGCGAATACTCGACCAGGTCATCGAGAAGCGCTTTCATCTGCCCGACGCTGCGTTGGACCACCGCCAGTTGGCGCGCATCCTCCGGGCGCGTGCGCAACGCCAGGGCGGCATAGCTGGAGATCGTGCTGAGCGGCCCTCGCAAGTCGTGGCCCAGCATGCCGAGGAACAGATCGCGCGTTCGGTTCACTTCCGTGACGAACACACTCAGGGATTCGGCCATGGCCTGGTCGACGGCCTCGTTGAAGCGCGTGACGTCGTCCAGGTCCTGAACCTGCACGTCACTCGACGATGCGCTCCACAGCCGCAAGACCGTGGCGCGCAGGGCCCGGTACTCGGCCACCATTTGCTCCACCTCGAAGCCCTGGCGCTCTCGTTGGCGCGCGTGGCTGCGCGACGGGACGCTTCTCAGGGCGGGCGCTGCGTCGCTCTGGCCTTCGGACTTGGCCTGCCGCTCGTCGTCGTCTTGCGGACGGCGCATGTCTGTAGAAATCTCTTGCAGGATCAGCCTGCCGTGGTCAAGCAGGGCAACCTCGTCCATCTCGGCAGCCGCGGGCAGTTGGTTGCGCGCAAACGCGACCCAGTCCAGCAAGATTGCATCGAGATTGGCATTGATGAAGCTGGACAGGCGCATTCGTCATTCTGCGCCCCAATGTGGAGTCACGCCCAGGGACGTCAAAACTTGCGTGCTGCCGACGCTGAAGGCGGCACTGTTTCAGGAAGTGCCGTCAGTGGGCGCGGCGTCCGCTGCGATCGTCAGCTCTGCATCGGCGGCAACGTAGCGAACATGGCGGTAGTCGTGGATGTAGCTGACGCGGTCGTCTCGCCATTCGAGCCACATCACGTAGCTGGGCTTGGTGTCCGCGCGGTCATCGAAGACTGCGATCACCTCGCGCCCCTCCAGCCAGGCCGGGGCCAGCCACACGGCATCGCTCCTGGCGTAGATGGTGAAGAACATGCCGACATCCGCCTTGCCGGTGCGAACCGGGTACGACGACTGGTTGAGCTTCACGTCGTCAGCGAGCAGTGCGCGCAGGCCATCCCAATCGCGCTGGTTGAAGAGCGCCACATAGCGCAGCACGGCCGCAGAGGCCGTCGGTGCAGCGGGGAGTGCAACCGCTGTGGCGTTGATCTCGCGCAGGCGCGCACGGCCCCGGGCCAGGTGGCCCTTCACCGCATCGACCGTGAGATCGAGCAGCGCAGCAATCTCCGTCAGCGACTCGTCGAGCACGTCTTTCAGGATGACGACGCTGCGCTGCAGAACGGGCAGTTCGGCAAAGCGCGACACCGCTGTCTTGACTGCTTGTTGGCGCATCAGCATCTCCACGGGATCAAGGTGGGCCGGGTCGGCGACGTCTGCAGCGGACTCCATCGAATCGGTTTGCCGCAGCACCCGGCCGCGCAGCAGATCGAGGGCGCGGTTGTGGGCGATGCGAAACAGCCAGGGCCGAAGCGGTGTGGCCTCGTCCAGCGACGGCATGGCTGCGAGCGCGCGGACGAGCGTGTCTTGCACCACGTCTTCGCCCTCGATGACGGAGCCCATGAGACGCGCGCAGTAGCGGTGCAACTCGGGCCGCAGCTCTGCGGCCAGGGCCACAAGCTGGGCCTGGCGCTCATCGCTCGATGGGGTCTGCGTTGTGCTCAAGCGGTGGCGTCCTCGAGAACGGTGATGCCTGTGTCGCCTTTGAGCCCGAAGGCGAAGCCCTGGGCATATTGCGGATCGTCCAGCACGGCGACGGCTTTTTCTCCAAACAGTCGCGGTGGCATCGGCGCACCGAAGCGCGCGAGGAAGGCCTCGGCCGTGATGCCCATGGCACCCGCATAGGCACGTGCACCGGCGTCGCCGACGCCGGTGCCGCCGATCAACTGCTGCGGCACGATCACCTGGAAGCGAATGCCCAGGTCCTTCTGTTGCGAGATGCCGTTCGCGTACTTGGCCATGAACCACAGCATGCGCTTGGCGCCGGCGTAGCCGCCCGACATCGGCGAGCCGTTCTGCGCTGCACCGCTGGAACCCACCAGCACACGGCTGCCAGGCTTGAGCGGCAGGTTGAGCGCCGCCTGCAGCCAATGGAACCCGGCCTTGACGTCGGTTTCCCAGGGCACGGTGAAATCGGCCCAGCTCATCTCGTCCAGGCGCCCCATGCCCGGCTTGGCGCCGGCATTCAGCACCAGGATGTCTGGCTGTATCTCGGTGAGGATGCGCTGGGCGGCCCACTCGTCTGCCACGTCGGCAGCGAGGGTCGCGACACCGTGATGCGCGCGGACGGATGCGAGCGTGTCGGCGTCTCGCGCCACGACCGTGACCCTGGCGCCCTGCGCGACGAGTGCGCCGACCAATCCCAGGCCCAGGCCGCGGCTTCCGCCGGTCACGACGACGTCCATGTCTTTGAGGCTCATTTGCTCTGCTCCGATGTCCAAGGTATGGCTAAGACGATCGAAGCAGGTGAAAGGAGTCAAGCAGGAATGAGTGGCGGAGGGGAATGGGAGTCGAACCCACCCGGCGACGCATGGCGCCACCCACCGGGTTTGAAGCCCGGCCGTCCCACCAGGGACGCTTCCCCTCCTGTGTCTGTCAAGGCATTGTGGATGTGAACAGCGAGGTGTCGCTGCGCACCCTGTGCGCTTCGCCGACGCGGCGCAGCAGGCCGATGCGGTCGAAGTATTCAAGGATCTGGATGGCCCGTTTGCGGCCGAGGCCGGTGGCGTCGCGGAAGCTGGCTGCCGTCACTTCGCCGTGGGCCGTTGCCGCCACAGCGCGCGCGTGGTCCGCCAGGCGTTGCATCGTGGCGGGCGCGTAGTAGAGATCCTTTACGACCTGGTGCATCTCACCACGCTGCGCCAGCCTTGCGAGCGTGGTGCGCATCAGCACTTCGCCTTCCCGTGTGTCGCGGGCCAGGTCGCGCACCCAGGTACCTTCAAAGCTGGCTGCTGCCAGCAGCGGGGCGACCTTCTGCGCCAGGCGCTCGTCCGTTGCAGACAGCCGCAAGCCGTGCTCGGGCAGATGCGCAAAAGCACCGTGCACGACAACCGCGCCCTCGGCCTGCATGCCGGCCAGCAGCGCACTCCACAGCTGCGGCGGCAGGCGAGGCGCCGCAAGCCGGCGCAGGCGCGCGCTGTCGGGGCCCAGCACGTCGGGGTCACGCGCGTGGAATGCTTGCAGCGCATCGAGCACGGCGGCACGCACGCTTTCGCGTTGCGTGCTGCCCAGTTGCCAGTCGTCGGCCGCCGTTTGCGCCTCGGCCAGCAGCCCTTCGGCTGCAGCCCAGCGGTGCCGCGACAGGCCGTGCGGTGCGGTGTTGAGCAAGCCAGCCCAGCGCTCTGACGCTGTCGGCAGCGACCATGCCGACAGTTCGGCCAGCCGCTGCGGCGTGCGTCGGTAGCGCATCGGTGCGAACGGATCAAGCACGATGCCACCGCCGATCGTGCGGCCGGCGGAGTTGTCGCGCAGCACGATGCGCTCGCCGTGCCAGGCACCCACCGGCGCGCGCAACACGAGTTGCACGAACGCTTGCTGACCGGGCGCGAGGCTGTCTGCCGAGGCCGTGCCGCCCAGCACGGCCACCGTGCCCATGGTGTCTGCGGCACCGAGGTGCACGTGCACCGGCGTGCCCGAACGCAGTGGCTTGGCTTCGTCGTGCCACAGCGTGAGCAGTGCATCGAGCCGATCCGTCGCGACGCCAGCACCGGCCGTGATCAGCCACTGGCCGCGCGATGCCTCGTGCTTGTCCACACCCGCCAGCGCGACGGCGCAGCGCTGGCCAGCGTGTGCCTGCGTGGCGGCGCGGTTCTGCGTGTGCAGGCTGCGCACACGTGCGCGTCGATGGTTTGTCGACGGGCACAACTCGAGTTCGTCGCCGACCGCGATCTGGCCTGTGTGCACCGTGCCCGTCACCACGGTGCCGACACCGTCGAGCGTGAACGCACGGTCGATCGCCAGCCGAAAGGCTTCGCCCGCCGTTTCACGCACGGGCGTGTCACGCGCGGCACTGAACAGCAGCTCTCGCAACGCAGCCAATCCGTCGCCAGTGTGGGCCGAGACGGGCAGCACGGGAGCGTCGGCGAGCGGGCTGCGTGCGAGCAAGGCGGTGATCTCGGCCTGCACTTGCGCGATGCGCGCTGCATCCACGCGGTCGCACTTGGTGATCGCGACCGCGCCGCGCGTCAGGCCGAGCAGCGAGAGCACGGCCAGGTGCTCGCGTGTCTGCGGCATCACACCGTCGTCGGCTGCCACCAGCAGCAGAGCGAAGTCGATGCCGGTGGCGCCGGCGAGCATCGTGTGCACCAGGCGCTCATGGCCCGGCACGTCGATGAAGCCGATGCGCTGCTCGCTGCCAGCCCCGGGAACATCAAGGAATGCATAACCGAGTTCGATCGAGATGCCACGCGCTTTCTCTTCCGGCAAGCGATCGGTGTCGACACCGGTGAGCGCGCGCACCAGCGTGGTCTTGCCGTGGTCGATGTGGCCCGCAGTTCCGACGATCATTTTCCAACGGTCATGTTGCGACGCTCCGGCCTACATGAAGTTGCGCGTGTGCAGATCGGCCAGGCGCTCGGCCTCAGCGCGATCGAAGCCGAGACGGCTCAGCCGGGCGCGCCGGCCTGCCGCCATGTCGAGCTTGAGCTGCTGCACAGCCGCATGGCCGCGCGCCACGGCCGATGGGGTCAACGCGCCGCCCGCCAGCAGCACCAGTGCATCGAACACCTCTTCGTTCAGGCCGGCGGTGTTGGCCAGCGCGTCGAAGCGCTGTTCGATGGCGTTGCGAAGCCTCACCTGGTAGTCGGGCTCCACCGACAGCCGGTATTCGAGGTGGGCCATGCCGAAGGCCACGTGGCGCGCCTCGTCGCGTGCGGCCAGCCGTGCGATCTGGCGGGTCACCGGGTCGGGTGCGTATTCATGCAAGAAGTTCAGCAGGTTGACGAAGCTGCCTTCGCCCAACACCGACAGCAAGAAGGTAGCGACCGAGAAATCGGGCGCATCGAACAGCGTGCGCAAGGACTCCTGGCCACCCGCGGTGGACAGCGCGGTGAGCGGGCCACGCAGCGTGGCCCGCCGCGTGAACACCTCGACGTGTCGCGCTTCGTCGGCGCACTGCACGGCGAGCAACTGAAGCACCTCGCGGTAGTGCGGATGGATCTGCCCGAGGTGGCGCGCGGGCACCAGCAGCGCGGCGTTCTCGTTCTCGATCAGGTAGGCCATCACCTGCACGATGGCGGCTTCGATTTCGGGTGCCAATTCGAAAGGCGCTTGCCAATCGATCGCGGTGGCTGGGTCCCATTGCGCGGCTGTGGCCTGGGCGTACAGGTCGGCCGCGGTCGCGGCCCACAGCTCATGCCGGCGCCGCAAGGCGAACGCGAAGAGCGGGCTGCCCGCCTCCACCGTGGCGCCTCGGGCGGCCAAGCCCCAGCCCGGTAGCGCCTCGGCCGCAACGCCGTCTGCATCATCGGCGTTGTCTGCACTGCCCGCCGTGCTCGCGCTGCGCCAGCGGCCATGGGCCGAGCCGCCGCGTTTCACGCATGCTTGCACCGTGCCGTCATCGCCCGCTTCGAAGCTCACGGAATGGCCTTGCGAGCGGCACCATGCCACGAGGTGCATGTCCCACGCGGGGGCGGTGCCCCGCACGCGCAGCACCGCCCCGTCGGGCAAGGCCGCGAGTGCACGGCGGATCAGCAGCAGGGCGCCCTGGTCCAGCCCGAGCGATTCAATATCGATAGTCGGATGCAAGGATGCGGCCGTCATGGCTGTAGAAGTGTTCGTCGTCGACGGCGCGTTCGAGCAGCGCGTAGCCGCTGGTGCGGCCCACGCGCCATTCGCGCAGGCCTTCGAGTTCGAGCAGCGGGCGCACCTGCGGGTCGTCCCAGCGCATCGCCATCAGCAGCGCGGTGAAGCGCTCGATCAAGGTCGCAGGCGCGCCCGGGCTGGTGGTGAAGTTGCAATGGTCGTAGGGCGCAGTGCGCGCGACGATGCGCGTGTTGCCGGCGGGCAATGTGCCGTCGAGGCCGAAAGCGAGGTGGTTGCCGTCGATCAGGCAGCAGGCGTCGACCTCACCGGCGAGCAGGGCCACCGCGGCAGCGCGTTCGCCACCGATGTGGTCGCCGTGTTTGCCGCCGAGCACGTCAAAGCGGCGCAGCGTGAAGTCGCGCTCGGCCACCAGGCCTTGCTCACGCAGGTGGCGCAGCGGGATCAGCGTCGCCTGCGGCGAGTCGATCGCGCCGCTGCCGAGCGTCTTGCCGCGCAGATCGGCCGCAGTCTGCAGCTTGCTGTCCGCGCGTACGACGATCACCGAATGCAGGTCGCAATCGGTGTCGCGCATGGCCACGGCCTGCACGCTCTGGCCCTTGGCGCGGGCGATGCGATCGGCGCGCACCCAGGCCAGCGGCGAGTTCCAGGCGAGGTGGATCGACCCGTCGAACTGGGCCTCGACCTGGCGCTCGTAATTTGAATAAAGCACGTAGTCGAACGCAAGCCCGTGCTGCGCAAAGAAGGCCTTGAAGCCTTCCCAGATGGTGACGACCTTGGGCGCGTAGGCCACCGCGCCCATCATCAATGTCGGTTCGGTCATGACTGCCCCTCGTCCGCCGAGTACGTCGTCCGATCCCCCGAGGGGATGCGGGCCGGCTTGGGAGCGGCCCGGCGCCCGGCCCGCTTCCGGCTTGACACGGTTCTCATTAGGCGCTCCTCAGAACAGCGGCAGGCCGGTGATGGCCTTGCCGATGAAGTCGTAGAGCACGTCGGAGGTGGGTGCCATCACGCTCGATGCGCGCGCATCGCGGAACAGTCGCTCCACACCAGCCTCCTTGCGGAAGGCGGCGCCGCCGCAGACGCGCATGGCCGTGTCCGTGACTTCCAGCGCCGACTCGGCCGCAGCGGCCTTCACTTCGAGCACGCGCAGCATGGTGTCGGCGCGGCTGGTGGTGATGGCGGTGAGCGTGTCGTCGAGCAGCGCCTGCGTCATGTCGGTCTGGATGCGCGCGCGGGCGAGGTAGGCGCGAATCGTCGGCAGGTCGGCGAGCGAGGTGCCGAGGTGCAGGTGCCGCGTGCCGCCCACGTGGCCGATCGCGCGCGACAGGGCACCTTCCATCAGCCCGACCGAGCACGATGCGCTGAGCACCGAGAACCAGGGCAGGACCACCCCCATCATCGTGTCGAAGCCTTTACCGTCTTCGCCGAGGCGCTGATCGGCGGAGATGCGCACGCCTTTGGCGGTGATCGGCGTGGAGGCGTTGCCACGCAGCCCCAGGCCGTCGAAGGCACTGGGCTGGCTCAGGCCGTCTTGCTTGGCGTCGACGAACCACAGCGTGCTGGCGCCTTCCGCGGCCAGTGGCTTGCTGGACCAGACGTAGCTGTCGGCCTCGAAGGCTGAGGTGACCCAGCTCTTGCGTGCGTCGAGCAGCACGCTGCTCCCCTCGGCACGTGCCGTGCCGGTGGGCGCCCAGAAGTGGCTGCGCGAGTCGGCTTCAGAGAACGCGAGCGTGCTCAGGTGTTTGCCCTGGGCGATGGCCTTGCGCACCGGCTCCTTGCCGGCCTGCTCGATGACGGCGGTCGCGCAGTAATGCATGCAGACGATCATGGCCGTGGACGGGCACGACTGCGCAATGCGCGACACCACCTGGCTGGCCTCGCGCAGGCCGAGGCCGAGGCCACCGACCGACGTGGCCGACACCAGGCCCAGCAGCCCGGCCTCGCCCAGCGCCGAGATCGTCTCTCGTGGAAAGCGGGCTTCGCTGTCGGTGCGCAGCGCGAGCGGCTCCACGGTGTCGGTGACGATCCGGGTGAGGGCGTCGAGATGGTTCAATCGTTTCTCCTTGGGTTGACGTGGTGGGGACTG
>Ga0307515_10002582_pt1 | contig 39058 bp, 43 predicted proteins | sample 17_EM_MG_FD_194513 | JGI IMG/M metagenome (GOLD analysis project Ga0307515, IMG submission 194513) | Populus trichocarpa ectomycorrhiza microbial communities from riparian zone in the Pacific Northwest, United States - 17_EM | ecosystem: Host-associated > Plants > Roots > Unclassified | place... | reverse complement strand
CTCCTCCACCGACCATATCACCTCACCGCCAAAAAAAACGGCCTCAGTCACCTCAAGAGTCACGCTTGCGACCTTCCTTCGCTCCCATCCTCCTCTCCCTCCTCCTCACCCACCATTCTCTGGCCACGACGACTTTGCCCTCCCACAAATCCCGTACTCCCTCCGCACCCGAAAACTCGCCATAACGATAATATGGATAATCATCCTCCTCGACTCCGTCATCCTCCCCCTCGCCCTCTTCTTCATCCTCAAATACGCCGCGCACTGGTCCGACATCAAAAACCTCGCCATCTCGAACGGCGTATTCGGTTTCTGCGCGTTCATACAGTACGCGCTTCGAATGTATCGGCTCCTTCGCCCCTCCCCTGAATACCGCCCCCTGGGAACCGGAAGATGGGCGCTGGACATGTACCAATACCAGTTCACGACTGGCTTCATCGCCATCACCCTCCTCCTCTCCTTCGCTACTGGCCCGCAGAACCTCCGCCTCATCGCACTGGCACCTACCGTCCTCCCTGCTATGTGTGGCCCGCAGTTCTTGTTCTCGTGTATCTGCCACAAACGCCGCTGGCGCATACCAGTCAACTTCTCGTCCACCCCCAGGGGGAGCATAGCCCCACCCGCGGTTTTTACGGTGGTGGAAGACGTGATTGCGGTTGATGCGGCGCGTGGGAGAGAGTTTCGGGCTGCGTGGGGGAGGAGGTATGAAGCGAGTCCGGGGTTTCGGAGGATGATGTATAGGTTGACGGTGTTTTGGGGGTGGGGGTGTGTGGGGTGTGTTGTGGTGACGGTGGGAGTGGTCTGGGGGGTGGGAGATAGGTATGTTGCGTTTGCGGTGGGCTGGGTGGCGCCTTTTGGGTGGGCGGGCGTTTGGGCTGGGGCGACGACGATGTGGGTAGGGAGGATGCTTGGGGATGAGAGGAGGGAATGGGAAGAGCACAGGGGGAGGAGGTGGGAGGCGGAGTAAACGTGTTTGATGAGATGGGTAATGCGGGCTGCCGGAAGGCTCATGATAGTGCAAGACTTCAACTAAGTATATCCCCATATGGAGCTAAGACACTGGTAGGTTTAACGGATGCACGTCGGGAACTGGCATACACGCTACTTACTATAGAACTATAATTGACGAGGCTACCATTTATTTGGTATTATTTAGATCTAGATTCAGTATTATCTACAGTTCACTAGCCTCCCACTATTACTAGACACAATAAACTTTTATACTTGATCTTATATCCATCCATTTATCCATCAAGGTCCAAGCGTACACATATACTCAACCGTCTATCTATCTATCCACCTAACTTCCATGATGAAGTCAGACAATCTTGATAAGTACGAAACACACTGAAAGAACTTGTAATCCGAATCAGGGTTCCAAGCGTGACCCGTCCATCTAAGCCTGCTGCTGCTACAATTGTTATACACGCGCTAATACACGTACCAGTAAAGACAGACCGAGAGCAAAAAGGAAAGTGACCACAGCAGGGATCGAACCTGCAATCTCTTGATTCCGGAATCTGAAAGTCGTAGTCAAGCGCCTTGCCATTGGGCCATGCGGCCGTAGATGAGGTTTATACTCATCGAGTGATGCTGTATGCAGCCTCTGAAGATTGCTTGTCTCCGAATTGTAGCGTGTGCGGAGCCTCCGCACAGTAGTAAGGACATGAATAGTTGTGGGCTTTGGCATGTTTATCGTAGCCTTCGGCTGTAATGCCTCGGGACGTTGAAGATGCTGAGGAAGGATTGTGTGGAATGGCACTATAAGTGCAGAAATTGCAGGACAGATCCGAGTCCAGAACCACTCGAACCTCGGTAAGCGTAGGCTCAGCCGCTTTCAGAGCACCATTTCGAGCTTCTTGGTCAAGACTCTGGGGGTGATATAGATTAGTTCTGATTCGAGGGGTGAGGTTAAATTAGAATGGGAACTTGCGGAGACGGCGGGTGAAGGAAGAACACTAGCTTGCAGAGTAATGAAAGGACTTCTTTTGAAGTAATCAGTTCGCTAAATAGACAGGGGTGAGCAGTGGCATATGTATTGGACCTTGGTTCTGCTGCGGTTGGTTCCAGGGGGATGTTGCACGGGAGGACGTATATAGGATGTCTTGGGACGGGAACTTGAAACAGCTGATCAGGATGATGAGGCTCGTAAGGCTGTAAAGCAAATACCCTGCAGTGAATCATAATTAAGGTGATACATGCATCTTGCTTGTAGTTGTATGCCTTGTGTCTTAGAGCAAGGACTAAAGATGGGATCCACAGTTGCGCGAGGAGTATCCCGGGATGTGCAGCAACAGAAAGACGACCACACCGAGTTTATTATATGCAAAAACATGACTTTATTATATGCAGGATTCGGGAATGATGTAATCTCGAGATCTCCCCCAGATGCCGAAGCAAACCCGGTCCCGGTCCCACTGTACGCAAGATGAAAGTAGAACTTTGTATGTCTACGGCGAGCAATGGACGACTTGAGTGAGTCTACTTCAGTGCTCAAGGACTGTATCAAATCGTAGACACCGGTACGCTGGTACGCCGGTACGTCTCACCTAGATATCAACAGAGGTACGCCGGTACGCCAACCACGTGAAAAATACTCACGCTCAGACCCAGTCGGCTACATCTAACTAACCGAAAGCTACGAAACAGCATTGCTAGCGACGACGGGATCCAGTCCCCCGCGAACCCCATACGCCCGGACGCGGGTTGAATACGCGCGTATGAGTACGCAGCCCTGAATGCTCGTAGGTGGACGTAGGTACGTCCGCGCAAATCCAGTTTTGTGACGCTTGATTGTTGTAGGACTGGCTGTTCCATTGGTGTTTTTGTTGAGGAGAAGCGTTCTGTTGAGGCTGTGCATGCTTTTCTGCGTACTCTTGGACGACCTAGCTGTCGACCTGTTGCTGAAGAAATTCTGGGTCGTGAGGGGTCACTGTACGGATGTAGCCCACTTGTTCCTGCTGATGTCCCTGATGATGGGCTTGGCGCTATTCTTCCTCTTGCACCTCTGCCTCGAAACGTATCCTTGAGTTTGTTGAGATTGGATGTAACGAGATTGAGTGAGATTTGCACCGGTAGCTGGGGTAGGATAGCCTAGGAGGTGCATTGAGGGTTGGGCTGTAGTTGAGAGCGGACTGCAATTGAGCAGTAGCGAGCTCGAGCTCACGCTGCCTGATGATCTGTCGTCCCGCGTTCTTAAGGGCGTGTCGGGTTATGTCGATCATCGCGTCTACGTGCTCGTCGTTTTAAAGAGCGGTTCTCTTGAGCTGGTTCGAACGACTTTGTGTGCGATGGCGGTGGCTCTACGAAGTTAATGTGTCGTTCGAGTACGGCCCGTCATGGACGAGGAAAAATCAGGAACGGTGCAGGAGAGGGTTGAAGATGGAAGGATGTTTAACGGGAGCGGGGTAAAAGTTGGAAGTGTGGGCAGAAGCGGGGTTCAGTGGCGGAGGTAAATGTTGGTGCGGAGAAAGGTTCAATTGGTATGTGGATGGTTTTCTTCGAGAAAACTTTCTCGAAGAATGGTTGTTGGTGTTGCTACCAACTGTCACGGCTATGAACCGGAATGGATCGAGGAAAGAAGAAAGAACTGGATTACAATCTACGGAGGAGACGGCCATCAATTGTATATAGACATGGTCCTGCGCTAAGCCTGTCCTCACGAAGCACTCTCATTGGTTACCTAACTGCCAGTATGTACCTACTCAAGTATGTACCTCCCCATTGGAATCCATTCATTTAAGCTCAATTAAGTCCACGAGTTTTGTTCTGATCGCAAAGTATGCTATATACACGTTTTTGCTTCAGCAATGGAGACAGCAGAGATAGACCTCCCATGAGCTGGAGAGATACAAAACTGGCTAAAAACAGTGATATTGAACTGGTTGGAAGCTGGCTGATGAAGCTCAAGTACACTAGGAGACACGAACTGGTTGGAGATGGAAGTAGGCTGTAGACAGTACTCAAGTGAACTTGGAGATACTAGCTGGCTGGAGACAGTTCTCGGGTGCCTCGAAGATGGGGGCACACTTCTAGCTTCTGGGTGTGGGTTTTTGGAGTCAAGCACTCTAAGAAGCACGCAATTAAGTGCAGCTGGGAACATTTGTGGGACTGAAATATTGTACTTCATGCACACCGGTGTACAAATTAACTCGACGGAGATCAACAGTTCCAATCCTCCATTTCTAGTATGCTCCATAGGTGTCGACGACGTCATCTATCACCAAGCGCATCCCAGTTATCTGTTTATTTTGACCACTTAACTAAAGCGCTACACTCTGAACCGATTGCCACAGGCAGTTTAATAGCCAATAGTCTTACTAGGCCAGTCAGGCTTTGTAATGGTGTACTAAGGTGTCCTTATAAAAGTGGTCTTTGTCCGGCCTAAAGATATCCTATAATCCCAACCCGACTGGGCCTATTGGGAACAGTGGTTCCACCTCCAGAGGCTTCACAGCTCACAACGAGCACAGAACTCGATTTGATGTTGGTATTCTTTCAAGATTCTCTGTCATCGCCAACAGCTAGAAAGCCATGGCCATTTGTGATCAGCGAAAACAAGGTATTCAGGTCATTGTAACGAGCAGCAAGCCAATTAGCAGATTGATGTCCCTTAATATCACATCGCGGCAGTCAGAGCGGCGCAAGACTCGGAGACAAGACCACACATACTTTACCAATTTTTAAAGACCCCCAGAGTAGTCGACAAGACTTAGGTAGCATTTGCACAAGAAAACAAAAACTTTACGTGAGTCACCTTGGCTGAAGTCTCCCCGCTTTTCTAAACCATATGATTGCTAGACATCAGATTGTTGACTGCCTGGTGGAGACCATACCGATGCAGTCAGGCAAAGCAAAAAACACACAAAAACAACACGTCTATACGCTACCCTTTTCCGCACATTATTGAAATTAAAGAAAAAAATCCGAAATAAACGCATTTCGTCATGAAAAAAATGAAACGGAAACCAGAAAGAGAGTGAGAGAAGCAAGTGAATCGATACACTCCGCTCAAGCTCCAGTGTGAATGAACGGCGCCTAGTCTAGAACCCTCTGGGCTCCCTGTCGCGTACCTTCTTCACCGCGCAATGTCATGCCCAAGTACTCTTAGGTGACCTCTTTTGTCACCTTCTCCGTTGAAGAAGAGACGATAAAACTCCTGTGCAACCAGACAGCAGATTTTATCGTTGGACTCCCACAGCGTCGCTAACACGTGACTAAAACCAGCAAGTTGGAACGCGATGGCAATGTGGATCGATTCGTCTTCTAATTTTGACTTATTTTCCGCCGTAGAGTACGCCGAAAGATAGGCTACCTGAGCCTTCTCGCTTTTATTATTGAGAATTGTCTTAACTGCCAGGTGAGCTGGTTGTGTGTCCGAGTCGGGATTTCGAAGAAGGAGGTGACTGTTTGATGGATCGATCGCATCGGAAACTCCATGACAAGCAAAATGCACAATATCGTGTGCATCAAGTTCATCTACAACCGCGGAAGCGCTTGGCATATCTATGTGGTCTACCGCAAGTCCGCCACCTCGTACTGGGTGCTTGACGGCTTCGAACTCTGGTTCCGTGTTCAGCTTGCTGTTTCCTGCAGTCGTCAGCATGCTCACAAAGAGCATTCTAGTCTTGTCCGATGCATTTTGTGACCGCTTGGAATTGTTGAACGGTACCTCGATCTGTGGATCATCGGAGAGCTTCAAGGATTTTTCCCGAGAGTAAGCCAGAGCGCGGGGTGTAGGGGCGTATGATGACATCACCCTGCTAATCGTATTGTTTATGGAGCCTTTCAAATGGTCTCCGGCTGCGTGGAATGGTGCCCTGCATAGGTTTCCCATGCCGACCCACCAGATGCGTGTATCACTGGTGGAATCGGAGCCGTCGAGGTGCAAGTCATTCAACACCGGCTCTACCGCCACATCCCAAAGCCACTTTAACAACGCCTTCATCTTGTCATTCGCAGGTTTGTATTCTTTAAGTTTAAGGCTCCTCATACCCCGCCCCTAGGGGTATGAGCACGCGGCAACATGTTTTGCATGTGTCTGTCAGCGCCCGCCTTATCTAGCTTAGGAAGAGGGAGCATATAGGTGCGTTCAGCAGTGATAATTATCGCTGCACTTTGGAATCCGGGTACAAGTTCGCAATGAATGAAAACTATAGACCCAGCTTCTGCTAGTTCGTGTTGTTTGGCCATGTCCGGAGGTAACAGAAACCGATCATAGCTTGGTAGTGTTCGAATGTGTTTCAGAGTGGTCTCGAACTCAGTGTTTTTCATTGTGTGCGTAAAGGATGAATCCACGTCCTTCACTCGGGCAGTGCTAACGTCTTCGATGACCTTTCGCCGCTGTTCAAACAAATTCGCAACCTCTGGATGTTCTTCTCAGAGATGGGATATGTCGCTTCGACAATCGATTGAAAAGCCCACCAGGATTCCCCGACAAGTCTCAAGCAACTCAATGATAGAGTGAGCGGGCTTTTCGGCGTGGATAGCAAAATAAGTCGCTATCGGTGCAACCCGGCTTCTGATTCTTAGCATATATTGTTGATGATGACGGCTTTTTGAGCGTCCAACAGTTGTTGTAAGTAAGGTTAGAGCTGCTTCGAGGGCACGGCTAGTCAGGTCACCGTCATCATTTTGCGTATTAGAAGGAATCCCGCGAATTATAGGGCGTCTCGATTTGGCCGGAACAGCTATGTTGCTAGCGAGACGAAATGCTTCCTGGAGATCTTTCATCACTAGTGTACCGCTCCCGGTGTCATCCAGATGTGTGCACCCCTCAACAGAAGGAGAAGCATAAGCGAGTATCGATTAGTTGAGCTTTCAATAAAACTATTCGAAGTTTCGAGGGATTGTTTGAGTGCCTCGATTGTCTGGTCAAGCTCCTCTAAAGTGGCTGTGGAAGTTTCCCAGAATTGAGATCTAGAGTCACGACTGTGTTGCGCCCGGGTTTCGGTGGCGATAAATTCTTTGAGAAGATTTCTGCTCCGGATAAACAGTGCTACCTCCTTCGACCTTCTGTATTCTTCAGCAAAGTCGTGCGCTTGTGAACTGATGTTGGCTTGTTCATCATTCACACCCGCCTGGTCACACCTCTCATCGAAGACTGTTTCACCGGTGCGGTTGACAATCTCAGAGTAACCATCTAGAACCTTTGCCAAGATTGTGTATTCTGGGTCATGGTCGTCTTTCGGAAGCTTCGCCAAATCTTGCCGACAATACTCGATAGCGAGTTCAAGATCAGTTATATGCCTGTACAGTAGATATCTGGAAAATAGGAACGCATGCAAGTTTGCGGCTTGAGCCCTGCCTTTCTACATTTTTCCAAAAGTCGAATAGTAATTTCGAGGTGCCGAGGATCACCGTTAGAACTAAAGCCTTTGCCGAATATGGGCCGTGAGTCTCCGCGAGCTGAAACTCGAGCGAGGTGCAGTGTGTAGAACTGCATCCCAAGGCTATTTCGGACGCCGAGATAGCTGTATCAAGATGCTCTTTGTTTCCCGACACTTCAAAGATGTTGCTCATAGCTTGGGCTTGTTTTGTCGCTACCTCACAAACAGTCTCCGGTGGCCATTCTAGTATAAGTAAGTCAAATGCTTTCTGTCCAATAGTAATCGCTTGCTGTAGGTCCTGTTGGGCTTGCGTGTGCTGAAATTGTATCGAGAATATAATCGCTAGCGTTGAGGACAATCCTGGCAGGGCTTGATAGTCGGCGCCACAGCTCTGTGCGAAGGTCTTTAGAGCTTCGATTGATATGTTCGCAAGACCAATAGCAACTTCAGGGCGGAACATGACCTCTACCATTTCTTCTGCATATTCTTTAGAGTACGAACTCCCTCAGACGCGCTCGTTGGAAAAGAGGTCCTAGGATTCTTTTTAATATAGTCCTGAACAAGTTGTTTCTACGGGAACCAAGGCCTTTGCCACATACCGTTCTGTTTATTAAGGTAGAGAACAAAATCTTTGTTCTGGCCTCCTTGCTATTGAATTATTATTGTATGATGTTCACCTCGCTGTTCAGTGCATCGATTCAAGGCTTTTTTGAAGTTTTCGTTCAGTTTACAGGCTACAGACAGGCACATCTGGATTATTTCCATGCTTTCGCGCTCAATTGCTCCAACTATTTCTAAACCATCCTTACCGTATTCCGTATTTCTCTGCAACTTCTGCTCTTACGCTTGCCTCCTTCCAAAAGTACACCATAGTTATGGGAAGGCACACATATAAGTCCGCCAACTTGAGCAATTTTATAAAGACATGTGGGTTCGATTCTGGGCGCGCATGACTTATTCGGCTTTGAGCACAAGGAGTGCAGGGACTAACTCCGCACTATTCTTTGTCGCTTTATATATGGAATGCATAACATCGCCTGTCACTATCCTCGCTGTCGTCGTCTGTGAATATGAAGATGAACGGAAGGCTCGATAACCCTAACTCTTTGGCCTGCAGTTCGTTTTCCATGCGGTCAAAGTTTGTCTGTCGAGCAGCCAAGTCTGATTGATCTCGGCGTATGTTGAGCGCACTGCGGGCAAGCGCAATGGCCTGTTCCAGGAACTGAATATCGTTGGTTTCTCGATACGCGCGGAAGAGTTCTAAGCTGGTATCCGCGGCCTCTTGCGCATCCTCCTCGGAGGGTATCTCTTCTTGGCCTCCTTGCGGAACCCAGGACTTATGTCTAAACCATTCTTAATGCCGGCTGTACTCAGTGTATCGAGACGGTCGAAAAGACTAATACTGCGGGTGTCACGGGAATTTGAATCATCTAGTTGTAGAAGCTGCATGAACATGTTTTCTTTAGCGGCCCTGGCTCGTGATGCCTGTATTTTTTAAGAGCCTGCGATGCATAATGCGCGGCGAATCTTCTGAAAATCCCCGGGAGAAACGAGTGGGAGTGGTTTCCGCTTCAGCTCTTCCTCCATGACCGAGAGGCTAATCCTTCGGGCATCTAGATCTGGGTGATCCAGAGGGACCTTCATTGCAGTACGGGCGAGCTCAATCGCTTCCTTGAGTATATCCTCGTCTTTCGTCTCTTGGTATGCTTCAAACAGTGATATGCTAGTTTCGGCAGCCTCTTGAGCTTCGTCATCGGCTTCGTACATTCGAGTGATTTGTTGTGACGCCCGACCGGTTTTAGGGATCTCCTTCCCCTTGCCTTTCCCCGGTGAGATAGTCTCGTCTGGCTTTGATTCTACCAGAGAGTCGTCCTGGTATTCTAGGCCAATAGCAGTATCCGGTAAGTCGACAATTCTCTGAGTTTCGGTTTTCCCCGTCCGAGAATTGGTACCCGAGGGGCCAGGTATTCCGAGTGATTGATGTTTCCTCCCCCATCTCCAACCGTACTCCCGATTATCCCAAGACATTCTTGCGAGAATACTGAGACTGAGAAGAGTTTTAGCTACTCTACTATAAGAGTTAGTCGTGTTTATAGAAGCAACTTCTACCAAGTTCCAAATTACCTTCCTATTCCACAGTATTCTTGCGTGTATTCCGAATAAGGGTCTGTGTAATCAAGATCTAAACCGAACTAAGCTTTAGAATATTTTGTGGTAGGATATTTGTCAACACCTACTTGTGTATGTTTTCGATCTTAAGAGTGAGTGGACTCGGTGTTTGGGGCACAATCTTGCGGATGGTGATATTCGCCTTACCACACCATATTTCAACCTATCTATATATACGAGTACGATTGAGGCAGTGCCGCAGGCCGTGCATATCCTTGCCCTCGGCCTGGGACAGTGTTAAAGAATGACCCATACCGTATACCTTGGCTCCGCCTTGTGATGTTTCATTGAGAGACTCAAATGTGCACTCACACGCAACGGCTTATGCTGCTGGCCTATAATCTAGCTGAACGGTTCTTGGATCAATACCTCAGCGGCCAGAAGTAAATCTAGCCTGTCCCCGCCATTCGGACTCCGCGCTGCGCCATCTTTCTTTGAATATGTTTAGCTCTGCTAGACCAAATAGTACACTGTACTGGTATTTGGTGGTTAGTGCGTTAGCAGTTAGAAAAGAGTTGTACTAAAAATTCTGATGGTATTTTTTGGCCCACTATTGACCATTCGAATATTGAAAAATCGGTCAGCACCAAACCAGCCCCTTTGGGATATCACTCATGGGAGGATTGCGATCCCGCAAAGGTGTTCGGCAGACTATGACCGTACTGTCATACTGTTCTTTTTTGATTTGTCTGCACAACCACAACCCATCGCAAACCGCTGAGGTATTATGCAGGTTTATCCGCGAATCAGGACTGAGAGGCGAGGAGCGCTCTTGGGAAGTGTAGCTGATACCTTAGAGGCCTGTAAACAAGGCTGCCGAATCAACATTGGTGACTAATTCCGGCAGAGTTGTACGTATGGTAAAGCGGTTTCGGAAGCGAAACCCTTCCTAGACATATATATGCTGTCTGCGTCTCTTCGATATCTTGTTTTCATAATCCTCCCTCGGCCCCAGCTATGACCGCCAGTATTCTCCCCTCGAATGCCTTCTTTCCATCGCCAGCGTCCGCCTCGGTCGCTTCGTCCAAAACCCCCACGAGCCTCTAGAAGATTTCTACGATCCTTGAGTCCTAGCCTGTGCACAATTCCATAGCGAGTCTAGTTCTGTCCAAAAATTTCACGAGACCGTGCATGCCCCGCAATCTTCGACTCTCCGCAAAAAGCTCATCTCCCTCACCACCAAAGACAAGATCTCCATCTCCATCAATGGTACCGCCGAAATATCTGCCACAGCCTCGAAGCATTACTGGATTGGCAACTCGGATCTTTGGTTTTGTGAAGCTTGTAAAGACACTGCCGCACGTGCATGGCTGGAGGAATTGATGGCAGCTGGAGACTTATATCTTATGGTTGGATACCGCTCTGTCGTCGATGCATCAGTTACCGCGAATAGACTGGACTCATCAGCGGCAGCGGGGATGAGTCACGTTCGCACATACATTTCTTCATGCGAGCAGGTGTATGCTATTCAGTACCGCAAGATACATTTCAAATGGCTCTCGAGCCGGGATGTAGAATGTGCGACTCTGGGAATAGACAATACACGTCTTCAATGAGCCAACCTTTGGTCCTAGTGATAAATTTTTACTGCGGCTAGAGCGCTGGGAATTACCGGCAATTGTCAGTATTTTGAAAAATTCGTTAAAGACTTTTGCCCCACATGCTAAAAAGCACAGATACCTGTCATACTCTAGCTAGAGTAAATACAGTATGAATAAACAACAACAAAAGCACAGATACAAGAGTTGCGAATGAGATTATATATATTTACGTACGTGACAGAGCAAGACCGAGAGGATGGTTCTCACTATAAATCCGGAACCCAGAGAGGCTCCCACCGACTACTCTTTCCAGCTCCGCAAATGACCTTCGGACCCCAAGCCCCCGCGCCCTTCGCTTACCACAAACCACCTTCCGATATTGTATCGCGCAGACCTGCTCAGCTGTCACCTCACAAGCTCTAGCATATCCTCTGCAGCTACGCGCCTCATAGTGTGTTGCGAGACCGCTAACCTCCTCTCCACCACCCTCCTTTCTCCCAGCCGCATCTGTAATCATCTTGCTCACTACTGCTCCATTCCTTCCGTCATACACGTGTTTTTAACCGCACGGTATCCAACGATCAGATAAAGTGCCTGCCGCTCCTTGATATACTTCTGCAGACACTCCTCGCCGCGATAACGCGTCCGCTTAAACCACTGTCCAGATTTGGCGAGCTGGTACACTTCCGACCCACCTGCCTTGAGGACGACACAGCTTTGCTGCTGATATTGAGATGCTGCTGAGAAGCGGCCAATGAAAGAGGAGAGCTGATAGGGGAGCTTTGAATGTGACGCAGTATTGATGGCTTCGATAAAGTTTACCTGCAGGTTAACAACAATCTCTGAGTCTGAGTTGCAGGAGAGGAGAACAAAGGTCTAGGTAGTCCTCTTGTGGTTCTTTTGGGTTTAGAACTAGTCGACCGAAAGGAACTGCGGAGGGAGATATGGAGCTGCGGAAGATGCGGGTATTTTGTGGAGTGTAAGACTGGTGGGGCTTAGGAGATTGTGGGCTGTAGTAGGTTGCGCTTGATGTTGATGAGGTTGTCCGGGGCTCGTAGGTTAACACACCCGACCGAGGATCCGATTCCGATTCTTCGGTAGCCTCTATATGATATGCTGTCTGAGTGGCTGTTGGTCCTAAAACTGCCGTGGATGCTCCAACAAAATCACTTAACGCGCATCAATTGAATTAGTAATTCCAGTCGACTATGTTGACTTTATATCGAACTTACCCGAGTTCTATGTTCACCATGAGCGTTATCTTCTGCTGTCCCAGAGTTTTTAATTTGTGCAAATCGTGACTGTTGGACCATGTACTTCAAACGCTTTCCGAGCCCGAACTCTCCTTTCAAGAAGCCACCTTCTTTCAATAGCTCCTGGAGCTCCTTAAGTGAAGCCTAAATCTCTAATAGAGGCGCACGCACAAACTCGGCGCCGGATGGCGAGCGATTACAAACTGTCTGAACCTTTATTAGCACATCGCTGACGGCATTCGCTTCGTTGATAACGTTATAGATATTGCGAGGCGCATCTTGAATCGAGGTGAGAAGCTGAATCGATTGCGCTACGATAGTAATGAGGGCTGTAACAGAAGCTGCGGACGGGAGGGCTCTAAGGTATCGCGGACGACGGTGAACAATTTCCGGAGATGATCTCAACTGATCAAGTATCTACTTGAGCGTGAGCTCGAAGGAACACGTAGCATGCGACTTAAAACTTACCGACCTACTAGGAGCCCTCTTTGAGCGATTCCCTATTGAGTTTTCAGAGGAGGGCCAATCGGCATCACACCTGCTTTGAGTTGTATCATAAGACGAGGCACAGTGGGGGCAGTGCAAATCTGTTGTGTACGGCTACTGTGGTTTGCGATGCTGGTCGCCCAGCGTATACTCTGGCCTGAAGCATGGGTTTAACAAATATTTGTGCTTGCCAAACTAATATTGGACTATCGAATAGCAGAGTGCCTGTTGTATGACGAGACTATCATCCGTTGGAGCGAGTTTGCATGGCCACGCATGCGCAGTGAAATCGATTCGTCCAAAAGCTATGCGTTCCACTAACACATGAGACTCCCTAAACCAGCATCATCAATAACTAGGATGTTTCTTGATCACCCAATATAGAGTATTCTCCAGCGGAACGTATATTCAAGTCGTAGAACCCCACAATACATGATTATACCCGGCCACAGTTTATCACTCGACAAATTCGAGTGGACAGTGTTACGATATAGGAAGAACCGTGTGCGTGTATAGACTTAAGGTACAGAGAAGAGAGGAGACAGACTCGAGATATATACAGGAGGCATTAGTCCCGACTACTGTGACCTTGTATCAGATCTGTAACACCAGCCCATGTACTAGCTAGTACATACTTTGTAACAGGTAGTGTTACTATACTTGTTGATTGTATTCAGTAAGAGAGTTCGTCTTAGCTCCTGTGTACATATCCGTGTGAGAAGCTATGGCCATCTGTAGCAGTCACGCACAGAGTAGGTCAGGGTATCTGCATACACTCCCCCCGCTTGCTACGTCCCGTAGCGTCTTATAAGTTCGTAAGATGTATGAGACCATGAGACACAACTTAAGAAATATATGAATAGGTAAGTGGAAATAGTCAACGATCGTTGCTTGTGAAGTGTCTCCGGTGCCTCATTAAAACACCCCTCCTAATTGACAGCAGTAGGTAGGGAAAGAGTGCAGTTTGTAGCCTGATATGGGAGTTATCCCATACAACAATAGGTAAAGAAATCCAAATGCACCCATATAACAAAATTGAAACAATCTTAAATCTAACCTTAGATCGTTGCCTTTCAGTCCTTTTCTACCGCAATCCCATAGCTTTCGTAAACTTCTCGTGCTTCTCCTTGCAGAAGATAGCAGGTTCTGGAAGAGCACTAGCATACAGAATAATGAAAGGACTTCTTTTGAAGTAATGAGTTCGCTAAATAGATGGGGGCGAGTAGTGGCATACATACTAGTTCTGCTGCAGTTGATATGAGTACTGGTTCTATGGAGATGTTGCACAGGACGTATGTAGGATGTCTCAGGGTAGGATTTGAAGCAGCTGATCAGGAGGATGAGGCTCGTAAGGCTGTAAAGCTAATACCCTGCAGTGAATCATAATTAAGGTGATACATGCATCTTGCCTGTAGTTGTGATGCCTGGTGTCTTAGAGCAAGGCTAAAGATGGGATCCGCGATTGCGCGAGGAGCATCCTGGCAGCAACAGAAAGACGGCCACGCCGAGTTTATTATTAATATTCTACTGGATGAAACGGACCGAGGGACCGAGTTAAATGATCATTAAGACTCTTGTTTAGTATAGATATTCAAAATGTTCAACATTATTTTATTCTATTTCTGCGCACGCCCCACAGATACCGTGAATTATCATCCGGTGTACATCTCCGAGTCGCAGTCTCAGTGCATCGCGTTCCATTACCTCTGCACCGCTCAAAACTCCGTCATTCCAGGGCATTCCATATCAAACTGCTGCGTATCCTAAGGAGCACACTATGCAGGCTTCCACTCATGATGGTGCGATCCTACATTCTCATTGTCAGCACCATGTCCACACCTCTACGGGAGCCGTGTACCTTTCTTGACGTCTCTAGGGCCTTCACTCTTCAGATCAAACGAGCGTGCGCCAAAGTAATCGAGCTGGGCCTCCATAAACTGTGTCGGCAGCTGCCTCCCACCACAATACTTCAGATACTCCATACTCGCGCTTAGACTCGGCCTTCCTTGATATCAGCACCCGATTCTCGAATACATCCCTTGCAGTAACACATACATATGCGCATCCCATTCCAATCCCCTCGCAGCAGTTCTCTTCAGCGCCGGGAACGTCCGCCGTACCTCTTCCGCCACCGTTTTGTCAGTGAGTATATTCTGCAAGTGTTCATCGTGCTCATAAATGGGCTGTAACAGATCTGCAATATGATCGCTCCGGATGATGCATCCATTTCTCCAGATTCGGATGACTTCCGAAAGATGGACCCCCCATCCTTCTTCCTTGTTCGCTCTCGCTAGTAGGTTCACACCCTGGATATAAGCAGCGAGAAAACCGCAGTAGACAGCCTGTCGAAGGTCCTCGATGACTTGTGGCAGCTCTGAATCGCTGACGTGTTGCTTTTTTGCCCCTGCAATTGAGCCGCCGATGAGATCGAAGATTTGGAGACGTTCGGCTCGGTTGGAAGATGCGACTCGCAGGAAGTGGGAAGCGGCGATGGTGGGTGCGGAGACGTGCCGTGTTGCTGCTTCAGCGAGCGTCCAAACACCTGTACCTTCACTGTTGTCGGCATCTTGGACTACCTTGTCTTCGGGGATGTCAGCCGTCAATGCATGGGTTGTGGAAGTGAAACAAGTTCACCTTGGACTTCGTTGAGAATATGCCCCTTCTCGCCGTGCTTCTTTTGTTGACAGATGTCGGCGCCGATGGAGACAAGGTAGTTTTGTTTCTGGTCCTACAGTTAGCGGTGGTTATGGCAGCGGGATAGTAGGGAATACAAGCTCCCCGTTTCTGGTCCAGTTTCCAAAGATCTTGGAAAGTTCGTCTAATGGCGTATGAAGACACTTGAAGAGCATTTCCCACGACTCATTAAGAACACCCAGCATCCCTTGTTCAATCCCGTTGTGTATCATCTTAACATAATGGCCTAGTCCTCAATCAACTCTCAATCAACTCCAGAAAGGCCGGAAACTGGTGGAACTGACCGCTTCCCCACGGTCCAACGGCAGTAACACACGGATTTCCGTGCTGATGCTTCGCTGCCCACTCCCTCAGCTGCGGTAGTATCTTTTCCAGCGTCTTGTGGTTGCCACCAGGCGACAAACTCGGCCCATGCCGCGCGCTCTGGTATCCACCAGAAATGCCGCACCCGATCAGCCTCACTCCGATCTTTTCCAGCTCTCGTTGTCGACGCTCGGTTTCTCTGTAGTGCTCGTTTCCGCCGTCAAGGATGATATCGCCTTTCCGAAGATGCTGCTTTAAAGAATCGATGGCGTGGTCGGCCAAGACGCCGTGGGGTACTGAAAGGACGAAGAGACGAGGGTTTTCGTCGCTGCCGAGAGAGCTGATGAAGGAGCGGAGCGAATGTTGGTCAAAAGTTCGAACCTTATCGGCGTGGGAGGGGGAATTGGAGAGAAGGTTTTGGGTGGCAGAGACGTGCTCGGAGGAGATGTCGAAGAGTGAGACGGTGCTGGAGTGCTCCGCGAATAGGAAGGCTAGCATTGTTCCCATCCACCCAGCGCCGATTACTCCGATCTGTGAAAGAGTTAGCTTTGTGTACGAAGAAGGGGAGAGGAAGAAACTTTGTCGAAATGATGTGCCATGATTGGGGCTTGAGCTGATTCCGGCGTTAATGTTGAAAGTTCAGGAGAATATAATGAGAAGGAATGGTAATGATGGTGCATTAGTATGACATATATATTGTTTGTCTCTATCGACGTCATTGTGAAATCATCACTGCGATCGTCTGTACGAAAGTATATATTGAATGACGTTAATGTCCAATGTGCAACCCCAACGTGCAACAAACACGGACTTTCAACATCATTCCGCATACATAAAGCTCGCCCGCGAGGATAGCAAGAAATCATGAACTGGCAAGGTAAACAACATTGTGCTATTCGCACCAGTCACCACTCGTACTTTTGTCCTCCCTCCCCCAAAAATGGACACAAATTTCCTTGCAACAAGGCTACAAGTCCTTCTCACTTTCAATCAAAGCTTTGACATATCCCACTATATCTGCCGCAAATGCCACCGGCACTTCAAACGCCGGATAGTGGCCTCCCTGTACAGTCCTCTCGTCAGCACAACTTGTATTCCTCCACCAGTACTACACTCACCTTCTCGTGCACTCCCGAATAAATCAAGTTGTTGTTGTTTGCATCATCTTGCTTAATCCAGCTCATAGGCTGCGGCACAACCTCGTGTGGAAACCACGAGAAACCAAAACGCTTATGAATCTTGAAATTCTCCAGCCATTCCTCCGTCGTCGAATTATGGAACTCGCGATACACATAAATCGAGGTTGGATAGGTGGAGGTGAACCACCACAAGCTAATCTTCTCCAATATATCCTCGGTCGATGGATCCTCATCTGTCCAATCAAGGATCTTTTCACCAACCCATGCTAATAGCGCAAGTGGACTGCTGGATAGGACCTGGCCAATAGTGCTAGGGCGAGTTGCGTGGACCGCGGAGTACGCCCGGCCAGTGTCCACCCATTCCTTAGCCCGCTTCAACCCGGCGAGTTCGTGGGGAGGCATCTCGGCAGTGACTTCGCGAGGAACGGCTCGGGGGAAGTACATGTTCACTATCTCTCGTCAGCTCAGGGCGAAACAAGCGGGTGTGTAATGTACCATGGCATCCTCGGCAAGCTTTCCGCGCGGTCAATGCGCGTGCCATTAGCGATCCAATGTCTGCACCGACAGCGATGTACCCGTCCAATCCCAGCCCTGTCATTAGTGTGGCCATAGCGTCGACAGAGTCCATAACGACATAATCCTTATCCACCGGTGGCTTGGACGAAAAACAGAACCCGGGATTACTAGGCGCAATTATGTGAAAGCTTGGTGAAGTGCTCTTCCGTAGCTCCTCGATCAGCGGATAGTATTCATAGAAACAACCTGGCCATCCATGGAGTAGAACAAGCGGGATTGCATCCTTATCCTCCGAGAAGACGGCGGCGAAATGGATTTTCATGGTCTCATTGACGGTCGCGAGGAATTGAGGGAGAGAGTTGAGTTTTGCCTCTGTAGCGCGCCTAGTTGATGTCAGCTGCATTAACGGGAGACCGTAACAGCAGAGAGGTAGACCAGTCGTATTCATTCTCCCATTGCTCTTTCGTTTCCCGCATGAACTTGTTCGTGACTCCAAACCTGCGGTGCTGGCCCTCATAGGTTTCTGGAGCGAGCTTGGATAGCTTCAAAAGCGCCTTGAAGTCGCTGATCTCGGAATCGGGAATCGAAACATTGAAGGGCGCGATGGGGATTGTGGGCTTGATGTAGGAGGGGAGCTGGGACGTCATAACGGTGGGCTAAGGCGAGGCTGGAGTTTGTTTGATGGACGACAGGCTTCCCCGCTTTATATACACGCAAGGTTATGGTGAGCTTGCAGCTCTCGGCCGGAATTTGGCGGAGGTTCCGCAGGATCTTAACGCCGGTGTTCCGGGGCATGTGGGTGACATATGTCTGGGTTAGGGTACAATGCTGCTCAAATCAGTGAATTATAGGGAACGGGATAAACAGCCTCGGAAGCCATTGTTGGTGGCTATATCTATGGAATCACGCTGACACAATTACATAGCGTCTGAGTATACACCTAGCTTGCAAGAGGTTCTGAGATTGCCCTCGTACTGAAGAGAACAGTACATTGGGAAAGTGTAAGTGTAAAGAGACAAGAGAACCTCGGGTAGTATGACTAGTACACTGTCTGCGGGAAGACGGCACAAGTGCAAGTGCGCATATTATAGAACGCGGCCCGCTGATGCGGGTGATGACCTTCGAACCCTGGCAATTAACCGAGTCCTCCATCCGTCACCGCGCATGCGAACTTCCAGCATATCTGTGCCAGTTTGTGTTATTGCACTCTACACATCTGCTCCACCCAGGAATCGTTGATTCTACTCCCAAGTACAACATGCATATGGAGTCCGCAATATAACCAGTTCCCACGATCTAGAAACGTGTATGTGGTGTACTACATTACAAAAGTTACTTTATGTACAAAATGAACAAAGAAAACGCGCCTTTTATTTAACGACTGGCATCCCTCCACCCTCCACATCCCAATCCGAGTGCGTCCGGGCGGTCATGGGCCTCTTCGTCGTGTCTTGTATCCATCCATTCTGCATCGGCACCGGATTCATAACTAATCGGTCCACCGTTGTGATTTTTTCAACACATAATCCTCCCGACACGAAAGAATCCCTTCCATCCCCGGTGTGTCCCCTAATGCTTTGCATGCTCTTACTGAATCTGCTCCCCAACGACAACCAGTTGTCAGGAAACCCAAATTCGAGCTTGTTTCCACCGCCGCGTGCGAGTACTCGCATTGCGGGTATGCAGGCTGCACATGCTGCCACGAAGGCCTCGAATTCGGTTAGGGAATCGAACGCTAGCCGGAAATTGATCGCTTCCATACCAGAAAGCATTATCCCGAGACGGATGGCCGCGATGATGATAGAGAGCGATGAAAGGCAGAGGAGAAGTAACATTGACCTAAAGTGATTCCTTCCACGGGCAAGGCTGAGGTAGCGGAAGATGAAGTAGACAAGAATAAGAACTGAGCAGTTTAGCATTGAAACAATTGGCGATGGAAATTTAGGTATACATACGCATAAGATCAGTACCAGCATTGAGCGACGTAATTATGATTTCAACAATAAGGAGACTTGGCACTTCGTTGTGGTGTCCTCTGAGGACGTCGTCTGATGCCGTCCACGTACTCCACGTATTGGGCGGCGTGAAAAGAGCGATTCCGGCTCCTGCAACGGGGCTATATCTATTCATTTGCCGTAACCATCAGTCACAAACGCCTCAAAGGCGAATGTTTTTGGCTAGTTACCCTTCGAGTTCGATAGCCAGTTTCATGTCCATTCCAGTCACAACCCACACTACAGCGTAGCTGGCGAGCAGCATCGCAGTGGTTCCATACAAGAGAGAGCGAGTTCCACGAGGAAGTTGTGCTGCAAATGCGTAATAGACGAGAATGAAGGAGCCCTTGACTAGCCACAGAACTGTAACAAGCATCATGCGCATTGCGAATGCAACCTGCAACAAGTCAGTAAATTATTTTGATGCAAATTCGATTCTTATATTCCTACCTCTTTCCGGTTGGATGGTATCAAGCTCCTCAACACTGGGAGCAATTCGTTTGCCATATCCTCATCCGGCATGTAAAGACTGTGTTCATACAACCCCCTGATCCGATACCAAACGGTATAATTCCAAATCACCATAGACGTATACACGGTGCAGAGCAAAGTGGCTGCCATGACGAAGGCACCCGAAATTCCTCGCGGCGAAAGGTTCGAATAAAATCCATGCACGGCCTTGACCCTTAGGCTCATGAATATGTAAAGAATGCAGAGCATCGTAATAGTTGACCCGAGTCGTCCTTCCCAACACCAGTCCGAAGTTGGCGGTGGTACTTCAAATCGTTGTTCACCCATGTTGACTGAGTGTTACCGGTAAATCGGTTTCCGGGTTGGACTATGCAAGTGCTACTTCGAAATGAGTGACAAGTAGGTGGGTGGAGAAAACAGAGAGAATCTTCTCGGCAGGGCTGCTCCTCTAATATCAAATACGGAGTGCACCGTGCGCAGGGATGAACACCTCCGTGTTCGTTTTTTCTGGCTAGCTCCTACATAGCGTGTCGGTAAATATGCACCCATAACCAGGTATAAAAATGGAACATGCATATGTATAACTTTGTTCTCCACCTTGTGTCGCGTGTGTTAGTAGGTAATCCTGATGTGCTGGAGCAAAAAGCATTCTGTCGGCGTTGCTCTATCTCATAGCAAAACGATTCTGAATTTCTGCTGTGAAGTCGCCGATACATGCCGGTGGTGAAAGTTGGTTATAAGTCCGTCCCGCAATGACCTTTATCTGGCACGGTTCGGTTCAGTCATACTGTTTTTGGCCGCGCCTTGCCTTGCAATTGGCTGCCCTCAACAACATTTCAAGCAAAAGATGCAGACAACATCTTCATTCTCAACCAGCTGCATGAGGAGGCCACTGAAGGCTGAACAATGAGCATCCTCCTTTCAAGGCAACAGAATCGTCACAGCCCTAACCTTAAGAACAACAGCATCCAGAACGACAAGGATTCGTTGGTCAAACGACAATGCCTGCTAGTGTGCAGTAACTCTAACTTTTAGTGGCCGCCCTGTCAGCTCAATGGCGATCCGAACCAAACTCGGTCGAATCCCGAACACCAAAAGCCCCGCGTCCCAGACGCCAGCCACTAGGCCGCCCCTGACGAACAACATAGGGGATATCTGGGAGAACAAAACCAGCAAAAAGGACCGAGTGATGTGATGTCCAACATATGCACAACAGGTATTCTATACTGCACGATAGTTATCCCCCACAGAAAGAGGATCTACGTTCTTTTACATGAAGTTAATGTGTACTTATCCTGCTATCATTGTGCCTTGATTCCACTGACGTCTCGAGCTTCTAAAACCCCCACAGAGTAATTTGATATGCAAGTTATCACACTCGCTTAGGTACAGTAGTACCGAAACTTGACGACCGTGACGAAGAGTGAAGTTGTTGTACGGGGACAATGATAACATGTCCAGTATCAATATCACGCAACGTACAGGGACTAGCAGTATCTTCTAATAGCGATTGTTCCGAGCCACGGCTTGTGAAATTTGGGACACCAGAGAATCAGATATAGCACTCCTTATTTAGCACTGCAGGGGTTTGGGCCAATGTAATTGGTCGAGTGGCGAGTCATGTTGCGTAGCGAAAGTTTAATGATTTTCCGCAGGGTTAGAAGATGGACAACAGAAGGCGGTACCCAGATTACCGCTGTTTACCAAAACACCGTTCGGATAGTTCCTTTAGTTCAGTCAACAAGATCCGATACTTGTGCATAACACGGGAGACGGCCGAACTACGTTCAAGGATGTTCTAGTTGATAGATTTAATCTGGACTTCTTGCTAAGGAGCTCACCAGGAATGTCTTCGATGTCAGCCATGAGCATGCGCTCCTGCGGGAGATTCAGATAATAACAGAATGTTGGAGGCCAACAAGTTTTCCAATGTCTCTCGATGGATATGGGAATGTAAGCTGTCGATATTGTGAGTTTTTAGCTAATTGTTCGGCCGGTTCTCTAATATTTTATAGTTGATTTTTATTCAGGATAACCCTCTGGGGAGACGAATTTTGCAGGATAGCCCTTCTCTCGTTCCCAGTTTGTCTAGCCACGTACTCGCTAGCTCACAGTCGGCTAAATTTATTCCGCCACCACACTGGGCACGAGAAGGATAACCCTGGTCCTTCGAATATAATCTGCAAGACAACCCTTGGTGGTTTACGCATTTCTCAATCTCTTCTAATCCGCGCTCTGCGTTGCGGAAGTCTATCCCAGAGCACTACGGCACAAAGGTTGGGTTAGATCACGCGTTATGGGCCGTATTTTCTGACTCTTGTACAGGCCTAACTCGTCTATCGCGGCCGGTGCTCCGCAGCTGATGCTTCAGGTACCATGCAGATTATTCTAGACGACCTAACTGTCTGCAATAATGGTTGTTGATAACAGTATACCAGGGCACAAGTAGTAGTTGATGGACTTAAAGTATCTTTCAAGTTGTAGTGACCAAAGGTTATCCTGCAGGTTATATTCGAAAAATCAGGGTTATCGTCCATAAAAATGAGATTTAAGGGTTATTCTGCAAAATAAATCTCCTCAGAGGGTTATTCTAAATAAAAGTCGTTCTATAATTTATATACCATAGCCTGGCTACCGAACTTAAACGCGGATTGAGCAGACTCAGATTTCCAACAGCACGGAACTTCTTTACGGATTTGGACTATTGTTTCAGTCCGTGCGTGGGGTTTCATCACGGGTTGTGGTATATGGGTGCCGGCTGGGTGTGGGGCCAAAGTTGGTTATTATTGTCAAATATCCTCCTAGCTCAACCTCCTCCGCCTTTACCGTATCAATCGCATCCCGCTGAACCCCGAGACACCCCTTTGGTTCGTCCACCATCTGTCTTGGGGTGGTTATGTATTTTGGGTGTGTTCCTTATTCAGATATAAAGATTGTTATCGGATCCAGGCGCAGAAGCTCAGATGCAGGTTTTTTTTGGGGGGAAAAATACCCTCTTCTAGATTATCTCAATCCTGAGGCTTTTTCACCCGGCTGTTCATAGGTGAGTGGGAAGCCGGTGATGGCGGCGATGGGTGTGGAAACTTCATAGCACATCACTCTGATGGAAGAATTAGGGTATGGTGTTGGTAAGGGGGATTTGCAGCTTGCACAGATAGGCTGATGCTGACGACAGGGAGAAAAGAGATGGGCGAAGAACCTATATATACACACGGCCTAGTATGATGTGATACATTCTGGATCTGAGCATCACGGTGGATGGCTATACAACCCGACAAACCTAGATAGACGTTCAGCCCAAATTTTAACACTACCAGTACTTGCACTAAAAACACTGTTCCATCAGGTTCTTTCTCTTTCAGTTATACTCACTTCTATGATCTTATCGTTCCTCAGTATCTTGGAAGGACTTAATTGCCCTCCGAAAAAGCGTATTTCGTCCGCTTGCGGTGCTTCTATCTTACTTTCTGGGCCTTCTTTAGTTCATAATTCGGATTCTTAGGGCAGCGTGACCCAAGTAATTCCCCCCGGTAACGAAGACCAAGTGAATCTGTGTTCGATAGTGTTACTTGTCTTGTTTATATTCTGGTCCACCACCTGGGAGTTTTAACCTTAGGTTTATACGGGGTTAGGACTCCTGAAAACTTACTTCTTTGGCCACTATCTTACTGGAGAGCATATTAGCTGGTTTCGCTGCTTTGTTCTGCCATACTTCTTCGGAAATATAAGAGCTGAACGCCTAGTCTAGTTGGTGCTTTAAACTACAGGTGCTATAAACACCGGGAGTGGGTTCGAAACCTGTAATACTCAACTCTTTTGCGGTTCTTTTCTTCAGTATACTGGTTTTGCTATTTTGTTAGGGAATCTGCGGCTGCCAGGCGGAAATATACGATTACTCGCCTTTCAGCACGAATTGGGGTTTGCGGTCTAATAGCCGAGGTCCTCAAAGATACAAGAGCTAAACGCTTAGTTTAGCCGGTACTTTAAATACTTGAGTTGCAGGCACGGAACCTGAGGCAATCGCTCTTTTGCTTCTCTAGCTATGCATGACTATTATCCTGGTTTCGCTGTTTGTTCACCCTGCCCCAACGATCCCCCCAAAGCACGCCTTCAAGACGGAAAAATCAGTGAGTTTATCGGTACGGTTGTGTCGCAGGGGGTTGAAAGTAGTAAGATGACGCTGGGGAAGGTCTAGAAGCGATACTATTTCTTACTATCCACCGCTCGTACTATATACACAATGTTAAGAACTATTTGGCTACCTTCTCTCACTTTACGTAGCCTCCGGCTGCCGCGTGCGAGATCGAGCAGTTTCAACATGCGGTCTGATAGGCAAGGTTCGAAGTACAATCGAAGATACAAGAGCTAATCGTCTAGTTGAGTTAGCAGAGTATGGTGCTTCAAACGCTAGGTGCTGTAAACACTAGGGGCGGGTTCGAAACTTGAATTGATTATCAACTATAAACACTCGAATTTGTAGGAACTTGTAGTAATTATTCTTTGTTAGCTATATTGGTTTAGTTTTGTCTCGCAACCAGTCCCTTCGGATTTTATATACCTGCGATGTGTGCGTGCGCTACTGGCATACCGATATACTTATACCGTGAACCAGGCCAACAACTACGCCTTTAACCCTAAAGCGGCAGCTACAGTGACGTTTATTGTAACTCTGAAACTTCTTGCCGACGAGGCTGCCTACAAGATCTGATTGTAGAGTACCGTTTGGTGGTAAACAAAAAGGCAATCAATACAACAAGAAGCGCTCACTTAGCCTAGCAAGCTGGGCGCGGTGTTTAAAGCACAGGTAACTAGGTTTGAAACTTGCAATTCTCGGTTGATGTTATCCCACAGTGGCCTCTTTAGCCAACGTTCTCAGCAACAGTGGTCAAAGATGTTTGATCTTAAGTTGATTTGATGCGAACTACTAGGTGGGGTGTTTGCTGCCGCTTTTTAACGAATGTTTTTGGTGTTTGCCTATGTAATCTCAAGATCTGGATGGGTCTCAAGCTTAACAACTTACAGATAATGGGATAAAATATCAAGCCCTGCTGAAAACCTGCGGTTCTCACTTTTTGCTACTATTTTTACATAGACTCAGCTTATCTATATGCCAAATAGTTCTCTCGGCATTCAGGTATTAATTCAAACGTCTCCACGTATCAACCACTCCTCTATTCGCAATTGATCAAGCTCTCCGACGGCTTGCCGTAGACAGAACTATCGCCGCTAGTGTCATGGGTCACGTGACAGGAGCTTGGCAGCCATTTTTAGCTTTCTGTAGCCTGGTCACTATGCACAATAGAGTTCATTTGTACGACTTAGCCTTTGGAGTTTCCGTCCGTTCTTCGTTTGAGACCGTGACAGCCAGCTTTTCCTCATCCCCAACAGTAGTATTGTGTAATAGCTGCAGGAATCCGAGAATCTAGGTGGCCAACAAGTCAAGACGGACTGAGTTCTCCGTACGCTACGTGTTGTCTCTAGCCGACCCATGTGAAAAACTATCGGCGGAGTAGAGCTGTATTTTTATAGAACTGACGGCACATCATCCGACGTGGTGCTGCATGCGATGAAGCAATACGGAAGATTATTGCCATGCAGCACCATTGCGTATCATGATCTCCCGAGCGAGCCTTGCGGGGCCTTGGAGGAGAGATTACTGGGATATTGACGGAGAAAGGGATTTCGTCGATGCCGATCCTGAAGAAACGGGGGATTTACCGATAGCGTTAAAGGAACTGTGATTGAAGTCAGTTAACAATAATTTAGGAATTTGAAGCGAGTTAGAGAAGTGTGCATGCTGGTCAGAAGTTGACTACGGGTGGAATGTGGGGAAGTTGATCATGTTTATTGCTATAATTTCCTGCATTTCCAAAATCAGGGGGGACCATGATCCGATCAGATAAGGTTCAGAATTACCAAATTGGGAATACTGTATTAATCTGGAATGTATGACATTGGTGAGGGTGCCTCAAACTGGAGCTGGACATTTGGTTAATAATATACTCTAGCCCACCTTACTCTTTTCAGCTGCCAAGTGGCGGATTTTTGGATTTGTACCACTAGAATAATTACCTGGTTTAGTAAGAAACTACTTGTTGCTATGGACTAATTTCCCTTTTAGGTAATAAAATGACAAGCGTATCACCCCCAACCCACTTTTTTTAAATGCTTATTCCTCCATAATCAGAACCTATTTTCGAAATTTGGCTCGATAGGGTAATAGAGAACTGTTCAAATAGTCGTTCTAGAGAGTTAAAATATATATTTTTTTAATGCAGGAATTAAGCATCAACAATGGTCGCGCATCTTGGCAAATATGCTCCGGATTGAGGCGTCCCCACCATAGCGAGCCAGCACAAAGAGTCTGTCACCCGGATTTTATCACTAGCGCTACAGCTATAAGCACGAATTCTTTTGTTATTGTAATTTGTGGGGTGCGGCCGGTCTAGGCATCGCTTTCCTGGCCTACATGCTGCGACTATAAGCGAGAGAGGGGAAATTCGGGGGTGAGTAAGGAGGCAAGTATTGTCTAATATATATACCCTAGATATTGCTTACTTGTTAGCTGTATGCATCTAGACTCAATTTCTTGGTGGAGTAGTCACTTATTATTGTCTCATGCATGGTTGGAATCCCATCGGGTAAGCCCGGATACACCAGCAACGCACAACATTCAAACAAAATGACATGTCATAGCAATAGTCCCGCGAGCAACCGAATGCCCTGACCTTAATCTCGTTACGGTTGGCGGAGTAGACCCTTAGAGTGAAGGAATAGAGAGTTTGGTGAGCTTTGAAAGTCGATGTAAGAGCGGGTGCTTCTATATTGCCATCTCACACACAAACGCAGCCATCCACATCAAGGAGTGATCAGTTTGATGAAGTCTTTTCACTGGAGGATAGAGAAAATGTTTGACAGATGGTATGTAACCGGTTTTGTGGGATGAAATTGTATCCAACAACTTTTGTTTGAGCTTAAAGCATACAGCAGTAGTATATTTCTTGTTTTCGAAACATTGCCGCATCGAGTTTTATAGTTCCTCTGAAGTCCCGTGTAGCCGAGTTCACTTCCTGTCAATAGAACGAGTGAGAAGGATGAAGGTTTGAACTCGCTATGGATTGTGATGGTAGGATGGGCACTTCGCAGCCAGCCACAACGGACGGAAGTCTCGCAGTCACTTGTGAGAAAGCTCAGGAACGTGCACGCGTGGGTGTTGTGCCTATTACACTCGTACCAAACGCTCGAACATACGATCGGAATGTCACTCGCGTATAAGTACATAAAGACTAATATTCAATTGCGTACGTACTGGTCGATATAGTATAGTGGTTAGTACAGCTCGTTGTGGTTAGCTTGATCCGAGCAGACCCATGTTCGATTCATGGTATCGACAAGCTTTTGTTTGTATGTTTTTACTCTTCACTTTAGTTGCTCTAGTGGCTAGACTTTCTCTTTATGCCGGGTCTGTGAAAGCGAGCTCGGCAAACTTTGAGCAAATAGGATTGAAAAAGGGCAAGGATCATGCTCACACGCAAACGAATAAGAGAGAAAAAAGGTGCCTAAATCTAATTCTCGAATGATGAAGGTGAAGAGAGAACTCCAGACTTCTAAAACATCTTGAGGTCCCAGGCTAATGAATAATACTAAGTCACGTGACATTTTACGTCTTCTCAACGGGATCATCAAAAAGGGAGGAAGTCTGTTTGATTCAATTGATCGAATTTTTAACCACTGGCCGCAGAGCGGGTAGATGAGTTTTACCCAGTTTCACAATACTACATATGCTGTAGGAATTCAGAACGAGGGGCCGTGGATGAGCCATTGTATTGAGATGTAACCCCAGGTCTAAAAGAAAGAAAATTATAAAGAGAAAGAGAAAACTCTAGCGTACTAAACCTCTGCCTGTACCCAACATATACACAAACTTACAAAACACTACAATTAGAAATCCTAGCTAAGGATTTCAATTATCTGGGACGCACATACCCCGTCCAGCCCTCACAGTGATGCATTTGTATCCGCTCGCACACCCACCGGTAGAGGTGCATTTTACAAAGCCTTCACAAGTCTGAAGCTTTGGCTTTGGCTTTGGCTTTGACTGCTGTTGTGTCGTATCCTTGGGCGTCGTGTCGGGCGTCGTGTCGGGTGTAGTATCCGCGGGCAGTGTGGTATTCTTCTTAGGCACAAGAGTAGAATCATCCGATCTAGGCACAGGTGATGATGTCGTTGTCTTAGGTGTGGTATTCGAGGCCGGTGTGTTGCTGCCCCCCTGCAGACCCATACATGCAAACGACATCTGGCTCGTGTATGTGCCGTTGCCCTTTGGTGCGCTTAAATCCCAGGTCATGTCAACATATGGCCAGCAGAGCTTATCACCAATATTTACCATGTCGCCTGCAACGTACGCATCCTTTGCCACGACTGGTGAACCGATCAACGCTCCGGTGTTATCAACAAGCTGCATGTATGTGCCCGAGAACGTTCCGGTGCAGGACAACGGAACGGGTTGACAATCGGGATTTTCGAGTTGTTCATAGGTCACCAGTGCATATTTGTCATCGAACGCGGCAACGTGGACATTCTGGTGGTCGACCGAGTTGCTCTTGGTAACCCAAATGACTTGGGAATCGCCCGAACTGGCACCAACCTTTGATATTGCCTCCGCGCCTGCTAGCGAGTTTTTCGTCGCCATAATCGAGATAGCTGCATTATGGTTGAGCCATCTAGGCGAAGACTGAACGTAACCGTCGCCCATCCAAGAGTCCTGCGTTAGGCTGATAGCACCACGAGACTGCCAGGCAAAGATGTATTTGTCAGAACCAAGGAAGCGGGAAAGCGCGCTGTAGGATCCGCCCATGCCGCCCATCGGCTCACCGGAAACTCCGTTGGTGGTGTTCTCGTTCGCAATTTTGATGCCGCTCATGTATTGCGTGTTGGTGTTGAGCCAGATGCTTCCGTGGTCCTCAGCACAGATAGACGCAAAGGGCGCCTCATCGGCAGCCTCGAAGGCAATGCCGGTGTTGTGAGAACAGCCGAAAGTACTGGACGCGCCAGAAATTGTCTTCAGCATGCCGGATTCATCGACATACTGGATCGAGTCACCGTAGTGACCATTAGCTTCACCATCGTATGCTATTTTATGGTTATAGGTCTGCATTGAATATCAACGGAGCTAGAAGTTCTTACCAGCGACGACGAAGTAGGCAGCGTATAGACCAGCTTTGTCGGAGTATACAAGATCGCCGTTCATGTCAGGACTTGACGAGTGCTATATCGGGTAGACATAAGTTTCTTGTACGGCATGGGTAGGAGATGATAGTCGCTACGTACGCCAGATTGTGCATTGACACTGGGTCCGTTGACAGCTCTTTCCCAGGCCTTGGTGGTACCCTTGTACCGCATGATCGTTGCGATAGGGAACGGCACACCGGAGGCATCAGTGTCGACCTTGACGAGAACAGCGAACCCATCATTCTGAGCAACTAGCCCAGACACCTCTCTAGCGCGCTTGATTGATACAGAAGAGCCCTTAGCCGCGAAGGTTGCGGGATCGACTGGCTGAACGACGACTGAAGCGTATGTTGTGTCTAGGTATGCCAAATATGCTGTGGTGCCATCCGGGGAGATCTTTTGTTGTTAGATAAGGCCGCGAGAGTATAGCAGCTGAGCGGAAACTTACAGCAAAAGGCGTCCTTCTGTGATGCGGAAGTCCCGTCCAGTACGCCGGAATTATTGGGTCAAACGAAGAAGGGATTTTCAAAGCATTTGGATGCTTATTAAAAGTAGAGTCGGATATCTGCGCTACCGCAAGCGATACGACAGAGACAGCGAGAGTGAGGCGGTAAAAGAATGACATATTGCGAATAAATGACCGGATGAAACCCACCAGGAGTCTCGAAAAGCAAAGCCGCTGAAAATCAAGCCACAACGAGGTAGAAGGAGAACTCTAAGGCTTAAAAATTTGGACGGGCGGAGTAGGCGCTATAAAAGCGAACGACATAAGGCCTCCTACTGCCCATGGAGGGGCGGATATTGGACAACAGGAGATTCTAGGATGGGCATCTAGGACTAGGGTATCGACCCCTCTCCCAGATTTGAGATCCAAAACACGCACAAAATTCAGGACGTTCTCAGATCCGGGGTCTGGTGTAAGTACGGTAGCGGGGCAGAATCGACCAGCTTCCAACATGCCGAGCGCCCGGGGGCAGCCCGAAAACCTAACCGAACCACAGCACTAGGCTTGACACGGCACACCACGTGCTGGCGGAATTAGTCGCGTGCGCTTCTCCAGTTGCTTTGGAGAAGGGTTTTCTATGAGACTGCAGCATTCCACAGCTGAGATAAGTTCAAAACTGGGTAAAATGGTTCCAGCAATGCTAACTGATCCTGCCTTCTGCGCCTTGGCGTTCTGCAGGATGTTGAGGCAGAGACTGCGCACCCGGCAGGCTCGCTCGCAAATTGGCAGTTCGTCTGCCTTCATGAAGCCCTCTGTCTGTGCTAGTTTCCAGACCAGATGGGAGGTAGAGTACTCAAATATCACGATGTTTCGGATAGATGGACCCGAACGGCAATTTAGCCATGTCAGCACTTGACCCATCCATGGATCCATGGGTCTGAGCAAATGAGGAAAGCCCCACTGTAGTTGTTGCCGAAAGCGTGACTAACTGAAGTGTGATTCCCCAGAACCCAGCAAGCTTAGAACCCTCCCAACCGGGTTTCCGTGGAGATGCTTAGCGCCACAGAACGTCGTTTTGAGATAAGTTTTCGATTGAGTGTGAAGCGATCAGGCTCCCTAGGTTGAAAACCCTGGAGATGTACCATGAGCAGTAATAGTAGAGCTATCACAATATACAAAGGAACTAGGAGAGGAGGTAAGGTGGAGACTGCGCTGGTCTGGTATTGTACTCTAATTCCTCTATAGCATTGAGACAGTCCTGCGTTTGATTTGCCGCTTCTCCAATTCGTATCTATCAAGACTGCGGTGGTGCGCGATATGTAAGCTATATCTTATCAGGGTTGAAGATTTACCGCGCGGATGCCGCATACACCTCCCCGTACATAACATGAACTCTCGGTGTGCCACCAGATATCTTGCCCTGTGGCCCCGAGATTAATGGGAGGTCCCGCTGATTCTCGTCGATACCTTTTCTAATCTTGCAGTGTATTCGTTCCACCCATATCACCCACTCCCCTGGTTCTTCAATCTCTCATTCCTCAACCCCGGCTGGATCGGCTAGTGATGGACGAGCAGAACTTTCGCTGAGCTATCCCCAAAGGGACTGTTTTTTCCGAGATTACATAGGTCCCGTGGATTGGAAGCATTGGCAGTATTTCCTTGGACCAGGGGGTTTAGAAAATAATACCTGAGCGGGATAGAGTCGAGGTATTTTGGAACAGCTCCGCGACTCCTGATCAAGATGAATACCGAATATTGTTACGTGCGGTAGAGCGGCTCTCGGGTATGGAAGGAGGAATCGGAAATGCTTTAGGTTTAATCCATATACTCGGGGCTACGGTGGAGAACTGGGACGTCCCGAATTGGGCACTAGCTCTTGCCGTGGGAACGGGGAGGTGACCGGGGGCCGGGGCCAACACGGATGTCGGTGACTGGCAACTCGGCTGTTTCTGGTGGGAGTTCTTTACGTATGTTCCTTGGTTATTCCTAGTTATGAGAGGCGACTTGCTAGAAACAGATGCCCAGTTTTTTCCCCCTGCTCGGGCTGCCCCGATTATCTGTCGAGGAATTGAACGATCCAATTTCGCTTTTATCCGAGTCTGTGTGAGGCCGGTGCCGAGTATTGCCAAACCTTTCTGGGCGTGTCATCTTCGCAGAACCCTGTTTCGCATTTGCCCGAGCTACCGATATATATACAGCACATATAGATATAGTCTCTTTCTTACATTTCTTCCCGCATCGTTGTTTATGTGGTGAGTGTGAGGGTGGTGAGGGTGAGGGTGGTGAGGGTGGTGAGTGCTTAGCAAATTGAATCTCTGAAGCCACAAGTTAACAATTCCTTGAGCCAGAGTTAACAACATCCCAGGCAACTATATCTATTGTCAACAACTGCCTGAGCCATTAACCATACAGTCCATATAGCTGGCCACTGTAAGTTTATTCAGCAACTACTGCCGCTATTAACTATATAGCCAGGCAACATATATCACAATAGGTAATGTCAATGATTTCCAAAACGATTGCCACACAATTTCCACGATTAAGAGCAAGTTGAATTTGAGCTACAGTGGGAATCACGATGGTTAATCCAATGTAACTGCACTGCATGTTCATCTGCACAAGTGCAACAGCAGCAAAATGTAAAATGGTTCGGAAGTCATAACTCAACGACTCAGCTATTCCGAACAGCAAAACCGATCCTTCCAGAAGCTCCCAGACGCTCCCCAACAGGCTGAATGCAAAACGATGTGCTTCTGAGGTACTCTGAGAGTACTTCAGGTGCTCCTCAATGCTCCTGAAGTAGCGGAACAGAATACAAGAATATTCTAAAGAGTATGAAGTCGTCTTCGGAATGCTATAAAATCATGCGTTTAAGTTGGTAAAATTTCGGAGCTGCTGGGACTACGACACTCGTCTGCAAGACGATTCCGGTGCACCTGGAGCCAGACTCTCTGGGAGTGATAAATATATAATGTCTATATCGAATAGTAAAATTTGAGAATCTATCTCACAGCTATACACCTGAATCAGACATTCTAATCTAAATTAATATACAGTCCAGTAGGTATCTAAATCAACACGATTATTTACAAGCCATACGCTATCCATGCTGCCCAATGCAGCATTCTCCCGCACCAAATGCGCCGGCCCCACTATTGCTCCAATGGGTACAATATGCATTTTATTCGTTTGTTTGACAACCCAGATGAACCCGTCAACACAATCAGCCCAACCATGAAGATCTTTGTACTTTGTTGGAATCACCACCGTGTATTCTTGAGGTTGAGGACGTAATACCCACTGCTGAGTGATTTTGCACCTCTTAGAAAAGGTGGATATTGCATTCCCGGCTGGCAGGCGCTCCTGAAATTGGATGATCTGATTCAGTGGAGTCCAGCTGAAGTAGAATACCGGAAAACAAGGAATTCGACCTTGGAAGGTGTTATCGAGGTCATTCTCTTCACTTTGCGTATACTGGACCCAGATGTTATGTGCTTCAGGCATGATCCCTTGGTTGGAATTGGTATATTCTACCTTGCAATCAAGTCCCAGACGCTCAACAGAAGTCGGGTTGTGAAATGGTTGACGGTAATACAACAGTCCATTCTGGAGTTGAATAAATATACTGTCTATGAGTACATTCTGATCATATCTGAGCACGAGTCCACTAACTTCGTGTCCCCAGTCCTCATCAATTTGCACGCGGAATAGCTGTCCAAAGTTGGGAATTCTGAAATCTTCTGATGCAACTCTGAGTGAGGTTAATTTGATACATCTGCACACTCCGCGGACATGGGTATCTCTCAAATGATACACCTGCTGTGATACAGGGCGGATAATGGGCTCGTCCTGGATTGTTTGGAGACATAACAGATGGGCTCTGGGTGTAGTTCGCTGTTTATCGGTAGCGGATAGTAGGTTGAAAACTTTTCCAGAGTCAATATCGTACCAGCCTTCGAGTGCAAGATATGACAGTGTCTCCTCCATATAGTCAAGACTGGTACACTGGTCATTGTGCTTGAGCATCTGTCTAATGTAATTGACTTTGTTGCTAGATCGATATGCCTCTTTCACATTGGCGATATGTAGCCGTTCAGAAATATCAGTAGTGAAATTGTCACTGGGACCCATTCAGCGAATTGACTCAGATATATGGCTCACAAGATGCATCTTTGGATATCCGAAATGTATCACGCGCTGTTCAATGGTATTCCGGAGCGCCTGAATGCTGATTGTCTCCCACCAAGCTTCAATCTCGATCCTGCGGATGGAGAACTCCGTCTTGAACCGCTTCTGTTCATTCGAGGTGATGCCATAAATCTCTCTCTCCAGCTGGTTAGTGACATGCTCCGTATCAGCCAAGCTCCAGGTGGTGGCTTCTGTCTCAGCTTCGGATAGGCGGATCTGAAATTGCGGTCGTTTGTAGGCGGTCATGTATGCCGCCCCGTAAGCCTCGTCTTCGGCGGCAATTTTTTTTAGGGCAGGTTCTTTGGCGAATTTGGGTCTGGGACCGGTTGCCTTGGTCCCGACTTCCTGCAATAGTTATCGCTCATGACATTGGAATAATTTATCGAAAAGCGTGTGTTTAGCAGGTGTCACTTGATGGATTTCGTGCTCCAATCGCTCAATTGCCTTCTGACGATCAGCATCTGACCAAGTGGTTGCTGCTTGTCGGGCTCTATTCAGGCGCATGGCATGAAATAACCTACGTTTTGTTGTGGAAACCGTTTCAGCCCCATACACAAGTGCCTCCATTGCAGCACGAATCTTATGAATCTTTTGTTCACGTAACTGATGGGATTCCATTGCCAACAGGTCATCCACTTTGGCCATCGCAAACTTCGACATTTTCTGTTCTCGAAAAATACCTTTCTTCTGGTAAAATCGCTTTAGCGCATCTTCTAGTGCTTTGAGGGATAGATCAGAGTGATTTTGTTGGCTAACAAGGAGAGAGAATTCACATAATGCCCGCACTGCTCCCATTACCATTTCATCGGAGGCGTTTTCCGTCGCAGTTTTCCCGTCATCTTTGGAGCAGTCAAGAATTGCAGCGCAATTCACTGCCAGTGATCTGATCATTCCACGGATCTCTTTACCTTGCCAGGAGCCGCCTTTCAATGAATCGAATGGTTTAGAGAAATGCTGTAGGCCGGCATATCATGGCACCGATGTGAATCGATTGTCAAATTGATCCTTGACATTTCTAGCTTTCAGGTATTGCAGCAGCCAGTGCAATAAGTCTTCAACTCAACCCAGGAGCAGCTGATGCAATTCATCAGGCTGCCAAAGCCGATAGACATTGCAGAGAGGGTATTGCCAGAACTGGTTGCGGATTGCGTGGACACCTACAGTGTGCAGAGCATCAATATTATTGTCCTCCAGCAGCTCCGAGTAAATATGCTGGTCTCTTGAGTTATAGAGTGGTCGAACAGTTGAATGCCCCATCAGGGCACCTTTGGGAATTTCACACATCGCGCATGAACCATATGAGACTTGAGCAACTATGACTCGTTCCGGATAATCCCCGACCCAGGCAGCCAACAGAGGGTAACATTGTCGCTGGAATCCATCTGCACAATCCCATTTCAAGCCAGGGCCAGTGATGTGAAGATGCCAAAGTTGAGACAGCACAGTCCCAACCGCAGAATGCCAGGCTTGGTCAATGTTCTTGGCACCCTGTGGGGGACATGGGATCAGCCCGACAAGAATCAAGGCGCACTTTTCAGGTGTGTGGCAGATATCTTTTTGAATATTACCGATTGTGAGATACAGCGGCCAGGCATGCTGATCACCCGAAAAATTGGTCAAGTGAGTCATGTCGGATGCACATATGACTGGCACAATTGTCGCTCCAGTAGGAAGTTGATCCTGTGTATCCCACCACCAATCGCCCGTGTTCATCTGACTGTAGATTCGACGACCCTCAGAGTCAGCGAGGCACACCGGTTCAAAATCAAGGTGCACCTGAAATGAGAGATGTGCTAAAAGGAACTGCATACATTTGAAAATATCCCTGTAGTATAATGTTCCGAAGATATGTGAGTCATCTTCAATCCAACTATCATTGCCGAGCCACAAATCGAGTTCAGAGAGGAGCTTTCGTAAGGCATCTGCTGAATGAAATGATTCAATTTTGAAGTTGTCCAGTCCACGCCTGAGATCTTGATCAATCCAGGTTTTTGTTTGCTGGCTAAACGACTGAGCCTGCTGAGAGTCGTGTGCGGACCGAAATGGATGCCATGGATTCCATTGTTCTGAGTACTTTCGATGCTTGTTGAACAATCCAGTTGCTTTGCCATATGCATTCCCCCCCGCATTTTCCACTGCAACTACGTGCCTATGAGCCTTTGTCTTGGTTAGATCAGGGGTACAGGTGAGATCAGGATGCTGAGGGTCGATAGGTTCTACGTTGGGAGTATCTTCCGGTGGTGGTGCACCCGGTACGTTGTCTAAGAGTAGATCATTAATTGACAGCTTGTCGATGGCCATTCAGGTGCACCTACTGTAGTCAAACCATGACGGCTCAGGGTGATCCCAGCTGGCAGGTGGTAGAATCCCATTGGGTAATAGCCCTTCATTCATCGATATTGGGTGATATTGTTGACAGTGAGCTTCCAGTCAGTTCTCATTGCATAATTTCTTTTTGCAGATAAAGCATTTAGCATGTTTCCGGCGAGTGTTGACCATAGTTGAGAAACGCTCAGTGTTGTGATGAATCTCGATGATGCTTTAGAGGGTATGGTTTGTTGCTGGATTTGAGCCTCAGGGATATTTGTTTCAATGCGAGCTAACTCAGGTTAGCGTATCACTTTCGAAGCCGCATCACACCCAACCAAATGTAGAGGAGGGGTAAAACAAAGTCACCTCACGATCAGTTTTCTTCACCAACTAGGATAATATCTACTCAAAATCGTTAGAAGAGAAAGTTTCTTTTGTCATCACTGTGATCAACTTTTGATACTCTTCATCAGGTGCTACTATGATTGGCCTTATCGTATACTATGTCATCGCGGCATTGTGCAGATTATGTCTATGCTCGAGCCTCAAGCAGCGGATAACATCAGCTTAATACAATGAATGAATAGGTAAGTTGCCTAGCTGGCTGTATGCCCGCACGATGATCATCGAGAACTGATAGGCTGGTAGGAATTTTTCGTAAGTAACGATCCTTGACTGGTGGGTGGATCCTGAGGAGACAACAAAGTTTGCAGAAGGAGCGCAAAAGGAAGCAATCACTGTTGCGTCTCGACTAACAGGCCTCAAATTGAATGAAGTAGTAGGTCATACACATACATTTTGAGTGTAAGATGACAAGTCATGCTAACCTTCCAACCGGATATGGTTCTTGTTGGTTTCCTGGAGATCGCATGTCGAATCCCTTCTATGGCCTTTACATGTCATGAACCGAACAGAGGTGAGCTTCTATCCAAGTTCCTAATATACGAATTCGAGCATATAACAAAGAAAGGCAGGATGTGTGTGATTATGATTTCTTTTTCTCAGCCAGGTGTCATGGATCAAAGGTGCAGTGAAACACCTCAGTTCGTGACAAATAAGATGGATATAAGAGGCCTTCATTCCGCCGAAGGTCACAGCTACCGTCAATAATCTCATCTGTACTCCGCTTTGTTCGAAATCACCAATTGAAATGATAATCTGTTTACCACCATCCTTTGTTCACGAACGATGTCGACGAACGGATCTCCACCGAAGACAACCAATATGGCTTCATCGGGTGGGCTGTTTGGCTCCCAACAACACCAAGAAGACAATGTGGGAGCATCTGACAATAATGCCGGATATACACCGAGCAAAGACACGCAATTCCGGCAACCCCCGAATCAAATTGATCCTCCACTGGGGTATAGTTACCCGCCTTCGCAGGCTCCATTTCCAGGCCCTCACCAGTTTCACCACCCTGCCCCATTCAACATGACACCAAGCTCGCAACTAAGCTCTGGTGGTGCAACCCAAGCATATCAGAGTTATGGGCCATCGTGGCAAGGATACTACTTCCCCCAAGGTGGCTATGGTGGACATCAAATGTTCCCCCCTCAGCAATTCGCCAGACAGGGGCCGTCATCTTCAGGCGCACCTCTAGTGCCTCCAGCACTGCCAGGAAACCACCCTGTTAATCGGCCGACATCGTCCTCCTCTACTCCATACGGACAAATTCCTGGCGCACCTGGGAGACCTCCCATTAACCTCCCAACGAAAGGATTTCAGCGGGCAGTGGAACCACGCAGGACAGATGTGGCAGGGATTGAAGATTTGCCCCCATTACCAGAGATTTCATATGACGAATTCGATGCAGATGCCGAGAGCAATGATTTGTCGGACTAGGGCGGGGCTGAAGGCAAAGCCCCAATTAGCTTGAAGCAAACGGAATTCTCCTTGAAGCAATTGGCCAAAAGGATGGGGCAGCCCAACTTTAGTGCCTTCAACAAGTGGAAGAGAGTATGGGTGGCTGGGTTTCTCGAGAAGAAGCATCGGTCTATTATCCCGGGACAGGATCGTTTGAAACAGTTGCGAGATGGACCCCTGGGCTGGGAGATGGCGGTTGCAGATCCTTTGGAGACTTTCGAGACCTGGCTGCCTTTGGAAAACGTCGATAATGCCGAATGGATTTGGCGACAATGGGTGGAGATGTTTCTGAAGAAATGCGCAAGTGAGGTTTGGGAGGTGAGGAAGAAGGGAAGGCGAGGCAACAAGCGACCGGCGACGGATTTGCGTGAGTGCGCGGGCAAAAAAGTGAGAGGTAAGGTCCCAGTGTGGCCAAATACAACTTTCATGGTTGTAATTCGTCGAGTGCTGAACGGCAACAATGACCCGACATCCAGCATGCAATTCCAAGCTTTGTACACAGATGTGAGGCACTGGTAGGAGCTGATTGAATTCATGTTAAAAAAATTGTAGCCCGAAAGAACCATACTGTCTGACTGCATTATACAAATGCAACTTGACGCAGGAAGAATTGGACGAGGAGTATATGGGATTATACGCACCGGGGCAAATGATGAATGACCCTCTATATGATCAGATATCATACAACAGTTCCCTTTCAAATGCCTTCAAGTTGAAACTGGGACACAATGTGAATCTATTTTTGGTAGAAATGAAGGTAGTGACAGGGAAGGATATTGCGGAGCACGTAATGAGACCGGCGAAGGTAATCCCTGCTAGCCTTTTTCCGCTTAGTTATGCCCACTGCTAATCAGTATTCTTTGACTTCGGAGGGATCTGATGAAAATGAACAAGTGGTGGATGAGGAGGCAGGTGGGAAAGAGATTGATAGTATTAATGTAAGTTCTGATTGAGTGAATAGAATTGATTATATTCCACATATTATTGGGTCCAAATGCTTGTCTGTGAAATACCTAACATCGCGATGAATTTCAGGAGCGCCGGAATATGAGCCCATCTGCCCAACTTACCTCAGAGCAACTGAAAGAGATCATTGAGGACGAAAAGAAGACCGACCAAGGTGC
>Ga0307515_10002581_pt1 | contig 39068 bp, 36 predicted proteins | sample 17_EM_MG_FD_194513 | JGI IMG/M metagenome (GOLD analysis project Ga0307515, IMG submission 194513) | Populus trichocarpa ectomycorrhiza microbial communities from riparian zone in the Pacific Northwest, United States - 17_EM | ecosystem: Host-associated > Plants > Roots > Unclassified | place... | reverse complement strand
GGTATCAAGGAGCCCACTGACGTGTGATTATTGAGTGTAGTGGCTTCCAGAGAACGATTTATCACCAGGGATGGGCAACAAGTACCTTGATATTCATCTTGAGAAAACATGACTGGGGTGTTTTTTCGACTGGCAAATTCAGCCCGTTCACAATGAATAGCTGTGGCTACCAGCACTAACGTCTGCAGAGTGATTGATTTGAGATACTGGGATGTAGTAGGTTGGCACCCCAAGCTATTGGCAGTGAAGAAAGATTGATTGTGAATTAGATTAAGCACTTCCGTTCTGGTGCACGATGAATTCATATCATGCACAAACTTTGAGAGATATACATCGTTAAACAGGAGCTGATCAACCTGGATTTGAAGCTTAGTCTCAGAGCCCAAATCCAACTGGTAACTACGGACAACTGTTCGATCTGTACCAGGTGCCAACTGTCCTTGAATGCTACTTATCTTCTGTTTGAACTATGTATACTTTGGGGCGTAGTCAATATTGTCCATCCAATAGAGAAGCTTTAAACAGAATGCCTAAGTTACAGTGTCTCGCATTTGCGGATCAATTTTGAGAGATGGACCACTGCGCAATGGACACAAAGAGAGTCTACATACGGAAGCAGCTTCAACTGCCTGCAGCCAATCCTGTGCTTCAATGGCCAGTTTCCAAGATTCTTCAATGAAGGAGTACTTGTCATCGGATAATATTGGCCAAGGTGTCTTCATGAACACAATTACCTCCATGAACCTTTTCGCTATATCAAAAGTAGCCTTTTGGTGTTGGAGGATTGTGTGATCAATACTGGCCTTTGGTTGTGGAATATTCCAGTCACCACTAAAGTTGGGTAGCAGCAGCACCTGGGTGGAAGGTGCACGGTCAGACTCGGATCGTGTGTTGAGGAGGGTTATTTTTTGGCATTGGGGCAGTTCTGGTGCTATTGCACCAGCTAGATGTCGGAAAACTGGGAGTGGAGGGTGTGCAATGAAAGTATTGGAATGGGTTCATATCATTCGCAGTGGAACTGTTGTAGTTCGTAATGACTTGCCCCGGCATGCCTGGCCTGACCGTATAACCTCCTGGTGGTGATGCACATCATCTGCTTTGATGTTGAATGATATGGTTGTTATGTGCGTACTTCAATGCCACTAACTAATACACTATGTATTATACTAAATACAGCTGTCTATCTAAACCCCTTTTCCTCGTCCTCGTCCTTCCCAAGCCTCAACCTCTTACCATATATAAGAGATCACCACTCTTTGTAGTTGGTCCAAGGTCGCTCTTCGGAACACCAGGCAAGGGGTAACAACCGTGTAGCGATGTACTTCTGTAAGTTGGACCCAATACTTTCAATAATCACGTAGTAAGAAAGTGTGCGGGGGATGTGGATTCAACCATGCTCATCGCAGTACTTGATAAGGTCTCCAAAAGTTTAGAAGACTTTCTAGTGTGCGTAATGAGAATTTGTCGATTTGTTGGAACAGATATAAGGCATATTTACGAAGATAATTTATACTTGCAATTATCCAGGTTGTAGATACAATTCTTAGTAATATTTTATGGTGTTCTGCACTGGTAATGTCTGACTGTGGATTGCTGCTTGAGCTTGGATATTCTCATTGCTGGAATCATGTGAGCTCTGTATGAATGGATTCTCTGGTCAAGCTTGGTTTCAGATTCACGCTATGACACTATAATTGTCCGATAGCATATTTCCAAGAGCGACTTAGGTGCCTCATTGAAAATTCCATGAGTTCCATCAGGTTATCACGGTCATGCACGAGTAATTTTAAGACGGTACATCCCTGACAGGGCTATCCACATAATCTAGGTATCAAACGCACAAAGTGAAAGCTCATAACTTCAACTTGGACATCTTGATTTCAATTAGTTCAGTAGTTGGAACATCTGATGACATGTGGTCTTCTCAGTGCATTATTGTGAAATGTTTTAATAGCTTGTCACTATTAAATGCCGTGCCTTTGATTTGGCTATTTGGCATTGCCTCAGAGATTGAATTGGCAACCAACCAATACTCCGCCAATGTAGATAACGACACGTCAACCCCGTGTTACAGACGAGTACGACGTTGCAATGCATACTGACTCAAATCAATGAGCAGGGTTTCCTTCTGGCCGCTAATCTTCAAGGAATGTAATTGATCCCTCAGACACCGAATGCTTAGGTCTCAACCTGACATAGACCAGGGAGTCCCGTAATGTGTTTCCACTGCGTAGCGCGTAAGCTTGGAGATCTCATGCACTCGCATATTGCATTATCGTCTGCTGCACATGTAATTCTGTGTAATCCCAACTTAACTATGTATTGTCCCTCTATCAAGGTATAGTAGGTGTAGCCACTCATTATGCGCACAGCTGAAGGTTTTTCAGTCCCCAGTACTGGTTACATAATTGCATCATCATCTGCTAGTGCAAGCGTACATGTCACTGATTGATTGACATGCGGCCCAGGTGATATCCCGCTAAAGATCACTTGGCTGACAAACAAGATGTTGCCTTCCGCAGCAGCAAAATGTAATTCGGTCCGGAAGCCACACGCAATCCTCCCAGACACTCCGGGCGACCTCACCAGTGCTTCTAAGTACTTCCACACGCTCCCAGACCATCCTGGAGATAAGCAAAGTGCTCTCAGACTCTGCAAGAGCATTCCTAGGTGCTCCTGAAAGCACCTGCAGTTATGGAGGTGTATTCAGGAGGATCCATCAAGGATAGTCAAATTTAGGAGCTCCTGAGACCTCTGCGCAGATCTGCGGAAGACTTCGAGAGAAGGTGAGACTGCTGTGCAGCTCTGTGGAGTACTTCGAGTGGGGCCGAGACCGCTTCGCAGCTCTGCGGGTGCCATGATACAATATTCTCACAACAGTGGTTCTTACATATCCACAAGGCATTTTGTCTTATCATATTCATCTTTGTTACAGTCACAAGATTCGCTACATCATACAATGGCATGCATTATTTAAGTCTCTCTCTATATATACATACGGTCAATCTGGCCGCAGATGGTACTCGAGCATTATCGGAGGAGGCCACGCCCATTGAGAGAACTTTTAGAGATGCACCATTTGGAGGCCTTTGCGTTGAAACGATGGAGCTAGAAAGCAGAGAGCCCACCATCAACACTCCGCCACTCCTCTCGCAACATCCAAAGGGGATTCATGAGAAAGAGCGGTGCTGGTTTGAGGAGCGTAGGAATCGGGTGAGAAGAAATGATACTACCCAGCGTTGAGGATCCCACGCCATTGCGTGGATCCATGATATCGTGAGTGAGACCAAAAAGTTGGGAAAGATAGAGTGTGTATTTTCATTGTATGATAAGATAAGATGGAAATGAGATGATGTCTATCTACTCCGGAGTCTGCCAAATATGTATTCCTTGTCACTCTTTCCTCTGCCATTACCCCTGTATCTCCATACACCCGCCGTCGCTACTTGATGATGTACTTGGAGGCTGTGATTGAGCGAGTTTGGAGATTTACTTGGAGCCCGTAATCGAGCGAGTTTAGAGATATAATTGGAGGCTGTGATCGAGCGAACTTGGAGGCGGAAATGGAGCGAGATCAGAGATACACTTCGGGACTATGATCGAGTGAGTTCAGAGATGCACTTGGAGGCCGTGATCGAGCAAGATTGGTGTATTTGGAGGCGGTCAACCTGGAGGGGGTAGTTCGGGAGGGAGGCGCGACAGGAACTGAGACTCTATGCATTGGTTAACTTGTGGTTGTGGGAATGTAGAGAATTAACTACAACATGGTCTGGGGAGAGATGAGAGACTGGCTGGGAGCAGGAGACAGCCGATCATGGGATGACGCAGTACGCGGTGTATACAGAACTCGGTGTATGCTGTACTTCGGTGTATGCTGTCCTCGGTGTATGCTGAACTTCGGACAGGCTGTACTCAGTGTATGCTGTACTCGGTGTTAACTCTTGATCATGGCATGCAGAGATAGAGAGCGATGACTCAACTTTGTGTTTTTAGGTGATGGTAGACTTGAGGATGAGAATGAGAGTGATGAGAGGAGATGGGGGAAATCATCCTGACAAACAGGGACATATGAGAATTTCGTGTGCAAGTCATTTTACCTTCCCCGATACCGCAGGTACATGTCCTGATCCGGCGTGTGATTTCACCGATACGAGCACTTCCTGACTGAATCTGGCAGGGCGTAACCCAGATTTCTCATATCTGCTCGTATCCTCCACATCGTTCTCATCTTCATCCCCCATCTCTCTCTTTCTCATCCACAACTGAATCATCATCGTAGAACACAAAGTTAAGTCATCCCTCTCGATATCTCCATGCCATGATCAAGAGTTCACACCGAGTACAGCACCCACACAGTACAGCCTACACCGAGTACAAGCATACACCGGGTACAGCATACACCAAGCACCGATGGTTGTTTGTCCTCCCTTCATTCTCATCATCACAAGTTGACCCCTGAATGTGGCTTCAGCCTCCGGCGTGCGTCCCTACACGATCGACCGCCATCAGCCAGCTCTCCATGAGAGCTCAAAGGCAAAGTCACCTTGTCACATTCCCACGGTTGCGAGTTAACTCACTGATGAATAAAGTCTCAGTACCCGGTGCACCGTCCATCGACTGCCTCTAAGTCCTCGTCCAAACTTGCTCGATTACAGACTCCAAGTTCGCTCGATCACTGCCTCCAACTGTATCTTCAAACTTCCTCGAGTACGGCCTCCGAACTCGCTCGAACCCGGCCTCTAAGTCTATCTCCAAACTCGCTCGATTACGGCCTCCAATCTTGCTTGATCCCGGCCTCCAAGTGTATCTCCTATCTCACTGAATTGCGGTCTCTACAAGTGCATCTCCAAACTCCCTTGATTACGGCATCCACAAGTGCATCTCTAAACTCCCCTGATCATGATCTCGGAGTGCATCTCTAAGCTCACTCGATCATGCCCTCCAAGTGTATCACCAAATATGGTCGATTACCGCCTCCAAGTTCATCTCCAAAGTCTCTCGATCACGGCCTCAGAGTGTATCTCTGAGTTCACTCGATCATCATTTTCAGGCGCACTTCAAATCGCTCCCAAGCGCCGCCTGCAGTCAATCCAGATATACCGTGTGTAGATCGGTAGCTATATAGATACATAGATGAGAATACAAACTGAATACATGAGTTTTAACAATCGTTGAACGATATGTAGTAGGTTTGATTTCCAGGCCCAACAGCAGTGTTCCCAGAGAGGATGTTTTTCCCAGACTGCTCTACTGTGATTCGAGGTGCTCCCAGACTTGTCCCCAGCACACCCAGACTTGTCGCTGGCGCACCCAGACTTGACGCTGGCGCATCCAGGTGCTACCAGGTTTGTCGTCGGCGCTCCCAGGTGCACCCAACGTTCTCTCCGGTGCTCCAAGGTGTTCCCAAACCTATCACAATCACCCCCCTGGTACACCAGTAGCAGTCATCAGAGATCCCAGTTACTCTGAAGGCCTGCCGGAATGCCCTCCTAGGGTCTGATACTCTCCTGCAATTGACGCATCTAAGTATACACTCCACATCCTCTCAGACACTCCTGGAGTTTTCTAGTGACTAAAATGCATTGTGCTGATGTTTCCTTTCGTTTCCTTGATGTAGCAAGGCACAAAATACAATGTTGAAGCAGATGACAGCTAGTATGATTCAGAAGTGATAATGAACAATAATCGATGCATCAGATTCGCTGATTAGGGAAGTCGATGGCTCATTTACATCTGAAGAGTCTGAGATCACGCCCACAGTCCTCAGAACGAATTTCCATATGAACCAAGGCATCTCTCAGAGTTTGTTTGTGATGCCTGCATTGGCTCAGCGACACTCCCAGGTGCACCCACAGTTCCCTCCGGCGCTCCAACGTACTCCCAAACTTATCACAATCACTCCCATTGTACTTCTGTATCAGTCATCAGAGATCCCAGTCACTCCTGTACCTGTTGTCAGATTTTCCAGTTACCCTGAAGGCCGGCCGGAATACCCTCCTAGGGTCTGATACTTTCCTGAAATTGACGCTTCCAAGTTTGCACTCCACAACCTCTCAGACACTCCTGGAGTCTTCCAGAGACTAAAATACATTTTGCTGATGTGAGGTAGGTGTTTTGCACCTGAGTCAAGTTCGATTGTCACGTGGACCTGCTGTGATCCATCCTCGTATCATTACCGCTGCGAAAGGGGAAACCCTAATACTTCCTCCCTCAATAGAACCGGGGACCCAATTGTAGCTCCATCGTTAAGCAGTGAAGAAAACAAAAGATACCACTCTGATAGTTAAATGAAATAATTCCAATTTATAACAAAGTAAAAACTCAGTTTTTCTTTTTGCGCTTGTGAGTCTTTCTTATTTTTTCCAGTTGCGCTTCCATGTTATACTGATTGTGTCTGGTTGCGCTTTTACATCTTTCTTTTCCTCACTTTTTCCATGTACAAACCATTTATCTTTCTCCATATTCCCATTCTCTGAATAGAACTCTTCCAACAATTCTCTTGCATTTTCATTCACATTTTCAAATATCTCCCACATATTTTCCTCATGTGAATATCCTTCCCACTTCATCAAAAACACATGTTTTCATATATTGTCATTGGAGGGTCCCTTAGCGATTATCTTTTCCATTTTCCAACTTGCATCAACTTCTTCGATTTTGACTACATACTTCTCTGGGTTCTTTCCTCGGTATCATTCCAGCAAATCCAATGTTAAAGGTTCGGTGAATCTTCCATGTTGATGGTAGCCTTGACTTGGAATATCAATTGTTGTATCCTACCGAGAGGTTTTAGACAGGTCCGTACATCATATATTTGTGTTTCTTTCATCCTCCGTTAGATCATATATTCTTTCCACTGAGCATAACCAGTTCGCCTAGTTTAATTGCTTCGATTGAGTTCCTCTTTTTATTATAGTACCGGACCATCGATTCCTGAATATTTTCCAGTTGGTCGGCGATTGTTACGGGGTGCTTCCACCGAAGTAACTCTACTTAATTTTCAGTATCTATCGATACTTCAGTAAGTACTACTTGTCACATAGCCGTAGTTCTTATCATACTCGTTACGCGTCTCTCCAGATAAAGTGAATTAGCAACCGATATGAATCGTATAGGCAAATAGGAAAAATAGTTACACTCGATTCCGATGCTTCCAAGACAGTCCTGACTCAATTGTTTGGTGAAGTACGGCAATGCTAACAGTACGTATGTCAATATAATTGAACAATATGTATAATGAATTTTGATCCCTAATTAATATTGTAAAGGATGTTTGTCTGATTCATCTGGATGATTGATCAATACTACAATGTATATTCATATTATTAATCTCAATGATATAATTAATATCGTATTATATATTCCTACTATTAATCTCGATGAATAATTAATACTGTATTTAATCTCGATGTGTAATTAATATTATTGGCACTAATGATTTTCCCCTTGATAGTGGAATTCAAATTGACACGCACTTTCACAAATCCTCTTCCTCTTTCGTTGATACATCTGGCGTTCAGATACTATCGGCACTATTACGTCTAAGTGTAATCTTCCTCAATGTTCTCATCTTATCAGAGTCTATCATAGGTACTACGCCAACGCACCAATTATCATCCTTCCAATCCTTGAATCGAAGCTTTCTCTCTAAGTTCTTGAACTTGTGCTCATTGCTTTCCAGTCTGTTTTCAGAATGTTACTACCAGCTCCTGATTCAGAAGATCTTGATATTTGGATACTGGTCTGGACGAAAGTGTACTGTTCCAAGCTTTCCTAGGTTGCTGATATTCTCGTCCAGAACGTGTAGAGCATTCTTCTGCCACAGTTGATTGCCTAATTTGCATAGCAATATCTAATGCAGGAATATCCGTTTCTGAAGTAATATCCGCCTTCTCTTTTGTACGGCCCAATGGAGTAGCCACACAATTTTTGATGTACTACAAAGAGAATATCTTATAATGACAGTAATAAGCCAATATCTCAGTAAACTGGATTATACTGACTAGCCACCAAATACACTGAGCTGCGAATAACCGATCTTCCTTCTCAATGCAGTCTAGCAATATGGATACTGTACACATAATTATGTTATATTCGTTATTGAACTTGAAATCGTTCATGGGGCGGGGGAACTGCGTTCAATCTTAAAAAATGATACTAATAGTGCTTGTAGAATATTATAATATAATAATAACTGAAAACAACAATTATATTGCAGCTTCTTCTTCGCAGGTGTTACAGGGGTGCTTAATCCCAATACTCAATATAACATTAATTGAACTAAGTACAACCACCTATCTAAGATACTCTTTCTTGCTTCGTCTTATCCTAAGACTCAACCTCTTGCACCACAGTTGCAAGAGCTTCCTCTCGAAACCGGTACCAAAGCCCGTCTCCTTGACAGATGTATATTACACCTCTCCGGGAAACAACCACTTCTCGGAATACTCCTCAAATGGTAGTTCGTTGGTGTTGAGATACCAAAGCGCCAGGTGGTTGATATTCTTCAGTTCGCAAAAACGTGAAACCAGCCGGTAAGTGTGGGTCACACATTGCTCATCCAAAGCAAAGAGAAGATTGCCAAAACGTTTGACAACTTGTTGCAGTGCATACTCGGATTGTGTCATCTGATGTCGAGGCATAGGTTGCACAGTCACATAAGGATAGTATTGACGAAATGGTAAAGTATTAAATTGATAGAATTCTTAAAAATATTTTACGATTGTCTGCGGTGTTCTGAATGTTGACTGCGGATTGCTGCTTGAGCTTGTTCTTCTCATTGCCGGAACAATGTCATCTGATTATAGTTCGCTTCGAGGGTTTGTACACCCATACGTCGACACTATGACTAGAATGCTCATGATAGTGTAATCGGGGTCTCGTCATGAAACTAATCATTCGCCCGGTGATATCATGCCCCGCATCCCAGTTGGTTATTGTGTTCATGCAATGTGGTTTTACAGCATTATGCTCTTTATAAGAATCAGGCCATCCATCGCATGATATCATGTCAGACAGTGTGTCAGATGAAACTTGAACTTAGACATCTTACTACCCGTTCGTTACAGTAGCTGGAACGTCTGCCAACAAATTAGCTGGTAGCGCTCATTGTAAATTAATGCCTCTCCTCAAGGCTGGTTGGCTTTAGGTCATGGATTTAATCGGTGACCAACCGATACTATGCCAACATAGAACTTGACGTGTCAGCTGGTATTGAATACGAGTCTGACTTTGCAATGCCTTCTAACTCAACCCAATGAGCAGGGTTGCTTTAGGCCTGATATCTTCAGCCAAGGTCATAATTCCCTCAGTCACGTCATGTATAGGCCGAGACCACTCTCTCTGGCCAGGGAGTACCCTGATAGTTCTTATCGCCTCAGGCAATGAGCCAGAGGTCCCACATACTCGCACATTGACTTTCGACTGCTGTGTTTGTTTGTCGGAGTAATCTCTAGTCCAATTAAACAAATCCCACTAGTATCTAGAATAAGAATGTGGTAGAAAACAATGCACTCGGCAGATGTAACATCTTTCGATCTGGCAGCATTGTTGTATCATCAAATAAAGATTCCCGTAGTATGTATCCTGTCAATGAATCCACTAAGTAACCAGACATACTGATCCAATCGACGCGCAACTACTATGTATTCTCGCTAAAGGACATAGTTCTGGATCACTTACAATGTCAAGAATAGGTGTTATGCATATCACGTGACTAGACCTACAGTGACTCAGTGGCATGTATTCATATAACTATCGCAAGTACCATTATCGCTGTTAAAGGAGAACCCCTAACATTGTCTCTGATAGCAACCATCATCTCCACAAATGTTGTTTCGGGCTCTCTGGTTGTCAGATCCGTGTTTTCAGTTTTCCTCATATCTTCCTGCTCCTACTTGATTGCTCTCTCTGCATCTTCAACTCGCATTCTTGCCAGAGTGGTTTCTTTCTCAACATAATCCTTGATCCATTGCTCTTTCTCTTCATTGTTTAAAAGGTGTGTATCTCGTCCTTTTTCCGCCTCAAGCTTCGTTTTGGATCGTAAGCTGCGCAATGACCCAAGGGCTCAGACTCGGTCTACTTCAAAGCCACAGGTGACTTCATTCGGTTGATGATGTCGGAGTGTGGAAGGCATTGTCAATTTGCCCAATTGGCCCACCGGAAGTGGCACAAAGTTCTCTCTCGGAGCATTGACCAGTGTATTTTGTGTTGACTTTATTGTTTGGCGAGATGTTGGATGTTGCAAGATATGGATGATATGGAAGCAAGCTGCATCTTGAATGTCAAGGTTGGTATGTTTGATCAACTTGAACAAAGCAAAATCTGTGTTTTAACTGTCACCAAAATGGGAATAGTTATTCTTAATGTACAACATAATTTGAATGTTAGCGTCGGTCGCATGTGATATCCAGGGGATGTTTTGAGACAAACGTAAGAAGACATCCTGTCCCTCAAAGAATTTCCTGTGTATATCTGACAATCGTGAGATTGCAGCTGTCATACACCTCCATTTATCTCTGTGATCAAATAACAAATATTGGAGCAACTTACTGCAAATCGCGGGACGGTGGGAAACCCCAGCAGGATTCATTTTGAGTACAATGCAAAAGTTGGCTGTTACTTATTCCATTCTAAATTGAGGCTAACTATATATTCCTCAGGACATCCCACTTCGTTTTGTTAACATCTTCCTCTCCTATTTGACTCCAGCACATCATGCCTACACAAACACCCCAGCCAGGTGAGAGCGGATCCAAATTGAGCCGATGGACAGGCGCTTTGTCCAATGCGTCACTCTCTGGCTCACAACACCAATGCAGACACCAGTTGGTCCACCATGATGCTGCCAATGTAGCCACCAAAACTATGGCCCAGGATGCACATTTCGAAATCATTTGTAAGATTGGAAGCAGCAATAATAAGGAGCAGCATTTGATTGGATGTGAGTATAGCCAAATCGTGGTAGACATTCATCAACACACCACGTAATGTACGCTGGGTATACATAGAGAGCTACATGACCAATGTATCGCTGCCCATAACGGGAAACTGCCATGGATGCCTAAGTATTGTGTCAGCAAAGACTGCAAAATCGAACATCGTGATGTTGTCAGCACTGTGATCTTCGCCGACGACTTTGGTGATAAGCATCCCCAAGAGTGGATCAACGAGGCTTTACTCACCTTTGAGGAGGATATGGAAGCCTATCCCCTGGGTCATAACTGGTTCCCAGACCATACGGTCCACCCGTGCAACCACCACGACCACACCCCAAAAATATCCATCAGAGTCTCTGCTTTTAATAAGGTCATCTCTAGTAGCAAATATAACTTTCTATCTAAACGAATTGTAAATTACATCAAGTGTGGCTTTGTCAACCCAGCTACCCTCTCCAGCTACCACCCCACCCCCTCTCACTGCACCACCACCCACCCCACCCCTTTACAGCTGATGGAACTGAACAAAATAATTCCTTTCATCATCGAGACACAGTGGCCGGTCACATTGAGTGCAAGCCCAGCGAGTTTTTGGTGGAGATTTCGTATTTTTTGAGGGACTGTTTCTCTGCTTCCAGTGGCAAACCCAACACCCCAATCGCTTTCCCTCCTCAAGATGGATTGGAAGGTGCCCACAGTCACAGCTTCGGTCTAGGGGTAAAGAGGTGTCCTCTCTAACGTTTGACTGGGTAGATTTGGCCTTAGTTGACTGTACAATCTGTGAGGTGGAAATTGGTCAAGACCAAGCCAGGATCAACCCCCAAGCACACTGCAGGTGAATCTCCTTATGTGTGATGGTGTTAGAACTCTGATTCATATCCTGGTAGATGAAATAGGCATTTGTGACCATGGTATCAAATACCCAGAAGAGCATAGGCCACCATGTGCAAAAGGAGGTGAGTTGAGTATCATAGTAGCTGCATAGTTGATCTGCTATATCTACACCACCCATGTTGTGATTGTAGTCATCAATGCAGAGAGGGGTCATCATCTGTTTCTCCTGCAAATCACCAAAGGCCTCCTGGGCCTTCTTTGCATTGGTGCTCTTCTTCCCTGGATGCTTTCTTATTCTCTCTTGCTGAGATTCAAAGTCATGTACAGTACGGAGAATTGTAACTGGTGCATTATCAAACCACAAATGTGCACCAACTAGCTGGCCAAAAAGGTTGACCTTAACGGTGAGTACTTTCAGGGCATGGTACTTGTATATTCCAATATCTTGCTTCAGAATTTTGAGTTCTGGAGGAAATCCAGCTGAAGAAGGGCGTGCTGTTCCACAGGCACCCATATGCAAATCATGATGCAATCTTCCTAACAAGGGAACTGTTGTATAAAAGTTATCCAGGTAGACTATAAAGTTCATGGTACTGGGGAGCATCCATAATAAATGGTACACAACTTCTCCTGTGGCAGTCAAGCCATCAGTTGATGGAACATGATCAGGACCAGCCTGGTTTAAGGTTGGATGGAAATCCCAGATGTAACCATGGTCAGCAAGGCAGTGAAACTTAAATCCTTGTTCGATGGGCTTGCTTGGCATCTTGTATGTGTCAGGAGACCGCCAAGTAGCTCTTATCATACATTCATCGAAGGAAATATGTGTTGAAGGCATGGAGTATTGCTGTGAACATTTCCGACGTTGGTCCAAAATACGATCAACTTTGCTGTGCCATAGTCGCCTTTCTGTTGGTGCTATCTTCGGGAGATCGGGAGTGGATACATGAAAGTACCTTTCAATCTCTTCCAATTGTGTTTGGCCCATATACTCACAAATAGGGTGGGTAGGATTCAGCCCATTATGCCTCCAGTAGTCCCTCACTGCAGGGGAACTATGTCCCCCCATATACAACACAATCCCCAACCAAACCCCTAGTTCTGATGTGGAGACCTCCTTCCACTTCCTACCACCCTCCAACTGTCGTTCACTGGCTTTAGCAGCTGCATATGCATTGCTGTGGGCTGCCATGTCTTCCAACATTGATGGTATCAAAAATAGGCTTAAAATCTCGAAGGGTTCTACTGTATGCTGATAACAGATCTTCGATAGTAGGGTGTTCTCAGCAGAATGTGGGTGATACCTTGGGATGATAGGGCGGAAGGTGGGAGGGTCCTGAAAGATCTTAGGTGTGGGAACTGGATTTGTGGGTCCGCGGGTGGGCGAGTGATTTTTCGTGATTCGTTGTTTTTTCGATTGTCCATGGTCCTTATATATTGTTGATAAGGGAAGTTCAATAGCAGTGCCTTCTCGATCTTCTTCGAGAGGTACAAGTGGGTATGAGCTATTGGGGTCCCACTGTTGCAGTATTCTGGTTGACATTTCTGTGTTTTTGAAGCACAAATCTGAGGATTACACCCCTACATAGTGTTAGCAACAGGTCCAAATTCCCGGGTCGAGTCCGGGTGCTGTTCCACCCAAAACTGGACCGTGGGAACGGGTCTTGCCAAACCAAAAACCCGGACCATCGGAAATGGGTCAGTTTTACCACCAACAACCTGGCATTTCAACGTCACAATTTTGGCTCCAATTAAACATATGAGTTCTCATCGTACCATAAAATGAGCAGTACGTACATTCCGCAGTTTTGGCCGCTCTTTCACCTCCCGCTGTCAGATTTGCGATCGGAACAATATTTGTTGAGTTGCTATCGAAAACCCACGATTTTCGCTGATAATATTCTGTTATTTGACAGCAATTAAACGAATATTGGTACGATCGCAAATCTGAAACTGGGAGGTTGCAAGAGCGGTTAAAACTGCATAATCTACTTATTCATCATATCATGATACATTGAGATCTCAGATTCGTAATTGGAGCGAAAGTTGTAGGAACCGTGAAGTGGGACTGCGGGGCGGGTACAACCTGGCGAAAAAACTGTGGGTCTAAGTCCGGTCCAGTAACAACCTCGCCGAGACAAAGCGGGTTGTGTTTTCGGCCAGGTCTGGAACCGAACTGAACCCAACCGCTGGTCAAAACCCGGACTGCAGGTCAACACCCGGACCACTGGTCAAAACCTGGACCGTTGGCGGATTACCTGGACCCATTGCCAACAGTACTCCTACATGAACAGCTCTATTCATTACTCCCTTAGTGTGGCAGATTCCCTAGACCTTGCCAGAATACACCTATAATACAATTAAATAGCTTTACAAATTCTCAAGTCATGATTCCATATTTTAGTTGAACCGCCATGGCTTCAGGGTGGGGTGAGCCCGTTGCCATGGCCCAAGCGGTCCAGTAATCGAAAGTTACAATCCAGGGGGTATGGTTGTGGTAGTAGCTGTATCTCATTGTTAGAAGCAGCAACTAATTTCTTGTAGGTTTTCAACATGTCTGCTACTATGGCAAGGCAAGGAGGTTGGGTACAGCTGGAACAGTCTAACATGTGCCTGGCATTGGATATAGCCAAAAGCAAAGGAGGGTTTTCGTGCGCCGCAATTGAAGGAATACAATATCACATCAACACACCTCCCACCGAAGTCCGAGAAGAGAAGAAGCGGGGAGTTGAGTTTGATGGTCATTGAAAGGTGAAGGCTGCAATACAAAGACACCCGGCTATGCTTCATCAACATCACATGGACGGCTGCCTTCTTTGCCAAAACGGCACCGCAAAGAATACACAGTCATGCTGGAGGTGCAAATCAATTGGTGCACCTCCACCCAACTGACACAGACAGCTGACTCCGGCACCTACACTACCTCTGCCCGGATCGTCACCTGCGCCACCTGGCCAAAATGAGGGAGCTTGAAGTTCCCAAATCAACAATTTGCCACCCAGATATGTCTATTCACATGCTCCTCTTCCTCGCACTCCATTTTCAATCTTGATGGATATCCCCAGGATAGTCAGCAGGATAAAGATTTCAATCCAGATATGCAGACTGATGAAGGAACACCCACTGGTCAGTACACTATCTGCTGTGTGGTAATGCAGCTGAAATTCAGTTTGCGGACGAGAGTAGCCTATTAAGCAAACCTGGACGTGAGGACGAGCATTGATGGAACGGAACATGATTTTTGAGTTCATTATTGTCTACAATTTGCGGACACTGTAAAGTATATTTTAAAGAATATATTTATATGTATTACTAAAGAACAATGTAGTGATCAAGGAGAAAGTAAATCAAAATGCCAGAAAGGCTGCCAAAACAATGTGAATGATATACTATGCCGAAACGAATAATTGCATATTGTGGATATGCTCGGGGCGAAATCAGCATCAAAGGAATGTCTACAATTTTGGGTGGTGAGTCAGGTAACTAAAAATTGATTTGTTCGTGGTTATACATGATCAAAATATTTGCCACCATTATGGGCAACAATTGTGGTGACACGCTCCCGACCACATCCTGAAAATGAGCGTCAACCGAGTGTCAATGATATTTCGTCTTGCATCCTGGGTAATCTGATTGGCAATAGGTTGCAGACAGTCATGAAGAAATCATGGGCTGCCTTTATAGGAACAAGAGATAGTGATACCCTCCCTGCCCCTTCTTGAAAATCAGCATCAACGGAGGGTCAACAATTTTTGGTCCTGCATGTTCGGTAATATGAGTAGCGCTTGATCACAACCAGCTATAGACAACGCCATGGCAGCCATTATAGGCAGATAAGGAAGGTATACTCCTGCGACCACCTCTGCGACAGTAACAACTTATTTTATTTACAAACCTACCACTGAGTGTTCATGAGCCATGCAGAGTATAAAGACAGTGAAAACGATATATATAAACAATAACGGCCACATTGCGCTGTGATTAACCATGATGTATGGCCAACAATCATTGATGCTCCGTTGATGCTCATTTTGAAGATAGGGCAGGTAACGTTTAGCTTTCTCTTTTCCTTACACATGCGGCCAATACTTCGTTAATGACTGTCTGCAACATATTGTCTCCCAGACAACCCTGGAAACACGGCCAACAATGGTTGACACTCCATTGACGCTCATATTCCGGATGCGGTACGGAGCATATCTAGTGTTAGCCACAGTTCTGGGTTGGAACCAACCCAAAGGCCCCGGTCCGGGTCAGAAACCACCAAGCAACCCGACCAATGTAAGTTGCGCCGGGTTGTTACCCGGACCAGACAGAAGGCCGCAGTTTTTTTAGGCAGGTTGAACCTGGACCACGGTTCCATAGTACGGTTCCTGCAATCTTTGCTCCAGTTAAGTTTTTGAGTTCTGATTGTATGGTGTCATGGTGAATACCCAGTTTGCGCTGTTGTACCAGCTCTTTCATCTCCCGGATTCAAATTTGCGATCTGACAGATACTCATTGAGTGGGTGTGAAATATGGGCAAATATTAAGCGAAATACGCGGGTTTTCGATAGCGACTCCATAAATATTGGTCAGATTGCCAATCTGAAAGCGGGAGGTGAAAGAGCGCCTAAAACTGCACAATCTAGGTATTGATCATGTCACGATACAATCAGAACTCACATACTTGATTGGAGCTAAAATTGTGCACTTCAGATGCCGGGTTTTTGTTGGTAAAACCAGCTGACTTGGAATGGTCCAGGCTTTCGTGTGCGAAGACCTGTTGCAACAGTTTGGTTCCGGTTCCAACCTTAACCCGAAACCATTCTAGCGGGTTGGAACTATTGCTAACACTAAGCATTTCTCAGATTGTTTTGATCATTATGGCAGCCAATATATCGAAACAAGGCAGCGACATGCCAAAGTCAATATTTTGCGATGGACAGTAGCATATCTGAATGCAATGATCAATAGTGAACCCCGAAACACAGAACAGGAGATTGGAACTGACCTGTCCAGTGAAACCCTGCAAAACCCGTGGGTTCCCCAGTACAGGTCCAGGTGTGGCCCACAAAAGGGCAGCAGGTCCGGTTTTGAGATGGGTGAGGAACCGAACCGACTCATTTTTGCCGTACAAATCAGGATCGCTGGCAGGTTACCCAGATCTATTGCTAACAGTGGACTTCTGCGGCAGCCTACCATTGCTCTGTTGACATTTGATCTTGACGTACCACACCAGTATTATTGAACTGATTGTAGCTTGCTGTACTCATAATCTCCCAGCCAGGGAGTCGGAAGCTCCAAGACTGTGCCCACGTCTCAGTCAATCAGACGCACCATGTCTAGGCCGAGACTGTTCGCTTAGGCCATGGAGTACCTGAGCGGTTCCAATCCTGACAATGGGAAGGGCTGGAAGTCCCGGATACTTACATATTGGCTATCGTCTGCCTGACACGTCAGTCGCTTCAATGCAGTTGATGTGTCTAGTCCCACTCAGCTCAGTTTACTAGGTGTGGTTGATAATAACTGGCACCTTGGCCCAAAGGCTTAAGCAAGGCCAAGATCATTGCATCATCAAATCAGATTCACTGTACTATGTGATCTTTCAACAAATCCGCTATTAAAAGAACTTCACTAACAAACCGACATGAGGCTCCTATGTTGTCCCGCTAAAGACCATAAGACTGGCTTATGTGAAGTATCTTGGATAGGTGTTATGTATGCCACATGACTAGACCTAGAGTAACTCCGTGACATATATCCATTCAACCACTTTAAAGTACCATTACCTCTGCTAAGGGAGAACTCCTAACAGTCATCTTCTTATGTATACTTGTCATATATTGACCATACATCTCCAAAGCTGTATTTTTAAACTGAATATTGGTAGGCCTATTGGTTCTCGGTTGGTATCTGTAATTAGGGTAAAATCGCAATACTTTTGTTGAAGAATGCTTGGAATTGTTGAATGCAATGTCTGCCATTGTCACCATTTCTGACCAATCATGTTGTTCATTATTACAATAATATCGTGAGTATCCTTTGATTACGTGGTGTATCCTTTCCATCTCTCAGTACGTTCGAGGGTGAAAAGTCATACTCATGGATCTCTGAATTCCAAGGTAATTATAAAAGTCTGAAAAATATTGACCATTGAAAGTTCTGTCGTGGTCCGATACAACGTCCTCTGGAAAACCATCAAATTTCCCAATGTTTTTCAGATATGCTTTCACCAATGTTGGTGAATCTTCTTTGGCTATTGGTATAAAGTGAGGCAGTTTTGTAAACCTATCCACAACTACCAACATATTCAGGTATTCTGATGACTCAGGTAAATCAGTAATAAACTCAGTAGATATATGAGTCCATGGTTTATTAGAAAATTTGAGGGGATGCTACAACCCATGCTTTGCATGCCTAGGTGCTTTGGTCTTCTGGCATTTGTTGAAGTTGTTGCAGAATTCCCGAACCTCATCTTCCGGCTTCGGTAAATCAAAATTTCGAGATATATGTTCCAACATTCTATCTCTTCCGAAATGTCGTGCCACATTCGAGTGATGTTTCAATCTCATAACCTTTTTCCTTGTGGCTTGTGGTGTATATATCCGTCCTTTCTTACATAACAGTTCATCCATATTGGTGTAAGTACTGTCGATGTTTCCTCTTTTCCCAACCGACTTGCAAAGGCTCAATATTGATTGTCCAACATGGCATCCTGTTTAATCACTTTGGTCTGTTCTGAACTCAACAGTGCTGTATCCAATGCTGTGATATCAATGTATTTCAAACTCTCATCATATATTTCCATATCTCCAATTTCTAACCATTGTACTGGTCCGAGCAGTGGTCTATCTATCACTGGTGTTGTACCTCCCTCTCGAGAGATGTACACCGGGCACTGTGATAAAATATCCGCCATTTGGTTCGACAACCCATCGCAGTATATGATACCAAAGGGATAATCTGGTAGGATGTGTACCCATCTGGCTTGTCTTCGGTTGGGTGTATTCTCTTCAATAAAATAAGAAAGAATTTGATGATCGGTAAATACCATTGTTATATGTTGGGTACTTAGGACATAATGTTTCTATTATTGAAGCGCATAAATTATCACTATCATTTCTTTATCGTAGACATTGTAATTACATTCTGCCGAAGACAATTTCCTGCATAGATGTTAAGGGGGTGCTGTAACCTAAGCAACTATACCACTAAGTATCCACTGATACTTATAGTAAGCACTAACTAACACTGCTGTAGTTCTTAGTTCATTCTTTTATGCGTATTTCCAAATAAAACGTATTGGTAACCTGAATAAATTGTACAAGCACAAGGGACAAATATGGACAGTCATATCAGACGCTCCCAAGTGGATGGCGAGTAAATCTTGTTGTGGTGTGATGAAATATTGACGATACATATGCGAATGACGACTTGTCAATGTAATATAATAGTATATTTAATCTTGGAGATTCAATGATATAGGAAGGTATATTCGTATAATGAATCTTGTCGATTAATTCATATCGTGGTGGAAATATGTTGCCCGTTCATAGTGCAATCTATACTGACACGTATGTTTGCAAACACACAGTCCTTGTCTCCTTGATAAATCTGGCTTTCGGATACTATTGGCAATATTATATCTTGTGCATAATCTCCCTCAAGATTATTATCAGGTATTCTTGTATTCCTGTCGAAGGCGATCCCTAGTACGCCTTCTCTATTTCTTGCTTTGTTTGCCAACACGTTGCTCGAGCTCCAAAAGAGAAGGTTCCTTGTATTTGGGTATATTATTAAATACTCGTCCTGACCTGGTCGTATTCAATTGTTTTTGATTATTGCATTGGCACGTTCTCTGTAAATCTGGTTGTTGTAGGTCTTCCTTGATACTGGAATTAGAACCAATATCTAAACAGGAAATATCGGATTCCAAAACTAAATTCTCTTCCGTTATATCTCACTGAAGTGGCGTAACCACCAAATCTGCAATGTAGTCAGAAGGGAATATCTTATAATGCCAGTAATCAATTAATATCTCAGTGAACCGGATTATACTTGCCAGCCACCAAATACAATTTGCGGCAAATTATTAATCTTCTCTTTCGAACTGGTCCAACAGTGAGGACAATGCACACAGGATTACATCGTACTCGTTATTGAACTTCTGCTCTGGCATGGGGCGGGGAACTGCGTACAATCCTAATAGATAATACAAATATACTTGACAATGATAATAATAATATTTAAGAACTAAAAACTTAATAACATTTCAGCATCTCCTTTCGCAGGTAGGTATCCTTGTTTGTTCGTGCTTCTTGTGCCGCCTCTTTCAATGCCGGAGCATTGCTGTCTCTTTATAGCTTTTTTGCATTTTGCTTGATTGGTTTTAAAGAGTTACTCTCCCTCAAGGGCCATCATCAATCAATCTAGGATTGAAATGATTTCATCTGTCATATCTTAGAGTACTCCTAAATGAGCTTTTGATCTCTCTTGATAATGACCATGCTTCCGAATGGTTATCGTGTTCTTGTGTGATTGGTTTTAAAGCGCTCTGCTCCCTCTCGGGCCATCATCCGCAATAAGACGAAATCAAACAGTAACTTCAACTTAGATATCTCGCAACTTGTATATTGAAATAGTCAAAACCTCTCCTCGCCTGACATGGTTATTTGGAGGGCTTTTAACCAGATTGCTTAAATGAATTAAGATGCAGCCTCACCATTCAGGCTATTTGGCATATCTGCTTCAGAGGCTTACATGGCGACCCACCATTGCTCTGTTGACTGTTATCTAGACTAACCACCCCTTCGGGTTCTCAGGTCTTATTAACTCTGCCTTGCACCTCAGATAATTAGAAACACCATGCTATGGTTGAGACTGGTCTCACTAACCGGGGAGTGCCTGAGTTGTTCCGCTCCATGAAGGATTGGTTCAAGATCCCACTGAATTGCATATTGGCTATCGTCTGCCTGACACGTCAGTCGCACATAGTGCAGTCGACGCATCTAGTCCCACTTAGCTCAGTTTAGTAAACCTGGTGAGAAATATTTGGCATCTCCAAGTCTTGATTACTTGTGACTGGCCAAGGTTATTGGGTTATCAAATCAGATCTTCTAAATAAGAACTTTCAATGAATCCGCTGGCAACGAGGCTCGCTTGCTATCAAATCGACGTGAGGCATTAATGAAATCCTGCTAAAGACCATGCGTCAGGCCACTTGCATTTTGTCTATACTTGGTGTTTTGTATACTGAACAATATAAGTATAAAGTGTTCCGACCTTATGCAAGTACCCATACCTCTATTAAGGGAGAACCCCCAACCATAGAAATGCACATGGATGAAAGTTTTCATCTTCAAAGTTTTCAGACAAATCTGCTACAATTGCGATGTCAGATGCATCTGTCTCAACCATCACAGGTCTATCCCGATCAAAATCACTAAGTATTGGCGTTTTTCTGGATGTTAACACAGTTGTAATCTTTGAAAATGCTGCTTCCTGCACTTTCCCAAAAACAAAATCTTTTCTGTTGTCATTAAGTAAGTCCGTAATTGGCGGCACTAATAGCGCGTAATTTGAAATGAATCTTCTGTAAAAGTTCCATAAGCCCAGTATTGGTTGTGTCTCTTTTTCACTTGTTGGTCGTGGCCTATCAACTATGTCTTTCACTATATCAGGGTACATTCGGATTGACTTTCCACTAACAATAAACATTCAAATGGAGGTTTCTGTTTGATCAAAAACACAATTATCAATCTTGACACACATAATATTTTCCAATAACAAATCGAAAACTCGTCCAACTTGTGTTACATCATTAGGAATGTTCACAGATCCATGCTTAGTGTTAACACCAGTTCCGGACCGTAGCTGCGGGTCCCGGTCTGGGTCGGAACCAAACCGTTGTCAAATTGACGGTCCGGGTCGTCAATAAACCCGCACAGTCAATTCGGGGACGGTTCGATTGAAATCAACAACCCTTCTGAATTGGGTGGGTTGCCAGCGGGTTGTGCAGCGGGTCCATTTGTAGATTTGTATAGTGCTCTTGTTTTTGCTGCCTGATAATTGTATTTTACCAAAACCGCTTATTCAACACCTAATAATCACTTTTTGCATATTTTGCAGCTTGCAATATCGATTATTTTGGAATCAATATTTCTCCTTCTAAATTGTGTATTGTTGCCTAGAAAGCGGTCTATACATCTGTTATAAGCTTTGATATTCGCGTGATGCCATGATTACCCTGTATGCAAGGCCAAATATTGTTGACCCTCTGTTGACGCTCATTTTCATGATGGGGTAACAACGTTTTCAGAATGGGGACGTGACTGTGTCGCATCCTTTTTTGCCTTCAAAAGCTGCCAATAGGTCGGTTATGTATAACAGCGAACAAATCAATTTTCAATTACCTGGCTTACAAGACTAAAAATTGTTGACACTCTGTTGACGCTCATTTTCAGAATCGGGCAGAGACCGTGCACCTTCCTCTTTTGCCAATAAAGGCCGCTAATACCGCTATTATACTTAACTACTACCAAACGACATTTTAATTACCTGACTTACAAGACCAAAAATTGTTGTTGCTGCATTGATGCTCATTGTCATGATGCGGTAACGAAGATATCCTGCACTGTTTGGACTGAAAAGGCAGCCAGTACATAGTATATGAAATATTGCGAGACATTGCCATTCAGATAACCCGAGAGGCATAGCCAAATATAGTCGATGCTCCATTGACGCTCATATTCAAAAGGGGGCAGTGACCGTACCACATACCTATTTGCCGATAAAGGCTGCCAAAATCTGTTTATAACAGTGTGCAACAATATGCAACTCAGATTAACAATGATGCAAAACGAAAAATCGTTGCCACTCCGTTGATGTTCATTTCCAGGATGGGGCAGGGAGCGTGCAGATATCATTTTAGCCTATAAAGGCTGCCAATACTTGCATTATGTCTAATAACGTTGATATCAAGTTTTATTTACCAGACTTACAACACCTACAACAGTTGATGCTCTGTTGACGCTCATTTTGCCACAGGCATATCCGCAATATGCAATGATTCAATTTGGCACAGTTTATCATTCATGATGTTTTGGCAGCCATTCTGACATCTTCATGTACTTTGTCCATGATCACCACATTGTTCTTTAATGATACATATAAATATATCCTTTAAAATATACTTTAAAGTGTCCGCGAATTGTAGATTATAATGCATTATACATCCCGTTCCTTTCAATCAATGCTCATTTCAACTGACATCTACGTTCAATAGGCTGCTCTTGTCTTCAAAATGTATTTTAGCAGCATTCAGACACAGCAGATAGTGTACTAACCACATGATGTTCTTTCATCGGTCAGCAATTCTGGATCAAAATTTTTATCGATTATGCTATCGTCGGCTAATGCATCGAGATTGACAGATTGATTCTTGGGAAGAGGAATACATGAATCCGCATTTGCGGCTGGCAAATTGTCAGTTTGCAATGTCTGGGTGCCCTGAATGGGACCAGGTGGTGCAGGCAGCATTCCGGGCGGAGATGGCGTTCCAGGTGGAGATGGCGTCGGATCTGGAGTCCGATGTCTGCGTCAGACTGGTGGAGGAGCACCCATTCATTTTTGCCTCCAGCATGTCTGGGGATTCCTTGCTGTGCCGTTTTGGCAAGGAAGACAGCCATCCGTGTTGTTCTGATGAATCATAGCCGGGTGTCTTTCCATCGCAGCCTTCACCTATCTATGCCCAGGAAACTCAACACCCCGCTTCTTCCCTTCTCTGACTTCAGCCCGAGGTTTCTTGATTAGATATTGCGTTTCCTCTATAGCGGCGCACGAAAACCCGCTTTTGGCCATTTTGGCCATGTTCAATGCAAGGTGCAAATTGGACTGTTTGAGCTGTACCCGACCTCCTTGCCTTGCCATTGTTGCAGACATGTCGAAATCCTACAAGAAATTAGTTGCAGCACCTAGTAATGAGATTCGGCAATGACCACCACCAAATACACTTCCGTAGCCTCCTCCAAGGTGATTAAAGCCTGTTGTGTCCACTTTTGGGGACGCTTATCACAAAATTCATCGGTGAAGATCCCTGGGCTGATGACAACATGATGTTCGATTTCGCGGACGGTGCTGACAAATGCCTTGGTGGACCCTTGAGGTTTCCCGTTACGGGCAGAAATGAATTGGTCACAGAGCTCATTACGTATACCCCCTGTATATTATACGGTTAGTTGACCATTATTTATCTTGATATGAATATACTCTCATCCCATTGCATGCTGTTTCTTATTCTTGCTGCCTCCAGTTTTACAAACGATTTTTAAAAGTGCATCCTAGGTCATAACTTTGGTGGCCGCATTGGCTGCATTGCTGTGGACTAACTGGTGTCTGCATTCTTGCTGTGTGCCAGAGAGTGACATATTGGGTGTAACACCTGTTGATCTGCCTGGTTTGGTGCTGTTCTCACCTGGCTGAGGTGTTCGTGTAGCCATGATTTGCTGGTGTAGAATAGGAGAGGAAGATGATAATGAAAAGAAGTGGGAAGTCCTGAGGAAAATACACTTCACTACGAGTCAAAACGAAAAAAGTAACTGCCAACTTGCACGGTTCACTCAAGTTGAATCATGCTGCATTGGATTGCACATTGCCAGGGATTCGAACCGTTCCGCGATTTGCGATAAGTCGGTCCGATGTTGTTTGTGTGTTTAAAAGGATTGATAGAGGTTCAGGACCTTCGAAATCTCATGATTGACTGATATAAACCGGATATGCTTCACGGGAAAGGACGTCTGGTGAAGTTTGTCTCAAGAAATCCCAGGGATCGTATATGAAACTGACACTAAAACCGAGTCACACTGTATTGTTAGCATAAATATTCCCATTTTAGTGATGGTCAAAATGTTGATTTTGCTTATTCAAGTTGATCAAACATACCAACGTTGACATAATGATGCAGCGTGCCTCCTTATCGTCCAGATTTTGCAACATCCAACATCCCGCCCAGAAACAAAGTAAACACGAACTACTATGGTCAACGCCCTGAAAAGTACTTTTCACCACTTCCAGCTGGCAAATACGGCATATCGACTAACCGATCCACACAACGACGTGATCAAGCGAATCAAGGCAAGAGCGGCTTGGAAGCTGAAAGAGTCTGAGCCCTAGGTGCATTGTGTAGCATGCGATCCAACATGAAGTTTGCGGCAGAGAGAAGACAAGAAACAAACTTTTTAAATAACAAGGAGAAGGAGAAATCAATCGAGGATTACGTGGAGAGAGAAACTGCTGTGGCAAGACAGCGAGTTGAGGATGCAGAGACAGCAATTCAGCAGGAGCAGGATGATATGAAAAGTGCTGAAAGCGGGGGATCGACATCCAGGGTGTTAGGGGTTCTCTCCTGATAGCGGTAATGATACATGTTTGACTGAAGCAAGTACACTTGACTACCATTCGGAAGTGGATACCATTAGTCATGAAGCAAAACACCTTCTTGCGTATCAGCTCATGTTACCAGTCAGACGGCCTTTAGCGGGGTTACATCTGAACCGTATGTGATGATTTGATAAGAGCAGACTTATCAAGCGGATTCGCAAGATGATGCAATTATGTCGCTATGGCCGGGATTTGAAAAACAATCAGCGGTGCGCATAATTATTAATCACACCTACTCAACCTTTGATAGCGGGACAACACATCATGACGATGGAAAGTCGGGTGTGCAGCACGCGTCATACAATGAGCGATTAAGAGGGATCGTCGCACCCTATCTCTCAGAGATAAGGAATAATGCGCACACTCCCCGGATCACGGAAGTCTGGATCCTAAGCTCGTAGTGCGTGAGGGATTTTTGGCATTGGCTGACGATAAGAGGCCTGAAGCGACCCTGCTCATTGGTTTGAGTTAGTATGCATCGCAACCCGAAAGGGTGTCATAATCTACGTTGGCAGAGTATCGGTTGGTCGCCGACGTAAATCTCTGAAGCATTGCCGAATAGCCAAATTGGTATGGTGAGGCATTAATATCCACGCGATATTAATACGATGCAATAAAGCACTGATCAGTCCATGTTGACGACAGTGTTCCAACTACTGAACAAACGATAAGCAAGATGTCTAAGTTGAAGTAAGAGTCGACGCTAAGTGCGTTTGATATCATGCGACGATGACGGAAAGTCGCGCATGCACACGATAACCTAAGGGGAACTCGTGGTGAGTCTCGGGACAGTATCCCGAGATAAGCTATCAAGCAAACTCAGTAGTCATAGTCGTAAAAGTAGCGGCCAAACATGAGCCAGCGAAAAGACTATAAAAGACTCGCATTGTCTCCCCGACAATGAAAGAACCAAGCTCTAGCAGCAATCCACAGTCAGACAATTACCAGCGAAGAACACCTTAAAATATTATTAAGATTTCTACACAAAAACTTCATCATTACTTCACTACTCCAAACAAGTGAATTCTTCATATATGTTTACCTTGAGACAATCGAAGAGACGCACGGCACACGATTATCTCGTTCAACAATTAGGAGAACTGTTTCTCTATTACGAGGAAACCAGGAATACTCCTGGTCAATACTGGACCTTACACTCAGCCGAGATTCTTGGCATCACGTACGACATTTGTCGATTCGTAAACGAGGGGCTGTTACCTTTCGAGGAACATATCGATACGAACCTTATACACGATCAAACGGAAAACGGGGATTGTTTTTAGAGGGAGCTCTTGTATAAGGACAAGAGGTTGAGTCTTAGGATAAGACGAGGAAAGAAAAAGAAGTTTAGTTAGGCGGCTGTATTTAAGTTAATAAAGTGTTTTATTGAAACGTGGCTTAATACCCCCGTAACACAGGGAGCCCGGACAATCGTTTGAGGAGATGTTGGATGCTATCAGAGACAGTCTGAGCGATCTTTCAAGTTCAGACGATGAGGAGGATGGGGAAGATGATGAAGATACAGAGCAGGGCAAGCTGAGCGAAGATGATAAACCCGGCTAGGTGATGGGCACAATCTCGAAAACGGTACAGCAGAGCATGGGGAGATTTTGGCAGAAGCAGATGAAGCTGGACGAATTGACAGAACCGGAATGGGCGGACGCGGTCGACTACATCCATGAAAAAGATATGAAGTACGGCACGACCGAATTGAGAGTTCCGGCGGCTGTCAAACCGCATACGAACGACAACCCAGCAAATCCTTCACCCACAACATTTGGAGAGCTTACGTAGTCTCATGATATCATCCCCGGAATATCGCGAATGCTGCAAGCGACTTTGCGACCAGGAAGTGGTCATCTGAGGCTAGGCTCTGGGAGACCGCAGTCAAATACACACATATTGTCACTTCCGCCTGAGGTGGAGCCTAATTCGTCACGGATTAAGAAAGCGAAGCCTATTGAACCCGTAAGCCTTTACCACTGCATTTTCCCATCTAGCTAGTCACAATATAGAAACCGGATTCGGACGAAGAAATGGTGACAGTACCTGCCTCGCCGGAAGAATAGATAGGCAAATTACTATTTTTGACGTTGTATCAAGTCGAAAAGCAATTTGTGAACCTATTTGCTATGTGTCAGCTGTTACTTGATTTCAGTGACCAAACTGTGAGACATGATGATTTGTCTGTGCATGTGCAAGGGTGGTACATACCATGCGAAAGTTCTAGTGTCAAAATTTAGCTGCAAGATAACCAATAAACTCCAGAGCGCTCTTACGGTTACTGTTAAGTGGGAAAGCACAAACTAAATTCGTGACAAAATTGACTAATAAAATTTAAGTGAGTGATGTCATAGGAGTTATAGAAGGAGCGGACAGTGCGCAATACGGATCTGTCTGTATGACGACGGTCATGCTGCATTCATCCATGCATCCAACTGCATAACTTTCCACTCAGACCTGGTGCACATGGTTGAGATTTCGAAAACTGCTTATGGTACGTCATGGAAATCGAGGAACAGGAGCTGGATCCGGACAGGTGAGCCAGTCGGGCTATAATAGTCAAAAATTAGCGTATAATCAACATACCGTGAATTGCGGGCCGAACGCGCGGGAATGCTCGCCAGCTACGTCATCCATCACCCAGATACCATGTCTGGTGGTGGTTCTGAAATTTAGAGGCCACGAAGGTTCTGGATGCAAATGATCATACACAGAAACAATTCATTGGCTCTCAATGATCATTATTTCATTCATATCATACAGTCATTGAACATAAAATGATGGTTAGGATTTGTTCAATGTAAGCCTCAACGGAGCATCAATGATTTTTGATCTTACACTTTCAGAGATTATACATGCTGCATAGTCCCATATTGCAAAAGAGAAACAATTGGGCGTCTTTTAAACTGAAAAGGTAAGCGGCACACTGGTTGCCGCATCATAAAAATGAGCGTCAATGGAGCGTCAACAATTTCTAGACTTGCAACATGGATAATCCCAGGGCTATTGATCGAAATCGTCACATAATAATCACATTGGCTGCCTTTCTCGGCAAAAATGATGCAAACGATATCGCTGCCACCTCCTAAAAATGTGCGTCCCCGCAGTGTCAATGATTATTGGTCTTGCATCTTGGAAAATCCAAGCCGTGTGCAAAGACTTTGTGGCATAACCAATACGGTGGCCGCCATCATAGGCAAAAACTGTAGTGCGCATATTCCTATCACCTCCTAAAAATGAGCATCAATGGTGCATCAACAATGTTTGGTCTTGCATCTTTGACAATCAAGGGTCTGTGCAACTGTATCACACCATAATCATTGTTTTGGCTGTCTTTAGAGGCAAATATGTTAGTAACAATATCACTACCGCCTCCTAAAAATAAGCGTTCATGGCAATGTCTCACAGGTTTTACGTTTTTCTTGCTGGTTGCTCTAGAGTCAATTTTTAAGAACCAGCAGCTTACTTTACTATATGATAGCTTTTGACTGTCACTCAACTCGAATTACAGAGCGATCAGATTCCTAACATCATGTCCAATTCAGAATCTATAAACACCTCGTGGCTAGAGGTTATAATATCTTCCAACAATAAACGTGTCTTTATTCGTGATTTGAATGACCTTACCCTCCAAATCATATTTGATGCTTGGTGGACTTCTATGAATGTGGACTCGAAGCTTTCAATTGCTTGGAATAATTCTAAATATGCCCCTTCATGGCAATTCAATTTGCCCTGCGGAATTGAGGAGACCGGCAGCCCTGCCATTATATGTATCATTTGTCACCAAGTTCTTCGTCATCCATCAGAACATGGTACCAGCTCAATGGGGAAACACTTGCTGGCAAAAGAACGCATCACAAAGTTAAACGAATTAACAGAGTCAGAACGATCTGAATTGACTAATTTAACATTCGATGAAACAGCTTTCGCTATACTGAAGAGGCAAGGAACTCGAGGAATTGCACTCATAAGGTCCCAATTGAAATTATCATCTGACATCTAGACCTTAGCCATATTAACTGTGATGACAGACAAAACGATCCAAACTGGCTGATAAGGACTTTGAAACTGCCCAATTCCACCGAGACACCTGGAATCGCTACCTCATGTTGGGATTTGTTTCAGCTCACCTTCCAGGGAACACTTTATCACACCTCGAGCTACGACGGCCATACAATGCACTATGCAGTGATCCTGTGCTACCTTCCCCAGCACTCTTAGCGACATTTGCCGGAGGGAATATGCACTGACAGTGGATGCTATCAAGAAGCAATTGCCATCAAGAAATAAAGTTACCTTAGCTTTAGATAGGTAGACATCAACAAATGAATTGGCCATAACATTGGTCATTGCTTACTATATGGATCGAGATTGGGCATTGCGTGAAGTGCAACTTGGGTTCGATGAGGTTGATTACCACTTCTTTTCCTATTACAAAAGCTAACTGAGGATAACAGGTCAAGGGTCAACATACTGGGGCAAGGCTAGCCATACATTTGAAATAGGTTCATTAGTGTTTTGAGCTTAGCGACGGCAGTTTACTTGGAATTACGACAGATAAAGCTTCCTCAAATTACTCGATGTCCTGCGAACTACAGTCAACACTTGAAGACTCCAGAATTGAGTGGCCTGCTTTGCGAAACCACATACCATGTATAGTCCACATCATTCAGCTTGCGTTAGGTGCAGTCATGAGCAGTCTCGGGGTAACAGGCCGCACGAAGTCATGGGAAGCCCATGAGCGCGATCAACAATTTGGAGAGAATGAAAGCACAGACATTGGGAAGATTTAAAGACTTCGAAACGAAGGCAATGCTAGAATCAACAAGGTGTCAGCCATGAAGCCAGGTTTGGCGAGGATAATCGAGAAAGTACATATTTGAACAATTTTTGAAAGTACTGAAACTGACCTTTGAATAGCAGCGAAAGCTTATGGTATTGATTACGTTGACACCTGGTCGTTGAAACGAGTTCATTGACTGTCAAAAAGCCAAAGTCCGGATCGCAGTACTACCCATTATGGATGTGAGAATGTGTTGGAACTCGACACTGGAGTTGCTCGAGTGCGCCTACCGATCACATGAATTCACACCAGAGTGGCTTAGAAACCCAAAATACAGTGATTACCAGCCACTCTTCACAACACAGGATGAGTGGACCATTGTCAAGTATGTCATGGAAGTGTTACAGCCATTACAGTACTCGACCCTGTGGATGTCGAAATGGCATCCCATTCCTCTGCATCACGTCATCGCTGTATTCAATGACATGTTCGATCATATGGATGGCGTTATGCATGCTCTGGCTATGAAGAAGCCCCAATGGAAGGAAGACTTATACTTCGCCATGAAGTTTGCGCGACAGTAGCTGTCCAAATATCATTCTGCAATAACCCCAACGACCGGTCTGCGTCTCATTTCAGCTCATATTCTTGATCCTTTTCAGAAGCTGCGATCATTTAGAAAACGAGACAACGGAATGCATATCAATCCTGATGACAAGACTTCTTATACCACGCATTATGAGGAGGGGTTTCTGAAGTATGTGGAGAAGGAATACCGTGCCAAACACCGGCAACTGTTAGTCAATAAACTCGAAAGACTTGTGAGCAACAACCCCTTCCCCACAACGGCTTCTGGATCTGGTCAATCTTCTTTTGATCCATATTATTTGTCCAGCGATGATGATGAACTCTAAACACCAAAAATTGTGGGCAAACTGACACCCGGATGCAGTGATCGCGCAGCACACTTATTGACATCCGCAAGGCTCTTTTTGAATTCACCGCCTGAAGCGCCAAAGAGCTGGGGGCAAGCTAATCCAAATCGTAATGAATACCACTCTGACCCCAATGAAATCAGTAGTACATTTTGGTTGCCTGATATTACTTACTGGTGGCACCAGCGAGAAGAACCATGCTCAATGTATGCCGGTCTGTCCAATGTGGCACGCAATCTATTTTCTATAATACCACATGGTGTTAGAGTGGAGGCCTGTTTTTCTCTTGGGCAAGTCCTTATCGGATGGAGGCAGTCGAAACCCATAGGCGAGACCCTTTGCCAAAAAGTCGTTGTAAGACAGTATGCACGAGCGGATAACGGGATATTGGCGGGCATTGATTCTGTATTGCATACGACCGAAGCTGCAAACGATATAGAACTGAACAGAGAAGCAGAGGAAAGAAAATTGCACAGAATGGCCAACGTCCACAACTTGTTGCAGGTGTGGCACGACAGCCAAAACCTCCATGCTACACAGAAGGAATCTCATGCTCGACACAAGCAGATGAGTGCTATAGGATACATTTCGGATACTGAAGAGATCATTAACGCATCCTGGACAAACTGTCAACTTGATGGTGCTGCTGCATTTAAATTGTCGCAAAGATCACCTTAGCCACCAGCTTTGTGTGCAAAGAACCTGCTTGGAGGACGAACTCAAATATTGAATTTACGCCGAATCAGGAAAATAAACCGACATGTGGCGGAAAGTGATGAGAATAGCACATCCAAAAGCATCTCCAATACTGAGAATTGGCTTTACTGCAATAGTGACTTCAATAACCCAAATGTAAGCGAACCTGACTGGGAGGCAGACGATGAGTCAGATTTTGAGCAAGACAATGTCATCAACGATCCAGAAACCCCACCGCAGCACGATGGGTGTGCCACACCAAATGTTCCTGGATTGATTCGGCTATCACCGAGGTTAAAGAAAAAGGCTGAAATGTTGATCGTGACTGTCAGTCCGATGGAAATGAGAAGGAATAAGGGAAACCAGAAAAAGCAGGACAGCATGGGTCAATGATGTTTCACCTGGATAGATATGTTGCTTGGCCGAGAATTTCACATAGAGAAATATTTTGGGAGAATAATGAGCAGTCCGATGTAAATATTTATTCGTAAACTGTAATACAGCTGGCAAAATGCACATTTCAGCGTGATATATAAATTTCAATATAATGAGAGCGACCTGTGCAAGAATATTACTGGGCCTAGCTTCGCCATGGGCCCTTGCTAAATCAGTCCAAACGGCAGCTAATAAGCCGAAATAATTATGAATACAATTATTGCTGTCAGCAGATGGTGACTAGGCAATACATTAAAATGAGCGTCAACGGAGCGTCAATGATTTTTGGTTTTGCATCATTCATAACCAGAGTTGTGAATGGTTGCAGGCTGTCATAAATGCAGTATTTGCTGCCATTATAGGACAAAGAGAAATCGACATGCTCCCTGCCCCATCTGGAAAATGAGCGTCAACGGAGTGTCAACGATTTTTGGTCTTGCATCTTCAGTAATATAAGTGGCGCTAGATCATAAGCATCTATATACAGTGATTTGGCAGCTTTTATAGGCAGATAGGCAAGGTATATTCCTGCGACAGCCTCCCAGACAGTAACAGCTTATTACATTTACAAAGCTGCAACACAGTGTTTGTTGGGCATTGTAGCCTATAAACACAGTCAAAAGTTCGTTTATAGATAATACCGCTCACATCGCGCTTTCATTAACCATGATGCAAGGCCAGAAAGAGTTGACGCTGTGTTGATGCTCATTTTCAAGATGGGGCAGGGGGCGTGTTGCTTTTGTTTTTACCTATAAAGGCAGTCAATACTACTCTTGTGACTATCAGAAACCTGTCGCCACTCAGATTACCCAGAACTCAGCACCAAAAATCGTTGATGCTCCGTTGACGCTCTGTTTAAGGATGGGGTGGGCAGCGTTTCTCTCATTGTTTTCGTTCTACAGGCTTCCAATCAGTTGAAAAATGACAACGATGTACAAACATCTATCTTTTGGGATTAACATTAGGATATCTGAATGCGACCATGAATAGAAAACCCGAAATGCAGCACTGGAGATTGGAACCGACGGGTCTCGCCACACCCAGCAAAACCCGCAGGTTAACAGGTATGGGTCCAAGTTTGGCCCACCAAGAAGCAGCGGGTCAGGTTTTTGGATGGTTCTGGACCGGAACCGACCCGTTTTTCCAAGCCAAATGCGGACGGCCGGCGGGTTACCCGGACCCTTTCCTAACACTATCCATGGTCATGAAAGATCACTCGTTGATGTTGTCATGTGGCAATTGATCAAGCTCCAACAATTATAAGCCTGCACTATCGCCACACCAATGACTGCCATGCATAAATCCCTAGACCACTTCATCATTACCCACCCTCGAGTGTTTTCACAGTTGCAATTGAGTGTTATTACAGTCCAAACGCACATTGCTATATTCTCTATGGACAAAGACAAAGAATGACAACAGCCATCGTCACCACATCAGCAAAATGTAAATCCGTCCGGAAGCCATACGCAAACCTCCCAGACACTCTGGTAGCCCTCACCAGTAATTCTAAGTACTTCCAGATGCTCCCAGCCTCTCCTGGAGCTTTGCAATGTATTCTCAGACTCTACAAGAGCATTCTCAGGTGCTTCTGTAAGCACCTGCAGTTATGGAGGTGCATTCAAGATGCTACGAGATTTGACCGTTAGAATAGTCAAATTGTGGAGGCGCTGGGACTTCAGCGCAGGTCTGCGGGAGAGATTGAGAGCAGCTGAGACCTCAGTACAAGTCCACGGGAGACTGAAAGAACAGCTGCGACTTTGGCACAAGCTCTACAGGAGACTTGATGCCATATTCTGACACCAGTGGTTCATAGAGTTCCACAACCACAAGGCATTTCGTCTATCATATTCATCTTTGTTACAGTCACAAGATTTGCTATAACACAATATGGCATGTATCATCTAAATATCAATATATATACATACGGAGATACAGGGATAACAGCGATGGACTCAGCGACAGGAAGTATATATTTGGAAGACCCCGGGGTAGATAGACATCATCTCATTATACCAAATACACACTCTATCTTTCCCAGGCCTTGGTGTCGTGAACTGTGGCCAAGCTTTCATAGATCCACGCAGTTTGTGTGGTTCCTCACACACTTTTGTCAAGCGTTCATAGATCCACGCAGTATGTGTGGTTCATCATGGCCGGGTGTCTCTTCATATCCTTTCACCTTCTTCCTATGCTGCTCAAGTCAGAACCGCTCTGTCTCACAAATTCCCTTCGGATGCCATGTGAGGTGCAGCAGAGTGTTGATGATAGGGTGTCTGTCTTCTAGCTCAAGCATTTCACCACACCATGATCAACTGAACTTAGAGAGGCACTCTGAGGCCATGATCGAGTGAGTTTGGAGATGCACTTGGAGGCCGCGATCCTGCGAACTTGGAGGCCATAATTGACCGAGGTTTGGAAATACTCCTGGAGGCTGTGATCAAGCAGTTTGGAGCTACACTTGGAGGCCGTAGTCGGGCGAGTTTGAAGATACAATTGGGGGCTGTGATTGATTGAGTTCAGAGATGCACTCCGAGGCCGTGATCGAGCGGGTTTGGAGATACACTTGGAAGGCAGTGATCATGCGAACTTGGAGGCCGCAATCAAGCGAGTTTGAAGATACACTTGGGGGCTATGATCGAGCGAGTTTGGAGACACACTTGCGGCCCGTAATCGAGGGAGTTTCGAGATGCACGTGGAGGCCATGATCAAGTGAGACTGGAGCAGGACTTGAAGGTGGTCAATCTGGAAGAGGTAGTTCAGAAGGGACGCGCGATGGAAGCCGAGACTCTATTCATTGGTCAACTCTTAATTGTGGGCATGTAGAGAATTGAGTATAAGATGATCTGCCGAGAGATGAGAGACTGGCCGGGAGCGGGAGACAGTCGATGTTGGGATGATGCAGTACGCGGTGTATGCAGTACTCAGTATATGCTGTTCTCGGTGTATGCTGTACTTGGTGTATGCCAGACTCGGTGTATGCTGCACTCGGTGTTAACTCTTCATCATGGCATGGTGAGATACAGAGGGATGACTTAACTTCGTATTCTTAGGTGATGGTAGAGTTGAGGATGAGAAAGAGAGAGATGAGAGAGGATGGGACAAATCATAATGAGAAACTAGGACTTAGGAGAATTTTGTTTGTGAGTCAATTTACCATCCCCGATACCGCAGGTACAAGTGCCAATGCGATGTGTGATAACACTGATATGAGGTGTGCCCGCCCCAATCAGGCAAGTCATACCCCTGATTTTTCATATCCGCTTGTATTGTCCACATTGTTCTCATCTTCATCCCCATCTCCCTCTTTCTCGTCCACAACTCTACCATCATTGCAGAACACAAAGTTAAGTCATCCCTCTCCATGCCATGATCATGAAGTGACACCAAGTACAGCATACACCAAGTACAGCATACACCAAGTACAGCATACACCAAGTACAGCATACACCAAGTACAGCATACACCAAGTACAGCATACACCAAGTACAGCATTCACCCAAGAATGTTTGCTTTCCCTTCATTCTCATGATTACGAGTTGACCCTTGAATGTAGCTTGCAGCGTGTGTCCCTACACGATTGACTGCCATCAGCCAGCTCCGCATGAGAGCTCCAAGGTAAGGACACCTTCTCACATTCCCACGGATGCAAGTTAACTAACTGATACATATGGTCTCAGCACCCAGCGCGCCGTCAATTGACCGCCTCCAAGTCCTCGTCCAATCTCGCTCGATCATGGCCTCCAAGTGTATCTCCAACCTTGCTTGATCACCGCCTCCAAGTGTATCTCCAAACTAGCTCAATCACAGCCTCCAAGTGTGTCTCCAGACTTGCTCGATTATGGCATGCAAGTTTGCACCATCACGGCCTCCAAGTGCATCTCCAAACTCGCTCACTCACGATCTCGGAGTGCATCGCTAAGTTCCCTCAATCACAGCCTCGAAGAGTATCTCCGAACTCACACGATTATGGCCACCAGGTTCTCATGATGACGGCCTCCAAGGTCACAAGATCAAAGCCTTCCAAGTGCATCTCTACACTCACACCATGACAGCCTCGGAGTGTTTCTCTGAGTTCACTCAATCGTCATTTTCAGGCACACCTTCAATTGCTCCCAAGTACCGCCTGCAGCCAGTTCAGATATACCGTTTGTAGATTGGTAGCGATATAGATACATAGATGCATAGATTCATAGATACATAGATGAGAATACAAACCGAATACATGAGTTTTAACAATCATTGAACTATACGTAGTAGCTATGATTTCCAGGCACACTAGCAGCGTTCCCAAAGAAGATGCTGTTTTTCCCTGACTGCTCTGCTGTGATTCGAGGTGCTCCCAGAATTGTCGCCGGCGCACCCAGACTTGTCACCGCCCCACCATGACTCGTTACCGGTGCACCCAGACTTGTCACTGGCGCATCCAGGTGCTCCCGGGTGCACCCAATATTCTCTCCGGTGCTCCGAGGTGTTCCTAAACTCATCATAATCACTCCCCTGGTACTCCTGTACCTGTCATCAGAGATCTCAGTTACTCCAAAGGCCAGCCGGAATGCCCTCCCAGGGTCTGATACTTTCCTGAAATTGACCCATCTAAGTTTACACTCCATATCCTCTCAGACACTCCTGGAGGCTTCCAGTGACTAAAATACATTTTGCTGATGTAGAAACCTATATCAGGTTCTTCATCCAGCAAAATGAAGGTTACAGAGATCTCTGTATTCACCATGTAGAATTTAGAATATTGAGATCTAGATCGAAATATTCCTCTAGTGGAATGAGGTGCAAAATCACTAACACAGGTGGAAGGACTGGATCCCAACTGGATACATATACTATGATGAGTGCACTCTGCAGGACACACTCCTTTCCTCTCCCTACCACATTTGCTATTCCGTCGATACATCTCATTCATTAAATTCAAAACGGTCTGAAGCAATGCTTGGAAGCCCAGGTGAAATGCAGTGGCCAAATCCATTGCCACCAGCCAATCAACAGGACTGCGCAAGACAAAGGAAGATGGGGAGGAAGCGGAAGACATCCTGTCTTCCAGAAGGGAAGATGAGTATACTGCAACCCCACACCCTTCATCCAAGTCCTCATCTCAGCATTTGGTAAGCTTGTTCCCCGTTGTCCAGATGCCATGGTGATTTGGTATAGAATCTGCCAGATGTCAAACTCACAGATGATCAACTCTCAGTTGTACGAGACAATGTCTAGGTTACAGATGATGAACTTCTCTGGGACTTGGCCTCTACTACTTAAACCCTGCATAGTCAGAAGCAGCCACCTTAATTCTTGTCGACCACAGCTCAAATACCACCAACGCAGTTCTTACCGAAAGCAGCCACAAAATCCTCGTCAGTCTCCTCTTCAGGATCGCAGTTGGTGGATGATCCCCTATCAATGCCAGCATCTGGTCGTGTTAGTTCCCAGCGAAGCACTAATCCTAGCGAAAGCGCTGTGATGTGGGTGACCTTCCATTCAAGTCTTCCAAGTTCCCAGCAGCAATGTTCTGAGGCTGATGCTGAATCCGGACCTGGGGAAGAAAAAAAGACTAAATGATGACAGTGGTCGAGAGATATTGACCAGTTCAAGGATCCATCGGTTAGAAAAGTTGCAGAACAAGCTTCCATTACACTCAGCTGGAGAATATCGTTCGACAACCCCTTCCCAGACGTTGTCAATGAGATGGCTATGGCTTCATGGATCACGGCCCATTGTTTGTGGAAATTCGATGACAGTGTTCCCCAACAACTAGCTCTGGAACACATGGCCTAGGCAGGTCCTCTGGATTTTCTTTCGTACCAATGTTACCCACCACCTACAGATCAGAGAATTTGACAATTCTGTGCAAAGCACCCCAGCCTCGTGGATTGGCATAAAACTCAAAGAGGTTTACCAACTCCTGGAGATGGACGTCCCAAAGAGGAAGGGTATGGTCCGCTGGCTACTCTACAATACATGATATATCTTTGAGAAGAAAGATGCAGTGGCAGATATCATATATCCACTAGCAGCAATAATGCTAATATTTATCCTCAGACTCACAAGGAGCCATACATTAGCATCTACATTGCCACTGCCATTTACCACTGTTTTTTTCAAGTAAAAAAATCCCTGTGCTTCCAAGATTCACACTTTCAGGTGCAAATATCACCTGAGTTTATCTGTCTATTGGCAACTGCTCTCGAGTGACACCTACACACCTATGTTGCCCCTGGCCAGGCTGTACATGCCCTGCTATGTACCTAGATAAATGCTGGTGGTGACTAATCTCTTCAATGGTGGCTGCACAATAACTGACCATCGCAGTAATATACTAGAGGGATCAGGAGATGTGGAATCGCATGTATACAATGCCAGAATCATTAGATACTGCCATGGGCTTAATCAAACATAAGGTTCTAGATATTGGCAAACAAAAGGGCAATGTAGTTGACTGTTTAAGCCTCCCAAAACAGACAGCATTTCTGGCATGCGAGGAAAACCTTGCCAAAATGAAGGAAACACTAGCGGCTCTAGAGGTGTGGCAAGACCCAGAGGATTCTGAATGATGGTCATTATGTGTATGATAAGGAAGTATACCCAAGGTCATGTGCCTCATGCTTACTAGTTTGCAGTGGAATGGTCGGCACCTGGGGTAGAATTGCTGGTAGCATTTGAGAGGACAGTGTCTGTAGGTTTGGCAAAAGCAGTGCACTTAGGTTTGTGGTGTTGGGTTACTGTTGGGGGAAGGAAGGGAATTTAGTTTTGCATTGTGCAGTTATGATTCATCAGCAAAAAACATTTCCATCCGGGCGGAATCGCTCCGTCAGAGTGGACGCGCTCCGTCAGAGCCGTCAGAGCCACCCCGGTGGCAGACTACACCGCGCCCAGCGCCAAAACGACGCGTCGCGTTGCATATCGCCCTCCGATCGCATTTTCGCCATTTCTTCTGGCTCTGTCGGTATCCTATTGTAAACGAACACAGTGGCGTTGTGGCCAACTGTGACCATACGTCGGAATGGGTTCATTGGG
>Ga0307515_10002580_pt1 | contig 39105 bp, 7 predicted proteins | sample 17_EM_MG_FD_194513 | JGI IMG/M metagenome (GOLD analysis project Ga0307515, IMG submission 194513) | Populus trichocarpa ectomycorrhiza microbial communities from riparian zone in the Pacific Northwest, United States - 17_EM | ecosystem: Host-associated > Plants > Roots > Unclassified | place... | reverse complement strand
AATAACCCTATTAAAGAGAGTAGCGGGGGTGGTAAGGGCGGTGAGGGTGGTGATAGTCTACGTCCCTAAAAGTAATAAAGGCCACCCGCCTATTGTAAAGACTTATCTTTTAGCCCCCCTATCCCTCCTATCCTTAACCTCAACTCTTAATACCCGCAAGTTAACTAGTAAGCGGTATCCACTCTATAGCTCGCTAACCCTTCGCTTTAGGAGCCTACCCTTCTTTATAGTATTAAACCGTCTTATAATAAGGCTAGTAATTATACTTATAACAAGGACGAGGACGGTAATAGCGGTGGCGTCGTTAATAACTAAAGCGACGTTTTAAACCCAGAGCCTACTATAAAGCGTTATACCCGGACTAAAAAAGATAAAATTAATAAAATAAGCTTGGATAATAAATGGGAGATCGATAATATTCTAGGGGAAAGAATAATTAAGTTAGGGCGTAAATATAAGGTGGCTTAGAAGCCTACCTAGGTTTATAAAAGCGGGCTTTCGAATTTTAAAGATGCCCTTAAGTCTTACTAAAGACGCGTTTAGTAAGCCAAAGCTAGATTATTGTAGGTGTACTCTTTTTCCAAAGTTATAAAAGTAAAGGGTAGGGTTACTGTGCAGAAGAGACGGGGCTAGTAGCATAGGTGTATTCTTGTATTTTGGTTAGTCCTGCGGAAATAGGAAGCCGGGGTTTGCATTCAGTAGTCTAATTATTTAAGTGCATTTTCTTAAGGCGGTGTTGCTGTATACAGCCGTTTTTATCCAAATTTCGCTACTAACTTATTTGTGTTATGTATATCTAATCAAAACGGAGCCTTATAAGTTGTAAGACTTATTATATTACTAGGTATTACAGCACCTATTCGTTTATATCACGAATCCTCTTTTACTATTAATATACTTAAAATATTTTATTAAATTATAAACTTCTCTATACTTAAGATGTGCTAATCTACTAAGATTACCGTCTAATATAAAAAGTGCTAGAAGAGACTAAGACATTCCTTAAAGATAAATCGCATTGTCCCCTACCCTAGCGCTATTATATAAGGTAGGTAAGCGTATTCTAACCTAATACCTATAACACAAAGTACGACGTAGTTTAGGAGCTCGCTAATAACCGAAGATTGTCTAGCATATCCTAAATAAAGGATAGTTAGTATATTATACTATATATAAGAATAGTAAGACTAATAGACTTATAAAGCACAAACTTACCTTTATTACGTTAACGCTAATAACGCCTAAAAAATAGGTAAAGTATAAATCTAGATAGAGAAGCCTTTAGATTTTTAAGCTAAAGACGAGATTTCGTAAACGTTAAAAGGAAAGCCTTAAGAGTGTGGAGAAAATGCCGCGGCGCTGTTACTAGGGATGGATTCCTTAAACCTGCGAATAAGTTTAGATAGTTAAAACTCCTAGTTTTATAAATATACCTTACTTACCCATTTCTTTAATAATACTATCTATGTGGTTATATTTGCCGTTCTAACAGCCTTTAATAATAACTCTAAATGCCCCTAGGGACTTTAATTTAGGAAATATTTCTTATTTATAATGATCCTCTATATTATTATCGGAAAGTTTATAAAAGGTAATATAACGTATTAAGATATAATAATAAGCCGATCTAAAGGCAAAAATTTTATCCTTCTAAGGCGTGCTTAGATACGGAGGTTAGGCTTAAACTAAGTATAAAATAAGAAGAGGAGATCTATTAATTAATAAACTAGCGAAGTTAATTAGCTTTACGTTTAAATGTTTATCTAAGAGAATATTATAGTACGAAATATTACTATATATAACACCTCTAGAGTAAATATATTTAAGAATATTTGTAAGCTATAAAATCTAACGCATTTATAAAGTTTAATTAACGTTATTACTTCTGTCCTAAAGAAACCTATAAAGCTAGCTGTTTGGAGCGTGTTCTAGACATATCGCCGTACAGTTATTCTTTTAGAAAAGTTCGCTGCTATAGTATTATAAAAGTCCATTATATTAACCGAGTCTCTTATAGATCTCCTTTTTAACTTTAATAAAGCGTTAAGAATTCGCGTTATTTGGAGCTTTAATAACCTCGTTTTGAAGTTTATCGCGATACACAGTGCCTAAAATTCCCTAGCTAATAAGATTCTCACAGCTGCAGCTAGGGGGTGGCACTATAATAAGATCTATAGTGTTAAAATAATAAGGGCTTTAAAGGGGCGGCAAAATCCTGGTATCTGGCTGACTAATCTATTATTTACCCTAGATTTTAGACGCTATTCTTAGATAGGATTAGTATTTATGGCAGATGCACTAACCCTATATTATCCGGATCTAATTAGTGTAAATAGTAATGCATTTTCTCTAGCATTTATTATTTGCGCTAGTCTAGTTATAGGCTAGCTATAGAGAATGCAAGGCTAAAACTATATTCACGACCTAGCTAGCTAATTTAAATTATATAACACAGCTAAAACTAAACGGCAGTCCGAATAATATGAAGTCAGGCATTAATAATTAATTAACTTATGCATATAACGTAAAGGCGCATAAACTGGCTGTAGTTAATTTACCTTATAAATAAGAATGAGCCACGAGAATCTAATCCTTATAAGATATTTTAGTTAGCAGAGGGGCTATATATCCGGTAACTCTAATATATAACTAAAATGCGCATTATAATAGACGCCTTACCTGTTATTTAGCTGGTGGCCTAATTATATACGTAATATTCTGCGCTAAAAAGCTTTAATAATAGGGTAAGGCAAATCCGGCCGCAGCTTAGCCTGAGAGGTAGCCGCTTAGCAATTCTTTTATATAAGCCTTCCTATTAGGCACTAATAACTAAGCAGCTATAAACCTATTAACTATAGTAACACCTCTATTTTCCCTTATAAATTTCCTTTAACCCTACTTTACTAATTATTTGTAGCGCAGTTCCGCAAAGCTGCTCTCCGTTTAAGCCTACAATCCACCTCTTTTTATATTTTTTGCGTTCTGTCTCTTACAGTTATCTAGCAATTCTATTTTTACTATTAAGGTAAATATCAGCTTAGCTATTCCGCGCAGTATATGCCTAATTACTTATATCTTTTATAATAGTTATACTTTAATGCGTATGTGCTTTGCGGCCTTTTATTCTAAAATAAATTCCCAAATTAGCCGCTATTTCTCCTTAGACGGCTATCCGTAATTGAGAACGCTTTGTAAAAGATAATATTTACTCAATATTTTACGTCTATAGAACACCTCTCCTTTATAGCTACTAGTCCCGCTAACTTACGCGGTCGCACTTCTAGCTATATAGATTATATCCGCTAAGGCTGGGGATAAGGCGCTTAGTAGGGAATAGGAGATAATTGGAGGTCATATATTTAAGATAACGGAGGATATAACTATAATATTTAAAGGCGGATTATGTAATATTAAAGACGGCGAAGGGAAGCTGGTTAAAGCTTTAGGTATAGAAGATAGATAAGTAATAAAAGAGGTTCTTACTAGGTATAAATGTTATATAATAAGGGCACAGATTAAGTTAAAGAAGAGGTAGTAATAAGTAGTAACCTGAAGCGATATATACCATTTATTTGTGGATAAGAGTTAATCTTTAACTTCTTCTATGGTATTTTCTAAAAGCTCTGGAGTATCTAGGTCCCCTAAACCGAATAAATTAAAGATGTTCTATTTATAACCGTAACCGATCCTAAGTATAATAAGAGCGTCCTTATTGTCCTTTTTTGGCATATATATAGACAGGCAATTCGTAACTACTAGTCCTCCTCTTTCCTTTTCCTTTCTCTATAAATTACTCGTCTGTATTCCGGTGCGAAATGGCTTAGGGAGATTTTTAATTATATAGTACCTCGTAAATGAGAAAGAAAAGTACTAGCCCTCCCCTAGCAATATTGGATTTCTTATTTAATGTTAACCACAGATACGATATCTTATTAAAGGTTATTTTATAGACCTAGAGTTTGCTATAATTCTAACCGGGGACGCTTTAATAATAGTTTATCTATAACTTAATAATATACTAGCATAATGGCGCTTAGAGGACTCTTGGAAGAGGCGTTTGTCTTAAATAAGTATTTATATATTGAATTTGGGGAACAAGGTGTCTAACCGTTGGTTTCGGGATTGTTGGATAAGATTATACTTTTCTTTTATAACAAATCTTGCTCTAGGATATATAAGTAACCAATTAATAAACACCTAAGACTTATATACTAAGCGTTTAATTAGCGTCCTGAGGGATTAGAGCTTTAGAATTCCTTTCCAATAACTAAAAGTCTTGGGCTAATATTAGGGGTTCCTCTAATAATATTTATTAATAATTCATTTAAAATATAAGGCTCTTTTATACTAGTAGAGGGATCCACCTCTAAAGATAGACGTTTTAGAGGCGAAGGAATTAACGTGCTGATTGAATTGGCCTTATAAAGTGTACTAGCAGTAACTATAAGACCGCGGGGGTAGGGGCGATTCTCCTACCATTCTCGAAGCTCTTAGAGGAGGTTTTTTACTAATACCGTTGCTAGCCTCGAGATAGGCGCTGCTAAAGTGTATAGGAGGAATACTTTAGGACCTAAGCCGATAAAAACGTCTGTCAATAGAGTGCGTGCACGTAGCCTCACACTTCGTTGCGCCTTTAAACGTTTCCCTAAGGATATCGCGTTTTCTCGTAGTACCTTAAGGCACGATTTAAACGCGTCGTTCTAATAGGAGGGTAATGGATGCGTATTAGCATTGAACGTCTTTCTTTTTTCCTTAAGAAGCTCGTAAAACCAGTTATTTAACGCTATTAGAAGTTTAACTAAAAATAAAAAGAAGGATAAAGAGAGCTAGGACGAGAAAGAGCGAGACGAGAAGAAACGGGAAGAAAAAGAAGAGAAGAGATAAGACAAGATAAGACGAGACGAGACCGGTTAACCTAATTATATGCCACTTCCCCTAGCTAAACAATGCATAGCCAGATCGCTTGCTATAATCCGGCTAGCATTACTAGCACTAATTCTGCACTTATATCTTTAATTCAACCTAAGACATTACCTATCTCCTGCATGTTAATTAAAGCACTTCTATACTTTAGGCAATGTCTTTTTTTAAGCTCACTCTAGTGCTAGAGTTGAAATCCTATATATAAGCTAGGGGACTATTTCTATAGGTATGGTAAGCACGTACACTATAGCTTTATTTACTATAACAGAGACAATATTAACGTATCTCAACTAAAGTCCGCTAGGATTAATTGGGGAGGGTAGTTTATTACTAGAAGAGGGGTGCAGACACACCTATGGCATAACTTATATCGTATAAGAAAAGGGCAGATCCGGCCCAAAAAACGATACTATTTAGCTCCTCTTTCCACTCAGCTCCTTTTTTAGATTAGTGTTACGTTACTAAAGCTTTATAGAGCAGCAATGCCAATTATATCCAAGCCCGTTACGCTAGCGCCTTTACTGCCTTATAATAGTATAAACACCCCCCTTAGTAGCCTAAGCTAAATATATCTGTATTATAAGCAACCAGCGTAGCTTCTTCTCTCTTAAACGCTTATAACCGTGTTAAAGATACTTTAGGCAGTCCAACCTCCTCTACTTCCTCTACCTCCTCTACTTCCCCCTATAAGTTTAGGGGTTAAAGAAATACCTAAAGTAAGAGGTTCTAAAATTGAAGTTAAGGTATTAAATAAGATATATACTTACGAAATCCCTAAAACATACTTAGAAATACGCTAATATAGCGTCTGCTATAGCTAGGATAAATAAAGCTGCTAGTATAAGACTATAGAGACTTCGCCGGATACGTTAAGTAAGTATAATATACATAATTAGTATATTTATATCCTTAGGAAGAAATTTAGTCTATCTCTTAGGTGCCTTTAAATATATTAACTTAGATATTAACTTTAAGCTAGAAAAGGATAAGAAAGACTATAGTACGTACCTAAGTATAAATTTAGGAGAAGTAAGAGACGCCTTATAGGTGGTGCTAAACGGTGTACAAGCTATCTCCCTTTGGGAAGATAAGCCTATAGTAAGTGGACCTTTATATAGATATAGCTGATTCTAATTTAACTTTTAGATTCCTATAAACCTTATATTTAATTTCCTACCCCAGTTAAAAACACACTAAGAGAGTCTTTCTCCCGACTTAATTGGCGCTAAGTACCTTTAGGGGTTACTAAGATTCCTTAAAGACCATTTCGCGCCTATAACTAATAGTCTCCTACCGCTTTTAGACTATGGCGAAATTAATTTCAATCTCCTTTAGGCCTTATTTAAACCAAATACGTACGTCCTTATAATTTGCGAAGGCTTAGATTAACTAAGATGCCTTATATATAATTTAGGCAACTTTAAAACCTTACTTTTTAGCGAAAAGAGCTTTGAACTTAACTGTTACTATTTTGGCTATAATAGGAAGGCATTTAGCGAGGTAAAAACTACCCTCTCTATTCCGGAATTCCGTTTAACTATAAAAATTATATCTCTTAAGGTATTTCCGCTGGAGTATTATAAGAGGCAAGCTGAGATAAAGCAGGATCTTATTAGCAATGGCCGGAAGTTCGTGTCTTTAAGAGGCATTAACCACCGTAAATATAAAGGGATCGCGTTTTTCTAGACCAAAGATAGCCCGTTAAGATTTTCTATAAGCGGCCGCATTATAGTGGACGCGATAGCATTTTATTGTTAGAATCCTAACTATGGTAAGTAACTAATCGCTACAGATATATACGGAATTGGCGTATATAATTAAGGGACCAATTAGTAAGGCGACGTAAAGAATTAGGGTTTAGTTCCTAAGGAGATAGGAGATAATAAGTACCTAATCTGTCTACTAATAGCCCTAGCCTTTAGTTTAGCAGACAAAAAATAGGGTTAGGCTTTCTACACTCTTTTTCTAGAGCTAGCGATATACTAATACAAGCACTAATAGGTGAATTTACCGTCGCTAATATTAAGGATATTAATTGGAATGCCTTAGCATTTAAGTTACTCGTAATTAATAAGGATAAGAAAATAGTGCTTTAAGGACTTATAAAGAGCTACTAGTCTAGGTCCGGGAAATTAAAGTTTAATAATATAATTGAAGGGAAGGGGCAACGCCTAGTTTTCTTACTATAGTAAGTTTTCTAGTAAGGCATTGGCTGTTTTAAAGGCTGACCGTTTTAGTGGCCTACCTAGGGTGGGAAAGACGTTAACAGCTAAAGCACTTGCCGAATCTTAGAGGAGACCCCTCTATGTGGTTTATTCCCCCTTATAAGTGTATTTATATACTAGTTTAACTATAAAAAGGCTTATATGGGAGACCTTAATATAGATCCAGCCCGTTTAAAACAAAACCTGGCTCTAATAGTTAAAAACATTTACCGCTAGAGCGCTGTCCTTCTTTTAGATAAGGCCAATATCTTTCTTATAGAAAGAACTTTAAATGATATTTAACGTAATAGCCTAGTATCCATCTTTCTGTAACAGATAGAGTATTTCTAAGGCATTATGTTTCTTATAATAAATAGGATTACTATATTTAATGCAGCTATATAAAGCAGAATATATCTTATACTTAGATATAACGAGCTAAAAAAACTAGTAAGAGAGTAGGTATAGAAAAACTTCCTAAAGTAAGCTAATGCTGCTGCTAATATCTCTAGAAGGGATATAGAGCGGCTTTTAGACTATTAATTAAATGGAAGATAGGTAAGGCAATGTTTAAGTAAAAGTTTTAAGCCTAGTGCTAATATACTATATTAAATTAAGAATACTATATAGATTAGCTACGGCTTAGCTAAAAGTAAGGGGGAGAAACTTATATATAAGCATTTAGACAAGGCTTTTACGTTAAATAAAGATTTCAAAAGTGACTTTAAAGGTACTAGATTAGTTGAGAATATGAACTTATATACGTAGATTTGCTTATATATATATAGCATTAAATGTCTTATAGATCTTATAGCTGGTGGCATTATTACTTATTGCTTTCTTAAAATTACTTACTTACTTCTGTAATAATAAGGCCTATATAGTAGGCTATAGCGCGGGCGAATTGCTTATAGATCTAGGAATAGGAGAACGGAAGTTATAGGGCATTGGTTTCTATAGGGGAGTGGAAGATATAAGCGTTAGTTCCCGTAAGGAATTAAAAGCTATAAGGCGATAAAGAAAGCGGGTAATAATCCCCGCAGAGAACCGCAAGCTGTATAAGATTAGTTTCCGTAGAGGAGCGGAAGAAATCGCCATTAGTTCCTATATAGTAGTAAAAGCCGTATAGGAGTAGGAGCTATAGGGTATAGTTCTTATAGGGCAGTAGAAGATATGGTTACTATATATAGAAACGGAATTTATAGGGGATTTGTTTTATAGTAGATCTAAGAATAGAAGAACGGAAGCCGTAGGGCATTGGTTCCCGTAGGGGAGAGGAAAACGTAGCTATAGGCTTCCGTAGGGGAGTAAAAGCTATATAGGAATGCAAGCCACAGGGGATTAGTTCCTGTAGGGCGGTAGAATATATAGGCATTAGCACCTATAGGGGATTCGTTAGCGTAGGGGATTTATTGCCGTAGGGGATTTGTTACTATAGGGGAGTAAATCCTATAGGGGAGTAGATCCTGTAGGGGATTTGTTAGAGTAGGGGATCGGATCCTATAGGGGATTATTAGAAGTAGGGGATTGGTTTCTATAGGGCGGCGAAACACGTGGGCATTGGCTCCTGTAGGGGATTTGTTTAAGTAGGGGACTTATTTAGGTAGGGGATTGGTTAAAGAAAGGGATTAATTCTCCTACGGCCTCTATTTAGGCGGCATAAGGTAGCTTCTAATAGGCTAGGGAGTAGATTGCATATTTTATGGAAACATAAAGCCTATATAAAATAGTAGGGTATAGGGACCTAATAATCTAGCGGAAGATTGGGTTATCTGCTTTCCCGGGTTTATTTAGCCCTAGCGACTCGCCCTACGCTATTTTATATACGTTTTGACTAAGGCTACTACCTAGCCTTAGCCGCCTAAATCTTTAGTTGTGCTGTGGAAGAGTATAGGATAATAAAATATTATTTTATCTACTCTACCAATACCTTCGGATCCTTCTATGCTTGCTAAAGTATCTTCTTTATCCTAGAATATAGCTCTAGATTATCCTTTTCCTACCTCCCACTATTTAGAAATACTACTTTCCAGAGCCTATTAACCTAGGGGACTAATAACTAATAGTACGGCGTAAAGTACTCCTCCGCTATTTTAATAAAATCACCTTTATAAGCCACCTCTCCTTTTTTTAACTTAGCTAGCTTTTTAGTATCTATATAATTCCACTTCTTAAACCTTAGAATAGGCTTACGCTCCTTATTTAGACCCTTATAATAAATATATATCTAAAAAAGCACCTAGAAGAACGACTCTAAATTATACCTAAAGGAGTGTTTCTCGCCTAGAAGCACTCCTATAGCTATAAATGCTTTTATGCCGGTCTTGCCCTATACTCCCAAAGGTCCTTCTCACTTCTCTTTAATTGCGAGATTAAGATTAATTAAGAATGACTTTTAGAAGGGATTGTCGTCTTCCTTATTTATTAAGAGGTTGCCTATTAAAATATCACGTTAGAGAATGCCAGCCTGCGTATATAAAGACTTATATCCTTTAATGCCACCCTTTAGCGTAGCAAGTATTATAGCTAGAGAGCTTACCTTATAAAGAGCCTTTCTATAGTCGTAGGTAATAACGCGTCAATATACCCAATTCTATATAATAGGGCGCTTAATTAGAGAGCTTAAACATAGGCGCTTATTAGGCGGTAATAGGGCGTTAGTATAGCTAGACGACCTCTTTCTGCTAGTGCTTTAGCCTTTTCTTACACTGCCTTATACTTTAGCTACGCTTAAAGGCACTATTGGGCTTTTAGGCTTATAGTTTGTCGCTTTAGTAATATCCAACCCCTTACAGATATTAAAGATGTTATCATCTTATCTACCTATATAAATAGTCCTATGGTGATAGTACCTGGCCACGTTAATTACTCCTTTCTCCGCTACCTTATATAGTAGTTTACCTTCTTCCTTACGCTCTAGGTACTGCTACGAGTTTTTAATAATAAGAGGTATCTTAGAGGTGTCACCCTTATAGTACGCTTTCTAGCAAGTTGTCGCCCGACCGGCAATGTAGGGTGCCCGCTTTATAAGTTCGTCAAGGATAAGACGCTTGGTTTAATTGTTACGCACGACCTTAATATATTATTTGCCGTCTAATATTAAAATAATAGGGTTAAACCCGAGCTGCTCTTCATTTATTAAGAGAAACCCTAACATTACTAAGGTAAATTATAGTCCGTCTTTATTAATATTAAATAATAATAATGCGATGCCTTTTACCCAGTTATACTCCTATAGCCGCATAATAGATCTATAAAGGGTAAAGCCTAAGATAAAGCGACGAGTGTTCTGAGCGGCGAAGACTTCTTTTATATATTTTCCCAAATTAAACTATACCTGCGAGGCTATATCAGTGTTTGGATTACTTTTTAGCTCTCCTAGTATAAGTATATACGACTAATAGCATTAAGAGCTTTCGCTGGCTATTGGATTATCTATAAAACCGATATCTAGCTTTCGCTTTGCTGTAGACCCTTATAAGGGCTGCTTAATATATATAATAAGCGTTCGTTATATCTTTAGGGCGGACCTATACTCCTCTACAAAGCCCACAAATGATTTAATTAGGTTATTAAACCATACTAGGACATTATCTTACTTTGCGCTTTTAGGCCAGTTACGCTAGCCGCCCTTAGCGTATAGTAGATTGTCCCCTTCCTTATATTTCTTGAAAACGGCAGCGCTTACCTCTTTAAGACCTTTTACTTCCCTAAAGAATACTTTATATAAGCTAGGAATCCCCATATAAAGAGGGCCTAGCTCCTCCTTCAGAATATAATCCACGTATTCCCTACATTTGGACGAGTTGGTAAAGCTGCTTATATTGTATAGATACGGGGTTTAAACATAGAGTGGCAGCGGTTAGGGCGGGGGGGTGGACTCTGTAATAGTAGTGTATACCTTTTTCTAAATAACCTCATTAGATTTAATGCGGAGGATTGCATTTAGAAGAGGCAGGAACCGCTTAATGTTAAAGTCGTTAGAACCGACCGCTAAATTAAGTCTTAATAGATTAACAAAAAGGCTTTTGTTGCCGCCGTTAGATAGCAATAAACGAGAAGCGTAAAGGCCCTATAGAGCTAGTATTAGATTAAGCAAAATATTCTTTAGTTCTATAAGCGTTAGATAGAAACTTATAATAGGTATATTAGTAATTACCTTTATTACCTATCTAGTGCAACAAGTCTAAAGAGCTAGAGATGTCTAAATCCTAATAAGCTAAGTTAAATAAATTGCGAAAGTCATTCAGTCCTTCTCTAATAGGTTTCGTTTTAATTATCTCTAATTTAGAGAGATTTGCCATTACAGGCAAACGTGCCAAAAGCTACATTAGGAGGGCCAATGTGGTAGGCGGGTAGGTAGGCGGGAAGGGTAGATTAAAGATGCTAGTATATAAGGACGGTATAATAGCAGATAAGTATAGGGAGGTCGAGAATACGTTAGTAGTGGTAGTAGTGTTTTTATTAACTACCTGCGGCTTATTTAGCTATAAGTCACAGACCTAACGTCCTTATATGCCCTAGGGCCATATATTCTTATAGTCTAGTTATAAATTTGCCTCTTATAACCCTTCTATTACCTTTAAGGTCTTAATCTTGCTACTCCTAGATCTTACAATCTATTTCTAAGTTAGCTTTTATTTCTCTTAGTACTCTAAAATAATATCTAGTTTCCTTAACCTATATTCCGAAATCCTTAACTCCTTCCCTAAGTAGGTATACCCCTAGGTTATTTTTCCACTTACGTGGCACAATTTCAAGTAGCCTTTGCCCGTTATATTCGGCTGACTTACACTTAAAGAAGTGTCCCCTTTCTCTTAGTGTCCCGCATCTGCAGACTACCGGCCCTTTACCTATTTTTAATCTATATTTGTTAAACATTCCTACTCCTATCCTTTTGGCGAGGATATATCTAACTACTTTTCAATCACCTCTAAGCTTAACCAATCTCCCGTTTTCTTAAGTTAGCGTTTAGTAATCTTTTGGTACTATCCCTTCCTAGCTCCTCCCAGTTCTTTTTCCTCTTCTCCTTTCCGCTTCCTCCTTTAGCTATCCATATAAGACTATCTCCTCTCTCTTCTCCTTTAATAGTTCTTCCTTTTCTAATGCGAAGTACTTAGGGCATCTATTAAGTTCAAGGATTCTCATCTTGTTCTTTTCTATAGACTTTAGCATACTAACCTCTTATCTTAAGGTGCTAGGTCCTTTATCTTTTCCTAACTCTTTTACAAGTTTGGGGTCCCTTACGTGTACCTATACGTTATATCTTCTATATCTTTTTCTATATAGGCTTTTTAGTCCTTTAAAAGCTGCGGTCCTAATAGCTTATAGACTAGCGTCTAGGGTTACGTTCTTGTCCCCCTTAGTAATCTTGCCCTATTTAATAACTTTTCTATCTTATTCTTTTACCTAATACCTGGCTTCGTCCTTATCCATTATAACGTACGCCTACCTAGTGTCTGGGTGTTATCAAAGAAAGGACTTTTCGTATTCTTCTTTGCTGTTTACTCTAACCTTTAACCTTTTGACGTTAGTCCTCGTCTAGGGCTCTTCTTCTTTTATACCTTATCCTACATAGCTCCTAAGCCCATTTAACCTAGTTTTTAGGCTTTTATCGCTTTCTTATATTAGGTACTCTTTCTCCTTTAAGTTTAGCCTTACTGACGCTTTATCTCGTAGGTTGTCTAAAATGTCTTCTAGCTTAGGGATGCCTATCTCCTAGTTTAAGACTTTAAGTAGACATCCCTTGCTTGTTCCTAAGGCCTCTCTTTTACAGCTTTTAAGTAGTTTTTTGAGGGTTTCCACTAGCCCTTGTTGCCTTTGGCCCTTTATTTATCCATTTAGGTCGTTTTTCCCTTTCCACTACACCTCTGACCCGTATATTAGTGTAGGGATTAGTACCATTTTTATTAGCTTAATGGTCCCCTTAATACGGAGACCCATATTACAGGAGAGCTTTTTAATTAGGTTGGCGACTTTCTATTTAAGGGCTGTCCTTATCTCTATATGTTTCCTAAACATTATCTTATTATTAAAGTATACTCCTAGATATCTTATATTCTTACTAGTCTTAACTACTCTCCCCTATACTATAAGCTCTCCCTATAAAATAGGGGCCTTGCTTCTTTTAAAGACGATAGCCTCTATTTTAATTAGTTCAATTTCTAGTCCTAGCTCTTTAACCTCCTTAGCTAGCTTATTAGCTAGCCTTTTGGCATTAAATAGGACTTGTTTAAGTGTCTTACTAAAGGCTCTAACCGCGATATTATTGGCGTATCTATACCTATTTCCGTTTCCCTTTCTAATTAGGACTTTGCTTAGCAGTAGACTAAACAGTACGGGTAATACTGGGGACCCCTAGGGGAGTCCGTCGTCTAGCTTAAAAGGTATCCCTAATATTTCTCCTCTCTTTAGGGTAATTGTCCTAAAACTTATAAAGTTTACTGTCCACTTAACGATGTTCTTAGGTAGGCCTTTATCTCTTAGGACTTTGTATAGGTTTCCTTTTTTTACTTCGTTAAACGCCCCCTTAATGTCTATAAACACCACCGCTCTCTAAGGGTTTTTCTTTACGTTGTTGTGTCTCTTAATACTATCTAGCATTTTAAGGATAATATTTATAGTCAACCTGCCCGGTATCCCCCCTGCTTAGTTAGGTCCGAACTATCCTTATTTTAGCTCTTTCCCTTCTATCTACTCTGCTACGGCTCTCTCTACTCCTTTTACCACCACTAATAGGAGAGAAATAGGTCTCTATCCTTTAGTCGTACTTAGGTCTCTTCTATATTTTGGGATAAGTAGCATATCTACTTTCTTTATGGTCGCTACCCCTTCGTCTAGGTTCTGGTTTACCAGTTCTATTAGTCTGTCTATATTGACTTCTATATCCCTTAATAGGTCCACTATAATCCCGTCTACCCCTAGGGCCTTAAAGGCCACCTTAAATATATTTCTTTAAACTATCTCTATTAACAATTTCTTCTAAGTTATTCTATTCGGATTTGTTTCTAATATTATAGGATTATCGTCACTATTCCTATAGTCCTCTGCTTTTTATTTAAGGAGACTCTTAGCAATTATAGTTATTTATTCCTCTTTACTTTTATCTTCATGTCCCTATAGGGCTTTGGTTTCAGTATTTAGTATAGGTTTCCTCTAGCTTACTAACTTATATAGGTCTGCGTCTAACTTTACTTCGTTTACTGCTTTATTTTAGAACTAAGATCTAGCTTTCCTAACCTTTCCTTAAAGTCTCCTCCTGGCTTTTTTATAAGCCTTCTTATCTTAAGGGTCTGTTCCCTATATAATTCTTACTTCCTTAGTTAAATCCTTGTTCCACCAGGGGGTTTTCTTAATTATTACTTTTAACTATTTAGAGTATATCTGTAACTATTCCTCTAGTTCGTTTTTCTATTCTTATAGGGATCCTCCTTTTTGTCTCTAGGACTTTTTACAAAGGACTATATTGACCTTTTTTTTCAGCTCGAGATTAGGTTTAGTCTTATTTTCTTTAGATTTACCTCCTTCTCTCTTTATCTAGGCCTATAGGATCTAGTAGTCTGATCCAAAATGTAACTCGCTAACCCCTACTTCGACTTAATTATTATTGCTAAACGCAAAGTCTAGTGTTCTTGTCCCTTTGGTTAGCACTTCCGGGTCGTTTAATAGTTAAATTTCTTCCGCCCAGTCGTCTAGTCTCGGTCCGGCTTCTCCTTTACTGTTCTATTCAAAGCCTCGGTTAAAGTCTCCCATTATAATAATATTTTTAGTCCTTAGGATTTCGCGTACCGCTGCCGCTGTGGCTCCGTAAACGTTTTCCCTCACCAGTATATAAACGTTGTAGACCTCCACCCCTTCTACTATCACGCCTGTGATGTCTTAAACTGTATTTATTATTCTATTGGCTTTTAGGCCTTTCCTGACGTACGTAAGTATTTTTAGTAGATCTTTTATTTAGTCTTCTAATAGTCCAAACTAGCCGAAGTCCTAGCTAAAGAGAGTGACCCTATTTTCTTTATCTAATAGTGTTAGTTCTTATACTAGTATTACATCCGCTCTTACTTGTGTCGCCTGAGCTAATAACGCAGCGTAGCATGTCGGGCTCCTTGCGACGTTATTATATAGAATGTTTAATTCCATATAGGCGGTTCTTATGCTCTTTCCTTGCCTTTAGCTCTGCTGTCCTTAGCTTTCTCTTAATTGTCCTTGTTCTAATCCGCGGTCTTCTTTACTACCGCTCTCTTTTTTATTTCCTCTCTTTCTTACTTTCTTTAGGAGTTGACGATCTATTCATTTAGATAGACCCAGTTCCCCTCTATTCTCTTTGGTCTTAGTAGGCACTTAGGGTCCGTATTTAGGTGTTCTCCGTAATATATAGAGCATCTGTCAGTATTTTAGCACTCCCCATATGATGCCCTTTCGCACTTTTAACATTTGCTCTCTTTTCTACATAACCCTAGGTAGTATATTTAATAGTTCCTATAGAACCTTAGGGCGGATTTCTCTATCATCTTAACCGCTCCGACTCTGTCCCCGAAGAGGGTCGTACTCCTCTTTAGGTTTTGTCCTTTGCTTATAAAAATAATAACATTACATTTTAGATCTAGGCCTGAACCTATAATTACAATCTTTTTAGGTTAAGGCTCTCCTTGCTTATTAAGCTTACCCGCTATATTAGCTTGGTTAAGCTAAGCCCCTTACCCACTAATGTTTTAGATCCTGGTAACTCCCTAGAAGATAAACTTCTCCTATCTTTTACTATTCTCTATGGCTTCCGCCTTTATAGCTACTATTACCTCCACCTTCTTTTTTATAATGGTCTCTACGCCTTCCTTGTCCTTTACGACTAAAACTATAGCTTTCCTCGTCAGGACTACTCTAACTAACCCTTTCGCTTCTTCCTGTAACAAGGTGCGTTATATATTGTGTTCCGTCTCTACCTTATCTAGGAAGTATCCGTTAAACCTTAGGAAGATTCTATTATCTTATTTAGGTATATATAGTGTAGACACCACCTTACCCGCTTTTTTTTCTTCCTATTAGTCCTGTGGTCGGAAGTTTTTCTTAAGGACTTGCGTCTACAACATTGCTATTTTCGCGGTTTCGTCCTGTGATTGGTCGCCCTTACCTTTAAGCTTCCTATTGTTGTTCTTTTTAGGCCCTTTGTCTATAGGGGCCTTGCTTTTTAGTCCGGTGCTAGTTAGTTCTTCTTTCCTTCTAGTTCCCGCCTCTTCTCTTAGTAGGTCCGTTTTGTCTCTAACGTGTCCTACTACTCCTATCTCCCGGTTTGTAAGGTTGATAGCGTTAAACACTATTAAGAAGACCTATTTTATTATTGCGCCTAGTTTTATATTAGCTAGGCGTTCTATGTTCTAAAAGTCATTCACTAGTCTCTCCGCGAATGTTTTTAGAACTGCCTCTTTTTGTAGCCGTATCTTTTCCTTATTAGCTTAGATGTCCAGTAAGGATTTTAGGAGGCCGTATAGTTTGCTCTCCTTAGTTGTCTTTATAGGCTCTATTACCACTTATATTTAGGGGTTTTCAACCCTCCCCTCCTCCTATTTATTCTAAGTAGGTATCGCTACTCCTCAGTTTCTGTCGTCTTCTTATCTGTTCTAGAAGTTCTAAATAGGGGTCTCCGGTACGTAATCCGCTATCTCTTCTTTAGGGTAGGGGGTGTCTTCTCTTCTTTAAGTTGTTTTGGCCTAACCTTTAAAAGTGTACTCTTGAGTAAACCTACTTAGGTTGATTTAGGACACTAGTATATCCGTGACCTCTCTCGTCCTAATAGCTCTGTTTCTTAAGCTTCCCGTAGGTATTAACTCTCTCCCTTAAGGGGTTCTCAGTCTAGGTGCTGGGGTCCTAGCTAGCGTTATACTATCGTCTTTTACGTGGAAAGGGCAGGACCCTTTATATAAGACGCTATTGTATTTCTTGTATATGATGCAATTTTTCCCTTTTACCTCTTGGCAGTAAATGCATTTGTCTTTTAGTTTGTTCCGGAACTTCTCATTCCTTAAGCATTCCCTTCCTCTAAGGCACCCCCACGTATACTTATAGGGCCACCCTTACATTTCCATCCTTCCCTCTCCTTCTTCCTCTTTCTTACTTTATTTTCGAGTGTTGTGCGTGTTATACGTTTCGCCAGCGCGTCTTGTAATGAGGAAATAATTAGGGAGAAAAGTGTAAGGAAGAAAGCAAGGTGCGAGCGAACGCGAGGATTAAAGATTGGGCGCGAAAAAGTCAAGCTGACCTGACGCGGCTTAGACTGAGGCTTCGCAGGGCTTAGTTAAATACTAAGCCACAATGGGTAAGTAACGTTTTCTGGTCTATAACTGGTTATACTTATCGGTTTTAGTTTGTTCCGCGACGCGTAAGGCTCTAATGCAGCGGAGCTCTTATATAGTGAGGCTGAAGGGGCGCCTAAGAACGCTAACGAACGATTACTAGTCCTAAAATGAGCTAAATCTAACATACTAAATACGGATACAGTTAACCTCTTTTCACAGCGGTTAATTAGCCTATTTCCTGAAAACAGGTTCTAGTTTCTAGAACTGGATCTAGTATACGCGAACTCCCCCTCTGCTAGTATATATTGTAAGGGAAACGCATTATTATTGCTATCTCCTTAGTAACGCCTTATTTATTCCCTTTAGAATATGACCCTTGCTAATATCTATTTTATATGGGTGACGAGCGTTTATCTCTATTTATTTACACTAGATGCAAAAATCCCCTATAATATACCCCTTAGAATTAGAATAAATCGATAGCAATTCCCTCCTAAGTCGGTTAGGTTTTAATATATCTTGTTAGCTTTAGGGCATTATAGACCTTATTGCTTCTTTAAGAGAAGCTAACTGTAATAAGCATTGCAGCAAAGGTTATCCTATCGATTATGGCGTGTAGCTATAAGCTTTGCCGTCTTCTGCTTATTATATTGACGGTATATAAAACTAGTAGACGAAGTAAGCTAATACAATGTCCATTTACCTTGCGGTTTATATTACTTTACTACTTTAAATGAGGGCGGCACTATATTTTGGTCGCTGGGTTCCTAAAGGATGCCGGTGACGTTAGTGTCTTAGAAGGGCTCTAAAGCCATTTTCTTTATAAGAGGATATATGGATAAAATATGCCGAATCTTAGAGGGCAGTAGGAGTATAAATACCGCTTCTTATATTCTTATAACGCTAGGGCTAAAGAGCGGAAATTCTCGGGCACAACTAAATCGTAATCGTATTGAAGCTTATCTACAACCTAGGCTTTAAGGCGTATATCCTTCTCCAACGTATCCTATAACGCTTGGTATTTATTTAGCAATATGTAAATACGCTTCTAAGTATTGTCCTATAATTGGCCTTGGTAGTATAGTTATATAAGGCTAAGTAGGCGGCGAATACGGTAAAAAGGAGGTTATAAAGAAGAGGCGATGAGGACCGTGGCCGGTAGAGAGATTGGTAAAGGTGTTTTATTCTTACGCTATAGGGTGCTAAGAAGGGCTATAGGCTTACTAAGCTAATCTAATCTAATTGGAATAACTTTACGTTTTATAATGAGTCTTTTCTTTATAGAGGACTAAATAAGTTATAGACTGGCTAACTTATCGCTGCTAAGTATATAAAGGTGGAGAACTTATAAGCTTACTATAAGCGAGTCTCTTAACTTTAATCTAATATGCAAAAACTTGTCTATACACGCAAACGATAATGAGATATTCTTAATATAGAAGTAACTAGATAGAAATAAAACACCAAGCTAAGGAAATCCTAATTAACGCCTTAATTCTTAATGCCGAAAGACAAGAATATAATTGCAAAAATCTTCCTTATAAGAAATTTCTTATACCTTAGACCTCTTAGGATCTCTATCTACGGTAGAATCTACCTTTCTCTTACGTACTCTTCTCCTTAATATCTCTTCTAATAAATCCTCTAATGCCTTTCCTAGTTGATCTCCTTGCTTATACGGTTTGCTCCTCTTAGCTATCTCTATTATAATATCTTTAAGTGGTTTATATATTTTAGTATGACGGCAAAAGAGACGGGGATTCTTAGCATAGTATAATGCAAGTCTGTTTAGTGGTATGTCTACGGCTGAAACCTAGGTAGGATACTAGTATATTACTGCGATAGGGCCGAACGTAGATATAAATAATTTATGACTAGGGCTTCGGAGACGTCTTAAGTCCTTTATTATAAAACAAGAAGGCAATTATAAGACGAGATACTTTAGTTGTTTACGCGAAATTATAGTATTGGAAATCGTTAATATTTTAGATAGGGGAGATGTAACTTTAAGAAACGTTATAAGATTAGCTGAGCTATTCCCTGCTTACTTATTAGTATTGCTAAATAAATATAGGTGTTTTATAAACATACCTAGAGGTACCAGCAAACCTTTAATATAAACCTCTTTTGGTTAAGGTAAGTCTGTTTTAGCCTCGCTATGGCTCTTTATTAGCTTAGGTAAGACTATTTTAGTTTCGCTGCGGCCTTCTAGGCTCTTAAGGTAATTAGTGTACATTTCCGTATCTTCTTATATATTACCCTCCGTATTATTGTCGATTTTATAAGAGTTGACCCCATTAGGTGTTTAAGTAGGCGTATAAGGTATCTATTTCTGTATAGGGTCAGAAAGCTACAATTATTTCTTTTCCCTACTGGTAGATGCTATATCTTTGTTATCGATGCGATTCTAGGATAATTTAAGGTTTCTAGCAAGTTGATAAACAGGTATGTTATCTTTAGGGCGATAGCATATTGTAATGTTTTTATAAGTACTGATTAAGGACTTATAGGTTATATTAGCAACGTATTTAAGCTTAGTTAAGGTAATATATATAATGTCTGGTATTCTTATAAGGATAGTAAGGGATATATAGTTAAGATGTTAAATTTAAAGGTGAGTCGAATTAATGGCATATAAAAACTAGGAGCACGACGTTTATATTCCATTTCTCTTTTAGGGTAGAGTTAGGACAGAAGGCAGAAGGAAAAGGCGGAGTATACTAGCCGCCCTTTTCCACTTTATGTGGTGTCTGTAGTACAATATTTAGTGGCTATAATTACTCTTAGCTTACGTATTGTCTGCGCCCGAGACTATAGGCGCCTAAAGTGATCTACAAGTAAAGCATTAAGTAAGGCATTGTTGGGGGTAGCTATTGGCTAAGCTGTTGCTAAATTTAAACGGCTGATAATTCCTAACAGACGCCGCATGCCTTAGTAGGGTTTAGAGGCGTTTATATAAAGTTATGAACTAGAACTAGAAGTTAATAATAACCCCTAATAACGCCTCTCTTAGTAGGAATAGCATTATATAATCTACTTCCAACGCCTATCTTTCCTAGGGCAAGACACTGCCTAAGCAGTAGACTTATTCTAGCCAGTCAATCTTGTATATTAACCCCCCATCTGTGGCAAAGGAGCTATTAGTGCCTTTAGGGTAGTTTAATTAGCATTCTAGCTAAGCCCTTTATAAGCGCTCCGCCTTATATAGGTAGTAATTAACTCCTATTAATCTGCCTTGCGTTAGGGGAGATCTTTTATTTAAAGCGCTAAGTAGCTAGTACTTAGAGGTCCATAGGCTTGTTCTATATCCCAATAACATTAACTATAATTTCTCCTTAAGTGGTATCCGTAACCCTAAGTACCTATAAGCGCAGCGTCCCTAAATTATTAGCTAGTAAGTAGACGTTTATAGATAGAGAAACTGACTTTAGAGATAACGGCAACGTAAAGACGTTAGCTTATTTGGAAAGTAACTTTAGTAATAAGGATTAAGAATAGGACGCAGAGACATTATATAATAGAGAAAATGGTTTTAGCACTAAAGATTAAAAAATAGGGGCAGATAGTAATAGAGAGGTGTTAAGTGACGAGGCTATATAGGCGACGGTTAAATACGGTGGCCTTAACTTTATAGTCTTAAATCTATAAGTAAAGGATAAAAATATAAAGAAGAGTTTTAATAAAAGCTGGTAAAAGGGTTAAAACTTTGCCCTTTTTTTGTTTAGCCTATCGCGGAATAAAACAATATTTTACTATTCCTACTAGAGTCTCTATCCGCTTAACTTATAGCGAGCTATAAAGCATTCGCGATAATCTATACTTTTACTTAGATAAATTTATTTTCTACCTTAAAAGTAATAATAGAAGGTAAATCTATACTAATAACTTAGGATTTTTTAAATTTCTTATGGACCTAAGACGCATGCCACATTAGCAACTATTAGTTATATTTAAGACTACAGTACTTATAGATTTATATCTTAAGGATATAAATATATTTTTTTATAGTGTTTTCTTTTTATTTAAGTTATTTCTCTACTTATAGTATATAGCGGTTGTTTATCTATTCCGGTATAGTAGGGAGGGGTAGTTAGGTTATATAAGGGGGCTTAAACTTATAGCTACGCTTATAGGGCTATTTACGTAGGAACTTCTCTAAGTGTATATAAGGGGTCTTTATATAGGAACTTCTTTAATATTTTTAGATCTGGGACTTATATATTTCTTTTTTTTATAGTTTTAGTATTTTCCTAATATTTACTTCCTATTTATATACTAGGCGTTAATAGAGGGCGCTAGGTTAGATCACCCTACTTATATAATTACTCTGCTTACACAATTACTTTACTTATACGATCGCCTAGCTCGCATAATTACCTAGCTCGCATAATTACCTAGCTCGCATAATTACCTAGCTCGTATAATTACCTAGCTTGTACAATCGCCTAGCTCGCACGATTACCCAGCTCGCATAATTACCCAGCTCGCACAATTACCTAGTTTACACAATTGCCTAGCTCGCACGATTACCTAGCTCGCACGATTGCCTAGCTCCTATAAGCACCATGCTCGCACAGTCACCTAGCTCGCACGATTACCTAGCTCGTGAGATCGGCCAGCTCCTACGAGCATCCAGCTCGCACGATTACCCAGTTCGCACGATTGCCCAGCTTGCACGATCACCTAGCTTATAGGATTGCCTAGCTCCTACGAGCACTATGCTCGCATAATTACCTAGCTCGTAGGATTGGCCAGCTTCTACAAGTATCTAGCTTATATAATCGCCTAGCTCACAGGATTAAAGCCGCGAAGTTATTAAACCTATTAATACCCTATTTACACGCTAGGCATTAATTAAAGGGCGCTAGGTTAGACCGCTTTACTTATATAATTACCTAGCTTATAGGATCTCTAGCTCCTATAAGCCCCTAGCTCTTATAACCTCCTAGCTTATAGAACTAAAGCCATAACCGCTAAATCCATTAATATCGTGGCTACGTGTTTAGAGGACGCTACGCCTAACTACCTAGCTCGCTCTTTTTATAGAATTCCTTAATTAATTAATAGTACCTATTCGAAAAATGTGTCCTAATATCTTTCTATAATATAAATCTCTTATTACGCAATTCTACGAGGAGATCCTCTTTCTTAACTGTCTATGCCGGCTCTGCTATAATGGCGCTAATATATACCCAGTGTTCTCCCCTATAAGGCTTTTGCAATATTATCCCATAATAAAACTAAAAGCAATACTTAGTGATCTAGCTCTATAAGGATTTAATCTTCGCGGAGTGTCTATATAGTTTAAGACTGGGGCTCCCGTAAGGCTTTATTTGCAATAATAATCTTTAAAAATGTTAGCAAAGCTATTAGAAGTTATATCTAAGAAAAGAAACTAACCGGCGATATACGCTAAAACTCTATATCCAGGTTATAGGGTTATAAGAGATCCTACGTATTATTTAACCTAGCAAATATAAGTAATATATAGCCTTAGTAGGATAAGGTATAAGACGTACAGGCTTAGGTATATCTCCGAAATTTAAGCTAGCAAATGCGGTATCTATTTAGCAATATTTATAAACAGAAACCTATCCTGCCTTAAAAAGTATATAATAGCTTTCTCTTTATTTATCTATTTACTACTTACTCTAGTATTAAAAAAAGGCTATAATATTTCTGCTTATAACCTAATAGCGGTCTATTAAGCTTAGACGAAATACTATCCCAACCATTACCATCCTTAAAAGTCGTGTTTATTAACTCAAATTATTACTTAATTAATTAAGACTTATATGCGGATACCAGGGGCTCGTTATTTATATAAGGGCTAGTCAAGTTACACTTTATAAAGTGTTAGTAAAGTCTTACTAGGGAAAGGCTAATAGTGTAAACTAACAGTCTGGGTGGTTTTTAGAGAGCTAAGTTAATTAATATTAAGCGGGTAATTGGTGCTAGTAGCTCTAGATTAACTATTATTAGTAAAACCCTCGCTAGACGCTAGACTGGTCGCTCTCCTTAACTTATTAAAAATATTCGCAAAGTGAACTTCATTATCTAGATTAATAGATTTTATTAACCTTAAAAGTAATGATAATAAATTGCATTGCTAGAGTGACTAATTAAAGTGCATCTTGTATTAAAGCTATAAGAGGTATAATAGGAGCGTTAGTAGTAATTAGGAGGACTTTTAGCGGAATATATCCATTTAATAGAGCACTAGGCGGTTAATAAATGCAATAACACCACTAGTATAACTCCCCCTTAATGCACAAGCGCTACAATTTTAAGAATTTTAGACATATATACGTAAATTCACATTATAGTGCAAGCAGATTTATTTAAAGACTAAAGGATTAATTTTAATTATATACCAAAATCTTAACTCCAAACTAGATATAAATGACTACTATTAAAGGTCTATAATATTAACGAGTGGATATAGCTTCTATAAGAGAGCACTATATATACCTTTCTCTTTAATATAGCCCTATAAGTCTTTAAGAATCTCCTAGATTATAGTCTACAATTTAATTAGAATAGATACTTATAGGAGATATTAAACATACTTAGACTCGTAATACGTTAGAGCGATTATATATTAACTTAAAGAAAGCAAATATATAGATAATATCCTATACTTTTTACTCTCTAGTTCTTCTATAAAGAATATTAAGGAAATTCTATAGAGGCTTAGGGAACGAATAAATTATTCTATAAAAGAGTATATCCGCAGTCCTCTTATAAGTCGGAGTCTCATCTATCGGAGTCTTATTTAGGCAAGTGCTGAGAATTTCACTTAATATTATATTATTAAGTATTTAGGGGACTTATCAGTATTATATATATATAGGATCTACCGGACCCCCAAATACCCTTTACTGGTTATTTAGGCCCTTAGTAATTTGCTTAGACAATAGACCGGTGCCAAGACGCTTAGAATTATCTAACTTAAAAGGTATTATTTCTTAGCTTTACAAGCTCTCTATAGAACTAATCTTAATAATAGAAGACGCCTTTTTTAGATCTACCCTAATAGATTATAGGGTATTCGCTCGTTAATAAAGCTTAGTAATTAATGCACTATATCTAGAATCTCGATCCTAACCGTAAGTGGCTCTTAAAGTGCTAATAATCTATATAATCTAGCAAGTTGCGGCTTTAATAAGCAGGCTAATAGTTAAATAAGCATCCATATTAAAGCGTAAAGAGCGGCTATAAATGGTTAGCGGAAATAAGATAAACTAGGGAATGGTTTAAAAGGAGCGGTAAAAATAGTAAAGTAGGGTAGTAACAAATAGAAGATATAGAAGACGCGTTAAGGTAACTGGCAGAGCGGGCGATAAAGGCAATTATATATCCCTAGCGTAACGGGGCGGAAATCAGCTCTATATATTAGGTCTTTCTATACCCTTTACTTTAAATAGCATCCTTAGATATATTAAGGCGTCTTACTCTTTAGCTCCTTAAGGAAGAAATTGTTATAAATTATAGGAAAGGAATCCTCTAATAGTAACGAGGCTTAGGGCATTCTGCGACGAAACGAGCTATATCACTAAATATTTCGCGTTATACGGTTAAGTTTACGGCTTATATCGCCTCCTATTTCAGCTAAAAGAGAGGTCTAGTTTTTAACTGCGCATTATAAGTAAAAGCGATGCGGTTTGGAGGTTAATAATCGCCACTATATTAGCGCAGCTCTATAAGGGCCTTACGCCAATTATATTGCTAAAATCCAATGTTGCGCACTAGATTTAAGCGATATAATTAGTGTAAGGCTCTTCTAAGTTTTGGGGGCTGGAGGCGCGCTAGCGATTTGCTGGGGAATTAAGAGCGGAGGGGAACTATATACTTAACTACTCTTTTATCTTAACATAAATTACATAACTTATAACCTACCATAATGAACTTTAGTATTGCAGCAGCCCTAGATCTTATCTGCAATACCTCTAATAAGCAGCTTTAACCTTATCTTCCTAATATTATATATACTATTTAAAGGCTCCAGAAGCTTCCTATTAATACCTATTAATATTATCCACCTCTTTTAGGGAATAAACGCGGCCACTATAATTTGCCCTATATTCCTCTAGGGAGTAAGGATACCTAGCCTTCTTTAGAGAGTGAGGATATTTAGCCTTTTCTAGGGAATAAGGATGTCGTCTAGCCTTTTCTAGGAAATAAGGATAATGTTGTCTAGCCTTCTTTAGGGAGTGTCTAACCTTTTTTTAGGAATGAGGATGTTGTCTAGCCTTCTCTAGAGAGTAAGGATGTCTAGCCTTCTCTAGGAAGTGTCTAGCCTTTTTTAGGGAATAAAGTTACTTCTTTACCTTCTTTTTTATCTAGATATATAAACCTGCTTAACGTATTATTAATAAACCTCCCTAAGATTAAGACATTTATTAATATATCCGTGGGGAAAGATCTAAAGGTTATTATTAGTAAACCAAAGTAGTTAAAAGAATATCCCCTTATTAAGGATCTTATTGCTACTAATAGCGATTTATTAAATAACGCTATTTTTTAAAAGCTTCTTAGCTAATAGATGCTTATAGATTCTTTTAAGAAATAGTAATTAGAGTCCACGGGTATATTAAGAATTAAAAGTTTAGTTAAAAGTTAAGCCGCTTCCGTAAAGGGAGTTAGCTATATTATATTATTTACAAAAAGTATAGGATATTATAATATCACTAAAGCGGCTTTAGCTATTAGATATAGAATTAAGCTTTATATTATACAAAGACTTAGAGGGGTAGGGCTATTGGTTCTCTTAGCCTTTACCTATAACACCTACCGGAGATTAAATTTACTTAACATTAATAACTTTCTTATAGCTTTACGGCACCCGTCTTATTTTATAATATTTAAAATTGCGTAAAGATATTTAGCTTAGATGGGATAGTGTTAAGAGCTTTATTCTAGTTAGATGCTTTCTTTTGGACTAATACATCTTAGCACTACTAACCCACCCTAGCTAAGCCCGAAAAAGCGAATTTCCTTCTCTTATAAACGCCCCTATATAGAAGTTGTTAAACCTAGGGATTCCACATTAGCGTATAATCACTAATACGCAGATCTAATAATATTGCACCCTCCTTAGCTACTAATAACGGCCTTAACGAATAGTATGCAGATATATAAGAGTAAAGTTATACTTCTAAATAGCAGAATCTTTAATTTATTACAGGTTATAGAACATCTTCTCTATAATTTATTAAATAACATTCTTAAACCTCTAAGCCGGCGGGCGAATCCCTTACACTATACCTTAGTTAAGAACGCTTATTATAAGATTTCCCTACTACTTTTAATACCCGCGGTAACCTTACGCAAAGATACCTAAATATAAATAGCATAGCGTGTTTAAATAGAACCCCTAACGGCTCTAGTTTTATAGACGTTAGTAGTAATAGTAAATAGATAAGCTATAATAAGGTATAACGGGTATACGGAGACCAAATTAACGGTAATACGCTACTGGCAATTAGAAATAGCAAATAGATAAGCTATAATAAGGCGTAATAGATGTATAGAGACCAAATCGGCGGTAATACGCTACTAGAAATTGGCAATAGTGAATAAATAAGCTATAATAAGGCGTAATAGGTGTATAGAGACCAAACCGGTAGTAATACGCTATTGGCAATTAGCGATAGCGAATAGATAAGCTATAGCGCCGCGCAATAGGTATATAATAAGTCCCTTAACAATGCGGTTACTATAAGTTCTGCTTATAGGTATTAGCGAATTTCTTTTAAAACTCTTATATTATTATATACCCCAGTTTTAGATTTTTAACGCGGTATAATAATGGTTTAATAATATCCCTTATTAAGCAGAACCAGCAGTTTAAGCTTAGTTAATAATTGGCACCATAATTAATATACTAATACCACCTCCACTCCCGTTTTATTCTACCTATTATAAACTAGCCTAGTAATAGCCTTACCCACTCTCTAAATGCGGGATAGTATAACTAAGCGGGACCTAGGAGTCCCTATAAAGGCTAAAAGCTAATATATATACCACTAAATCGTTTAGATATTGCATTAAAATACGTCGTCCTATAAAATAGACTATTAGGCCTATATATAAAGAGTTTATATTAACTACTCTGACTCCTAACTTTAGTAGTATTTCTGGTATCTTTAACTTAAATTCCTTATTTACGTTAGCCGCTAGAGTTACTATACTAAAGTAAACTACGTTAAATATACTATTTTCGCAAGCTTACGCGCTTTATTACTTTCCGTAGTGTCCATTAAGGCGATAGTAGGCGTAGGCGTAGTCTCGGTTAGTATAGTCTTCTAAATCTTCTAAATTATCTCCTCTAGACTAGATTATGCGAGGTCTACGTACAACTTATTGATTATAGATATTATATATATCCTATTCCGGTAATCTTTCGTTAGAGTTTTATACTTACTTATTTTTTATATTACTATATCTAATTTTATAAGCTCGCTGCGAGTAAAATTGTCTAAGTGGTGGGGTAGTTTAGAGGGGTAGGCTTCGTTAGCCTATTTATATTTCGCGCGCTAGGTATACTAATTCGCTAACGCGCACGGATATTAAAATGCTTGGCATTTTAAATAAGCCTTAAACATTTAACACCCTAACGCTTAAGTGAGCGTCACTATTAATGCTTAGGCTTTACCATTTTTATTAGTAAGGATTTAGTAATAATGTTTTCAATGCCTTAAACATACCGCTAAAATAAGATTAATATGCATAATAGCCGCTATACGGGCTGCTATATGCATTAAACGCTCGGCATCTTATCCCGCGTAGATATATTTACAGTACCCTTCCTGCCTTTTAATATATCTAGCGGCCTAGACTTCGCACCTAGCTATAATAAGGCCTACTAATAGCACATAGTACGCACTATAACCTCTTAACAATCTTTATTAATTACTGCCCCCGCTTCTATCCATAATTATATAGCTATGCTTTTAGGACTAATAAGTACCATATTTAACGCTTTTTTCTTTCTAAGTTAGACTATTTAAGCCCTTAGGAGTAAGGATAAAGTGCACCTTAATCCACTACCCGCTAAAACGTTTACTAACTAACCCAGACCTCTTACATTACACTACTACCAAAAAAATACCTATTTTTGTTAAATATGCCTAGAATAGAAGAGTATTATATACTCTTTAAAATGTCTAAAACTAGCTATAATAAAATAGCCGGAGTCTTTCTTAACGCTTAGGAAAAAGAATAGTTTAAATTTATTAAAGTAGGTTATAAATCTGGGTAATTTTTAATAGATCTTAAGCTTTATAGGTTTTAAAATAGATTAGTTTCCGCTATAATCTACCCACTAAACCTAAGTACGCTCAAGTCCTGATAAATTTTCATATTAGTAGCTTTGAAAATCAGTTATATACTTTATTAGAAGTAGTAGGGCTAATATAAGGCGGGGAGTAAATTATAGAAGATATAAACGCGGCAAAATTAAAGGTTAAATAGTTAAAGTTACTAGAGGGGTCTCCTAGCGACTTAAAAAAGAGCAATATAGAGAAGGGTTTATGTGCTCTAGGCTTTAAGATAGGGTTTAACTATATAGAACATCCGTAGTGTATATTACATATCTGGGAAAACCTACTATTCAGCTACTAGATTATCAATTCTCGTTTTAAATAGCATTAATTTCTCCTATTTTACTTTCTTCTTACTCCCTATATTTTTAGAATTAAAGTCTACTATACCCTTACCTTATTAGTGCTACTAGCTGTCCGCTATACTTTAGCCCATTACTAATACTATGGTTAGAAAACCTTCTTTAGGGAATTTATTTATTAAGGGAATTATTATAAAGTTCTTACATTTTCGGGTGTAGTTAAGAAGATAAATAGTAGAAAAGAAATCCTATAATAGATAGAGCGTAAGATACAGGATAATAGAAATTGTAATATAAGGTATAGTATAGAAGAGGACTAGGATAAAGATAGGGATGCGTATAAGGACGTATATAGGGGGGACATAGTCGCCGGGATTAAGGCTTTAGGGATTAATTTAAAGAAGAATATATCTCTCCGCTAGTAACTGTTCCTTCCGCAAATAGTATAGCGAAGGCTATTATATAACGTTTTCGCATTTCTATACATAATTATAGCGTACTAATTTACGCCTCCCCCTATGCTACGTAATCACACTTATAGCCAGCCGAGCTAGGCTTCTTTACTTATAATAGGTTAGCCTTATATATTCCGCAAGCATATTCGGTCTTACCCTTTACTAATCTTTTACTACCTATGGTAAGGCTGGAATAGGCGTCTTCTTGTGTTCATGCCGTCTAGTAAGTCGCATTCAGGCCTGCCTTTGTGCATTCCATGCCGTTTACAGCCCAACTTAAATCTACGCACTTCCTCGTTGCTCCAGTAAGAACTGCTACGCAGTTTAACCTTGCTAATACGCATACACTGCCTTTGCTAGGGTTTTACTATTTTATTTATTAGTATATAGTGCTTAACACTTAAAGGTAATACCTTTATCTATATACTATACTTATAGGGTGTTTTCCGTTTATCTAAACACTCGTTTATTATTACCTTAGAAAAAGGTAACGTCCTAATAAAATCGTATTTTAATTAAACGGTAAGTCTTATAAATAGGAGGTAGAATAGTAGCTTTATTCTTATTTTTAGAGGTAAATATAAAGTTAAATTAAGAATATATGCAATAGAAATATATAATATATTTATTATTATTATATCCTAGTTCTCTAAGGCTAATAATATTAAATGCTAGCCGTTTAAATAGTTAAGTGGCTGGAAATTCGTGTTTTTATCTCTAAGAGATCTACTATATATACTTTATTAAGAAGTAAACTTCGCATCTAATTTTAAGCGGTGCTCATTTAGTAGTTACTTTAGTTAGCTCTATACTTTTAATATACTTAGGGAGCTGTTTAATAGCGTTAGGTCCTATATAGCTAAGAATTTTATATTATTTTATAGCATTAGCTCTAACTGGTTTATAGGCTATTTAACTTAGCTAAGATCTTCCTATTAAGAAGGTTAATTAAGTTATTAAATCTAGGGTATCTATAGGCTCTCTATATATTAGTACCTAGTAGCCCCCTAGTTATTTTATATAGTATACTATTTTGCTAGTTACTAGACAGTATAGTAAGTTTCACCCTAAGTCAAAATAGATATTGTTATTAGTAGCTCTTAATAGCGCTACGATATTTATAAAAAAGGTAAGTACTAGTACTACATAGGAGAGCCTTATTTTTGACTTTCTAGTAGGTATATTAAGAGTAATAGTTACTATTCCATAGGCTTAAATCTTTTTAAAATTTCCGTTAATAATTAAGTAGTTATCTTTTATGGCTAGATAAGAGAAGGTAAAGTCTTCTTTATTATTATAGATGTATATATCTGTTAGATAGTTTATATAGAACAGTTTATTAATAAAATGGTTTAATTAATTAATAATCTTAACTTAATTGTTAATTGATGCTTCTGATGAGCCCCTAGGGCCTTTAAGCTACGAAGAGATTTTATAGTACATAGGCTCTATATACGTGACTTATGCATATAACCCACGTCTTTAGAGAATATAGATTATCTAACACACCCCCTTAGCTTCAAGCTCTTTAAGGTTAAAGCTAACTACCTTCCATATCTGTTAATAAGTCAATTAAGCCATAATCTTATTTAAATCCTTCCGTCTTGCTCTAATACTATCCCTTAGGTCCTCCAGTTGCTTCTCCTTATTTAACCACTCCTTAATATCTACCATTCCAATTATATTAACGAAGCTTTAAAACCTCTACTTAGGCAGGGCCTTTATAAGTCTATTAGCAATCATCTCCTTTATTACTGTTTATTAAAATTGTACTTATCTTATTGCGTATTCCTAATATAGCTAGTGTTAATAGATGTTAACGTGTTAGAGCTTTGTAATTAGCTTTGCCGTGTCTTCTATAATTAGTTAGAGCGTCTAGGTATTATTGCATTTAATAATTAAGGGCTTATTTAGCTATAATATTATTGCTTTAAACAGCTTACTAATAAAGATAGCTTCCTTTGCTGTCTATAATAGGGCTAACAACTTGGCTTCTGTGCTTAATATTATAACTATACCCTGCTTGTTTACTCTCTAGGCAATTAGCCCCCTAAATAGCTTTATAATATATCCTTATAAGCTCTTTCTATTAACAAAGTTGTCCGCGAATAATGCGTCGCTAGTATAAATAAATAATTGCGCTTTACCTCTACCGTCTCTTCTATTGTCTCGTCCTTTGTTGCGTATTCCTTTATCTCTCCCTCTACCGTTTATTTCTTCCTTATCTCCTCTATAGCAGATTGCTCTGCTTCTTGTGCTATATAGGTATTAGATAACTCTATCTACCGCTTAATAATACTCTTAGCTTGGGTCCTAATTAAACCTTACTAGCCTTAATACTGCAAAAGCAATATCTGGACGCGTTATAGTGGCTGCATAGAGTACTAAACCCAATTTTCTCTAATATAGCATCGTAGAGGCTAGTAGGGATATAGGACGGACTAATAGGTCTATATTAGGGGACGGACGCATTAGACGGATTAATTGGTAATTAGTAGGGAGGAGTTCTAATTCTGCCATTAGAGTATCTAGAAGACGCCCTTTAAGATCTATCTTATACTGGTTAGCTATCTTTTTAATATAGGCTTTCTAGGATAGCCATAAGAGCCTCTAGCTATAATTACATAGTATATGGATTCCTAGGAACCATTTTAGCTTACTAAGGGTACTTATCTAGTATTCCTTGCTTAGCTCCTTAATTGCTTCTTAAGCTTTCTTTTTATCTATCTTTTGGTAGCAGAAGACAATATTATTAACATAAAAGAAGACAACTATTCTACCTTTTAGCATAATATATGGCTCCTAGGGTACCTCTTTGAAACCCAATTCTGTTAGCGAGCTCGTGAGATTCTTCTGCCATAACAGTGGTAATTGTTATAGTCCGTAAAGGGCTTTTCTTAAGCGCAGTACTTTATCTATCTTTCCTTTATTAAACCCTGGCGGTAGCTTTATATAGACGACCTTATTAAGATCGTAATGGATAAACGCATTAACTGTATCTATCTATGTCGTCTCTAGGTTAAATTTTACGGTGATCGCCATTAGGGTTCTAAAGGTTGTGCTCGCCAATATAGTCGCTTTTATAGGTAGGTCTCCTGGAGCCTATTAATTTCCGCATACTATTAAGCATGCCTTGCATTTCTAAAGGAATCCGTACTTGTTAGTCTTGTAGACGAATATCTATATTAAGCTAAGGACCTGCTGTCCCTTTATATACTTCTTATCTGTTTCTTAAAACAACCTTATTTAATAATAGGATTAGAGGTGAGCTTATTAAGCTTCTTAGAACTAATCTTAAAGAGGGTACGTATTAAGGTTACGGATTAACTAAGGTAGCGGAGGTAAGTTCTTCCTGTATAATCTAACATTACATATTCTACCTAATTTGAGCTTGCTTTTGTTAAGTTAACTATTAAGGTTGAACTTTCTTCCTGCTAAGAAGGCGCCGTAATAGGCTAATATAATCCTTTTAGTAATAAAGTCTTTAAACCTATTATTATAGGCTTTCTTAAATAAGTCCTTAATAGAGTTGTTAAATACCCCCTAAGTGTAAAACCTGTCTCCTACTTAGCTAATAATGTCCTGATTAGTACCTTATATATCTAACTTTATAGAATACTTAACGTAAAAGGTATATAGAGATTCTTTATCTTCTTTTATTAGAGGTAGCGTATAATACGCATCTTTAAGAGCTCTTATAAGCTTAAGATCTGCTAACTTATTAAAGGTTTAAACTAGCTTATTAACGTCGTCATCTTCCTCTTAAATTGACGGTTTAAATACTTCTTTATTATCTTCCAAAAGGACCTCATTCTTAGTTAGGGTATTAGGGAGTTAAATCTTCTTAATTAGCGTGTCTAACTTAGCGTATAGGTCCTTTAAGATGTCCGTTTACTTACCGTTAAAAAACGTCTTCTCGTTAAAGATGACGTCCTTAGTAGAGATAACAATACCCTTATATAGGATCCAGATCCTATAGATATTAGTAAAGTTATAGCCAATGAGATAGCCAATATAGGCTTGCAAATCTAGCTTGCTTAGCCTTTTTTTCTTTAGCTGGGCGTCTAACGTTATTACGTACGCCCTACAGCCGTAGGCTTTTAGGTGCGCTAGTTACGGCTTTCTTAACCCATTAGCTAGGAAGGTATAGAACCTCTTATATAGCAATTTCTAACCGTTGCTTTTTAGTAGCGTTTGATTTTAAAGGTAGACTATACAGTTAACTATCTTGTTCTATAGGTTGTGTGGTAGATTAGCAGCAATTTTTATTACTTATGCTCTTTTAATAATTACACCCCCTAAGCGTTTAGTGGTACCATTTTAAGCTTAGGTATAAGGCGCTAAAGACTTAAATATAATCCCTTAAGTCTATAGCTATTTAAGGGTTCTCTTTTTCCCTAGCTCGTTGTCTAATCTAATAGTGTTAACCTTAAGGTTATACCTTAGACGAATCCATTAGATAAAATCTTTAAGCACTTATAGTGTCTCCTTCTCTTCGCTATGCGTTGTTATAAAATATGGGAAGGTTCTTCCTAAAAAGGTATTATAGATAAATATAACTTGTATAAATCTAGTATACGCTTTTTTAAGGTCCGTCTAGTCAATATAGAGGTTAAGATAAGGTTTATTAATATTCTATTTTAAGAACCTTCTTAAGACCTAACGCTTAATTTTAGCGAGACTGCAATATTAACATTCCGTTGTCTTTTGGCCTTAAAGCTTAACTCCTAAGGCGTTAAGACCTAGGTAATAAAGGCTTATAGGTCCTAGATAACCTAGACGCAGATGCCATATACGTATATTACCTTTTAAGTCTAGACAAACGTCTCTTAACGATACTCTACGCTTCTATTAGCGGCGTAGCAGTTAGCTTGTATTAAACGCTAATAGACCTCCTAGTTGGATGTACTTAATAGTTTATTGTCTGTAACGTTCTTCTATTTAATATAGGATTGTGTCGTTCTTCCAAACTAGAAGATTGTTGTCTCCTTTATTATCCTAGTAGTACCCTTACTTTTAAAGCAGACGGAACGACACTAGATTTATATTAAAGTCCGTATAAAAGACAACGTCCTTAAGACGTAGGATTCCCTTACTCTTGTCTAGTTTTATAACTTAGATAGTAATATTGCTGTAGCCTAGTATAGGCACTTCTAAGCTGCCGGCGATAATATATTTGTGTTTTAGAGCTTTCCTAAAGTTGTAGAAACAAGAGAGGTTATTAAAGATATAGAGAGTGGTTCTTAAGTCAAGAATAGTTAATAGCTTTAATAGATGGTGTTGACCGGTGTAAAACAATTCTAGGAATATTATATTGGCTTCTCCTTTAATCTTCCTAACTGTCTCCTAACTCTCGTCCTGTTGTTATTAAGCTTTATTAACATTTGATTCCTTAAGCTTTAGTTATTTTACTTAGGCAGCTAGATCCTTGTTATGTTTTACCTTTTTACGCACCTTCTTTATACGTGTACCCTTAGCATTAAATCCTTTAGGCCTCTTGCACTCAAATAAATACCAATAGTTAGAAAGGGTATGTCCCCTTATATCGCATACTAGGCATTTTAGGTTCTTTAACTTCTTAGAAGATGTCTCTTTAGTTAAATTTGTCCCTGCCCTTTTATAGCTGCGAGATAAGCTGTTCCCTCTTCCCTTTTAGACTTTAGTAGTAATAGAGATATCCTCTTCAGACTCTCCTACGAAGTCTACGTTAAATGCACTCCCTCTAGTAGTTGAGGATGGTACGACTTTTAAGAGGTTTGCAAATGCTTCCCATAGCTCTATTACTACTTTACGGTATTCTAATAAGTAAGCCTTTTTGGTATCATTTGCCTGTTTAGTGTATATAACAAAATAGGTTTCGCTTGTAGGTTATATTGCATTTATAAGGTCCATTAGCCAGATTCTATTAGTTATTTGCAAAAGACCATACTTCTCTACTATCTTTATCGCATGCTCCCATCTGTTAAGCCACTAGGTAATTTTTGCCTACTTAAGTCCCTTAAGTGATTCTATATACTGTAGTTATACCTTCCTTATTATAAAGTTCTTTAAGGGCTTAGTGTCTTCTTTTAACCAAATTAGCCATTCCTTAACTATAAGGGAAGGGTTAAGTAGTAGCTTCTTCTAAATTAAGACTGTGGACGTGATCTAGGTACGTATCTGTTACAGATAATCTTCCTATCTTAGGAAATACTTTATATCCTAGTTATAGTACCGTCTACTGTTCTCGCACGCTTTCTGTTAATTTGTTAAGAGCTATATATATAAGGTTACATTCTTATTAAAATCTATAACTTTTAGATGGGGCGGTTCTTAAAGTAGACCTTATTAAGGTGCTGCATTAACTGGGTTAACGTAGGCCCATATTTATTTGTCTATAAGGGCTTATAGTTGCCAGATCCATTATTCCCAGTCTTTAGGCTTATTAAGGATAATCGTAGTAGACGAACTTAACGTCGGTGGAGTCATTTTAACTAATAGGCAGATGAGGAATTGAGATGGTATTTTGTTATTAGGATCGTCCTTGTCATTAGGATCGTCCTTTGACGATAAGGTAGATTCTCGTGGAATCTCGTCCTGTGACAATTGAGGTAGGATTTCTGTCAGAGTCTGCGTCCTTAACGATAAGGTGTCAGAGTCTAATAATAAGGTAGAATTTCTTCAAATAATTAAGTAATAGCTGAGTAGCTTCTTAAGTCGGCGGACCGGGCTTATAACTGTTAGATAGTTTATATAGAACAGTTCATTAAGGAAATGGGTTAATTAATTAATGATCTTGACTTAATCGTTAATTAATGCTTCTGATGAGCCCCTAGGGCCTTTAAGCTACGAAGAGATTTTATAGTGCACGGGCTCCGTGCACGTAACTTGTGCACGTGACCCATGTCTTTAGAGAATACAGATTATCTAACAATATCTATATTAGGGTTAAGTATCTAGGTATTCTAAAGTTTAAAAGAAATTTAACCAGTACTAAACACGGTAGTATTATAGGTTGGTAATATTATAAAAGTTAAAGCTAGGTTGTTAGAATTAAAATCAATTATAAATTCTATATTCTTTTAACTATTCTCCTTTACTTCCTATTCTCTTTTTTAAATCCATTTAACGATGCGTTTAATCTAAGGCGTAGATCAAATAGTTTTATCTACCTTCTTCTAGACATCTGCCCTTGGTCTCTATCTTTAAGGGCGCTTATACTTAACAATGTAGTAGTACTTATTAAATCGATGTACAAGGCTGTATATATATTTCTTATGCTATCTCAAATTTGAATTTAAATTGCCGTTAGGATCTAAATTGGAATTAGAATTAGAATTAGAATTTAAGTTGCCTTAAAGGGTTATAAATATAGAGTTATTAGCAGTTAAGGTAGAAGATACTTACTATATACGGTAGTGCTCCTTAAATTCCTTAATAAAATTAATAATAGATAGGGCGTCCTTATCTTTCCGTTCTTTCCTAATAAGATCTACTTTTAGTGCTCCTACAAAGCTAGAAGAGATAGGTTTAATTACTTAAACAAAGTTATAGTATGGCCTAAATCCTTATATGTTTAGTAGCTCTAATTATTCCGCAAGCTTATAGGCATTCCTCCAGCTATTTAGTCATTTATTAATACTCTGCCTTTTATTATAGGCCTTAAGAGCCGTGTATTAATTAAGGACGTCGTGCTTTTAACCTAAGGTAGTAGGGGTAAGTATAGTTTTAAGTACTTAAAGGCGTTTGTATACCGTGTTAAGGCTATTAATAAGTAAAAGTTAGGCCACCAATGTTAATTAAACAATATAATTGCTAATATTGTTTATAACTTATTCTTACTTTAGGTATATGCGTAAATCGTCCTTATATTTAGCCTAGAGTTAATTATAACCAGTAAGTTAGGTCTAGTTCAATTAGGCTATTAATATAGTAATAGAAAGTACGTCTATAGGTATAAGTCGACTTAGTAATTCTATACTTAGAAGCTTATCTTTCTTCTTAAATAGGTCAATATACTACTATACCTTATTAGTCTTAGCTATATCTTAAATAATAAAGAACTATTAAATCTAATTAGATGGCTTATTAAAAATAAGGTTAATTTTAGATAAAGACTTTGTTTGGAATCACGGTAGGGGGGGGTTTTAGTTTTAATCGTTTTTCTTCTTCTTCTCTCTCTACTTCTATAGGTGGAATTTAGTAGACCTCCTAAGCTCGCTTAGCTCACGTGATTAACCTAATTGGTTATAAGTAACTGTGTCTACTGTATTACAGAACCTTATTCAGACAGACTTATTTATATTAGTTATTATTTTTAGAATTTTAACAGTTTAGGTAGGGTTTAGGTTAGCGTCTTAAAAAAACCTTATTTTAATAATTTAATTTATTAGTTCGTTCTGGTACGTTCTAGTACATTTATTAGTTAGGTTTAATTATCCGTTTATTTAATAGGTAAAGAAGCTTAAGACACTATAAAAGTAGTAGAAGTAGTGACTTCTTAAATAGTGTAATAGGTAAGTTAGTGCAATTCGGGATTAGTTAATTTGCTTAGTAGATAGTATAGTAGGTAGTATAATCCGGGCTTATAACTGTAAACTTTATAGTGTAGGAAAATTAAGTAAACGACTTAATTATAAATATAGCTCTAGAGCCTCTATATATATATAAGAAAGGTATAGGCAGCAACGGAGTAATTAATTAAGTTAGTGATTAAGTCGTTAACCAAGTTAAGGTGTTAGTAAATTTACGGTATACTAGTAGTCGGTTATATTATAGTAGATAAAAATATAATTAGTAGAGGTTATAAATAAGATTATATGGCGCTATAAGTTATCCGCGTACGGACCCTAAACCTTAAATTAAAGCAAATTTACTTTTAGGTAATATTTTAACTTATATATACTACGCTATCTACTATATTATAGTAGATACGTCTCTATATACCCAAATAAGTCCTAATTCGCTATTCTTATATTATTAGCTATTAAATATTAGATTAACGCACTAATCGGCCTTTAATAGATATACTAAAACTAAAAAAGGTAAATCTCTCGCAATAAAAGATAGGCTATAGTACCTAAGAATAAAGCAAAAGGCGTAGACTTTAGTAATATATTATACTACAGTACGAAATTAAAGAAATAAATTAAGTACTAGTAGGCTACTAAGAAATAAAAGACTATAATACCTATAGAGAAAAAACAAGCGGTAGTTAATAGAAAGTAATATAGAATTATAGTAGATATTATAGTAAATGCTAACTATTTTATAGGCTTAGCTCTAGTTATTATATAGGTATTTAAAATTAACTTAGCGTCTATACGTATAGCTATATAAGATTTAATAAGGATAATTTAGATTAAAAAAACTATAAAAATATAAATTAATTAGATATTATTAGACGCAAAATAGGCTAGTAAAAATAATATAATACTCTATAAAGAAGAATCTAAGGGGGTTAATAGCCCTAAAAAGATATCTATATAATGTCCTATACGCTATTATATAACCTATTATATACGCGTTACTAAGCTTAAAGAGACTACCTAAGTACTCCCTCTATTAATAGATATTATTTTAGAGTCTTAATACTACTAGGACAATACTATTAATAAAAAGGTCTTTAA
>Ga0307515_10002578_pt1 | contig 39120 bp, 34 predicted proteins | sample 17_EM_MG_FD_194513 | JGI IMG/M metagenome (GOLD analysis project Ga0307515, IMG submission 194513) | Populus trichocarpa ectomycorrhiza microbial communities from riparian zone in the Pacific Northwest, United States - 17_EM | ecosystem: Host-associated > Plants > Roots > Unclassified | place... | reverse complement strand
ATAACAACACTCTTGCCGCAGTCAAGCGTCAGATCCAGCAGGCGGAGAACCCAACGCCTGCCGTGGTGATCAGCGTGGAAGCAGCGCGTGTTGACAATGCTATACTTCTTGACTATTTGACCTCCGAAGTGGCGCTTGAGGAACCTGAGATCGGAAGCACTGACCCAAACATCCCGATAGATAATAATTGCACGGATGACGAACTGCATTTCTGGATGCCAGGGGGCCGCGGGGATTTCGAAGATGAAGGTGACGAAAGCGATGTCATTCCCACTGCCAGCTGGCGACGACGGGCCGCGACTGAACTCGAGAGGTTTGACCTGGGAACCAGTGATGTCGACAGGTATGAGGGCGAGGATGGCGATGATGCGGATGCGGATGAGGAGGAAGAAGCATCGCAAGCCGATGATGGATCAACGCAGAATGTGGAGGACTGAAGGCATAGTTCTAGAGAGTGTGAAGATTGGACAGTATATTTCAGACATGTAAAATACGATAATGGTGGAGCCAATGCAACGGCAAGCGATGTATGCGAAGCGAAGACTGTATTGCAATAAGTGACAACATCTCAAAGCTAAACACAAATGAGAGTCCGGCATGTGGCTATCGGCCGAAGAAAGGCATAAACATCGCCAGGCGTTGTGTAAATGGCTACTGCATAACTGCAACCCCTGCGAAGAGTGTAACATACGTGTCGTTCCGATGGTGCGTATACATCGCCACATTCCGGACGCAAAGTAAAGGAAGCCTGACGCCGGAGCGGCGAGCGTAATATACAACGTGACGTGTCGCAAGAATAAGAGGCGTGGTATAATTGCCGCCGCAAGGGAGGTATAGAATGCGACCCGTCGCTTGGGCGACGGGTCGCGTCTGATTCTCCGTCAGAGGGTACGAGGTTCCGCCAGAGCCGTCAGAGCCATCCGGAACACCCGGGTGTTTCAGACGGAAACTAGGGTTGTTGGTGATGTAGTATTAAGACTCATAATGAATTTGTGATTTAACAGTGTGTAATTTGCAAGATACTAAGTGCAAAATCTCAATGTGAGTGCGTATTCATGTCCCAGCTGTTTGCAATCTTGGCATTGACCAGTTCTTGAATCAATAAGATTTCACTTGAATCATCATTATACTTTACCATTCTTTTCGCTTATGCTTATATATCTCCTTTGTGTACCCCAATTCTCCTTCTCCCTTCCTCCATTAACTGCAGTATAAGTGTCAAAGTATTATGCAGAAACAGCCCAGATGAACGCAAAAAAGACAAGTTGTGCTTATAATATTGCTATATTTACTGCTAACATAGCTCCTGCATCCTAATGCAACATAATGTCATGTAAATAAATCTGTCATTCCAGGAGATATACCACATATAGAGGTTCTTATTTCTCCCATGTTGATTACAGCCTCACTATGAATGCTTCTAACTCCACTGTCACTTACAATGTTCCAAATCTATCCAGTTCTGCAGATTTCAATTGTTGCCACAATTGCATGTCTTGCGGTCACCTACAATACTTCAACATAAACACATACTGATTACATTTGGAGACTTCATATGCATGGGTACATGTTCTCATTCTGGTACGCAGTACTTAATTTTGCAGCTTCAAGGGTTAGTTAACATTACCAACCATGTGCATGTCATGAGTTTTGTTCAGGTGCGTGGCTGGTTCAGGTGCATCTGGTTCAATTCTATGTGTGATAGCTTAAAACCAACATCCAATTCTTGGATCTATAGAGTGAGTGTTGTGCATAGGAAGTGCTGACATTTGGCATTGGGCGTTAGGAATCCATATAGTCTGGTTCACCTGACACTTTCTAATTCACTCGACTGGATTTCCATCCGTGACATACCAATCAACTGTTGAAGTTATCCCTTCTGAGCCATTTCAAGACCCACCTCAAATTGCCCCCTCCTTTGTATCATGCAACATCTTGTATCATGGTTCCCATTATTCTATTGCACTGAATCTTATATTAACTGCTTACACACTGTCTCCCACATTCCCTGACGTTCTATGTTCATTTCAGCAATTAGAACCTATCCCCAGCCATGTGAGGAATCACTATTCAGAGAAGAATCGAGATACACACCTTGAGTGAGCACTTGCACTCACATTGAAGAAAACAGCCCATCTTTGTTGTCCATCGAATGTTTGTGATTGGAACCATCTGCTTTCGTACATTGCATTGCAGATGACTAATATCCATGAGTACATTAATAGCACAGAACAATAATACCAATCCGGAGATTGACATGGATGACAGGGAGGCTGGAGAGTCAACCTCGACATCTGACATTGAACAAGATGATTTGGATTACTAGCAGGTGGTCCATATTCTAGGCCAGGCATGCCAGCACAACTCATTATGAACTACAAGGGTTCAACTCCCAAGGATACAGAGCCACGCTGATACTGTCAGTACACACCTTCCACTTCTAAATTTCTGAGATACAGCTGGGGCAGTGGCACCACCACTGTTTAATCACCAATCCTTAACCATCCACAACAAATTATACAAGTCTGACCATGCACCAGCCAGCTAGACGCTCCTACTGTGCATGTCCAGTGGCGACCAGAATGTTCCACTACCAAAGGCCACTAAAGATCAGATTGATCCCCAACAGCTAAAAGCTACCTTTGAGGTAGTGAAAAGTTTCATGGAGACAATGGTATTCATGAATACTCCTTGGCCAATAATAACTAATCAGAACTTCTGAATGGCTGAAGAAGCTTGGAAACTAGCCATTGAAGCTCAGAATCGTCAACCAGCATTAGCAGGTGCTCCTGTAGGTACACATCGGTGTTTCAATTACCCAGTGGTCTGTCACTCAATACTGATCTGCCTATACATAAAGCTGTAAGTCTTGAATTCAGTGGAATGCTCCTTCAATCAGGCTTACGATGTCGACTATGCCTCAAGATATCGAAAGTCACAACTGAAGTGTCATACCTTCCGCGGATAGTTGACAGATTGGGCTCCTCAAAGTGTTGCCTGTACTTACCTGTTGCAGAAGGGCTCAGAGACTTCACTTCGGATCCAGGTCAAGAAGTTCCTGTTTTGCGATTCTTACCTCTCAAAGGTTGTGGATGATCAGAAATTATTGTTCACCATACTTGAAGTTCAGGATTTAACTTACCATCAGTTCATGTTCCCTGCTAATTGCAGGAGCAGCAGCCTACTACATGTCAGTTGTTTCAACCACTCGCTCACCAGACTGTAGCCTGGGCAGCTGCAGCTATTCATCGTGCATACTCTGACTATGCCACAGGAATGGAAACCACAGTTAAGTTTTGGAAAGATGAATACCCAGGTACATCTTGCCTTTCGCCTGTGATTAATTTTACACTGGAAGCCACTGCACTGATTATTTGCAAATTGGTGCACCCCTTCACAACCTGCCTTTGGTGCACAGCTCTGCTAGAACCGGCACTTCTCCATCCCTGTCTGCATAGCTCTCATTCATTCTATTTCACACTTACATCCTTCTGTTTTAACACTCCTCCACTCGCATAGACTCTCCTCAATCCTAAATGTCTCGAATGGTGCCCACAGATTTCATTACATGCTCTATACCCAGCCCACATTCTGGCGCTCATCCGCTGCAATGGTTCCTCCTCAATCCCTACCAGTGCTCGTCGTTTTGGATTGTCGCATCCATATATTTCTCAGTCCTCCAGATCCCCGCTACGCTCAGTGTCGGTGATCCAGCACTGAACCGGGAGGTCGCCAATCCGCACTGGTGCTCTTCAATCACCCATTCATGCTGCCCAATCTCCACCCGGCGCTCCTCACTTCTATAATGGCACTCATTAATCCCGAACTGGTGCTCTAACATATCATTCCACACTTATTACCCTCACTTTTCAGTGCTCCTTCATGTGGATAGGTACTCTCTAATCCCCATCAGTGCTCCTCGGCCTGGATTGGCACTTGACTATTACATTCAATGCTCCCTACCCCCTCTTTCAGCACTCCTCCAGTGAGATCAGTGCTCTTCTCCTGAGATCACTGCTCCTCATTATAGATTGGTGCAGTGCTAGTTCATTCTCCTCTCCTCCATCACCTTCCCTGGTTTCCTGTGTTCCCCCCATGCACTCCGGATCTAGTAGTACCAACAGGTTTGAACCGTCACTTCGGGTCCGGGTCCAGGACCAAACCGAACTGTTGCCAAATTGGGGGCCCAGGTTGTCAATAAACCCGAACCGTCAACTCAGGTATGGTTCGATGATGAACTCCCAACCCATCTGAATTGGGCGGGTTGTCGGTGGGTTGCCCAGCAGGTCCATCCATAGATTCATATAGGGCTTCTGTTTTTGGAGTTTGTTCATAGTATCTTATCAAAATTGCGTTTTCAACAGTCAATAATATGTTTTTGCATGCTTTGCAGCTTGCAATATCGATTGATTTGGAATCGGTGTTTTATCTTTGATATATTATATTGTTGCTTGACAGGGCGGTCAATAATTCCGTTATGAACACGAAGATCCGCACGATGCCTTGATTATGAACTATGCAACAACGAAAACTGTTGACGCTCCGTTGACACTCATTTTCAGGACGCGGTAGGGAGCATGTCACTGATGTTTTTGCCAGTAAAGTCTGTGAATATTTGATGAATGGATGTCTGCAACCAATCGGAACATAAATTACCCCAGATGCGAACCCAAAAATTGTTGATGCTCTGTTGATGCACATTGTCAGGATGCGGCAGGGAGCATGTCGCTGTAGTTTTACCCAGTAAAGGCTGCCAATATCTGATAAATGGATGACTGCAACTAATCAGAACATAAATTATCCAAGATAGGAAGCTAAAAATTGTTGACATTCCGTGGACGCTCATTCTCAGAATGGGGCAGTGACTGTGTTGCTGACTCTTTTACCAATAAACTCTGCCAATAAAACCGTTATGCATAACAGGGACCAAATCACTGTTTAATTACCGTTCTTACAAAACCAAATATTGTTGACGCTCCATTGACGCTCATTTTAATGTATTGTCCATTCAACATCTCCTGCCATCAATCATAGTTTTCATCATGATTTGAACTTATTGGTGGTCATTCTGACAGATTGAGACTTGGCCCTGTGGCAAACCCAAGCGCAGAAACATGCTTGCACTGTTCGCTCTCACATGACTAAAATTGATGTATCATGCCAAAAGCTTCATTGTGCCTACTATACATCTGATTATTAACCGATATTCACAAGCTACTGCTCACCATTCGCCTATAATATATCGCTAACTAAAACTCTCGGCCAAGATACATAAATAAGCTGGTGAAACATTGACGCATTTTGTCCGACTTTTTCTTCACTCCCTTATTCCTCCTCATTTCGATTGCATTGACCGTCATCAACAGCTTTTTAGCCTGGATCCTTGACTTCTGTGTGGGCCAAATCAATCCAAGAATATTTGGCATGGCACTCACATCCTGCTGCTCTGGGCATTCCGGATCCTTGATGCTGTTGTCATGCTGGATATCAAATTCATCGTCCGCTGCGCAATCGTCTTCGCTGTCATTTGGATTATCTACGTCCCCATTCCAGTTAAGCCAAGCTTCAGTGTGCGAAATGCATTCAGGTGCGCTATCCTCATCACTTTCGGCTGGTTAACGATTGATTCTTTGGATTCGGCGGACATTTAATGTTTGTGTTCATCCTCCACGGAGGTCCTTTGCAGACGATGGTTGTGGCAAAGGAGATCTTTCTGACAATTTGAATGGAGCCGCGCCATCATGTTGGAAGAGTGTCCACGATGCTTTGACAGTATATTCCGTGTCTGAAATGTACCCTACGGCTGTCATCTTCTTGTTGTGAGTGCGGGTTTCCTTCTGGGTAGCACGTAGGTTTTGGCTGCCCTGCCACATCTCCAACACGTCGTGGACCTTGGCCATTCTGTGCAATGTCCCTTCCTTCACCACGTTCTTCATTTCCGAGTCATTTTCTGCCTTCTTTGTATCCAATTCGGCATCAGCACCTACAAAATTACTGTTATTGGCTCGAGCAAACAGCCTTACAACGACTTCTTTGGGAGGGGTCTCGAGTGTGGTTTTTGACTGCCCTCAGCCCATAATATCTCGTCCAAGGGAAAAACAGGCCTCCACTCCGACACCATGTGGTCTGATCGAGAATATGTCTAGTGCCACATCAGAGAGATCAGCGCACTTGAAGTGTGCTTCTTCCTATTGATGGCAGCAGTCGGTTATGTCCAGTAAACAAAATGTGCTACTAATCTCCATTGGGTCGGAGTGGTAATGATTGAGATTTGGATTAATTTGCCCCCAGTTCTTTGGTGCTTCATGCGGCGAATTCAAATAGAGCCTGGTGGTGGTAAATAAGTGTGCTGCGCGATTGGTTCATCCAGGTGTAGCCTCAGCCACATTGTTAGGCGTTAAGTATTCTTCATCAATGCTGGACAAATCATATGGAACACAGGATGATTGCGAGGATCCAGAAGCCGTTGCAGAATGGAGGAGATTGCTGCTCGGTAAGCTTTCATGTGTATGGCCCAGCACATGTCGATGTTTCGCACACTATTCATCCTCCACATACTACATAAAGGCCTCTTGGTATTGGGTAGTATAGGATGTCTCATCTTCAGGATTAATATCCATTCCCTTGTCCTACTTTCTAAACAATCACAACATCCAGAAAAGATCGAAGATATGTGCAGATATGAGAAGCATACCTGTCGTTGGAGTTACTTCAATGTAGTATTTGGACAGCTTCTGTCGAGTCATCTTCACAGCGAAGAACAAGTCTTCCTTCCATTGAGCCTTCTTCTGTGCCAACGCTCGCTTGACGCCATCCAGATGATCGAACTTGTCATTGTGCACTGTGATAACGTGATGCAATGAGACTGAATGCCTCGTCGACATCCACAGGGTCCAATATCGAAATGGCCTCAATACTTCCATAACATACCTCACAATGGTCCATACATCTTGAGTTGTGAAAAGTGGCCTGTAATCACTGGATTTTGGATTTTGGAGCCACTCGCATGTGAATTCCTGTGATCAGTAGGCGCGCTCGAGCAACTCCAGTGTAGAATTGCAACCTGTCTTCACATCCATAATCGGAAGTACCTCGATGCGGACTTTGGGTTTTTGGCAGTCAGTGAACTCATTTCGATGATCAGGTGTCAGTGTACTCAATACAGCAAGCATTCTCTGCTATATGAAGGTCAATTCCAGGACTTTCAAAATATCATGAAATACGTACTTTCTCTATTATCCTTGCTAAACCTGGTTTCATGGCTGACACCTTATTGATTCTAGCGTTGCCCACTCTTCGAAGCGTTTGACTGTTCCCAATGTCTATGGTTTCATTCTCTCCGAATTGCTGATCGCTCTGATGGGCTACCCAAGACTTGGTGTGACCTTTTACACCGAGACTGCTCATGAACGCACCTACAGCCAGCTGTACGACATGCGCCACGCATGGCATGTGGTGCCTCAAAGCAGGCCACTCAATTCCAGAGGCCTCAAGTGTTGATTGCAGCTCGCGTGTCATCGAGTAAGTTGAGGAAGCATTGTCAATCGTAATTCCAAGTAAACAGCCTTTGTTAAGCTCAATACAATCAAGCAGGTCCTTCAAATGTACGGCTAGCCTAGCTCGAGTATGTTGGCCCTTGACCTATCATCTTTAATTAGCTTTTGAAACGGGAAAAGTACAGGTAATTGACTTCATCGATAGTGAGTTGAACTTCACGCAATGCCCAATTTCAATCCACATAGTAAGCAATGACCAACGTTATGGCCAGTTTGTTCGTTGAGGTCGATCCGTCCAAAGCTAAACTAACTTTATTTCGTGAGGGCAATTCCTTCTTGATCAGATCCTAGGTCAGTGCAGATTCTCTCCGGCAAATGGTGCTAAGGGTCGTTCCGGACGGCAGCACTAGGTCATCGCGTAATGACTCAATCGACCGTCTGAGCTCAAGATTTGATATAACGGTCCATGGAATGTGAGCCGAAACAGATCCAATCATCAGGTATTGATTCCACGTGTCTTGGTGAAATCCGGAAGTATCAAAGTCCTTAGCTGCCAGTTTGCAATGTTTTGTCTGTCATTTCGGTCAATATGGATTAGCCTGGATGTCAAATATGATTCTCCTCTGCAAACTTACTATTGTGATTGTTTGACTTCCTTGCCTCTTCAGGATGGTCAAAGCCGTTTCATCAACCGTCGAACTAGTCAATTCACTAACCTCTGCCTCTGTTAATTCGTTTCACCTTGCGATGTGAGCTTTTGCCAGCAAGTGATTCGTCATTGAGCTGGTCCCATGTTCTGATCGATGGCAAAGAACTTGATGACAAACAATACATATGATGCCAGGGCTGCCGGTCTCCTCAGTTCCACAGTGTAAATAGAATCGCCACGAAGGGGCATGTCTAGAATTATCCCAAGCAATTGGCTGCTTCGAGCCTACATTCATTGAAGCCCACCAAGCATCGAAGATGTTCTGCAAAGTAAGGTTGGTCAAATCACGAATAAAGATATGTTTATTTTTGGCACAGATCATAACCTCGAGCAATGATGTGTTCAAAGAATATTAATCTGACAGGGCGGTCAAAATTAGAAGGCAGGGGAATCTGACTCGAAAGACTGCCAATACTAATCATACAGTGATGCAGACTGCGGGTTCTTTTCATATTGACTGTATAGCTACAAGCAAAAAACTCAGATCTGTGGGACATTGCATGCATATTTGTGAAGTTGTATACAAGGATATATTGAAAAGACTGACCGCGTAAGACTCAATTCAGTAACAATGCGATTCTGTTCATTGCTGTGTAGCTTACTGAGCCCCCACCAAGATTGTTGATGCTCCGTGGGCGCCCAGTTGTAGGAGGCGGATACGATATTGTCACTAGCATTTTTGCACATAAAGGCAGCTGATAAGTTGATTATGAGATAATGTTATTCAATAGCCCGTAGATTAAGCAAGATGCATGACCAAAAATTGTTGACAGTCCATTGACGCTCATTGTTAAGATGTGGTAGCGATATCATCATTGGCATTTTCGCCGATAGAGGCGGCCAATGCATTGCTCATCGGTCACAGATGATGCACAGCCCCTTGAGTGAAAGTGATGCGAGACCAAAAATTGTTGACGCTCCGTTGACGATCATTTTTAGGAGGTGGTAGCGATATCATCACTAGCATTTTTGCCCACAAAGGCAGCCGAAGAGTTGATTCTGGGTCAACGCCATTCCATAACCCATATAGTGTCCAACATGCAAAACCAGAACTTGTTGACGCTCCGTCGACGCTCATTTTGAGGAGGTGGTAGCGATATCATCAGTAGCATCTTTACCCTTAAAAGCAGCTGATGAGTTGATTATGGGTTGATGCCGTTCCGTACCTGATAGATTGTCCAGGATGCAAGACTAAAAATCGTTGATGATCCATTGACGCTTATCTTTAGGAGGTGGTAGCGTTATCGTCAATAGCATTTTCGCCCATAAAGGCGGCCAATACATTGATTATGGGTTAATGCCAATGCACAGCGCTTTGAGTGTCCATGATGCAAGACCAAAAATCTTTGACACTCTGTTGACGGTCATTTTTAGGAGGTCACAGCGATATCATCCGTAGCATCTTTGCCAATAGTGGGGGCCGAGACTATCATCATTGGTTGATGCGGTTGCATAGCCCTTCGATTATTGAAGATGCATGACCAGAAATTGTTGACTTTCCGCTGACGCTCATTTTTAGGTGATAGCGATATCGTCACCACCATTTGTGCCAGTAGAGAAGGCTGATGAAGTGATTTCGAATTAACGCCAATGCACAGCGCATTGAGTGTCCATGATGCGTGACCAGAAATCATTGACACTCCGGTGACGCTCATTCTTAGGAGGTGGTAGCGATATTGTCGCACCAATTTTCACCCCTACAGGCGGCCAACACTTCGATTATAGCTAAATATTGTCGCACAGCTGTGTGATTATCCAAGATGCAAGAACAAAAATCATTGACGCGAAGTTGACGCTCATTTTTAGGCGATAGTAGTGATGTCAACGCTACCAATCATGGCTCTAAAGGTTGCCAATACTTTGATTATGTGTCACACCGACCATGTCTTGTTTTGATTATCAGACTCACAAGATCCGAAATCGTTGACGCTGCGTTGACCCTAATTTCTAGGATGGATGAACAAGCTTGTCCCTATCCCTTGTACCTATAAAAACCGCCAATATAATCCATTTGGAAGGATGTGACTATGCAGGTGTTTGGTTGCTGAGAATGTAAAACCAAAAATCGTTGCGCTCCGTTGACGCTCTAGTTAATGATATACTAACAGTCAGTGGTTGCTGAACAATTGTATGTTAAAATGCATATAGTCGTTATTGGCAGCCAATAAATCGTTTCTATCTTTAAACATTTGCATTTAAAAGCTTCTGAGCCTCTGAATTTCTCATCCACCACTAGACACGTTATCTGAGTGATGAATGACGTTAGCCTATCACGTTCCAGTGCTTTTGGCTGGCAATTAACTGCATATAAATCCGTACAGTAGTTTTTGATATATTCAGCCCAACTTCCTCACCTTTCCTCATCCAGGTCAGTCTCCGTGATTTCCACGACCTACCATAAGCAATTTTCAACATCTTGACCATGTGCACCAGGTCTGTGCAGAGTTATGCTGTTGGATGGATGATGGTATGCAGCAAGACTGTCGTCATTCATCATGCTTCGCATTGCGCTTTGACCGCTGCATCTATGACTCGAATGACATCACCGACTTATAATTTGTTAGTGACTTTCGTCACTAATTCAGTTTCAAATGTCTAACTTTACAGTAATGGGCAGGACGATATCACATTCATTTGTTGTCAGTCCATGAGGTTGGAAGTGTAGAACATTGGCATGGCCTATCTGACCATTGCACATACATAGACGAATTATCATGTTTCACAATTTCGTCACGCATATCAAGTAAAAGCTGACACGTATCACAATAGGTACACGTATTGCATTCGAAATTGATACATCGTCCTGAATAGCAATTTGCCTCTTCATTCCCCCGGCGACGCAGGAGCTGTCACCTTCAAGTCTTAGTCAGAATCCAGTTTCCATATGTTAATTAGTTTGGGATGCGATATGCGGGGGTTAAAGATGTCAGGTTCAACATGCTCTGAATTTTGAATCGGTGACGAATCGGGCATTGGGGCGGGAGGGAGTGACTGAATGCGTTTGTGTGTCTCCAATTTCCGCGAACCTAGCCTCAGATGACTACTCCCTGGTCGAGAAATCTCTAGCGGCATGTGCGATTTTCCGGGGATATTAATAATGGTCATCATAGGCTCACCAAATGTCATCAGCCCAGATAACTCGGTATCAGCTGCCATCTGAGGTTGAACGACAGCCAGAACCTTGAATTGGGTCGAACCATACTTCTTATCCCTCCCACACAATGAGTCGGCAGTGTCTCCCCAGCTTGGTTGCGTCAATTCGTCAAGCTTCATCTGCTTCGGCTGTAAATGCTCCATGCGATACTGTACCATGTTGGAGATTGTGCTCATCACCCAGCCAGGTTCATCATTTTCGCTATGCTTGCCCCCTGCAGGATCTTCTTCATCATCTTCCTGATTTTCCCCATAGTCCCCATCGTCGGAACTTGCAAGATCGCTCAGACTATTTCTGATGCCAATCAACATCTCTTTAAAAGTTGTTTCATGCTTGGTGGTTGTCAATCCCGCCGGTTCAGCATTTCTCATATCATCCTGCTCCTCCTTGATCGCTGTCTAGGCATCTTCAACTCGCTGTATTGCAACAGCGGTCTCTCTTTCCACGTACTCCTCGATCCATTTCTCCTCCTCATCGTTGCATCAGAAGTGAGTTTCTTGTCGTCTTCACGCCTCAAACTTCATTTTGGATTGCAAGCTGCGCAACGCTCCAATGGCTCGGACCCGTTCTGCTTCAAACCCACTCTTGCCTTCATTTGCATGGTGAGGTCATCATGTGGAGCGTATTGTCGATTTGCCGTATTTGCCTGCCGGTAGTGGTGAAAGGTCCTCTTCCAGATCATTGACCATTGTATCTCTTGTTGACTTTGTTGATGGACAAGATGTTGGATGTTGCACAAGATGGACCACATTGAGGCAAGCTGCATCTTGTATGTCGAGGTAGGTATGCTTAATCGACCTGAACAAACCAAAATCTGTGTTTTGACCATTACTGTATTGGGTATAGCAATGCTAGCCGTACATCATGACATGATGTTTAGCGTTTGTTCCTTGTAAGATCCCAGGGATTTCATGAGAGAACCATGTGCAGACGTCCCTTCTGGTGATGAATTTATGATGTTTATCTCACAAACACGAGATTTCAGCTGTTATTCACCGTGATTTATCCTTCTGACCAAACACACAATATCGGACCAACTTGGTGCAATTTGCAGGATAGTTAGCAACCCGTGCAACCGGCAGCTCTGCGCAACGGGATTCATCTTGTGTAGAACGAGGAAGTTGGCTGTTACGCATGCCATTTTGACTTGAAGCTGACTATATATTCCTCAGGACTTCCCACTTCTTTTCATTATCGTCTGCCTCAGGACTTCCCACTTTGTTTCGTTATCATCATCTCTTCACTTCCACAGCAGCAAAACATGGCTCCCCAAACACCTCAGCAAGGTGAGAGTCGAGCAGAATCGAGCAGAACAGTGGGCGCTTCATCCAATGCAGCACCCACTGAGACTCAACTACAACACAGACACCACTTAGTTCACCATGACGCTGCAAATGCAGCCACCAAAAATATGACACTGGACCCACAGTCAAGAATTTTCAGAAAATGCGGAAGCAGCAGGAATCAGAAGCAGCATGCGATCGAATGAAAGTGTAGTCGTGTCGAGGTACCAAGTCGTCATTCAATGAAATAACATACAGCTGCAGTACGTACAGAGCTGCGTGGACAATGTATTGCCGCCCGTAATGGGAGACCTCCATTGTCGACCAAGGCATTTGTCCTCCCATTCCATGAAATCAAACATCATTATGTTGTCAGCTCTTGGATTTTCTTGGATGATTTAAGTTATAAGTATCCCCAAGAGTGGACCAACAGGTTTTAACCACCTTGGAGGATGCTACTGAAGCGTATATGGTAAAGGTAATAGCAGAATCTAATATGTTGATGCAGCAACTAATTTCTTATAGGTTTTCAACATGTCTGCAACGATGGCAAGGCAAGGAGGTCGGGCACAGCTGGAACAGTCTGACATGCGCCTGGCCTTGATTATGGCCAAAATGGCCAATGGAGGGTTTTTGCGCGGCGCAATAGTGGAAACCCAATTCCTAATCAAGAAACCTCACGCCGGAGTCCCAGAAAAGAAGAAGCAGGGAGCTGAATTTCCGGGGCATGAAAACGCGAAAGCTGCAATGAAATGGCACCCAGTGATGCTTCGAGAGAATCAGACGGACAGCTGCCTTCCTTGCCCAAACGGCACACCATAGAATCCCCAGACACGCTGCAGACGCAAAGGCACAGGTGCGCCTCCACCAGAGCGACTCAGCTAGTCGACACCAGAATCGACGCCACATCCACATAAAACGCCACCTGTTCCACCCAGTGACAGTGGGGCAGCTACTGTATCCGCAATCGAAGGTGTGCCACCCGGATATGTGTATATACATACTCCTCTTCCCAGCGCTGAATTTTTCAATCTTGATGTATATGACAAGGATCGCAAGCGTGATAAAGATCTTAATCCAGATTTGCTGACTGATGAATGAACATCCACTGGTCAGTACACTATCTGCTGCGTGGTAATGCCGCTGGCATCCATTTTGCAGATGACAGCAGCCTATTGAGCGACCCTGACAGTGAAGATGTGCATTGATCAAATAGAAAGGGATTTTTGAGTGTATTATTTTCTACAATTAGCGGACACTTTATAGCATATTTTCAAGGATATATTTATATGTATTATTAAAGAACAATGTATTGATGAAGGAGAAAGTACATGAAGATAGTACAAAGGCTGCCAGAACACCATTAATGATATATTAGGCCAAACTAAATGAAAATATATTGTGGATACACCCATGGCAAAATAAGGGTCAACAGAGCTTCAACAATTTTTGGTCCTGCATCGTGAGTAATCTGCATGGTGATCAGTTGCGGCCATTTGTCAATGTGGTATTGGCTGGCTTTTTCGGCAAAAGGGAGAGCCACATGCTCCCTGCCCCATTCTTAATATCAGTGTCAACAGTGCGTCCACAACTGTTGGTCTTGTAAGTCAGGTAATTTAGAAGCGATTTGGTCATTACTCTGCATAATCAAAGTATTGGCCGCCTTCATTGGGAAAAGAGATAGAGCCACATTCTGTGCCCCATCATGACAATCGGCATCAACGGAGGGTCAATTAGTTTTGGCCTTTCATCCTGCGTAATCAAAGCGCGATGCATTGGTCATTGTGTATATACGATGTTCTCACAGTTTTCCAGGCTAAAATGGTCATGAACTCTTCATTGTATCATTGTACATGAAATTAGTTGATACTGTCCGGGAGGCTGTCGCGGGAACATTGCTTGCTTATCTGTCTAGAGAGGCTGCCAATTCCTCATTAATAGAGGTTTCCAATCATGAGCCACTTAGATTACCCAAGATGCGAGACCGTAAATTGTTGATGCTCATTTGACACTCATGTTCAGCATGGGGCAGGGAGTGTGTCGCTTCTGCTTTTGCCTATAAAGGAGGCCAATACCTCAGTTATGACTATCTGCAACCAATGCCTGCTCAGATTACCCAGGATGCAAGACCTGAAATTGTTGACCCTCTGTTGACACTCATTGCCAGGATGGGGCAGGGAGCGTTTGTCTACAATTGTTGATCACAACAATGGCCAGTACGTCCAAAAAGAACAACATTATACCGTCGTGAATATTGTACAATTAACAGTAGGATATCCGAACGCGACCAGAAATAGAACAACTTGAAATGAACCACCGGGGATTGGACCCGACCGGTCTAGCCACATCCTGCAAAACCAGCGGGTTGACTGGTAGTGAGCGGTGTTTGGACCACCAAGAAGCAGCGGGTCGGGTTTTTGCCCGGGTGTGGAACCGAACCAAACAGTTTTTCCGGACCAAACCCGTACTCTTTGCTAACATTCTCCCAATCTGCCAATTCGTGGTTTCTCATATTTGCTCGTCTATTTTGTATGAGTAAGTGCTGGTTGCTTTCAAACCCCATTGTAATTCGTAGCTAGCTTAAAGCATATTACATTGTTGTTAGATATCACCAATCGAGCCAAATAGCATTCGTATTCAGTTCCACCCACTCGCCATGTATGAATTATCACTAGATCCAAGATGTACCTCCAGTTACTTCACAGTGTTGATGAATTGTGTCTTCCTTATTTTGTTGGCCCTGATAAAATTTGAGATGTAGTCGATGACAGTGCCACAATGATGGTTGTCAGAATTTGATCAGTTAGTCGGTATATTATTTCAGTCTACCTGCTTTCATTTTTGAATCTCTTGTGTTTAGCTTTAGTTCCTTAAAGTAGCTATGCAAAAAATAGAATATTGAAGATGATATTGTTAGCTAGCATAAGCATGATTTAGAAGTGATACTATTCAATGATCCATGTATCATATTTGCAGTGAAGGGTTTTCCAATCCTCATGTAGCTCTGGAGTCACAGATGCCACAAGCAGTACTATGAATGAATATCCATAAGAATCCAGTCAACTCTCAGAGTTTGTTTGGGATACCTGAATTGGTTGGGTGACACCCCCAGGTTCTCCCAAAGATTTCTCCAGCGAACCAACATGTTTCCAAATCTATCACAATCACTCCAATGTTGGTCTTGTACCAGTTATCAGAGATCCAAGTCACTCTGAAGGCCACCTTGAATCGCCTCCCAGGGTCCATTTCTCTCTTGAAATTGAGTCTTCTAAGTTCATACTCTGCTTCCACTCGCACACCTCTGATGGTTCCCAGTAAATACATTTTGCTTTGCGAATATCATAATCTACCATGACAGAGTATAGGTTGGTCGCCAATTGAATCTCTGACACAATTGCTGCTCATTCAGATAGGAGATGAGGTTTTTATATAATTTCAAATAAGAACTGCGACTCTATGAGCCAGCAGAAGTTTCAACTGCTGAAAAAAGAAATACAAGGTGTCTAAACTGAAGCTATAATCTCTCATTTTGGATATTTGATATCTCGCAGAGGATGGCTATAGTGAGGCAAATAATTGTTTACAACGACTCATGATTCACTACTTTGACCTATCAGAAACGTGTGGTACATTGCGTAATCTGTTTTGAAGAAACAGAATTCTCATTCAATGCTAAGCTATCAACCAAACTTGCTGTCCTTGTTGAACAAAGTACTTAGGGAGATTAATTCTGAAAACTCAACTATAAAGAGATAACTGTGTGATAGCAATGAACAGATCCAAGGTCAAGTTGCATTTCACAGTCAGATATTCCTACCAAACAACAATTTAAACAATTATCAAGCATTCTATTCACTGTTACCTCACATCCACTAAGCATCATGCGAATGCTTACAATTACCTATTACTCAAAGAAAACCAAACTTCAAGCCTCAAGGCAGGCAGCACATGAGTATGACATCTTCTGATTTATCAAAACCAAACTTGCTCCAGGAGCTGAATTCGAAGAAAGGGTTGAAATGAGTTATCATTCTCGTAACACTTCCGGGTGCTAGTGTGTTCTTGGCACCATTGTCTTGAAGTCGATTCTTGGGATATGGCAAGGGAAACAGAGCAAAATAATCAGTAATTAGGCAGCTGTATGGTACTTAAGAAATATTATATTAGTAATTGGGATTCAAGTACCCCTGTAACACTTCATACAACAAATTTATAATCATACTTCCAAATGCACTTCCCAGTACACTGCCAAGTATACTCAAAGTACTTCTTCTTGCAAAGTCCCAGTCTGCTCGACTTTATGCTTGCTAGTATGCTTGAAAGATACTACCAAGTACATCTTCAGGTACAGTCACCAGTACAACCTCCACATATGCTCCCATGTACACCTGCTAGTATGCTTTCAACTCAACTTCTAGTGTTAGCAAGGGATCCGGATCACCCGCCAGCAGGCCGGGTTTGGACCTCAAAATGGGGTCACTTCAGTTCCAGACCTGTGCAAAACCCCGACGTGCTAACTCTTGGCGGGTCGAACCCGGACCCGGACCCGTCAACCCGCAGGTTTCCCCAGGTTTCGTTAGATCCATCGGGTCCAATCTCCAGTTCTGGGTTTCGGGTTTCGCATCTATGGTCGCATTCAGATATGCTACTGTTATTCATGAGATATTGACATTGGTACATTACAGTTGATTTTTCACGGTTTAGCTGCCTTAATGGGCAAAACAAACAGACTCACGCCCCGTACCACATCCTGAAAATGAGTGTCAACTGAGCCTCAACAACTTTTGTTCTTGCATCTTTGGTAATAGGAGTGGCACTTGATCTCAAGCATCCATAAAAAAGGATATGGCATGTGTTAGAGGCAGATATGTATGGGATATTCCCGCCACATTCTCTGTGATAGTAACAATTCATTTCATTTACAGAGCTACCACTAAGTATTCTTGAGCCTTTTAGTGTATAAAAACAGGCAAAACGATGTATATTGACCATCACCGCCACATCGCACAGTGATTTACCTTGATGGAAGGCCAACATTCATTGACACTTCGTTGACGCTCATTTTCAAGATTGGGCAGGGAGTGCTTCCCTTTCTCTTTGGCCTATCAAGGCAGCCAATACTCCGTTTATGACTACATACAACCTGTTGCGCTTCAGATGACCCAGGATACACGACCAACAATCATTGACGCTCCGTTGACGCTCCGTTGACGCTCACTTTGACCATGGGGCAGCGTGGGTATTGCAATCTGTTTGGCCAATGAATGCGGCCAAAAATTCCTTGATGACCGACTGCAACCTGTCGGCTGTGTGATTACCCCGGACGCATGACCAAAAATCATTGATGCTCTGTTGATGCTCATTTTCACCATGGGGCAGGGAGGGTATTGCAATCTGTTTCGCCTATAATGGTGGCAGAAAGTTCCTGTATGACAGACTCCAATCTTTTGGTGGTATCATTACCCAGGACGCATGACCAAAAATCGTTGATGCTCCGTTGATGCTCATTTTCACGATGGGGCAGGGAGGGTATTGCAATCTGGTTTGCCTATAAAGGCGGCGAAAATTTCCTTTATGACTGACTGCAACCAATCGGCTGTGTGATTACCCAGGACACAAAAACAAAAATCGTTCACGCACTGTAGACACTGATTTTCGCGATGGGGCTGGGAGGGAATCGCAATCCGTATTGCTGATAAAGGCAGCCAAAAATTCCTTCATGACTGACTGCAACCTGTCGGCAGTGTGAGTACCCAGGACGCATTACCAAAAATCATTGAGGCTCTGTTGATGCTCATTTTCCAGATGGGGCAGGGAGGGTATTGCAATCTGTTTTGCCTAGAAAGGCAGCCAAAGATTCCTTTATGACTGACTGCAACATATCGGCAGTGTGATTACCCAGGATAGATGACTAAACATCTTTGAGGCTCCATTGACACTCATTTTCAATCTGAGGTAGAGAGCGTGTCGATATCATTTTTGCCTATAGAGGCGGCCAATACCTCGATTATGTATAACCACGACCGAATCAATTTTCAATTACCAGATTTACATGGCCTAAAATTGTTGACGCTCCGTTGATGCTCATTTTGCGACGGGTGCTTCCACAATATGCAATCATTTCATTTGGCATAGTCCATCATTGACATTGTTTCGGCAGCCTTTCTAGCGTTTTCATTTACTTTCATCTTGATCATGACATTGTTGTTTACTAATACATATAAGTATATAATAATAATCCCCAAAATCCCGTGCCATTGCATCAATGCTCGTCATCACTTGCAGGTTCGCTCAATAGACTGCTCTGATCATCAAAATGGATGTTAGCTGCATTACCACACAACAGATAGTGTACTAACCAGCGGATGTTCCTTCATCAGTCAGCGTATCTGGATCAAAATTTGTATCGTGCTGGCTATGCTGGGCAAATGCATGAAGATTGCACAATTCAGCACAGGGATGAGATGTATTAGAATACGCATATCTGGCCAACAAATTGACGATTTGGGAAGGTTGAGCCATGGAATTGTCACTGGTTGGGGCTGGTGGCGTGCCGGGGAGAGGTGGCAGCAGCTGTCTTCATCGCGTGGGTGGAGGTGCACCCGATTCTTTGCGGCTCCAGTGTGTCGATGGATTCTTAGCAGGGCGATGTTGGCAAGAGAGGCATCCGGACATGTGGTTTTGTTGAAGCATAGCCGGCTGACTTTCTGTCGTAGCCTTTACCTTTTCATTCCACGGAAACCCTATACCCCGCTTCTTGTCTCTTAGGACCTCGGCGCAAGGTTGCTTGATCAGATATTTGGTTTCCTCAATTGCGGTGCACGAAAACACTTCTTTGGCCATTTTGGTCATATCCATGGCCAGGCGCATGTCAGACTGTTCCAGCTGTACCCGACCTCCTTGCCTGACCATAGTAGCAGACTTATTCAAAACCAAGAAGAAATTAGTTCCTGCTTCTAACAATGAGATTCGGCTATTATGTCTACCTTATACGCCTTCGTAGCCTGGACTATGGTGATCAAAGCCTGTTTCATCCACTCAAGCGGAAGCATATCAGAAAATTCTTCCGCGAACATCCCACAGTTGATGACATCATGATGTTCGATTTTGCCGTCTGTGCGGACAAATGCCTGTGTCGACCATGGAGGTTTCCTGTTACGGGCAGCGATGAAATCGTCATGTAGCTTCCTGCGGACAACCGCTGCGCATTATACGGTGAATTGATGGCCATTTTCCTCGATATGAATATACTCAGATCCGACTGCATGCTGGTTCTTATTCTTGTTGCTTCCGGTCTTACGGACGATATTTCTGTGTGGATCCTGGGTCGTATGTTAAGTGGCTGCATTGGCAGCATCCCGGTGGATTGAGTGGTGTCTTCATTCTTGCTGTGTGTCAATGATAGCAATAGTTGATGTAGCGCCTGCCAATCGGCTGGATTTAGATCCGCTCTCACCTGGCTGAGGTGGTTGCGTATTCATGATTTTCTGGTGTGCAATAGGAGAGGAAGATGATAATGAGAAGAAGTGGGAAGCCCTGAGGACTATATAGTTAGCTTCATGTCAGAATAGAATAGGTAGCAGCCATCATGATCGTTATACTCGAGATGAATCCTGCTGAGTAGGGCTGCAAGTTGTAGGGGTTTCCCACTGCCCAGCGATTGGCAATAAGTCCGTCCGATGTTGTGTGTGAGTTAACAGGGATCAAATGCAGTCTACGACAGATGAAATCGCACCATTGTCAGATATTGATAGGATAGTGTTCAAGGGGAAGGACGTCTGCCGATGTTAGTCTCAAATAATCCCCGGGATATTACATGAAACTGATGCTAACAATCAAGTCAGGTTGTGTGGTTATCTTAACGATTCCGAATTTATTGACAGTCAGAAGGGAGATTTTGCTTTGTTCAAGATGAGCAAACGTTCCAACCTTGATATAAATCATGTAGCTTGCCTCCATATTGTCCATAACTTGCAACATCCAACATTTCGCTGAACAACAAAGTCAACGCATACTATAATGGTCAATGCTCCGGAAAAAACTATTCACCACACCTGGCAGGCACATAAGGCAAATCCACATAGCGGATCCACCCAATGACATCATCAAGCGAATGATGGCATGAGCGGTTTGGAAGCAGAAAGAGTCCAAGCCCAGGTGGAATTGTGCAGCTTGCGATCCAAAAACAAGCTTGCGTCTGAGAAACGACAAGAAACGCACATCTTCAGCAATAAAGAGAAAGAGAAATGACTGGAGAATTATGTTGGGAGAGTAACCGCTGGGACAACAATGGGAGTTGAAGACGCAGAGGAAGAAATCAGGCAGGAGCAAGAAGATACAGAGGCACCTGAAAATGCGGGATTGAGGACCAGCGAGCCCGAAAAAACATTTTATGAGATGATGGTTCCTTTCGGAGACAGCCTGAGCGATATCACCAAGTTCTGAGGATGTTGAGGATGGGGATGATGAGGATGATGAAGAGACAGAGCAGGGCCAGCTGAGCGAGGATGATGAACCCGGCTGGGTGATGGGCACAATCACCAAAATGGTTCAGCAGGGCCTGGAGAGATATCGGCAGAAGCAGATGATGTGTGACAAATTGACTCAACCGGGATGGGAGGATGCTGCCAACTACTGCTGTGGAAGAGACAGGAAGGACGGCAAATCCGAATTGTTGGTTCCAGCAGTCATTCAACCACACACGGATAGTGACACAGCGGCACCTGCACCGACACCATTTGGAGTGCTGATGGAGTGTCTTGACATTGTCCCCAGAATATCGCAAATGCCGCAAGGGACTTCTTGACCAGGAAGTAGGCATATGAGGTTACGTTCAAGGCAGTTGCAGTCGAACACGAGTATAGCCGCTCATGTGCCTGTCGCAGGGCCTGATTCATCACCTTTCCTGATAGCGAAGCCTGTTGAAGGTGTTTGTCTTTACCTCTGTGTATACCCTCCCCAGCTAATCACCGTATAGATATCGGATTCCGACGAAGAGATCGCGATGGCTCCCGCATCAGCCAAGGAATGAAGAGGCAAGGTTTTATCATCGACGTCATATCTGAGTGAAATGCAATTTGGGTACCAACTTTGCTACATGGCAGCTTTTTCTTGATTCCAGTGACCAAATTGTGAGACATGATACTTCGTCTGTGCATGTGCAAGTGTCGAACGCACCATGCAAAAGGTCTAGAATCCAAATCAGGCTTCGAGACGGCCAACTCATTCAATTTCTGTTTGCCGATTACTGTCAAGTGAGGAAGCAAAAGCTGAATTTGTGACGAAATATACTAACAAAATTTAAATGATTGATGTCATATGCGTACCGGAAAGAGCGGTCAGTGCTCAATACGAATCTGTCTGAATGACAACCATCAGGCTGCTTGAGTTCATGCATCCAACTGCATAATTCTCCGCACCGACCTGGTGCACATGGTTGAGATATTTGAAATTGCTCATGGTACGTCAGGGAAATCGAGGATAAGGAGCTGGATGAGGACAGGTGAGGTAGTCAAGCTATATTTACCAAAAACTAGTCAAATGATCTATATGCCCTGAATTGCTGGCCAAAAGTGGAGGAATGGGATAGGGCCACGTCATCTCTCACTCAGATAATGTGGATTGAGATTGATCAGACATTCAGAGGTAACAAAGATCCTTGCTGCAAATGATAATACTTACAAATGCAATATTGGATGTCAATAATGGGTATACGATGTGTTGCGTATCATTATTGACTGTATGAAGGGTGTTTCGATGTCATCAATGTGAGCATCAACAAAGCATCAATGAATTTTGGTCTTGTATCTTGGATACCTCTACAGGCTGTGCGGCAAGATTTACTCATAGTCGAACTATCGGCCACCGTTCTAGGCAAAATTGTTGTTATATCAATGCTACTATGTCCTAAAAATGAGGGTCACTGGAGCGTCAACGACTTATGGCATTGCATCTTGGAAAATCCAAGGGCTATATGGCTATATTAACCCGTAATTGTACAATTGGCCACCTTTCTAGGAAAAAATGGTTGCGACAACATCGCTTCTACGTCCTAAATATGAGCATCAACAGAGCGTCATCAATTTGTGGCCTTGCATCTTGGATAAGCAAGGGGCTGTGCCACGACATCAATCCATCATACAACTATCGGCCGCCTTTCTAGGCAAAACTGCCTTCGACGACATTGTAACTATGCCCTTCAAATGAGCATCACCGGAGTGTCAACAATTTTAGGCCTTGCATTTTCAGAAATTATGGGCCTGTGCGACCATATTCATTGATAATCGTACAATCGGCCGTCTTTCTAGGCAAAAATGCATCTGAACACATCGTAACTACGTCCGAAAATGAGCGTGAACGCCTCGTCAACTCTTTTCAATCTTGCAACTTGGGTACTCCAAGGGCAATGGAATGCAGCTAACCCAGAATCATCCCACCGGCAGCCTTTACCAACAAAACTGCTGGTGACAATATTGCATCCACCTCCTTCAATTGAGCGCCCACTGAGCATCAACAATTGCTGAGGGGGCTCAGCAAGCTACACAGCAATGAAGTGCATTGTGCTGTTCCTAAATTGTGTTTTACGCTGTCAGTCTTTGCAATACGTCCTTGAATACAACTTGTAAGGCCGTATATCCGTATATAGCCGCATAGGAGGATATATTGGAAGATACGGTTGCACACGTGGATGTGGTAATATATCAGAGTAGTTGATAAGCGAGATTATCGCTGGCGATCTGACAGAGTTCGCGAGTCGTCTATTAAAGGTTGCCGTTACCCGGCCCTGGACACGTCTCGTGCCATTAGCGAGAACCTCATGCTGACTGCCATTACATCATCCCCCCCCTATTAGGAGCAGACCCCCTGGGCGGTCACATACGTATATATAATAAGAGAATCTCTGTAAATAGAAACAAAACCAATTGGTGTGCCTCCGCATGATTTAATAAGTCCCACATCCGTTCAGTGCCCTATCAGCAGCCTCACGGCGGATTCGGTGCACAGGGAAACTCCACCTCCACTTGACTTGTCTCCGGAGGTGGCAAAAACCCGGGCTGATGCCATTTGTACTGGGCGGAGATCTATGAGGAAGTAAAACCCCCATAAAACGTCCAATCCCACTCCTCCAGTCCAATCATCATTGAGGCTTCCTCGGATGCTCTCGGTGGAACTCAGCAACCAATTGCTGCACATTCGGCAGATTCTCTGCAGGTTCCCAGCTGGTCCGTATGTAACTGTAATCCACCCACTGGACGAGATGATGGAGCTTCCGGTAGCATCGCTTAGAGTCCAGGATCGGGTCGACTTCCCATTCGTGAGAGTCATCGATGATCGTCAGCTGCGGTTCAGATGGCGGCTGGGCAGCCTTAAGAGGTGTGTAGCGGTCGAATAAAGAGGTGGAAAACGTTCTGCTTCCAGATCGTATACGGAAGGTCTGATATGTAAGCAATTTGATTGATGACCTTACTTACTGTGTATGGTACTGTCCAGATGTAATCCAAAAATTTTGACGGTGGCGCCATCCGAAGTGCTGTGTTGAAAGCCAGACCTGATATCCATCATCGAAAACAACCTCTTTGCTGCCGGCATAATTCGTCTGATGGGCTTGAGCCTCCTGCAAGTTCTTACTGAGAGTATGGTGAGTCTCCTCCATGCCAGCTGCGAAGGTGTGGGCTTGGATTTCAGATTTCAAGCTGGATTGTTGCTTCGGGGCTTTGAACTGCATCACCGGATAGTAGTGGTAATCCGCCTGGAATGGAGTCATCCTCGTAGACTCATGTATCGTTTTATGGTAAGCGGATTTGGCTAGCGGTAGAAGGTCAACCCAATTGTCCCGCTCGTAGTAGCAGAAAGCCCGGAGATATTGCTCCATCGTCTGTTTTTGAACCTCTGTTTGCACATCTGTCTGTGGATGGAAGGATGTCAAGAGCCGATGATCAGGACTCAAGTGAGAACATACCCGGGTCCAGAATCGGCTTGTAAACTGGGTGCCGGGATCCGGAACTATGCAGTCTGGGACGCCGAGCTTGCAAATACCATGTTGAAAGAAGAGCTGGGCCAATTCTGGTGAGTCGATATCCTTCCGGCATGGTAAGTAGATTCCCATCTTTGTCAGTCGGTCCACGATGATGACAATCCCAGTGTAGCCCGATGCTGTTGACTCTGGCCAGTCTGTGACGAAGTCCATCATAACGCCTTCGCATGGCCGTGATGGTCTCTCGAAGGGCATGGTGATCCCGTGCCTGGCGTCCCATGGTGCTTTGATTCGGTGGCTTACTTTGCAGCCGCTGACATGCTTACATACATGTGAGTCCCTTGCTAACCAGTAGACATCCCGAGATACCAGCTCAGTAGTCTGAAGAGCTCCAAAATGTCCAGACTCAGGGTTGTAATGATTTAGACTTATCACATTTCCACATCGGTGGTCGATCACAGGAATGTATATCTTCCTTTCAGAAGGCAGAGCCCCTGCGATGACTTTCCATTGGCTCTCCTCTTCCACAGTATCTGTGCCATCTGCAACTGGCCTGTCAACTAGCTTTGCTGAGCCATCCGCAACCAGAGGGTTGGAAGCCTGGCCAGCAATGATTGGTGGCATGCAATCCTCGTATGGTTCCACTGAGACGGTGGCCATTAGTCGTGGGATGGGCCTTTTGTAGCATATCTCGTAGTTGGGCCGCCAGGACGAACCATCGGCCGAGTTCTGGCCCAATTCCAGGTGCTCGATGACTAAGTCATAAGCCGAGAGACTTTCCGACCACCTGGCCTGTCTTCAGGAGAGCTCTTTGGATGTTTGGAATTATTCGAGATTCTTCTGGTCACACCGAATGAAAACCTTGTGATTGGCACCCTCGAGGTAGTGTCACCACTGTTTTCGTTTTTCCACAATGGCCAATAGCTCCCGATCATAAGTGTCGTAATTCTCTTCGGCGGAAGAGCAATTCCGGGAGTAGTAATTGACTGGCCTGAGATCCCCGAAACTATCGTACTGATTGAGAATACCTCCAATCGCGACTCCACTCACGTCCGTTTGGAGACTGATCGGCTTCACTAGATTGAGATGGTGGAGGATTGATGCCTTGGTGATCGTCATTTTCTGTTTCCGGAACGCCAATTTCAATTGCCACATCCATTCCCATTTAGCTGAATGTGCCACTTTGTTGCCTCTCGGGCTTGCCTCTGTCTTCTTCAGTAATTGAGTCAGTGAAAGGGTCACCTTGCCATACTTCCGGATGAATCTTCGGTAGGAGTTCATGAATCCGAGAAGCACCTGGACATCTCCAACCGACTTCCGTGTCAGCCAGTCCTTGATTTTGCAGATCCAGTCTGATTCCATGCCGACTCCATCGGGAGTGATAATGTACCCCAGGAAGCTAACTTCCGAAACTCCGAATTGACACTTCTCGGCTTTGCAGTAGACGCCGAATCCCTTGAGTCGGAGCAGCACTTGGCGCACATGCTCCTCATGCTCCTTCTCGTGTGTCGGATAGATGAGTATGTCATCGAGGTACCAGACCGCGAAGTCATCAATGTACGGCCGTAGGCAATCATCGATATAAGACTGGAATGTAGCCAGCACATTTGTTAAACCGAATGGCATGACCCAGGATTTGAATTGGCTGTAAGGCATTCGAACAGCTGTTTTATATTTGTCGCCTTCCTTGATCCGGATAAGGTTGTAGGCACCAAAGAGGTGCAATTTTGTGAATATCCTGGCCTCGCGCACTTGGTCATGCATCGCTGAAATTTGCGCACGGGGATAACGATTCTTCACTATCACTAGATTGTAAGTGTGGTAATCAAAGCAAAGCCTCAACCCTCCATCCTTCCTCATTGCGAAGAGAATTGGCGCTGCCACTGGCGATGATGATCGCTGAATGAACCGATTGGCTAGTGTTGCCTTGATGTAATCCTTTAACATCCTAAATTCAAACTCCGATAGATTGTATATCCGCCAATATGGCAACTTATAGCCGGGCTCTGGGTCAATTGCATGGTCGGTGGACCGATGCGGCAAGAGTGTCTCCACCGTAGGTTTGCCGAAAAGCTCGACGAATTTTCCGTATATTGCCAGGATATGTGCTCCATCATCTGAAGGCACCATCATTGTCGTTGTGCCAGCTCCATCTGCGATCCTTAGTTCTCAATTAATACTAGATATGGAGCAGTATGAAGGAATATCTAGGAGCCCAGGTTCAAAACGGTTCGCCAGAATAGGGTCCAGCCCCGCCATCCAGTACTCCCTTTGTGTCTCAGAGTGCCGGTAGCAGTCATTCAAGGTCCGCATTGTTGGTACACTCTTCTGCCTCAAATACCGCCGCTGCTCTCTGCTCGCCCGTCCAGCCCCTGGGGCCAATCTCACTCACCATCAGTGATGCCTTCCACGGTGGCTCCCAGCAGCCCTGTACAATCTCCCACTCTTAGGAAGAATGTCCCGATGACCTGCTCACTGGCCAGTAGATCGTCAATGGCAGATGCTCCGAGTATATGAACATCTGGGATACTGCCGCTTTCTTCGGAACGCGCCTCCACCCTAGCCGTAGATTCTGGTACATTCCTGGGGCATTCCTGATGGTGTACCTGGTCCACAGCTACTACTTCCGCTCCCCCTGGTGTTCGCAGAGCCAAAAGTTGACCGCGTTGCCAATCGACATCAGGTTTCCTGGACTGGAAAGGAGGCAATCGCAAAACCCAGTTGTAAGCCCGCATAGGCACAACTAGCCCCTCCGATTCTTGGACCGGTGATAAGTGCTCCATATTGTGAACCGTGAACGCTGTCATTCGACTGTCCCTCGCGTGAACTATTACTTGGCCATTGAGGCCTACATTCGTGACGAATGTTAGTTCATCTGCCAGACCAACCCGTGTTCGCAGTCTCGGTGCCATGAAGATGCTCGGTGTGCCGCAATCGATGAGAGGCCGCATATAGTGCATTACCCCACTTCCATCTCTTATCCGAACCTGGTCAAAATCATGGGACGTGTCCGGTCTGGACATGCCACATATGTACCGACTTGACATCAGAGCTTCTGGGGTCTCCAACAACACCGTTGACTTCAGAGCGATCGGATGTGGTTGTAGGCAGTCCATCATCGCCATCACAGCCTGCATTGCCACCCTTGCTAAACCCAATTCCACCTTGTCGAACCTCTCCTGTCAGGCCATATGCCGAGAGATGCCTATCAGTTGTTTGGCTGTTGATTGTCGAAAGACTTCTGTCGTTTAACTTGGTGTCCTCCGTCCCTGTCTGGGGCTTGTGTCTGGTTGTGCTTTTGCGGTGGGTTACCTCCTCAGGAGAATTTGGGGCAGAAGCTTGCCTTGTGGTTCAGAGATCTGCATCATGACCATTTGCCGGCAGAACGTCTGCCCTGGAAGATTTCTGTTGAGACCCATGGTGCTGGCAATAAGCCTGACGATTGTCCTCCGCCGCCTGTTTTGCCATGTTTGTTTGATCCTGATTGGCCAGATTGGACGCCTGTGGTGTCGGCTGGCTCAGAGATGGATGGCTGGTAGCCTCGTTAGCCGCCTTTGGAAGACCATTCTGTAGGCTGTGATTGCGGCTGTTGTTGCTGCAGCTGTTGCTGCTTTGGCTTCATGTTTTCAACATGTATAACTTCCGAGGCCGCGGCCTCATCGACGAAGTTTTCCAAGGAGTCAATCCTGCCGCAGGCGGGTGTCATTGGTCCAACTTTGTTCTTGACAGAGTTGCCGAGGCCTGCCCAGGCAATATTGTAGAGGATTTCTTCATGCTGCTGTAGATTCTACCCAGCATGTCTCGAATTGGCTTTCACATGATTCGCATAGGCTCTGACCATTTCTGGTGCAAGTTGTATGTATTCCGGCATCAGCGTGATTGCCGTCACACAACATCGATCCATATGCCCATAAACCTTTCTATCTCCTGTGAAACGAGGTAGAAGTCCTGTAGGCATGGGCCGGATTCCGCCGATAGGTCGCCGGCCCATTCCGAAGGGTCTGTCATCGCCATCTGTCTGAGTGCCCGGATTTTGGTGATTGATCCACGCGTCCAGGAGAGGGATCGCGGATTTGACATGATCGGGACCACCGCATGGGAATCGGTGGCCGTGGGAGTTGAAATTCGAGCGTAACCGGTCCAGAAATCGGTGCAGCTCTCTTGTTCCGCCACAGTACAGTACGTTTTTAACCATGTTATGGAAATTCAGTCTTGGGCCTGCAATACTTCATTCTGCGTGGGCGGCGCGTTCGGCAGCTGATTGATCCCTTCTGGCAGCCATTCGTTCCCGTTTGGCAGCCATCCTCTGCCGTTCTTGTCTTTGTTCGGCTTTCCACCGGTAGTGTTAGCAACTGTACCGGACCGTCACTCCAGGTCCGGGTCCGGGTCCAAACCAAACCGTTGCTAAACTGGAGGTCCGGGATGTCAATATACACCTACTGCCCACCCAGGTACGGTTCCATGGTAAACTGCCAACCCGTCTGAAGTGAGCGGGTAGTAAGCGGGTCGCCCAGCGGGTCCATCTATACATTCATATAAGGTTGTTGTATTTGCAGTGTGTTAATAGTATCTTATCAGAATCGCGTTTTCAGCAACCAACAATGTGCTTTTGCTTGTTGAGCAGTGTGCAATATCGATTAATTTGGTATCTGTGTTTCACCTTTGATAAATGGTATTTTTGCCAAGCAAGGCGGTCAATAATACAGTTATGCATGTGAAGATCCGCGCAATGCCCTGATTATGAAATATGCAAGTCCTGAAACTGTTTCACGCTCCGTTGACGCTCATTTTCAGGATGCTGCAGTGAGCATGTCGCTGTTGTTTTTGCCAGTAAACGCTGCCAATATTTCATCAATGGATGTCTGCAACCAATCGGAACATAACTTACCCAAGATGCAAAGCTAACAATCGTTGACGCTCCTTTGACGCTCATTTTCAGGATGCCGCAGGGAGTGTGTCGCTGTTATTTTGCCAGTAAAGGCTGCCAATATCTCATAAATGGATCTCTGGAACCAATCGGAACATAACTTACCCAAGATGCAAAGCTAAACATCGTTGATGGTCCTTTGACGCTCATGCTAAGAATGGGGCGGTGACCGTGTTGCAACCTCATGTGCCAATAAAAGCTGCCGATATGTCCATTATGCATAACAACGACCAAGTCACTGGTGAATTACGGTACTTACAAAACCACAAATCGTTGACACTCCGTTGACGCTCATTTTAATGTATTGTCCATGCATCATCTGCTGCCGTCGATAATTGTTTTCATCCTAGTTTGACTTTTTCGGTTGTCTTTCTGCATGATTAAGACTCGGCCCTGTGGCAAAGCTGAGCGGCATAATGATCTCGCACTGATCACTCTCACATGACAAAAAATGATGCATCATGCCAAAAGATTCATTGTGCCTGCTATACATCTATTTATGAACCGATATTCACACGCTACTTCTCACCATTCCCCCATAATATATCTCTAACTGAAACTCTCGGTCATGCTACATAAAGCTGGTGAACCATTGACGCATTCTGTCCTACTTTTTCTTCCCTCCTTTATTTCTCTGCGTTTCTGCTGCATTGACCGTCACCAACAACTTTTCAGCCTGTCTCCTTGACTTCCGTGTTGGCCGAACCAATCCGGTCACATTTGGCGCGGCGCTCACATCCTGCTGCTCTGGGCATTCCGGATCGTCGATGCCATTGTTCTGCTGCATATCGGATTCATCATCCGCTGCGCAATCTTCTTCGCTGTAAATTGGATTATCCAAGTCGCCATTCCAGTTTAGCCAATAATCGGTGTCCAAAATGCTTTCAGGTGCGCTATCCTGGTCGCTGTTGACTGGATGACGGTTGATTCTTTGGATTCGGCTGACATGTAAGATTTGAGTTCGTCCTCCAGGGAGGTTCTTTGCAGACAAAGGTAGTGGCAAAGGTGATCTTTTGGACAATTTAAATGCAGCCGCACCATCGTGTTGAAAGAGTGACCAGGATGCTATAACGATCTCTTCCGTGTCCGAAATGTATCCCACAGTAGGCATCTGCTTGGTTTGAGTGCGAGATTCCTCCTGGGTAGCACGTAGGTTTTGGCTGCCCTGCCACATCTCCACAAAGTCGTGAACTTTGGCCATTCTGTGCAATTACCTTTCCTCCGCCTCTTTCTTCATTTCCGAGTCATTTTCTGTGTTCATAGTATCCAAATCTGGGTCACTGCCTGCCAAAATCCCGTTATTGGCTCGAGCAAACTGCTTTACAACGACTTTCTCGCGAACGGTCTCGCCTGTCATTATTAACTGCCTCCATCCAATAACATCTCCGCCAAGGGAAAAACTGGCCTCCACTCCGACACCATATGGTATGATAGAGAATATGTCGTGTGCCACATTGGAGAGATCGGCGTACTTTGAGTGTGTTTCTTCCTGTTGGCACGACCAATCGGGTATGTCTGGTATCCAAAATGTACTACTAATCTCCATTGGGTTGGAGTGGTAATCATTGAGATTTGGATTAATTTGTCCCCAGGTGTTTGGTGCTTCAGGCGGCGAATGCAAATAGAGCCTGGCGGCGGTCAATAAGCGGGCTGCACGATTGCTTCGTCCGGGTGTCGTCCCAGCCAGATCGTTAGGCGTTAAGTATTTCTCATCATCGCTGGACAAATCATATGGATCAAAGGATGATTGATAGGACCCTGATGCCGTTGCAGAGGGGAGGAGATTGTTGCTCGGTATGGTTTCGAGTGTATTGACAGGCACACGTCGATGTTTGGCACAGTATTCTTTCTCCACATATTTCAGAAAGGCCTCTTAGTATTGTGTAGCGTAGGATGTCTCGTCCTCAGGATTGAAATCCCATTCCCTTGTCCCACTTTCTAAACGATCGCAACTTCCAGAAAGGATTGAGGATGTGTGCGGAAATACGAAGCATGCCTGTTGTTGGAGTCACCTCAGCGTAGTATTAAGAAAGCTTCTGTCAAGCTAACTTCACAGCGAAAACTAAGTCTTCTTTCCACTGAGTGTTCTTGTTAGCCAAAGCTCGCATTACGCCATCCATGTGATCAAACATGTCATTGTACACTGTGATGACGTAATGCAATGTGACTGTATGCCTCCTCGACATCCAAAGGGTCCAATATCGAAATGGCCCCAATACTTCCATCACATACTTGACAATCATCCATTCATCCTGAGTTGTGAACAGTGGCCGGTATTCACCGTATTTTGGATATAGAAGCCACTCGTATGTGAATTCCCGTAATCGGTAGGCGCGCTCGAGCAACTCCAGTGTAGAGTTCCAATATGTCTTCAAATCCATAATAGGAAGTACTTCAATGCGGACTTTAGCTTTTTGACAGTCAATGAACTTCATTTTGGCGACCAGGTGTTAGTGTAATTAATACAGCAAGCATTCTCTGCTATATGAAGGTCAGCTTCACAACATTCAAAATATCATGAAATACGTACTTTCTCAATTTTCTTCGCTAAACCCGGTTTCATGGCCGACACCTTGTTGATTCTAGCATTGCCCTCCTTTCGAAGTCTCTGTCTGTTCCCAGTGTCCATGCTTTCATTCTCTCCAAATAGCTGATCGCGCTCATCAGCTTCCCAAGACTTGGTGCGGCCTTTCACACCGAGACTGCTCATGAATGCACATAAAGCCAACTGTATGACGTGCGCCATGCAAGGTATGTGGTTCCTCAATGCCAGCCACTCGATTCAACATGCCTGAAGTGTTGATTGCAGCTCGCGTGTCATTGAGTAGTTTGAGGAAGCATTATCCGTTGTAATACCGAGTAAACGGCCGTCGGTAAGCTCAAAACTATCCTGCACCTCCTTCAAATGTACAGCTAGCCTTGCTCCAGTATGTTGGCCCTTGACCTATCATCCTCAGTCAGCTTTCGGAACGGAAAAGAACATGCGATAAACCTCATCGAAAGCGAGTTGAACGTCACGCAATGCCCAATTTCGATCCATATAGTAAGCAATGACCGACGTTATGGCTAGTTTGTTTGTTGAAGTCCATCCGTCCCAAGCTAAACTCACTTTATTTCATGATGGCAATTGATTCTGAATTGCATGCACAGTCAGTGCATATTCCCTCCGGCAAATATTACTAAGGGTCGTAGCCGACGGTAGGCGTAGGTTGTGGCGTAATGCCTTATATGACCCTTGTCACTCAAGATTTGACATAGCATTCCCCGGAATGGGTGCCGAAACAAATCCTAACATGAGGTAGCGATTCTACGTGTCATGGTGAAATTTGGAAATTTCAAAGTTCCTAGGTGCCAGTTTGGAACGTTTTGTCTGTCATTTCGATTAATATAGATTTAACTGAATATCAAATCTGATTTTCCTCTGCAAACTTACTATTGTGGTTCCTCGACTTCCTTGCCTCTTCAGGATGGCCAATGCTGTTTCATCCACCGTCGAACTAGTCAATTCAGTAACCTCTGACACTGTCAATTCGTTTAACTTTGCGATGTGAGCTTTTGGCAGCAAGTGTTTCCCCATTGAGCTGGTCCTATGTTCTGATGGATGGCGAAGAACTCGAAGACAAACAATACAAATGATGCCAGGGCTGCCGGTCTCCTCAATTCCGCAGTGTAGATGGAATCGCCACGACAGCACATGTCAGGAATCGTTCCAAACAATAGGCCGCTTCGAGCTTTCATTCATCTAAGCCCACCAAGCATCGAAGATGGTTTGCAATGTAAGGTCACTCAAATCACGAATGAAGACATGTTCATTTTTGGAAGATATCATAACGTCGAGCAATGAGCTGTTCAAAGATTTTGTATCGGACATGGCGGTAGAAATCAGGATGCTGGGTATTCCGACTCGAGAGACTGCCGAAAATAACGATACAGTAAAGACAACTGCGGGTTCTTAAATATTGACTCTACAGCTACGAGGAAAATAAATAGATCAGTAAGACATTGCATGCATATTTGTGAAGTTGAATACAAGGACAGATTGCAACAATTCACCGCGTAAAACTCCATTTGGGAACGGGATGATGCAGTTTATCGCTGTGTAGCATTCGGAGCCTTGACGCACCATGGGCGCTGAATTGTAGGAGGCGGACGCAATATTGTCACTTGCATTTTTGCCAATAGAGGCTGTCGATAGAATCATTGTGGTTTATCTGCGTTCCATTCCGGTTAGATTTTCTAAGATGCCAGCTCACAAATCGTTGACGCTCCGTTGACGATCATTTTGGGACATGGTCACGATCTGGTCGTAATCATAGTTGCCTAGAAAGGCGGCGAATAGTACGATTGTGGATCATTGTGGTCGCATAGCCCCTTGATTTTCGAAGATGGAAGGCCTAAAATCGTTGACGCTCCGTTGACGCTCATTATTAGGGCATAGTGATGATTTCGTCGAAAGCATTTTTGCCTAGAAAGACGGCCAATAGTTCGATTATGTGTTGATGTCGCCGCACTGCCCTCGGATTTGCCAAGATGCATGGCCAAGAATCGTTGATGCTCCGTTGATGGTGATTTTCAGGGCATAGTGACGATGTTGTCGAACGCATTTTTGCCTAGAAAGACGGCCGATAATTCGATTATGTGATAATGTCGCCACACTACCCTCAGATTATCCAAGATGCATCACGAAAAGTCGTTGATGCTTCATTGACGCTCATTTTTAGGACATCGTTGTGATGTAGTAGTTACTGTTTTTCCCTAGAAAGGCAGCCGATAATCTGACTATGGCTCAATGTAGCCGCACAGCCCTAGGATATTACATGATACAAGGCCAAAAGTTGTTGACGCTCTGTTGACGCTCATTTTTAGGACATAGTAGCGATGTTGTTGCACAAGGTTTTGCCTAGAAAGGCGGCCGATAGTGCGATTATGGGTCAATGTCGCCGCACAGCTCATGCATTTTCCAAGATGCAAGGCCAAAAGTCGTTGACGCTCTGTTGATGCTCATTTTTAAAACATAGAAGAAATGCTGCCACCACCATTGTTCAATAGAAAGGCGGCCGATATTTCGATTATGACGTACTGTAACCGCGCAGCCTACTGGATGTTTCTTGACGAAATGCCAAAAATCGTTGACGCTCTGTTGACGCTCATTTTTAGGATATGGCAATGAGCGTGTCATTTACCTTTTTCGCAATAAAGCCGACCTCTACATCCGCTTTGGAAGGATGTGACAATTTAGCCCATTGATTGCTAAATGTGGAAGAAGCAAAATCGTTGACACTCTGTTGACGCTCACATCAATCTCATCGAAACAGCCTTTGTACACTCAATAATTGTATGCAACCAATCATTTAGTCATTATTGACCTCCAGTATTCCGTTTGTATGTTTTATCGTTTGCATCCAGGAGTTTTGTTACCTCTCAATTTCTGATCAACTGCTATCTACGCTATCTGAGTGAGAAATGACGTGGCCCTAACACATTCCTGCCCTTTCGGCCGGCAATTGACGGCATGTGGTTCATTTCACTAGTTTTTGGTCAATATAGCTCGACTTCCTCACCATTCCTTATCCAGCTCCTCCTCCTCGATTTCCATGACGTACCACAAGCAACTTCAAATATCTCGACCATGTGCACCAGGTCTGTGCGGAGAGTTATGCAGTTGGATATACATGGATGAATTTAGCATGATGGTTGTCGTTCAGATCGATTCGTCATGCGCACTGACCGCTCTTTCTATGACACGTATGACATCAGTCACTTAAATTTTGTTAGCACATTTCGTCACTAATATTGCTTTTGCATTGTCACTTAACAGTCACGTGCAAAAAGAAACTACACATTTTGGACCTCTTACAGTGCTATATGGATTCTAGAACTTTCACATGGTGCGTTCGACCCTTGCACATGCACAGATGAATTATCATGTCTCACAATTTTGTCACCGTAATCAAGAAAAACTGACATATAGTGAAATTGGTAAACAACTTGCTTTTCACCGCGATCGGACGTCAGAAATGACAGTTTGCATATCTATTCTTCCGCGGACGCAGGAGCCGTCACCATATCTTCGTCAGAATCCAATATCCATATGGTAATCAGCTGGAGGCTATAGGCAGGGGTAAACGCTTACTGGTTCAACAGAGCTTACTGGTTCAACTGGCTTCGCATTCAACAATGTTGACGAATCGGGCTCCGCAGCTGGTTTACCGCTTGGTATGCTCGATTTTGACTGCGGCTTCACTGAACCTAGCCTGATATGACTACTTCCTGGTCGAGAAGTCCCTTGCGGCCTTTGCAATGTTCCGGGGACGATGTCAACAGTCTCCACAAGCTCTCCAAATGTTGTCGGTTGAGGTGCCGGAGGGTCATCATTCGTTTCAGGCGGAACGACTGCCGGAACCCTCATTTCAAATTTGCTGTACTTCTCATCTCGTTCACGGAAGTAGTCGGCTGCATCCTCCCATCCCAGTAGAGTCAATTCGTCGAGTTTCATCTGCGTCTGCCGAAACCTCTCCATGCACTGCTGTACCGTTTTGGAGATTGTGCCCATCACCCAGCCAGGTTCGTCATCTTCGCTCAGCTTGCCCTGCTCAGTCTCTTCATCGTACTCATCTTCCCCATCCTCCCCATTATCAGAACTTGCAAGATCACTCAGACTGTCTCCGATAGCAACCAGCATCTCCTCAAACGTTTTTTCGGGCTCTCTGTACATCAATCCCGCAATTTCAGAATGCTTCATATCGTCCTGCTCTTGCTCAACCGCTGCCTCTGCGTCTGCAACTCGCTTTCTTGCCCCAGCGGTCTCTCTCTCGACATAATCCTCAATCCATTTCTCTTTCTCTTCATTGCTTCGGAAGTGCGTTTCTCGTTGTTTCTCTGCCGCAAGCATCTTTTTGGATCTCAAGCTGCACAATGCCCCAAGTGCTCGGACTCTCTCTGTTTCCAAGCCGCTCTTGCCTTCATTCGCATTATGACGTCGTTGGGTTGACCGCTTTGTCAATTTGCTGTATCTGCCAGCCGGAAGTGGCAAAAAGTCCTTTTTCGGAGCATTGACCATTGTAGTTTGCGTGGAATTTGATGTTGGGCGAGTTGTTGGATGTCGCAAGTTATGGACAATATGGAGGCGAGCTGCCACTTTTATGTCAAGGTTGGTACGTTTACTCATCTTGAACAAAGCAAAATCTCCCTCTTGACTGTCAATAAATCAGGAATAGTGACGCTAACCGTTCAACATGACATGATTGTTAGCGTCATTTTCATGCAATATCCCAGGGAATATTTCAGACAAACATTAGCAGACGTTCTGTCCCTCGAACAACATCCTATTAATATATAGCGATCAGGCGATTCCGGCGGTCGTACACCACAGTTCATCCCTGTTAGTAAACAAACATCATCAGACCGACGTTTTGCAAATTGCGGGGCAGTGGGAAACCCCTGCATCTTGCAGCCATACTCAGCAGGACTCATCTTGAGCATAACGATCATGTTGGCTGCTACTTATTCCATTCTAACAAGATGCTAACTATATAGTCCTCAGGGCTTCCCACTTCCTCTCGTTATCATCTTCCTCTCCTATTCGTCACCAGCACATCATGGATACACAACCACCTCCGCCAGGTGAGAGCGGATCGAATACCTGCCGATTGGTGGGCGCTACAACAAATACGGACATTCTTGGCACACAACAAGAGCGCAGACACAAGTTAATTCACCGCGACACTGCCAATGCAGCCACCAAACGTATGACCCAGGATGCACATTTAAAAATCGTCCGCAAGACTGGAAGCAGAAACAATAAGAAGCAGCATGCCGTGGAATGTGAGTATATCCATATCGAGGCACAGAGCGGTCAATTAACTGTATAACGTACAGCGGGTGTCGGTAGAGAGCTACGTGACGAATTTATTGCTGCCCTTAATGGGAAACCTCCATGGCCGACAAAGGCATTTGTCTGCACAGTCCGCGAAATCGAACATCATGATGTTGTCAGATCTGGGATTTTCGCAGATGAATTTCTTCAAAAGCATCCCCGTGAGTGGACGAAGCAGGCATTAATCACCCTAGAGGAGGCCACGCAAGCGAATATGGTAGAGGTAACAGCCAAATTTCATTGTTAGAAGCAGCAACTAATGTCTTGTAGGTTTTCAACATGTCTGCAACTATGGCAAGGCAAGGAGGTCGGGTACAGCTGGAACAGTCCGACATGCGCCTGGCGCTGAATATGGCCAAAATGGCCAAAGAAGGCTTTTCACGCGCCGCAATTGAGGATACGAAATACCTCATTAAGAAACGACCCACCAAGGTCCGAGAAGAGAAGAAGCGGGGTGTTGAGTCTCCTGGGCACAAAAAGCTGAAGGCTGCGATACAAAGACACCCAGCAATGCTTCATCAAAACCAAACGTCCGGCTGCCTTCCTTGCCAAAATGGTACCTCAAAGAATCCGCAGACATGCTGGAGACGCAAAGGAACAGGTGCACCTCCACCAGACCGACGCAGAGAGCGGACTCCATAGCCGACTCCACCACTGCCCGGCACACCACCTACCCCTACAGGTAACACTTCCGGAGATCATCCTTCGCAAATCGTCCATTTGCCTGCCGGATATACGTATTCGAATGCAGCTCATCCCTGTACGGAACTTTTCAATGATGAGGAAACCGAGCACCTTACCGATTTTGATCCAGATATGCTGACTGATGAAGGTTAGTACACTCTCTGTGGTGTGGTAATGCAGCTAACAATCATTTCGAAGACAAGTGCAGCGGATTGAGCCATCCTGCAACCCATGACGAGCATTGAGCGAAAGACACGGGAATTTGGAGATTATTATCAAATATATCTATGTATTTTTAAAGAACAATGTAGTGAGCAAGAAGAAAGTAAACAAAACGCTAGAAAGGCAGCCAAAACAATGTGAATGATGGACTGGGCCAAATTAAATGATTGCATATTGCGGATACAGCCATGGCAAAATGAGCGTCAACGGAGCGTCCACGATTGTTGGTCATGCGTCCTGGGAAATCACACCTCCAATAGGTTGTAGTCAGTCATAGATGAATTTTTGTCTGCCTTCATAGGTAAAACAGATTGCACTACCCTCCCTGCCCCATCATGAAAATGAGCGTCAACGGAGCATCAACAATTTTTAGTCATGCGTCCTGGGAAATCGCACCTCCGACAGGTTGTAGTCAGTCATAAAGGAATTATTGGCTGCCTTTATAGGCAAAACAGATTGCAATACCCTCCCTGCCCCATCATGAAAATGAGCGTCAACGGAGGGTCAACTATTTTTGGTCATGCATCCTGGGAAATCACACCTCCGATAGGTTGTAGTTAGTCATAGAGGAATTATTGGCTGCCTTGATAGGCAAAACAGATTGCAAGACCAAATATCATTGACGCTCTGTTGACGCTCAGTTGACGCTCTGTTGACGCTCTGTTGACACTCTGTTGACGCTCTGTTGACGCTCTGTTGACGCTCTGTTGATGCTCTGTTGACGCTCTGTTGACGGTCTGTTGACGCTCTGTTGACGGTCTGTTGACGCTCTGTTGACGCTCTGTTGACGCTCTG